>Ga0334884_1004624_pt1 | contig 13936 bp, 9 predicted proteins | sample GraSluR1_MG_7_FD_207215 | JGI IMG/M metagenome (GOLD analysis project Ga0334884, IMG submission 207215) | Sludge microbial communities from methane-producing bioreactor in Wageningen University, Netherlands - Granular Sludge_12_05 R1 | ecosystem: Engineered > Bioreactor > Anaerobic > Unclassified...
AGGTGCACCCATCCCCGACCATCCGGGCAAGCTGGTCTACGGCGAGCTGATGTTCAACCCGCCGTCGGCCGAGGAGATCCGGACCGAACTGGGCAACGGCCTGGTGGTCTACGCCTTGCACGACCCCACGCTGCCCCTCTTCTCGCTCAGCGTCGTCTGGCCCGGAGGAACCTACAGCGATCCCCCGGGACAAGAGGGTCTCCGCGCCATCACCGCCTCGATGATGCGTCTCGGGGGCACTGCAGGCATGACGCCTGAGGCGCTGGATGAGCGCCTGGAGTATCTGTCCGCCTCCATCGGCTCCTGGGCCGGGCTCACCACCAGTGGCGCCTCGTGCTCTTGCCTCAGCCGCGACGCCGACGAAGTGATGTCCCTGCTGGGCGACGTGCTTTTCGAGCCGCGCTTCGACGAGGAGCGCCTGCGGCTGCGCAAGGAGGAGGCCCTCGAGTCGCTGCGCCGCCGCTACGACGGTGTCGACCAGGTCCTGGGAACCATGCGTCCGCCCATGGTCTACGGCGATACCCCCTGGGGGCGCATCCAGACGGCCTCCGCCCTACAGCGTATCGACCGCGACAGCCTGACCGCCTGCCACGGCGACCGCTGGGTCCCGTGCAATGTGATCGTCATGGTCTCCGGCCGGTTCGACAAGGAGGCCATGCCGGCGAGGATCCAGGCCCTTCTCGCCCGCAGAGATAGGCAGATTGGCGCCCTCCCGCCCCGGGAAACGCGCGCCGAGCTCCCCGGCGCCTCCGCTCCCGGCGTCTACCTGCTGGACAAGAAGATGCCCCAGGCCGCCGTGGAGATCAGCCACCTGGGGATCGAGCGCCATCACCCCGACTATCTGCCCCTGCAGATCATGAACCGCATCCTCGGGGGCGGTGGGTTTTCGTCCCGCGTCGTGCGCCGCGTGCGCAGCGACGAGGGGCTGGCCTACGGAGTGGGCACATTCGTCTCGGCCCCCGCGGGCTACCCAGGGCGCCTGGGGGCCTCCTTGCAGTGCGCCGCCCCCAACGCCGCCTACGCCTCATCCCTGGTCATCGACGAGCTCAAGCGCATCGCTGCCGAGCCGGTGACGGACGAGGAGCTGGCAGACGCCAAGGACGCCTGGCTGGATAGCTTCCCCGCCATGTTCCAGACCTCCAGCGACACGGTCCAACGCCTGGGCGTCCTGGAGATCGACGAGCTTCCGCGAGACTACTATCACACCCTGCGGGAGCAGTTGCGGGCGGTATCGAAGGAGGACATCCAGCGGGTGGCCCGCGAGCACATCCGCCCGGCGGCTCTGCGGATCATCATCGCCGCCGACGCCGACCTGGTGCGGGCCGGCAACCCCGCGTATCCGGTGTCGATCGAGGACCTGGGAGAGGTGCACGTGATCGTGCCCCGCGACCCGCTGGAAGGCAGATAGGCGGCGGGGGCCGCCGGGATACCTCCACGGGGAATCGCGACACGCCGGGCACAAAAGCCCGGCGTGTCGCGTTCGGAACGGTCGGCGGCGGCGATGCCAGCCGCGGGTTAGCGACGGCGCGCCGAGGGGCCCGCCGAGGTGCTCCGGCGCTTGGGAAGCGGCGGCCCGTAGGATCGCGAGCGGAAGGTGGTCGGCGTCGACTGCGTCCGTCCGCCACCTGAGCCTGCGCTTGAGGACGGCATGCCGTACTCGAAGCCCTCGATCTTGCGCACCATGATGGGCTCCCCCAGCGCCTTCTCGATGTCCGACACCACCGCGTGGTCGTCGGCCGTAACCAGGGTCAGGGCATCGCCGGTGCGCTCCGCCCGGCCCGTGCGGCCGATGCGGTGGATGTAGTCGTCGGCCGTGGCGGGGATGTCGTAGTTTATGACATGGGAGATCGTCTCCACGTCCAGGCCGCGGGCCGCGATGTCTGTCGCCACCAGGAGCTGGAAGCGTCCCGACCGGAACCCGTCCAGCGCCGCCTGCCGCTGGCTCTGCGACCTGTTGGAGTGCAGCACGGCTGTGCGGTACCCGGCGCGGTCGATCTGCTTGGCCACCCGGTCGGCGCGGTGCTTGGTGCGCGTGAAGATCAGGACCGAGCGCGTGTCTGTGTCCCGCAGCACGCGCAGCAAGAGGTCGGTCTTGCGCTGCTGCTCGACGGGACACAGGGTGTGCTCAACCGTCTGAGCCGGGGCCACGATGCCCATCTCCACCCGCCGGGGCTTGCGCAGAATGTCCGCGGCCAGCGCCCCCACCTCGGGGGCGAAGGTTGCCGAGAACATCATGGTCTGCCGCCCACGCGGGGTCTTTTCGACGATCTGGCGCACCGAGGGCAGAAAGCCCATATCCAGCATGCGATCGGCCTCGTCCAGGACGAGCACCTCCACGGAGCCCAGGTCCGCGTTACCGCGGCCCATGTGATCCAGGAGCCGTCCGGGACAGGCGACGATGATCTCACACCCGCGCGACAACGCCTGCTGCTGCGGACCCATTCCCACTCCGCCGTACACCGTCGCCGAGCGCAGCTTGGTGTACTGCGCAAGCTGCCGCACCGTGGCGTGCACCTGCTCGGCCAGCTCGCGAGTGGGAGTAACGATTAGCGCCCGCATGCAGCCCCGGCGCCCGGGGGTGGTGAGCAGTTTCTGCAGCAGGGGTAGGACGAAGGCGGCCGTCTTGCCCGTCCCCGTCTGTGCGGTGCCGACGATGTCCTCGCCCTCCGTCGCCGCCGGAATGGCGGCCTCCTGGATCGGGGTCATCTCGGCATACCCGGCCGCGCGGATCGCCCGCTGCAACCGGGGGTCCAACTGTAGGTCTGTGAAAAGCATGGTGCCTCTTTCTGTTCGCCAGCCATCGAGTGAGTTGTGCCCGCCTATCCCGGCCTGGCCGGTAAAGATGCGCCCAAAGGGCCGCACGCACAAGCGCGACCCGGGCTGATGCCGGGAGCGGGGTGCACTCTTGTAGTAGGGATCCACAACTGTCCGAGAGGCGAAGGAAAGACGGCGCACAGAGGATCGTGCGGGGGTGGGAACGTCGGGACCAAGGCCAAAACCGCGGAGCAGCATACTCAAAAGTGCATGGAGGGACGACGTCTACGTGTCCCATCCGGACTGTAGTATACCTTACCGGAGGAGATCTGGCAAGGCGTGGCGACGAGAAAGGTGCGACGAGAAAGCCGGCAAGTAGCCGGGAGACAGCCAAATACCATCAGGAGGTACACCAGATGCAGAACCGCGTCACCGCAGATGTCAGGCTTACCGACGACAAAGTGCAGTTCACGGGCTCCACGCGCGACAACCCACCGGTGGTCTTCGACTACTTCCCGCCCCTGGGCGATGGACACGGCTACACGGGGCTGGAGGGCCTCCTGCTGAGCCTCGCGGCCTGCAGCGCGACTTCCGTGGTCGGGTTGCTCAGGCAGGCGGGCAAGACCGTGTCCGGCTTCGAGGTTCAGGCCGCCGGCGTCCGACGCACCCGGCACCCCACCTGCTTCGAGACCATCTCTCTCCACTTCTGTCTGACCTCCTCAGACGCCGGTGGGGCAGACATGGACAAGGCCATCGCTCTGTCCCAATCCACGGTCTGCCCCGTGTGGGCAATGGTCAGGGGCAATGTGGAGATCACCACCAGCTACGAGATCGCGAAGGGGGCCTAGCCGGGCCCCCCCTCGGCCGCCTCACGGCGGGCCGAGGTAACGGCGGGGTAACCGGACAGTGTCCGAAAACGCTCCGTCCCTCGCCGACGTGACCGGCATGTAACGGGAGTGCTAACACGGCTCAATCGTCCATCCCGGCGACCGAGAGTGATGGTGTCCGCAAGGACAGCCCGTACTCGATAAGGGTCGCGAACTAGGAGGATGGACAATGAACCGCGCATGTTTGATCGCCTGCACAGTCGTCATCGCGGCGACAGCATCGTGGAGCGCGCCGGGGGATGCGGTACCGGGAATTGCTAACGGTCGCATACGCATAGAAGCGAACATACCTGGCTACCTCAAGCTGTCGCTACAATCCGAAGGCACGCCGCTGGGCGCGCCAGATCCCATGGGACTTCGGCAGATCGCCGTCCGCGCTGAAGCCAACACGCCGTGGGTGCTCTTGGCCACCCTCCGCGGTGGCAGCAGCGATACCGAGTGTATCGTCCGTCAGGCCGGGCAGTCCGGCTGGCTGCCCCTATCCGTCGGAGCCACCACCGTGATACCGTGTCAGGTGAGCCACTTCGCCGGCAAGCACGACATCGCCCTGGAATGGCAGGTCCTGCCCGGGACCGTCGATGACGCGAAGCTGGAACTGAAGATAGCGCCCGAAGGCCTCGCCGCCGACGCGCTGTTCAAGGCACCCCGCGAGGTTCAGGTCGCCTGGGCCCTGCCCACGGCTCTGCCGGCCTACGCGCCGCTACCCGCCGACATGTACACACCGGCCATCATCACCCGATAGGTTCCGGTTTCCGACCGCCCTGGCATGATGCCTGCGGTCAAGACAAAAGGGCGCGCCCAATGGGCGCGCCCTTCTCATTGCGGCCAGATGACCACCGGCCTACCAGCCGAAGGACTTCTTCAGCCCGTCGCCGGCCGGCGGGACGCCACCTGCGCCCGAGGTTCCCGAAGCGGGAGGAGCGACACGCGTCGCCCTTGTGGGCTCATCGCCACCGGCGGCCGCGGCCTGCGCCGCGGCTTCGGCCTCGGCGGCCTCCCGGCGGGCCCGGGCCCGCTCGGCGCGCACCGCATCGTCGGCGGCGCGCGCCGCGGCGGCTGTGGCCGCGGCGGCCTCGGCCCGAGCGGCCTCGCGGTCACTGAGACTATTCACCTGCGGCCAGCCATCCGCGGGCTCCCAATCCGCCGGGGCCCAGTCACTGAGAATGTGCGGGCGCAGGAACACAACGACCTCGGTCTCTGTGGTGCTCTTGCTGCTCTGCTTGAACAGGTTGCCCAGAATCGGGATGTCGCCCAGGATCGGGACCTTCGTCTCGATGATCTGCTTGATCACCTGGGTCAGACCTCCGAGCACCACGGTGGAGCCCTCCGTGCAGCGCACGATGGTGTGCACGCGCCTGGTGGCCACGATCGGAGCCCCGTTGCTGGAGAGGTTCACCACGTCGGAGACCTCAGGGTCGATATCGATCGTCAGAAGCCCGTTCTCACCCACGAAGGGCTTGATCTTCAGCGTGATACCGGCCTTCACCAACTGCAGTTGGGTGGTGGGGTACACGGCATTGCCGGTGAGGACGGAGAAGTACTGCTCGCGGCCCACGAAGAGCTCGGCCTCGCGGCCGTTGAGGGTGCTGATGCGGGGATTGGCGCGCACTTCGGCGTCGCGCTGGTCCACAAGCAGCTTGATGTTGGCCAGGTCCTCGGTGGTCGCCTCGGTCCAGCTCATCGAACTCCGGTCGCTGAGGTTTCCGGTGACCCCGCCGGTGGAGAACAAGGGATCGCCCACGTCGAACCCGAAGCTGTCCCACCGCCAGCGCATCCCCTGATCGCGCGCGGCCTCCTTGTTGATCTCCACGACCATGACCTCGATCATCACCTGCGGGCACGCCTGGTCGATGGCATCGATCTGCGCCAGGACCTTCTCCATCAGAGCCTGGGGAGCCGTGACGATCACAACATTGTTGGCCTCGTCGGCCTGCACGTAGTCCCGGAACGGCTGCTGGATGACCCGCACCAGCTCGACTGCCTGCACGTTCTTGAGCTCGACCCGCTTCACATCGGACAGATGGGCGAAGCCGGTGGCCTGCACGTTGCCGGAGCCGACGTAGTAGACATTGTCGATCTTCTTGTGCACGTAGCCCCCGGCGAACAGGATCATCTCCAGCGCGCGCTCCAGGGGCACGTCGCGCAACTCCACCGAGACCGAGCCCTGGACCGACTGGTCGGGGACGATGATGGCGCCGGCCTGTGCCCCGATGTCGCGCAGAGCCTGGCGGATGTCCTCGTCGGCGAAGATGTTGGTGACAAGAGCCTGCCCGTCGCCATTGCCGTTGCCGTTGCCGTTTGTGCCGGCGGCGGCGTTGCCGTTGCCCGACACGTTGCCGTTGCCCGTGTGATTGCCGTTTCCGGTCGCGCCGACCGGCCCGGCCCCCGGTACCACGGGAGTGACATCAACCGAAAGCGTACGTGGCGCCGGCTTGCTCGCCCCGGCGTCCGGCGCCGCCTGCTGGGCGAAACAGGTGCTCAGCGCCAACAGGCCACAGACCGCCACTGGTACGGAAAGACCGACCCTGTGTGCAACCCTTCTGATGCCTGACATTTGGTGAGTGCCCCCCGACAGGATGACATGACATTGGTGTGCTATGGTTTCCTTATGCTCCCGTCACCGACCGTCTCAGACGCGGCCTCCCTACCCGGCCTCCGCGCCGCCGGTGCCATCCCAAGCGGCCTATGCACCGGTGTCTGCTTCCGTTGCTGCGGCGTCTTTGTCCTCGCCACCCCCATCATCGCCTTCAGGCGACAATCTCTCCGACATGTCTTGAAGGTCCACGGTGTATCCGCGGGTGACCGGCTCTGTGCCGCCGTAGTCCAGGCTGACGGTGGCCAGATAGCGACCCGCTCTCAGAGATTCGCGCGGCACCTCCACCCAGGTCGTTCGCTCCATCCCCGGAAGTACCAGGAACCGATCCCTCAAACCCAGTACCATCTCCATCGGGGTGGCGCCCTCGACGCTGCTGAGCAGAGAGAACCGCACCACCGGGAAGAAGTGCACGTCTCCCGTGCACTTGATCGGGATACCGAAGCGCACGATCTTGTCCAGTTCCGGCCTGACGTCCACCTCCAAAACGCCCAACTCCGCCGCCTTCTTGCCCTTGCCGGCCATCGTCGCGATGACGAGAGTGCCCGCCTCGCCGATGACCTCCTCCTCGGCCTCTCGAGCGATCATGTCCAGACGCCGAGCGCCGAACTGAATCAACCCCAGAAGATCGGTGGCGATGTCCTCCCTCTTCGGTGGCCCCACCTTGTACACCAGCTTGCGGGACTTACCCGGAGCCAGGTCAAACTGCGCCGGACCAATCTCCAGCCACTCGCCCACCGGAGGCGCCCCACTCTGAGGACTGCCGGTCGGGGTCAGGACACCGTCCGGGTCCATCGCCAGATCGGTGGCGCTCGCCGTAATCTGAAGCGCGGTATTCTCGTTGTTCGTGACCTCCACGACACCTGTCCGGAACCCGCCGGGAGCCACCGAGATCTCCTCGAACTCAGTGCCCACCGAGATCGACAACCCGACACTGAGGCTCCTGAACAACCCCGGCTGGGCCGCGAGGCCTGCCTTCACGTCATCTTCCGTTACCGTCAGCGGCAGCTCGCCCACGGCCGCCTTGTACTTGGTATAGTCGTACCTCACCTTGGCCATGTACTCGCCGGCCGGAAGCTGCTGCGTCAGGGGCATATATACATCAATACTCCGCCCCGGGTAGATGACCTTCTTGCGCCCCTCTTCATTGCTCCCCACACGCCAGCGGCTCACCAGACCGCCGCCCTGGCGCCGCAGCGTGGCCCAGCCGTACCCGTACAGCATCGAGTTGCCGCGGTTGCGAACCCGCGCCACGAACCACCTCTTGTACGGCGACGTCGCCGGCGTCAGCCCCGACCGCGGCGGCGGCTCGTTGGAGATGAAGGCCGTCTCGATCTGGGCGTCCGGCCTCAGAGTACCGACGACGGTGTAGTGCACGATCACCCCGAAAGCCACCCGGGTGACCGAGAAGACCTGGTTATCGCTGGCCGGCGCGATATCCACCTTGGGCGGTGGAGTGCCGGAAACGGCGATGATCCCGTGGAATGACCCTCTCACCGCACCCGGCACGGTGAGCGTGACCCGGATTCGGTGCTCCTGGCCCGGCGGAATAAGCACCTGTTCGCGATCCAGCTTCATCCACCGCGCACAGGAATACTCGTAGGCGCCCACATCCGCGAAAGCCACGGCCCCGTTGCTCTGCTGTAGCGCGTCCTGGACCCATAGCCAGGCCCTGGCCGGCCGGTTGTTATCGTAGTTGCGCAGGTACAGATCGAACGTACGCCGCGCCCCCGGAGGGCCGGACAGGTCGATGAGCTGGGGCCGGATGCCGAAGGCGAAGCCACGCGCCACGTCCGTCACCGGTGCCGCGTTCTGGGCCAGGGCGCACCCACATCCCATAGCCAGCAGCAATGCCACGGCGACCACGGCTGCTCTGCTGTTCATGCTCACAGATCGCCTCGCATCATTCTGCAACCGTTAATGTCACTTGCACGTCCTGTCGGTAGTTCCCCGCCACGTCCCGCATGCCCCGACGGAGTACGCGCTCGGTGATCCACACTTCGGCCGCACCGCCCAGCGGGTCCACGTCCACCCCCTGCAGACGTTCCACGAGCGCCACGAACGAGGTGGTGCCCGTCGAGGCCGTACCTGTCCAGGCGTCGGTGTTGGAGGGAGATTGCCACCCGGCGTCGGCCGTCAGCGTGTCGCTGCCCGGACCCCACTGCGTCCAGGTGTCGAACGCGGTGACCTGACCGCTGCTGGGACTGACGAAGGGCATCTCCGTGAGCGGATCGAGGAAGGCGCCGCGGAACTTGATCTTCCATTCCGTCGCCAACTCATACGGGCCGGGGACCAGCTTGCGGGTGTCTATCCCGGCGAAAGCCGAACCATCCGGGGTGACACGGCGCAGATGCCCGCCGAAATCGACGATCAGGTTCAGCCTCGCCCCCGTCGTCACCCTGAATCCCGCGATATCGTAGTCATTCGCGCCCGGGACGTGACTGGTGCCGCTCCACGCGGAGGCCGGCGTCTCCTCGGGCATGACATAGGTGTTGGGAACCGACCCCTCGATCGGCCCACCGAAGTCTCCGAAACCAATCCAGTTGTCGTAGACGGTGACGGCGATGGAGCCCTCCTGGTATTCCATGCTCGGGCCAAGTATCTCGCCGCTCGCCGGGTTATTCGAGAGATAGGACTGCCACGGCACCGGTGCGTTCAAGGCGTCAGGCGCCGTCACCGTGAAAGGGAAATACCAGGTAGCGGCGGGCGACTGCGCGGCCCCGCTGTAGGTGAACACTATCCTGGTGGGCTGAACCACGTAGTCCCAGCCCGCCGGGGTCGAGGGCACCGTAACGCCGGTCACCTTCGCGCCCCAGACACCTCTGAGCTCCCAGTACGTTCCGGGGATAAGGCGCTGGCAACGGAACTGATAGCTCCAAGTGGGCGGCCCGAAAGAGCTCGGACTTAGCAGTTGCAGGAGGTCATCGGAGCCCTGCGCCAACGCCGGGCCGGAGACGCAGAGTGCACAGGCCGAGACGGCGAGAAAACAAGAAAGCCACAGGCGGCGAGCCTGCAGCGCGTGATGCCCACCGAGGATGAGGGCGTGGATGGGCTGATGATTGCTCTTGTGGTCTGCGAACGATGTCAAGTCTGCCTACCTCCACTCACGGCGCGAACTCCGCAGTACCTGTGTTGGGCAGGGGACGTCCGGTCTGGCCGGCGCGGCACTGTGGCCCTTCCGTGGGCATCGGCGGCGCCCTGTCTCATCGGCTGCAACGGTCCAGAGGTGCCGCTCCACGGCCCGAGACTGCTGCGAAGAGACCGGCGGCGGGCGTGAGGCCCACCGCCGGTCGCTGGGTTGGCGAACCAACTACGGCATGATCTCGGGGTTCCACTGATCGTCGCTCTCGCGATAGGTGAGGCCGACGAACACGTCGCTGCGGTAGTTGCCCTGAACGTCCTGCAGGCCACGGCGGTTCACACGGTGGGTCATCCAGAACTCGGCGGCTTCGGCGGTGCCGGCGGCCGGGTCGTCCAACGAGCCACCCACACCCTGGGCCTGACCGCGCTCGACGACGACATCGATGAACTGCATGCGGTCACTGACGGTGGCGGGATCGCAGTCCGGGGTCAGAGCGGCCAGGCCGGTCCACGGGTCGTTACCGAGATTGTCGGGCTCCAGCCAGCCATCCTCGGTGTCGATCACAACGGCGTTGCTCCAGTTGGTCCAGGTGTTGTAGTCGGTGGCGATGCCGGTGGTCGGAGAGACATACTGCACGCCGGCATCATCGATGGCCGGGTCGACTTCGTCCACGAACTGCAGGAACCGACCCTTGAAGTTGATCTTGTACTGGTTGCGGAGCTGGTAGGGGCCGCCATCGGCGCGGCGGGTGTCCACACCCAGGAACGGAGCGCCGGCGGCGTCCACGCGGGTCATCCAGCCATCATGAGCGATCTGAAGGTCGAGGCGGGCGTTGGTCTGGACTTTCAGACCCGCCAGGTCGAAGGACTGGGTGCTACCGTCCACGTCGTAGATCACGGGCTGGAAGGCTCCGGCATCATTGGCGACCTCTGCGGGCGTGCCGTAGATGCCAACACCATCGCCGTTCCCGGAGTTCGTGAAAGCATAGCGGGGCAGGGGAACCAGGTACTCACCCGCGGTGGGGTCCATCCAGTCGAAGTTGATCCAGTTGTCCCACACATCGACGCGGGCGTACGCCTCGATGTAGCCATTGATCAGAATGTCGTAGTTGCCGGTGGGGGGATCGCCGAGTTCAGAGGTGCCCTGGCGGGCCGTGGGCCAGCCCGCGAACGGGTCGCCGTCGGGCAGATCGCCCTGCACCGGGTCGCCGATGGCGTTGCCGAAGCCCGGGAAACCACTGTCGGGGGGCTGGGCGGAGGCGATGCCGACAAGCCCCATGATCATCACGGCTGTGAGCGTCAGGTACAGTGCCTTATTGAACATCGTCTAGATCACTCCCTGTTTTCGTGCGGCCGGTTATCTGATGGTCCTGCGAGAAAATCCCTCAAGTGCCGACGACAACTGCCGATACTGCTTACGACAGACGGAGCTTTGGAAATCAGCGTACTGCAGTTGGAAGCGCGGAACAGGTGGATAGACCTGTGAACCGCGGAGCCGGCAGAGCCCGGCGAGAGGATCGAGCCCTGACTGGCTCGAAACCAGGCGCCACGCGGCGCAAAACGCTGTGCGGCTCAGTTTCACATCCACCGGCATCGCCCTGCGAGTGCCGGCAGGTTGTTCTTCGCGCCGTGAAGGCGCCGCGCGACCACCTCCTCAGACTCTCCGCCGCCCACCCCGCATCACGCCCCGCGGGGTCACAGCCCTCCCGCACCCTTGGTCTGAATACCCCTGAAACCGTGGTTACTGTAGCGCCGTCTGCACCTTGCGGAAGCTGACGACTCGCTGGTTCTCCACATCAATCCACATGTTGTCGGTGTTGGCCTCGTTCACCGCTTCCAGGTCGTAGGCCTTGTCCCGTCCCTTGAAGAACCCCTGGTAACTGGAGAGATTGAGAAACACCCCATCATGGTCGAGGGCGATGCCGCCCCAGTAGCTGCTGTAGCCGAAGTAGACCATGCCCTCTTTGTAGCCGTCGTGGAAGATCTTGTCATTCCGGACGTAGGGCATGACCTGCAGCATGTATGGTTCGGTGTCGCCGGTCACATCGCCGGGTGGATAGTACTCGTCGTGATCGTCTGCGTACATTTCATTGGCCAGCATGATCTGGCGCAGATTGCTCAGGTCCCGGGTCTGACGTGCCTTCTCCTTCGCCGACTGGAACACCGGAAACAGGATGGCCGCCAGGATGGCGATGATGGCGATGACAACCAGCAGTTCGATGAGGGTGAACCCTGGGCTCCTCAACAGCGATCCGTCCTTCCTCTCTCGCCCCGATTGCCCTCCCCTGTACTGGCCCACCCCCTGCTGACTGTGTCTTCGCCAGAAGAGGCCCTGCCTCCTTCTTGTCCCGCGACCTAACTTTGCCTCGGGCGTTGCCTCCGTGTGCCTCGCCCTTACAGTCGTCCATATTAGCGGCTCGGCCCCCGAGAGTCAAGCAGGCGAACCGTTAAGTGATGTAACAACGCATTCTAGCGACCAGTGTTAACGGAGGGTGAACAGCCGGGACCGCCGCCACGCTTGCCTCCCGCAGGGCCCGGACCGCAATCGCCGCAGGAGACGGCCATCCTCGTCCTGAGCGGCAGATTCCGCCAGGTCACAGGCGCCTGGAGAAACGCTCGCCGGCCCCCCGCCCGGAGAACCCTTCGGGCCGGACGGGCCCATCGGCGCCACTGTCCCCAATGTGAGCATCCCCCCCCACGCAGACGTGCAGCAGACTCCAGTGTCCAGATCACGGGTCCGAGAACCCACTCAAGCGAAAACTCGTCGGATAACTACCCCAATTACGATGTTGACAGACCATCTCTTCGATATAAGAGCACTTCTATTCGTCAAAGATCTCCTTTAGCTGTTTTACAGACTATCATGGCCGTCTGTAGGCACGGAAAACACGCACTCAGTGACGGCGGGGAAGAGGCCAGACGCCGATCTGTGACCTCGCAATCCGTGGCTTGCCCCAACATCGACGGTGTCTACTATATCATCAAGCCATGAACTATGGAGATAATCCAGAGTTCTACGTCTCTTCGGCTTTTCTTCTTTACCTCCGAGCGCAACGAGCGTCTCGCCTCAAGGGGAGACCACCCGCAGGGCTCCGCTCAACGATGGGGCACGGGATGGCACGCCGACACCACTGTGTAGGAGAGCCCGGGGATCGGGGCGGTACTGACGGAAGCGCCCGGCCCCCGCCCGGCGCCCGACGATGCCTGTGCAGACACTCCGTGGGCGGGAAGGCCACTGCCCGCCGCGGCGCGGCGGCCAAGAAGCCCGGACGCAAGCGCCGGGGGCTCTTCCCGTTGCGGCCCCCAGGCCCGGAGGGCGAACGCCACGCTCTGGGTGCCCCGGAGGCGGGGTCGAGCCATGGCGTGTCGTCCGGCGTCCTCTGACGGCATCTGAGGCCCTGTCGCGCGTTTCCGGAGGCCCCCGCGGACCCTGTGTGAAGGAGAAACCGGTCGGAACGGGGAAGAATGCTGCCATCCGCCTTCCGGCCCGAGCGCCGTGGGGCGCGGACCGATGCCGCGCCTTCCGGCGGCAGAGACCGGGAAGTCACGCCGGACGGCTTCAGGGCCGGTGGGGGCCCCGCCGCCAACCGCCGGACCCATGCCGCGCCCGGCCGAGAGAACCAAGGAATGGAGAGGTCGCACTTGTCCCCATCCAATGCCGTCACCCCTGACCGCAGTGAGGACTTTCAGGTACCGCCCACCTCGGGAGATGAGGGCGGCCGGAGCGTCCTGATCGTGGATGACGAGCCCGACGTCGGGCAACTGGTGGCCGATGTCCTCAACGAGGAAGGCTGGGACGCCACCACCGTCTGCAGCACCCAGGAGGCGCTGCAGTTGCTGCGCTCGCACAGCTACCGCCTGGTGATCGCGGATCTGCTCATGCCCGACGGGGGGGGGCGACGGATAATGGAGGAGATCAGCACTCTCCAGCGCGCGGTTCCGGTACTGATCATCAGTGGGACGATCGGCCTTGGCAAGGACAGCATCTGCGAGATGGGCGCGGTTCATTGCCTCGCCAAGCCGTTCACCATCAACCAGATCATCGAGGCCGCCGCAGAGGCGGCCGGACTACAGGGGTAGCGGTTCGACGGGGAGTTCGGCCGGCCCGACTCATGTCATCCTGAGGGTCAGCCTCGCGGGCGTGTGACTGGCGCCCCGCGCCGTTGGCCGCTGTAGGGCGGCGACCTGTGCGCCGCCGTCGTTCGTCGTTGGTGTTCGATGCCTCCCGCGGCGCGGTACAGCCCCGCGCCCCACAGCGCGGCGGCGCCGAGCCGTCTGCCGTCTGCCGTTGGCCCTCTCCAGAGCGGCCGTACGGCGAAGGAGAGGGAAAGCGGGCCAGCGGCCCGCAGGGAGCGGCGCCGAGCCGTCTGCCGCTGGCCGTTGCAGGGCGGCGGCCTGTGCGCCGCCGTCGTTCGTCGTTGGTGTTCGATGTCTCCCGCGGCGCGGTACAGGCCCGCGCCCCACAGCGCGGCGGCGCCGAGCCGTCTGCCGTCTGCCGTTGGCCCTCTCCAGAGCGGCCGTACCGCGAAGGAGAGGGAAAGCGGGCCAGCGGCCCGCAGGGAGCGGCGCCGTTGGCCGCTGTAGGGCGGCGACCTGTGCGCCGCCGTCGTTCGTCGTTGGT
>Ga0334884_1004626_pt1 | contig 13927 bp, 10 predicted proteins | sample GraSluR1_MG_7_FD_207215 | JGI IMG/M metagenome (GOLD analysis project Ga0334884, IMG submission 207215) | Sludge microbial communities from methane-producing bioreactor in Wageningen University, Netherlands - Granular Sludge_12_05 R1 | ecosystem: Engineered > Bioreactor > Anaerobic >...
AGGGGGTTGATGTGAATGGGTATGACATTCAATCGATAATAAAGGTCTTCACGAAACATGCGATCCTTGACTCTGCTTTGTAGGTCCAGATTTGTTGCCGATATAATCCGTACGTCAATGGGAAGAAATTTCGTGCCGCCGACTCTCTTGATTTCCCGGTCCTGCAGGACATTGAGCAGTTTTGCCTGTAATTCCAAGGGCAATTCGCCGATTTCGTCGAGGAAGATCGTTCCCCCGTCGGCAATTTCGAAAAGACCCCGCTTCCCCTGAACGCGTGCGTCCGTAAAGGCGCCTTTTTCGTATCCGAAGAGTTCCGATTCAAGAAGCGTTGCCGGCAACGATGCGCAATCTACCTTGATGAAAGAACCGGTTTGCTTTCGTTTGCTGTGAAAGTGAATATAATGGGCCACCAGATCTTTTCCAACGCCGGATTCTCCGGAAATCAACACGGTAGCTTCTGAACGGGCAACCCGTTTGGCGAGCGACAGAACCTTACGGTAGTCGGTGCTCTGGGCGACGAGATGATGCCTGTTATTGTCGAGTCGACCTTCAAAATATTCTAATTTATCCCGGAATTCGGCTATCTTGACCTGTGATCGGGTCAGTTCTTCCTTCAGGTCATTCAGCTCAGTCAGATCTCTGAGAATGCTGATACAGCCTGAGGGCTGTCCGTTGTCCCCGGAATATCATTCCTGCGGAGACAAGAATCAGCTTTCCGCTCGGATATCGGACAATCCTGCTTCGACTTCGATAATCCTTAATGACTTCCAGGTTGACCGCTGAAGTGACCCAGTTGTTTTCCAGCAAATAGGTCGTATGTTTCCCCTCTAACTCCTGTCTGTTGATGCCGGTAATTCGTTCGAACGCCTCGTTGGCCATGATGAAATTGCCGACCTTATCCGTGATGTATACTCCATCGAGAACAGGTTCAATCACCGCCCTGACGATACTTAATGTTCGATCGGAAAACTTGTTAATCGGCATACGTTTCTATCACACTCTATCCATCTCTCATGTAAGAAGCAGACATGAAGGTTGTCACTATGCGGTGAGTTAGCATAATGTGTGCCATCAAAGAATAGTTCGTATTCGGCAATGAATACTGGGAAATACAAAAGGGTGGGGCGCTAACCGGCAACAATGATCAGTCACTATTTGGACATTGGTTAACATTTAGACTATCCGAAAGCTTGAATTGAATGGCAGGACGGCGGAGGAGATGCAGGCTGACTGTGTCATTGCTCGTATGAGCGGGAGGAAGGAAAAGGAGGGCCATTCATCGATCGCGTTCGCGGAAGCGATGAATGGCCCTTGGATTGATGTGATCCCGAATGGAGGTTAGACAACACCGCTGCCTTTCAGTTCTTCCAGCATGACAGGACCGTATCCGAGATATTTGAGGTAGATATATCCATTATCGGCGCCGACGGGCCGACAGACCCACTTGGTGCGGGGTGGTGTTCCCGTTGCCTTCCACTGTGCCTGGGCGCATACAATGGAGCCGTATTCAGGGTCCTGCACAGGGGTGAACATGCCCCGTTCGATCCAGTTGTTATCATGCATCGTCTGCCACGGAGATACAATTTCCGCCACAACTGGCGTGATCGGGGCAAGACGGCCGGTTTTCGCGTATTCAACAGACTTTTGCGTCAGTTCATGACTCGTGTATTTGGACGTTTCAGGATTGATCATGGCCTGATATTTAAACTGCCAGTCTTCTTTCATAAATGGGGCCAGAGTGGTCCATTCGTCCGCACCCCATTCATCCCATTTTCCAAGTATGTCGACAAAGGCCTTCCACATTTCCAATCTCAGTCCACCGAGGAAAACGCCACCATCGCTGGTGGGAAAGAACCCGTACAGCCAGAGAGCAGTGTCGAGACTGCCGAAACGCTCCGTGATATGGCCCTGATCGCCATACCAGTGGAGAGCATAATCATTGAGCCGTTCGTAAGCCTCTGCTGACGACACATCAATAGCCTGTCCATCACCGGTTACCTCTCTGTAATGCAATGCCGCCAGAATTCCCGCGGCGGCAAAGGCCCCGCCGACACACCACGCAATCCAGGGACCTGCTTTTGTGGGAACCGCCCATGGCATGTCATCATACGTCTTTCCGTCAGTCAAGAACTCACCGGTCTGATATTGAATGCTTGACCGGGCCTGTGCCACGTTGTCGTAATCAAATTGTTTTCTGTTGCTCTCCGGGCCGAACTGTCCGAATGGAGAGATCGATGCGAAAATAAGTCTTGGGTTAAGTTTGCTGAGTTCCTCATAGCCGATGCCCCACTCATCCATCCGACCGGCTGGATATGTTTCAATCACCACATCCGCCTGTCCCGCCAGAGACTTGAACATTTCCCGCCCCTTTTCTGTTTCCAGATCCAGGGTAATATGAAACTTGTTTCTACCCTCCTGCAGGTAAGCAAATCCCGTATCCTTGTTCATAATACCATCAGGCGAGTATGTTCTGACAAGATCGCCTCCGGGAGGTTCGATTCGGATGGTTTCGGCGCCCAATTCCGCCAGAAGTGAGGAACAATAGCAGCCTGCCATACTTCGTGAACTTACATCAATGACTATCAGGTCATCGAGTGCTTCAGGTTTTTCAAAGTTTGTTGCGGGATCATCCAGGGATTTAATATGATCCGCCCATTCCGCCCATTTTGCTCTCTTGTAGTCTGCCATAACGTATCACCTCCTTAATATGGCGCCGTATTTTCCGTCCCAATCAGATGGGGGACGACGACCCTGCATATCTTTCCATTTTCCGATTACCCCGTGCGTGTAAAGTTCATCGATTTGTCTCTGGTTTCTTCCCAGAACCTTCGTCAAGATATATTCATTGTCGAAACCCACGGGTCTGACCGTCCATTTGATCTTCGGCGGTGTCTTGGACATCATTACGGGGAAGCAATGTTCAACATACTTGCCGTAGAGGGGGTCATCGATCTCTTTCACAAAATCCCGTTCACGACGATGCTTATTCTCAAACATGTCTTTTCCGGAGTGGACCCGACTGGCGGCGAAGCCGTGCCGTATTCCGAGATTCTCAATATCGTCGGCTCCTTTTGTCCTGGCCCATTCGGCGATGATTTTAAGAATTGCCAGGGCATTTTCTTCCTTGAGTCGTGTCGTATGGTCTTTGAATCTTGGATCATCCGCCAATTCAGATTTTCCCATGGCTTCACACAGTCCCTTGAATTCATCGGGAGCGGGCGCCGCGATGGCAGCAAATTGATTATCAGCGCACAGGAAAGTGTCGGCGGGACAGATACACTGGTCTCTGTTTCCTGCCGGCTCGACGCTCTTTCCTTTCATCTGTTGATACGGCCAGACCCATTGCATGGCCCGCATGATGTTTTCGCTCTGGGACATTTCGATGTACTGGCCTTTTCCTGTTTTCCTTCTGTGGTGAAGTGCGGCAAGAACTGCCGTTTCTCCCATGAGACCGCCGAAGTAATCACAGATCCATATCCCCTGTTTGAGGGGCGGTTGACCGGGGAAACTTGATATCCATGCATAGCCCGACAGGGCCTGGGCGGCCCCGTCATTTGAAGGACGGTCTTCCTCGGCATACTGCCCCCATTGGCCGAAACCGTTCTTTTCAATATAGATGATGCCGGGATTGACTTTCTTAAGATCTTCGTATCCGATGTTCCACCGGTTTGTTACCGCCGGCCTGAGATTAAATTCGACGATGTCGGCTTTGGCAATCAGTTCCTTGAAGATGTCCTGACCCATGTCGATGTGGAGATCGAGTGCCATGTAATACTTATTCGGATTGATGTGCATGAACATGGGACCCTGCTCCTTGTAAAACCAGTCGAATGGTTTAAGTGATCGGGTGACATCTCCGAGAGGAGGTAGTTCTATCTTGATAACTTCCGCACCCATCTCGGCAAGGAAAGCGGGGCCGGATGGCCCGAATAGGAGCGTGGCCAACTCGATAACCCTCAATCCCTTGAGAGGCCCCGGTTTACTGAACTTGTTTTTGACGTAGTCTTTAAAAACAGCGGTCATATGTTGCCCCTCCTTTAATCGCTATGTGGGTTAATTCCCCGAAACTTGCTTCGAGTCATTCCCGCGTAAGCGGGAATTTATGGATTGTCCGGTCAAGCCGGACAATAACATAGTATGATACCCGTAGCTTGCTGGGGGGTAGTTCATTTGTGGTTTTTCGAATAGTGGCCGGGGATTAAACGACAGTAGTCCTCTGCGTCTATCACCTCCTATCTGTAGGGAAATGAAGAACCAGGCATAAAACACAGGACTGGAGCGTGATGGCGTCTGACATGAGTCTGAAATAAAGACACAAAAAGAATGAGAGGGGGAGAGTGAATTTGAATGCGATGCTTTATCTTGTACCACATTTCGATATGTTCGACAATGTTATGTTGAAACTTAATGACAAATAGTTACGAAAGAGGTTTCAAGCCAGATATCGCAGTATCTCAAATTCGGCTCTTGAAAAATAATGGAAGCAGAAAATCGGCCAGATGATTTGAAAGACCGATGACACCACGATTCAAAGTCTTATCAGTGTTTGGATATTGCACCGACGGCCGTGGAATTTTACAGGACGTTAATGCCGAAATTTGTTCTTGAAAAGGGATTGTGATTTTTTTGCTGACCCTATCCCCGATACTCCACATTAAGAATAGAAGAAAGGGACAGGGAGATAAAAAAGGCGCCATCCACTCATTAAAAATAAAATGAGAGTAATCGGCGCCCTTTTAAAAAAATATTTTTTCACCAATTGACGGACATAATATTATCCTAGGCTTCGCAGGATATCTCTCGCAATGATCACTCTCTGTATCTCGTTGGTCCCTTCATAGATGGATGCTACGCGGGTGTCTCTCGTAAAACGTTCTACCGGATATTCAGCGGTATACCCGTATCCTCCCAGCATCTGGACAGCGCTGCGGCATGCCCTCTCGGCGGCTTCCGTTGCGAAATATTTTGCCATGGATGATTCCCTGGCAAAGAAATCGGTATTTTCCTTCTGATAGGCAGCATTCATGAGAAGGAGCCGTGCTGCTTCGAGTTCTGTGTAACGTTCTGCAATCATCCACTGGATAGCCTGAAAGTTAACGATAGGCTGGCCGAACTGGATCCTGTCCTTTGCGTATTTCGTTGCATAGTCCATTGCAGCAAGTCCGATTCCAAGAGCCATGGAGCCGATACCGATGCGGCCACCGGTCAGTTCCGCCACAGCCGCCCTGAATCCGTCGTTGAGTTTTCCCATAAGGCGGTCTTTGGGGAAACGGCAGTTGTCAAATATCAGCTCGTTCGTTGCTGAGGCCTTTTGGCCCATTTTGTGTTCGGCCCTTCCTACGGTGAAGCCCGGGTCATTCTGTTCTAAAACAAAGGTGCTGATGCCTCTACCTTTTTTTGCATCCTTGTCGGTTACCGCCCAGAGCACGTAACAGCCGGCATATTCAGCGCTCGTGATGAAGATTTTGCCGCCATTGACGACCCATTCATTTCCGTCAAGCACCGCTTGAGTGCGCATATCGGACGGGTCCGAACCGGCTGAGGTCTCCGTCAGGGCAAAGCCGCCCGCAGAGTACTCGCCTGAGCAAATCTTAGAGCAATATTTTTGCTTCTGCTCTTCATTACCAATGGCCTGGATTACTTCGGCGACCATATTGTTCACCGACATGGTAACTGCCGTGGAAGCGCAGGCTCTGCCTATTTCCGTCATGGCCACGCTGAATGCAATGACTCCTGCCTCGGAACCACCATATTCGGCACTCACATTGATGCCCATGAGACCAAGCTCGGCAAGCTTTTTTAGATTGCCAAGAAATATCTTCTTATTTTCTTCACTGTAAGGATTTTCGTCAAGCTGCGCCGCAACCGGCTCAAGTTCGTTCTGGGCAAAGTTTCTTGCCGTGTCCTGTATCATTCTTTGGATTTCATTCAGTTCTAAATTCATGTCCCCTCTCCTTAACTTTGATAAGTTACCGACTATTGATCAAAAAAACATATGAAAGTCAAGTCTTTATTTATCCATAGCTATTCGCCGGAATAATGCAAAAAAAAGAGGGGGATAAATCCCCCTCTTTTTGCGGCATGCATTCCTACCCGTCAATGATCTTCTGGATTTCAGGCGGATACTCTACCTTCTGCGGCAGGAAGATGAGTTCCGCATCGACGAACTCTCTCAGAACGAACAGCTCTCTGTAGGTGGGATGAGCGGTTTCACCTTCCACTCTTGATACGTTCAGATCAAAGCCACAATTTTCCTGTACCTGTGCAACGGAGACACCGGGGTGTGTCGTCTGCAGATATATTAAACCTTCGTCATCAAATCCATACGTGGCAAAGTTGGAAACAACAGCACAGGGGCCGGATTCGGCAAACGGAGTGCCCGCCCATACCTCTTTCTTCGGTTTCCACTTACCATCTTTCCAGTCGGTGCAGTACCAGCCTGGTGTTGTGGTATAGTCGTTTTTCTCAAGGAAACGTCTCTTTTCCTGGAGGATAATGTACGCTACCCGGTGGGACATGGTGCCGATGTCGGAATTTCCGCCGCTGCCCGTGAATCGGTGCTGTGGTGAATAGTAATCACCGATGGAGGTGACATTAACGCCGCCGTACTTATCGATTGCCGCGCCGCCGAGGAATCCCAGCGTTACAAAGTGCTGCTGAAGGTAATAACCGAAGGTGTCGACCAGTCCACCCAGTGTTGAACTCATGTTGGCGGCTCTCTGGTCGCACACCGACATAGGAACATGCATGGTTTTCCCATCACAGATTCCCGCTTCATAAATGAGCAGGGCGTTAGGAGCGACTGTCAGATTTGCCGTCATGATACCGACCATGGGAAGCCCCGTTCCCGCGAAGACGATATCGTCGTTTCGGACCTCGTGGGCGATAGCAATTGCCATCAGCTCAGGAAGGATGAACTCTCCAACTTTTGCCGGTTCATCAGGAATAAGATCAATCAACGCCATCAGTTCTTCTATCGATTTTTTCATTGTGCGTTCCCCCTTTCTTTTAATAGCCGCTTCGTGCCACTGATAAGGGTACGGTAACCCTGGGCGCCGGTTTCTTGCCTCGCAGAATCCGGGTGCTGTAACCGGTGGTGCTGTCGGCCTTGAGTTCCATCAGCCGCTTGGCGCCGACCTTTGTCATTAATTCTTCCCAGGTTGCAGGACCGTAAATCCATTCGTCGATCCACTTTTTCAGGTCTTCCTCGTTTCGTGAAGCGGCGTCCATCCCGCGCATAAACGGGGCATCATAGTCATAGAAGAACGGTACCGCGCTCGGATACGCTCCATAGGGACACTCGACGATGGCATCGACGGTGAAGTAGGGGATCTGATTGAGATTCGGTTCCTTCCTCAGTTCCGATTCGGGAACGATCTCTTCGCACGTTATGATGACTTTATCACAGGCAAAGACCAGTTCCTTGTCGATGGTTCCGATTCCTCGCCATCGCGCCGTTCCTTTTTCACCGCACTGCGTCACATGGATGAGTGCCACATCGGGACGTGCCGCGGGGAGAAGCATGACGTCGCCATCTCCATAGAACGGGTCTTCCATCTGGATGTATTTTTTCTTTGCTATTTTCGGATGGCTGCCGTCCCTCAGACCAGCCTTGCCGAGGGCGTCATATCTGTCATCATAGAGATCCGATCCCAGAGGTGCATAGTAGGGGATAAATGGTGCGCCGATTGCGCCGGCAAGGAATCTCATTGCCATGGCGCCATGGGAATAATCTTCAAGGATAATATTTCCCTTCTTGTATTGGTTGTTCAGATTAATGTCAAGCTTGCCCGCCATTTCCCCCCAGCCCACCCAGTCGGTTTCATAAATCTTTATGGCGCCTACCGCGTTGAGCATCCACGTACAGCAGCTTCCATGTCTGTCCAGAACATGAAAGTTTTTCCTTCCCTGCCTGATTGCTTCCCACGCCAGAGCCACTGGATTTCTGTTAAATCCGGTAAAGCCGCTGAAGGCGATAACCTGACCGTCTTTCACGTATCTTTTTACCGCTTCCTCAAGCGATAAGATTTCCGCTTTTTTCGTTTTTTCACGAAGTCTGGGCATAATTCCCTCCTTTCAAGATGTTAATGTAAATTGCCGCTCGCTTGCCCAAATGTGATTCTAAATAATGCAGAAAATAATGAAGTGTGTCACCTCCTTTCATTGCGTATGCATAGCCATACCATTTGTCCGGCATTGTGATATCTTGACGCATGCAGTGCCTGATAACTTAAGAAGCGCCATATAGTCGCCGCTGGAGGCTGCTCAGCATTCCATCTCGATCTTCCTATTGTCTTCTCGCCCAACCGGAATGTTTCCTTTATCATCCTGATCGGCACAGTATACGGCGTATCAGAATTTATTTATATGAATTCAATCGAGATAAATGGTAAACGTGGGGAAGGTAATGGAAAGAACCAAGCGATTTAATTCCGACGGCTCTGGGTGGTACTACTCCGGTTGGAAATGATCACAGACTTCACGCAATGACGACTTCGCGTCGTTGATTCTTTCTGCAATACCTCTTTGCCTATCCCCCCTGGCAATATACGTACGTATAGCTAATATGCCACAATGTGTCAAGGGAAAAAGTGGATTTCTACTGATTCATATATGAGATTTGTATACTTTCACGGCCGAGACAGTTAATGCAGTCCGCCGGCGACACCCATCCTTTCCGTGCTGTGTTGACGCCGAACCGGATATCGTGCAGTCCCTGAATGCCATGAGCATCAGGGTTAACGGCAAGCTTGACGCTCTGTTGCACGGCATACTTGCAGAATCTCCAGTCGAGATCAAGTCGATGGGGATTTGCGTTTACTTCGATGATTGTGCCGCGGGCAGCGGCATGATCAATGATTTTCACAAGGTCGACAGGATACGGTTCACGGGCCAGCAGCAATCGCCCCGTCGGATGGGCAAGCATCGTGACATAGGGATTGTCAAGGGCCTTCAGAATTCTCGCCGTCATGTCTTCTTCCGACATTTTAAACTGGGAATGGACGGCGGCGATGACAAAATCAAAAAGTTCCAGTGTCTGATCATCATAGTCAATACTTCCGTCGGGGAGGATTTCCGCCTCAATTCCCTTGAAAACGGTGAAATGCTTCTCCAGCGAATTGATCCTGTCAATCATGTCGTGTTGAGCTTTTATTGCAGCCACATCGAGGCCTCCGGCATAGAAGGCGGACTTGCTGTGATCTGCTATTCCCAGGTACTCCATTCCCATTTCCTTTGTGGCGGCGACGAGCGATTCGATGGTATCCATGCCATCGCTTTGATTCGTATGAACATGAAAAAGACCTCGCAGATCACTATGCCGGATTAACCTCGGGATTTCTCCTTTTTCGGCCGCTTCCATTTCACCCATATTTTCCCGCAGCTCCGGCGGTATGTATGAGAGATCGAGTGCATGAAACAGATCGTGCTCACTGCGGCACGCAATGGTTCCTGAAGCACTGAAAAGTCCGTATTCATTCAGTTTAAGTCCGCGGCTCTTTGCCCGGGACCGCATAGCCATGTTGTGTTCCTTGCTCCCCGTTAAGTAATGGAGTGCAAAGGGGAATTCCTTTTCCGAAACAATTCGAAGCTCTACCGGAAGTCCCGATACAAGTTTGACTCTGATCTTTGTTTCTCCTCTCTCGGTAATCGCAGCAACATCAGGCAGTGAGACGAAATAATCGGCAAGTAAGTCGGGATGATCCGTTGCCGTCAGAATATCGATATCCTTGACAGTCTCATTGCATCGTCTGAGTGACCCTGCAAGGCTGGCTGTTTTTAGAAAAGGGCATTTCCCGAGAAGAGTGAGAAGTTGTTCGGCAGTGTCGATAATCGATCCGTAGAGGTGCCGTTCGCTGTATTTTTTGAGACGTTGTATTCCCAGAAGAATACCGTCCTGGGTTTTTTCCCCGAATCCGGGCAATTCGACAAGTCTGTTTTCGAGACAGGCATATTCGAGCTCTCCCACCGTCTCAATTCCCAGTTTATCGTAAATGATGTGAATCTTCTTAGGGCCGAGTCCGGGGATGCGGAGCATATCTTTGAAGCCGGCCGGTATCGATTGCCTGAGCTGTTCATGATAACCGAGCTTTCCCGTTGTGACGAGTTCGGTAATTTTCTGGTTCAGCGCTTTCCCGATTCCTTTGATCCGGGAGAGTGTCCCTTCGGTGACTGCTTGATGAAGATCGCCGGTGAAAGATTCAAGGCTCCGGGCAGCGGTATAGTATGCTCTTGATTTGAATGGATTATCGCCTTTCAATTCCAGAATTGTTCCGATTTCTTCCAGTATTTGTATGATATCTTTTTTTGATATGGAAGAACGCTTCATTATCACATCCTGATTAATAGTGATATATCAACTACGGTAGACATGAACCATCGAGAAATCAAATAAAAAAACGAAAGAATTGCATGAGACCGCAGTTCCGCCGTCAATGATGTCGATCGCCTGTTGATTGAGAACGGAGAGGTGAAATTCCGTTCCGATGGCATGGTCATTTCGTGAAGTGCACAACCGATCCGCCCGGATCTTTGAATAATTACTACGTGATATTAAAGTTATAATGGCGCAAGCCCGATTGTAACTGACAGAACGGTTCCAATGAAAAATGTGTTTTTTGGTGGGATGCGGTATGATTTTGGCGCGGAAATCACAGTTGCATTACTATGTTGATGTTCCGCTGTATGTAAAGTCAGATGATGGGAGATATGTCATGTATAAGCCGGGAGGGAAGACGCTGAGCGATATGCGCATCAGCGAAGAGCGATTGCCCGTTGAATTGTACATGAAGCACGAGGATAAGTTAAAAGGTCTTCAGGAAGCGCAGCGGGGATTTAACAGACAGTTGCAGAACAATGTGAAATCAGGGGACCCCGCTCAGGTCAAAAGCACGCTTATTTCCATCGTGGAAGAAACATTAATGGAACCGAGAAGCGGCAGTCTCGAGGGTGTTTCGGAAACAATGGACATCCTGATCAGTGATTACGCCGATGAGAGCGACGTTATCAAGCAGTTATTGTTTGTATCGTCCGCGGATTACAGTACTGTTATCCATTCGATCAATGTAATGGCCTTTGCCCTTGCCTTCGCTTCACACGCCCATTTATCGACGGCGCAGACAAAAGTTCTTGGAATCAGCGCGCTGCTTCACGATGTCGGCAAGGTAAAAATCACTCCTGAAATCCTAACGGCGCCGCGAATATTGAACAACGAGGAATTTGAGGAAATGAAAAGTCACACCCTGATCGGCTATCAGATTTTGCGGGAGTGCGGATTCAGCGACAAGGGCATCTGTCTGGCCGCGCTGGAACACCATGAAAAGCTGGACGGAACGGGTTATCCGAACAACAAGAAAAACGTTTCAGAAATTGCAAAAATAATCGCAGTCATCGATTGTTATGAAGCGCTCACGAATAATGACCGGCCCTATCGATGCGCCATGATTCCCATTGATACGTTGAATTTATTGAAGGATGATGTGAACAAGGGGAAATTTGATAAGGATATTTTTAAAAAGTTTGCATACAGTCTGGTTAAATAGCATGAAAAGATCATTATCTGTTCGATCCCACTCGTCGTGTCTTATCACGACCCGGCACCTCCCATTCTCAGGCATGACTCGGGTTCTTCAATACCCTCCTTTTCATATCTTCAGAGGCGGTTGAAAAACGCCCACCTGCGGCTTCGCCCTCATCATTTGTCGCTGCGACGTACCTGTAAGTATGACTCCCTCCTCGGGATTTCGTGTGGCTTAAAACCGGACATTATTGAACGGTCTCGTAGTCGGACTTTTTCAGTGACCCGTCCTGGATACACCGTGACATGGCGTACCATTCACAACAGGTTACTTTTGACTTGACCCTGAGGGCCCTTTTAGTATAGAGCGCACCACGGTAAGGGAAGCCTTGCCGCGCGACGTATCCTGAAGTGAAGCGGAATTGCTGAAGGGACTCGCATGACACGAGGAGAAGAAGTTGGGAGGTATGAGTATGATTAAAAAGAAAACAGGTTCGTTGATTGAAAATGTGTCGAGTTTGCAACAAAGCGAACTCAGTAAAATCGAAGAAGACCCCTTTCAATGGTGGGGGCTGTCACCTGAAGACGCCCGTAAGATCATGGTTAACAAACCAAAGGATCTTCGAGATAAGAGGATGACACTGAAAGAATCGGTTGCCAAGTATATTCACGGCAAAGAAGGGCTGAATATAGCCATTGGAGGTTTTGTCAACACACGTCCTCCGGTGGCTCTCATACATGAGATAATTCGCCAGGGAGCTAAGGACCTGACATTGTCGTTCCAGTCCAGTTCCATATGTCCCGAATTGTTGGCCGGGGCAATGCTCCTCTATCCACAGCAGGTATCGATCAAGCGGGTAGAATTGGCATGGTGGGGATACGAAGTCATCGGTATCGCCCCTTTGTTGAGACACCTGATCTCCAACGGCATGATAAAGTTGGACGACTATACCAACTATGGCATGTCCGCCCGGTTCAAGGCGGCGTCAATGGGGCTCGAATTTCTTCCGGTCAGAGACCACGGTGGATCGGATATGGAACTCGTCAACAGGGGTACTATGGTTGAGAGCCCCTTCACCGGCAAGAATACCTATCTTGTGCCGGCGTGTTATCCCGACGTGGGGCTGATTCATGCAACGGCGGCGGATATGTACGGTAACTGCCGGATCTTCGGGGCTCTGTGTACATGTCCTGAGATCTCAATAGCTGCGGGACATACCATCGTAACAACAGAGCAGATCATACCCAACGAAAACATCAGAACCTATCCGAATCTGACGGAAATACCCTATACGGCAGTTGATGCCGTCGTAGAGCAGCGTTTCGGCGGATATCCTGGAGCATGTTACGGGAATTACTGGTTTGATATGGAACATATCCTTATGTTCAGAAGTGCGTCGGATGAATTCAGGAAAACGGGAAATGCGGATAAACTGAAAAAATATTACGAAGAATATATCTTCGGATGTGAAACATACGACGATTTCCTGAGCAAACTGCCCTATACGACATTGAAAAAAATCAGAGAGATGGACGGCGGACAACCGATCATATTGTCATAAGCGTTCCGTCATGGCTGTTAAGTGAGGAGGTTATTATAATGGCTGATTGTACACCCTTTGAAATGATTGCATACACCGGATCACGAGTATTGGAAGATAATAAAATAGTATTTGTCGGAACAGGATTACCGATCATTGCATCAATGCACGCCCAGCTGACCCATGCCCCGGGTCTCGGGATTATTTTCGAGGCAGGTCCCCTGACGCCGATCCTGGAAATGGGCATGCCCCTGTCGGTTGGAGATACAAGAGCTTGCCGCAAGGCATGTTATCTTAAGGGTCTCTGTGCCGTGTTCGAGCTGACACAGCGGGGTCACGCCGATTACGCCTTTATCGGCGGCGCGCAGATCGATATGTACGGGAATGTGAATTCCACGTTCGAAGGCGGAACCTATACCGAGGCTCTGACACGGTTTCCGGGAAGCGGAGGCGCCGGTGCAATGGCGGCTAACTGTGAGAAATCCATTATCATCATGGCCCTTGAAAAGAGACGATTCGTAAATAAACTGGAATTCCTGACCAGCATCGGGTTTGGTGACGGGTCACCCGATTACCGCGAGAAGGCAGGTGTCATGGGGTCCGGGCCGTACCGTGTTATTACGAACGAAGCCCTCTTTGGATTTGATGAAGATTCGAAGCGTATGGTGCTTCTTGAGGTAGCACCGGGAAGAACGGCGGAACAAATTCAGGAAAAAGTCAGTTTTGAGTTGATCATTTCTCCGGGACTGAAAGAAATGGCGGAGCCGACAGATGAGGACTTGAGGCTTCTCAGAACAGAATGTGATCCAGACGGATATTTTCTTGCCCGGAAGGTTAAGTGACAGATCTACCGGAAAAGTTCCGGTTGAAA
>Ga0334884_1004632_pt1 | contig 13922 bp, 9 predicted proteins | sample GraSluR1_MG_7_FD_207215 | JGI IMG/M metagenome (GOLD analysis project Ga0334884, IMG submission 207215) | Sludge microbial communities from methane-producing bioreactor in Wageningen University, Netherlands - Granular Sludge_12_05 R1 | ecosystem: Engineered > Bioreactor > Anaerobic > Unclassified...
GGACGTTCCGGGAGCGGCTATTTGCTCTGCGAGTCGTCGCGCGTGGTCCGAGTGACCTTGAGCCCCGTGGCGGGCGGCGAGGTACGGGAAGTGCGGTTGGGGGCTGCCGTGGCGTTGGGTGCGGCGCAAGAGCCGGCCGTGTTGGAGGAGCGATGGGTTGATTTTCGCGATATGTCATCGGTGGCGGAGGCGCCTGCACCGGGACGGGCGCCGATGCCAGGTGACGCGGTGTTGTACCCCGAAGGCCATCATGGTCCTGGGGGCGGTCCGTCTTCATGGTCACGGCCCGGGCAGCCGTCTTCGTGGTCGGCGGGCCTGCCGTCGTCGGACTTACCTTACCGTCGTCGCTAGTTTCGAGGCATGGATGCGAAGATCAACAGCCACGGCAGCGTTTGACTGCTGCACGTTGCTTGCGGAGTACTAAAGCAAGATGAGTACGCAAGGCTATTTGAGCATTTTACTGCACGCCCACCTCCCTTTCATCCGTCATCCCGAGTATCCGGATTTCTTGGAAGAGGACTGGCTCTTCGAGGCGACGACGGAGACCTACATTCCATTGTTGCAGATGATGGATAGGATGTGGCGCGACGGGGTCGATTTTCGTTTGACCATGTCCCTGACGCCGCCGCTTTGTGAAATGTTGGCGGATCCGCTCTTGCAGGAGCGCTACGCCAACCACTTGGCGCGGCAGGTGGAGCTGGCGTCCCGTCAGGAGGTGGCGCGCCGCGGCACTGATTTTGCCGAGGCTGCAGCGGTCGCTGCGGCGGAATTGCGTGAAGTTCAGCGTCTTTACAATGATGTTTGGCATCGGAACTTGTTGCCGGTGTTCAAGTCATTTCAGGATCGGGGTCGTCTGGAGATCATCACCTGCGGTGCGACACACGGATTTCTGCCGCTGATGGCGACGGATGAGGCGCGTTTGGCGCAGTTGCGGGTCGCGGTGACCAATTATGAGAAGCATTTCGGTCGCGCTCCCCGGGGGATCTGGCTGCCAGAGTGTGCTTTTGCGCCGGGTCTTGACGCCTTTTTGGCAGAGGTTGGGATCAAGTTCTTCGTGCTCGAGTCCCATGGGCTGACGCAGGCTCGTCCGCCGTCGCGTTATGGCACTTATAGGCCGGTCATCACCCCCTCTGGTGTGGCGGCCTTTGGCCGGGATGTGGAGTCTTCACGGCAAGTGTGGAGTGCGGAGATCGGCTACCCCGGGCATCCGGATTATCGCGAGTTTTATCGCGATCTCGGTTATGATTTGCCTTATGCGGAGGTCAAGCCCTATCTGCATGGCGATGGACTGCGGCGCAACATTGGCCTGAAGTTCCATCGGGTGACGGGCAAGGTTTCCTTGGACAAGAAGGAGCCCTACGTGCCTTCCTGGGCGCGGGCACGGGCGGACGAGCATGCAGGCAATTTCCTCTTCAATCGCCAGGCGCAATGCCGTCATCTCAAGGGCGTTTTGGGGACCACGCCCCATATCATGGCGCCTTACGATGCGGAACTTTATGGCCATTGGTGGTTCGAGGGACCGATCTTCCTCGAGGCGATGATGCGCAAAACGGCCTGCGACCAGAATGAGATCGTGATGGTCACGCCCTCGGAGTATCTCGCCATCGAGCCGGTGCATCAGCAGGTGACGCCCGCCTTGTCGAGCTGGGGCGCGAATGGATTCTTCGAGGTGTGGCTCAATGGCTATAACGATTGGATCTATCGCCACCTTCACGAGGCCGAGGAGCGGATGATCGAGCTGGTCAATCGTTTCCCCCAGGCGGATGGACTTCTGCGGCGCGCCCTGAACCAGGCGGCACGGGAGCTATTGTTGGCGCAAGCCAGCGACTGGGCCTTCATCATCTCGACCAACACTTCCGTGGAGTATGCCGAGAAGCGCACCAAGGATCACGTGGCACGGTTTACCGGGCTCTATCATCAACTGATTGAGAACAGGCTGGAAGAGGGATGGTTGGCCGATCTGGAGTCCAAAGACACCATTTTTCAGGAGATCGACTACCGGGTCTATGGTCGGCGCGGTGGACCGTCCGCCGCGGGAGGCGCTGTTTACACGGCACGGATGTAGAGAGGTGTGAGCCTCTCTGGCTGAAGGTCGGTCTGGCGCTGCTGCGGTGTCGTTGCATTGCTGTGATGTGCAAAGCAAAAAAGGAGTGTGAATGATGAGAAAGCTGAGTGTCGTGTTGGCGTTGCTGCTGGTGCTGAGCGTCTCGGGTGCAGCTTTGGGCCAGGAAGTCGGTGGCGCTCATGCGGTGGTTGGGAAGATCGGTGTGGGCTACACCACGTCGAACGCGCCGCTGGGGATTCGGATGTGGTTCAGCGAGACCTTTGGCTTCGACGCGGGTCTGGGGCTGGTGTTGCATGGCAATGAGCGCGACGTCGAGAGTGACGATCCCGATGACACGACGACGACCGCTGATTTTGCCGTGGACCTTGGCTTCTTGATGTCCCTGTTCAAGTCAGAGAACAGCATCCTTTATGGCAGGGTTGGGCTGAACTTCGATCGTCGCTATGGTGTGGGTGCCCGGGCGGCGGGCGATCCGCGGCATTCTTCGCGCGAGGTCTTGGGGATAGGTGTGTGGGGGGGGATTGAGCTCTTCATGACCGCCCTGGGCTTTCCGAACCTCAGCCTGCAAGGTGCGGTGGGGCTTGGCTTCGAACATGTTTCGCCGGTGAAGACGCCAGGGAGCGAGAGCGATTGGACCTTTGGCACCTTCACGACGGGGGTGAGCCTGGTGGGGACGGCCCAGTTGGGCTTCCACTACTATTTTTAGACGCATCGAGGAGGACCTCATGGGACGGAGCTTAAGCACAACGCCAAGCTGGGCCATACCGTGTCTATTCCTCGTGTTGGTGGCCCTGGTGGTCGCTCTGGGCTGTGCCGATGCCCCGAGCGGCGCCGCGTCGCGGTCCTTGGGGGCTGAAGCCCCCTCTCCCAATCAAGCCGCGGTGGCACCGAGCCCGGGCCTCAGTGGGGGGGCACCGTCACCGGGCTTGGCCGCGCCCAACCTTTCAGCAGACTCGACGGTGGGACTGTGTGCACACGGGGACGCCTATTGCCTGTGCCAGGTCTATGCGTCTTTGCTGGCATCGTGCGGGGCACGCGTCAATGCGAACTACTGCGATGAACGCCGGATCAATCGCCTGTATCGCGGCTGCCGCGAGGAGGGGATGTCCGAGGGCGCGTGTTGGGACTACTACGCGCAATGGGTGGCGTGGGTGACCTCGCTGTCTTGCTCCCAGCTCACCGGCGATGACTTCGATTGGGGCGACTTCGACTAGGCGACTTTGGCCAGCAAGTCGAGAATTTCCCGCATGTTGGCGGGGCGCAGATCAGGATCGGCGCGAAGACACTGGTCGACCAGATCGATGAGGGGCTGGGGCAGGTGGGGTGCCACCTCCTGCAGGGGGCGGTACTTGCCCTGAATCTGTGCGGTGTAAACGGCGACGGTGGTGGTGCCGTGGAAGGGTAGGATGGCGGTGAAGGATTCGTAAAGGACCACGCCAAAGGCGTAGAGATCGGCCCGTGGCCCGATGGGCTCACCGCGGGCCTGCTCGGGGGCCATGTAGTATGGGGTGCCGATGCCTTGACCGGTCATGGTCAGTCCGGGGCTATCCGGGGCGAGGGCGATGCCGAAGTCCATCAGATAGGGGTGTCCGCTCCCTTTCTCCAACATGATGTTGGCGCTTTTGAAGTCGCGGTGGACGATGCCACTGTCGTGTGCCGCAGCGAGGGCTTGCCCTACTCCAATGAGGACCTCGCAGCCGCGATGCAGGTCCAGGGGGCCGTGTTGGCGCAGGTGCTCGTAAAGGGTGATGCCATCGACATAGCGCATGCTGAAAAAATAGAGCCCGTCGATACTTTCGAGGTGGTAGGCCGGGAGGATGAACTTGTGCTCGAGATCGCGGGTGATGCGCAGCTCCCGTTTGAAGCGTTGTAGCCAGCCTGCGTCACGGGTGAGATCAGGGCGCAGCACTTTCAGGGCGAGCACTTCCGAGAGGGTGGTGTCGAGCACCTTATACACGGTACCTGTGCCGCCAGCGCCGATTTCCTCGAGGACCTGATAGCGGGTGCGGGCGAGGATCTCCAACTCATGGGGTTCAATGCGCTGACGCAGCTCTGGCGACAGGGCCCGCAGTGAAGGCTGGGATTTGTGGAGGAGGCGCGTCTCGCGGTTGGGGTGCTCGTCATCATCGCCGGCAACGGCGTCGTTGCCCTCTTCGAGGAGCACCGGTGTGGTCTGTGGCGGGCGCGGGATATCGATGGCCGATGACAGCCTTGGGGCCTGGAAGGAGAGATCGGGTGAGCTGATCGGAGAAGTTCTGGGCGGTGCAGGGAAGAGATCTCTGATGAGGAGGCCAATGGCCTCGCGGGGTTTGGGGGCATCGACGTCGACGAGGAGGGCTTCGAAATCACGCATGAGGGCGCCGAAGCTCTGGAAACGCTGGGCAGCGCGTTCTGCGAGGGTGCGGTGGAGAAAGTCGATGGTACGTTTGAGAGCCTCACCTGGCACACCGGCCATGGAGAGCTCCATCATGGAGTTGGACCAGCGCGGCTCCCATTCGTCTGGTTGATCGCGACCGGTGAGGGCGCGAAAGAGGAGGGCACCGATGGCATAGAAGTCGGCTGCTGGGCCGCTCTGATCGCGACGCCTGAGCTCGGGCGGATCGTCCTTGGGCTGCGCCACATTGAGGACTTGGAATCGGGCGCGAACGTGCCCTTCAGCGAAGGCCGTGAGGGAGACATCACCGCTGGGTTCAATGAGGACGTGCTGGGCACTGAGAGCCCCGTGGGTGAGGCCCGCGCGGTGAGCGTTCGCGAGGATGTGCGCCGCCTGGTAGACGAGGGTCGCCGCGGCGGCGGGCGGCAAGGCGTCAGGGTGCCTTTGGCGGTGCGCGACGAGGGTCTCCAGGCTAATGGAGAAACAATACTCGTAGGCGATAAAGGGGTAGCCCATCCACTCGCCGATTTCAGCGACGGGGACCAGGCCATCGACGCGGGTTCTCGCCTCTGCGCGGCTGGCTTCGGCGAAGACTAGCTGAGCTTCGACAGGAGGGAGGTCTTGGCCCTGAAAGATGTGGAGGATGCGTTTGCGGTGCGGTTGATCTTGTGGGGCGGCGACAAAGGAGGCCAAGAATGGGTGTTTGGGCAGCTCTTGCAGCAGTGAGTAAGCGGCAAAGTGTCCAGCGAAGTGATCCATGCGTTGGCATCCTGCGGGTCGTCACAGGGCGAGTGGGCCGCGGGCCCCTCACCGATTGCGGCAACAAGATCGTCCCCTGGAGGGAAAAGATCAACAACCCCAGGTTGTGTTGCAAAGTGGCGCGCGCGAGGTGTCGCGGTGGGTGCGAGCGAGTGGGTCAGAACTGGAAGAACGGCCCGAGGCTGAGGTCGAAATGGAAGGTGAAGTCCGGGAAGTGGATGGGTGTCATGAGGTCGACGAAGAGGCCGACGTTGTCGTGGAAGGACCACAGGAAGCCGAAGTTGGGTGCGATGTGGGCCGGGCCCTCGAGGTTGACGATGTCCCTGAAGTTGTTGAACTCGGGGCCGAGGTTGACCACGGTGGTCGCTTTGCCGTAGCCACCGCCGATGCCGGTATAGAAGCGGTAAGGCTCGTCGGCAACGAGGAGGTAGCGGACGATGGCGCCGACCATGAAGCCAGGTTCGACGATTTGGTAGCGGAGGTAGGCGCCGATCTGCAGCTCCTTGATGACGTTGAAGACGACGTCCGCGCGGATGTGGAAGGGGGCCGGCGCCAAGCCAGAGCGGACCCCACCAAAGCGTTCGGGATCATCGCCATAGCAGTCGGCGCTGAGTTTACATCTTTCACTGTCGCCGCTGGCGAAGCCCAGGCCACTGCCAACGCCGAGGTTGATCTGGACAAGGGGAAAGCTGCCATCGTCGAGATCACAGTTGCCGATGATGGTGACCGTGTAGGGACGCGAGCGCGAGCCTGCGGTGGCGACGGGCTGTTGTTGGCGGTCGACGACTTCGATGTAATAGTCGACCGTAGGTGCCACGGTGACGGCGAAGGGGATTTGGCCGATGAAGAGGGCCGGGTCGTTGGGGGCCGGGCTGAGCTCGACTTGCTGGTAGGTAGGGAATTGGGTGGTGATGTAATAAGCGTAGACGCGGAAGACGTCGCTGTGGGGTGGGACGTTGGCGCGCAGGGTGACGGGTTTACAGGCGTCGGCGACGGGGAGCGCGTCATGGCGAATGGTGGGCGGTGCGCCGGCTTTGACGGGTTTTTTACCGTCTCCCATGGGCGGTGGCACGATGTCCCTGGCGCGTTTCAAGATGTCGTTGAGTTCTGAGGTGCGGTAGTCGGCAGGGATCTCCACTTGGTAGTCGTGGGTCACGGCGGCGACGAACTCGTCGAAGGTTTTTTCTTCGGCGACGGCGGGCGCGGCGTCCTTGAAACGGGCATGGAAGACGATGCCGTAAGCGACGTGCACCTTGGCCATGAGTGGATCGCGGAGGTTCTGTTTTTTCGCTAATTCGATGGCGCTCTTGAGCTTCTGCTCTGCCGAGTCGAACTCAAAGAAGTCGTAATCGGCGAGGGCCTCGTTGTAGAGCTGCTCGATCTCCGCGAGGGGTTGCGCCTGCGCCATGGCGCTGGTGGGCACCAAGGCGAACCAGAGCAAGGCGAGACACAACCAGGCAGGTCGCGCAGGGTGGGAGGAAGGGCAGGAGAGGGGGTGCTGAGTTCGAGCCATGATGCGCCCTGTTGCGAGCAAAAAGCAGCGGCAAAGATGGCGGCCCACGGGGGACCGCAGTGGCCTATTTCTTCGTGATGTGGATTTCGACGCGGCGGTTGTTGGCGCGTCCTTCTGGGGTTTCGTTGGTATCGATGGGCCGATCGGGTCCGTAGCCCTTGGCCGTCATGCGACCTTTGGCGATGCCCCGCGCGACGAGTTCTGACATGACGCTGTTGGCGCGTCCTTGGCTGAGCTTGGTGTTGTGCCGCTTGGAGCCCGTGGAGTCGGTGTGTCCTTCGATGCGCACATGGATGTTGGGGTTGGCGTTGAGTACCGCCGCGATCTCATCGAGAAGGGGCTCGCTCTGTGACAAGACCTTGGTTTTGTTGGTAGCGAAGAAGACTTGTTCGTTGAGCTCGATCCGGTCCTCTTTGACGACGACCAGGCGGACGGGGCAGCCGTCGGCGCGATCCGGTGCGGGCTCCTCCGGGCAGAGGTCGATGCCAGTGCAGTCGAAGTTACCGAGCAGGCCAGCTTCTGCGACCCAAGGATCGCATACCTTGTCGCCGTCGGTGTCGGGGTTGGGGCAGCCTTTGAAGCGGAGCTCACCTGGGATATCGGGGCAGAGATCCGTTTCTTGGCAGGCAAATTTTCCGAGGAGTCCCGCCTCGGCGACCCAGGGGTCACAGACGCCGTCGCTGTCGCGGTCAGGATCTTGGCAGCCCTTGAAGGCGAGCTCACCAGGGACATCGGGGCAGAGGTCCACGTCTTGGCAGGGGAACTTGCCCATGAGTCCGACATCGGCGACCCAGGGGTCACAGACGCCGTCTTTGTCGCGGTCGGGATCGGGGCAGCCTTCGAAAGCCGGCAGGCCCGGGATGTCTGGACACGCGTCTTGACTGTCGGGGATGGTGTCACCGTCGCGGTCTCCTTCGGTGGCCACGACGACCTGGACGTCTTGACAGGCCGGCGCCCGGCTCTGCAAGTCGGCCATCTCGGCGAAGTCACCGGCGAACTTGATGTGGGACTCGGCGCGCCGGCCGTTGCCCTGGGACAGCTCCCAGAGGCCAAAGGTGGCGTGCGCCTCGGCGAGTGCCAACTCACGGGGCGCGCAGCGATAGGCGCGGGGGCGCATGTCGGTGACTTGTTGCTGAATCTGCTCGGCTTGGACCCGCAACTTCGAGCCACTGACGCACCCCGTACTCAGGAGTAGGGGTAGACCACCCACGATGAGGGCGGCGGTGGCCAAATGCGCAAGTCGGGAGCTTGGCCTAAAGGTGCGTGTGGTGTGCATGGTCGGAACTCTCAGAAAGCATGGGAAGAAAGGTCCGCGCGCGTGAAAGCGCGCCACATTAGGGATGGTTGGGTCCAGCGTCAGAAGGAGACGGCGGTCGTTGGCGGACCTTTCCACGGATCGCTCTGGGCTTTGCGCCGGGCGCGTTCGGCCATGTCTTTGGCCTGGCCCGCGTAATCGAGGGCGGTGCCAAATTGGGAGTAGCCCCAGAGCTCACGCGCTTTGCGCAGCATCTCCTCTGCGCGGGTGTACTCATAGGGAGCCAGCTCCGTAGCGTTGGCTTGATTCGCTTCGTCGAGGGCGCTTTGAGCGCGCATGATGTCGGCCGTCGACCACACTGGCCCCACACAGGCGGAGGTGATGAGTGACACGACGGTCAGAAGGAAGAGGAGGGTAATCAATCTTTTCAAGCGCATGCTTTGCCTCGATTTTGCTGCATGCCATGTCCTGGAACGCAGGCGGACACTGGCCCAGAAAACGGTTCGTCTCATCGGCACGGTCTAACAAAGACAAGCAAAGGTGTCAAGGCCGCTGGCTGGCCTCACCTATGCGCCAAGCCCAACCCATCCACTGCGGTCGGTAGGTCTAAGCCTGCAGTATGTTGGTATTCCATCGCGCTCTTTTGTGCAACCTCGTGACCTAGGCGGGATGCGTCCTTTGTGCTCGAATGGCGGAGGCGGCGACAGTGAGCACCGCGGCGCTGGGCTGTGGTGCTGAAGGTGGCGAAGCACGAGGAGGCAGGGGCCGTGAGGGAGGTGAGCGCGCGGTGCGTGCGCGCCCATGGCGCGCTCATGCAGGCGATTGCGGGCACCCAGGCGCTGGGGGCGAGCGGCGCTGAGAGGCTGGTGCTGCAACTCATGGTGCGGCTGGCCACCCTCTACGCGGCCGAGAGCCTGGGTTTGCTTCGCAGCCGCTGGCGTTACACGCAGCGTTTGCGGGAGCGCGCGCTGTGGTCGGCGTTGCTCGGCGATGTGCAGGCCCTGGGTGTGGCAGACGCACCCTTGCCCTTGGCCATGGACCTCGGCGACGGCGCAGCGACGACGGGGCCAGACGCCGATTTCACGTGTCTGGCGGCGGTAGAGCCGGCATGGGATGCGTTGCAGCGGGGCCTGGATCTGCTGCGGGCCGTGCCTTGGGCCCAGGGAGGCCTGAGCGCGTTGGGTGCCCTGTGCGAACGTCTGAGCGTGGGCGCCGCGAACCGCGGCAGGGTCGGCGGATGGCGGCGCAAACAGCAGGGCGTCTACTACAGCCCGGAGCCGTTGGTGCGACTGCTCGTGGGGCGCAACCTCGCGCCACTCTTGGAGCGCGCCACGGGTGCGCCCGATGCGCTGGCCGCCCTTGGACGCCTGCGCATTTGTGATCCCGCTTGTGGGAGTGGACGGCTGTTGATGGCTGCGGCGCGCGAAGTTGCCGCCGCCTGGGTAGCGTACAATGGGATGCCACCAGGAGAAGCGCTGGCGTTGGTGCTGGGTGCGTCGGTCTTTGGTTTGGATGTGGATCCACTCGCCGTTGAGTTGTGTCGCGCGGTGCTGTGTCTGGAGGGCGCTGGCGCGGCGTTGACTCGGGACTTGGTGGGACGCGTCGCGAAGCATGTTCGCTGTGGCGACGCGCTGTTGGGGCTCGGACCGCGCGCTGAGGGGGCGTGGTGCGGCACTTGGGCCGATGCCACGGCGCAGTGCGCCCGTGGCCTGCGTGACGCAGGCGCGATGGCCTCCCGCGGGTGGAGGCGCGCCTTTCACTGGCCGCTGGCCTTTGGACGGCGGCCAGACGAGGCAGGGTTGCGTTTTGCCCTGGTGCTGTGCAATCCGCCATGGGAGCGCCTCAAGGCGCAGGCGCGCGAGTGGTTCGGGGAGGTGTCAGGAAGGGAGGCGGCAGGTGGCCAATTGGAGGCGGCGCGAAGTGAGGCGCTGTTTCGCAGCCGCTGGGTGCGCAACAGCGGACGCTTTCCCCTGTCGGCGCGAGGAGATGTCAACACCTATGCGCTCTTTGCCGAGCTGTGCCGCGATTTGATGGCCCCCCATGGGCGGGCAGGGCTCATCGTGCCGAGCGGTATCGCCACGGATTTTTCGACCCGAGACCTCTTTGCGGATTTTATGCGGCGTCGCCAAGTGGACACGCTGTGGGACTTCGAGAACCGGCTGGGTTGGTTCGCCGATGTGGATCGTCGCTTTCGCTTCTCCTTGCTCAGCCTCAGCGCGTGTCCAACGTCGAAGCCGCCGCGCTTCGCGTTCTTTCTCCAGCATCCTGACGAGCTGCGGGAGGAGGGCCGAGACGTGGCCGTCACATCGGCGATGCTGGCGCGGTGCAATCCCAACACCCACACGGTGGCTCCCTGGCGCAGCGCGGCGGATGCTGCGCGCGGGCTGGCCATGCACGAGAAGGTCCCAGTGCTGTGGGATGAGGGTGATCCCGAGGGCAATCGCTGGGGTCTTTCTCTGGTGCGTCTCTTCGACATGACCAACGACCGCGCCCACTTCGCGACGGCTGCAGAGCTGGCGGCGGTGGGTTGTGTGCTGATTGGCAACCACCAGGTGGGAGATGGTGAGCGTTGGCTGCCGCTGTACGAAGCCAAGATGGTCACGGCTTTCGATCACCGGCATGGGTCTCATTGCGGGGCCGACGCTGCGGCAGGGGGACTTGGTTGGCGCGTCGCGTCGCCTTCGGTGAAAGCCGATCCCTGCTTCGTGAGCTTGCCCCGCTTCTGGGTACGGCAACGTCTGGTCGATGCCCGCTTGGGCCAGTGGGACGCCGAGTGGCTCCTTGGTTTTCGCAGCATCAGCAGTCCGACCAACGCCCGGACGCTCATCGCGAGTCTCTTGCCGCGCAGTGGTGTTGGCAACAGCCTGCCTCTGCTGCTGGTGGACCGGGAACACCGTCATCTGGCGCCGCTGTTGATGGCCAACCTGAACGCTTTGGTGGTTGACTATTTGGTGCGGCAGAAGCTGGGTGGCACCAACCTGAACCACTTCGTTCTCAAGCAGGTGCCGATCTTGTCACCCGAGCGTTACAGCGCGCCATGCCCGTGGGAGGTGGGCTCGAGTGTGGCCGCTTGGCTGTTGCCGCGGGTGCTCGCGTTGGTGTGCACCAACGTGGAGATGGCGCACGTGGCAGTGGCCTTGGGGGCGCCGCCGCGCCCACAGCGCTGGGATGAGGGGCGGCGCTTGCAACTGCGCTGTGAGATCGATGCGGCGTATTTTCGCCTCTACGGCGCATCGCGGTCAGATGTGGCGGCGGTCCTGGCCTCCTTTCCCGTGCTGGCGCGGCGCGAGATGGCGCGTTGGGGGGCCTATCGCAGCGCTGAGGGGGTGTTGGCGGCCTGGGAACGGTTGGCGGCCGCTGAGGCCAGAGGAGGTCAGCGGTAAGCGTCGTGCTCGCGGCGGCGTTCGCTGACGAACTCCTCGGCGGTGTCGCGGGCGACGAGCTCGTAGAGCAGGGCGTGCTTGCCCGTGCGGGGGCGCAAGATTCTGCCGAGCCGCTGGACGTGCTCTCTGACGCTGCCGCTTCCGGACATGACGACGGCGACGTTGGCCGCAGGCACGTTGACGCCTTCGTTGAGGACGCGGCCAGTGACAATGGCAGGATAGGTGCCCGTGTTGAAAGCGGCGAGGATGGATTTTCGCTCTTTGATGGGGGTCTGGTGAGTGATGGCAGGGAGCAGAAAGCGCCGGGAGATGGCATAGACCGTCTCGTTGTCGTGGGTGAAGACCATGAGGCGGTCCTGCTGGTGTCGGCGCAGCAGCAAGGCGAGGTAGTCCATTTTGGCGCGGCAGCATTGGGCGATGCGGCGATAGGCGCGGTAGGCCAGGAGGGCGCGTCGCCCTTCTTTGGAGGTGGCACAAGCCTTCAAGAAAGTGGTCCAGCCGTCGGGACTGCTCATGCGGATGGCGCGCGCGCGGACGAAGGCCGTATAGATTCCCCGTTCGCGGGCATAGGTCTCGCGTTCATCGGCGTCGAGGTCGACCTCGACCTGGGTGGTGTCATAGGTGGCGAGATGGGTCCCAGCGAGCGCTTTGATGGTCTTGGTATAGACCTGGGGGCCGATGAGGGTGTCGTAGAGGGATTCGCCGCCATCGCTGCGTTCAGGGGTGGCAGTGAGCCCCAGGCGGAAGGGAGCGATGGCGTGTTGTGCCGCTAGGGCGTAGCTGGTGCTAGGCAAATGGTGGGCTTCGTCGAAGACGATGAATGCGTAGCGGTTGCCGAAGCGCTCCATGTGAAGGTACGCCGAGTCATAGGTGGTGACGGCCAGGTCGCTGACTTCGTAGTAGCCACCGCCGATGAGCCCCGGTTCTTGGCCGAAGGCGGCAAAGAGGCATTCGTACCACTGATGCATGAGGTCGAGGGTGGGGGTGACGACGAGGGTGGGGCGCCCTACGCGGGCGATGGCCAGCTCGGCGACGAAGGTTTTTCCCGCACCCGTGGGGAGGACGACGAGGCCGCAGCGGCCATGGGCTTCCCAGGCGTCGATGGCTTGTTCTTGATGGGGGAAGGGGGAGAGACGGGCCCGGTGATGCCAGGGGGTGGGTTGGTAGGTGCGGGCGTGGTCATCGAAGGGGAGGGAGAGGCGCGTGAGCTTGGCGATGAGGGGCCGATAATGGAGCGCCAAAGCGCGCCAGGCTTGGACCCGTGGATCCCAGACAAAGGCGTCGGGGAGGCAAGTGGCAGTGGGGCTGGCTTGAGCACCGCTGACGACAAGGGAGCCGGCGTCGAAGTGAATGGCGAGGGGGGCAGGCATCAGGCGCGTGAGGCGTTGGCGCGCCCAGTGAGGAGGGGGAGACCCAGGAGGATGAGCAGCGCAGCACCGCCGGAGGCGCGCCCGGGGTGGAGGATGGCGCAACACGAAGGCGTGTGGGGTGTGCTGGGGATGCTGGGGTCGCCCGGGCCCAAGTCGTGGGGGTGTGGCGGGTCGTCTTCGGGCTCGAGGGCGAGCTCGGAGGTGTCGAGGGCCGGGGTGAGCTCCGTGCTGGTGTCGGTGTCGGTGTCGGTGTCGGTGTCGGTGTCGGTGTCGGTGTCGACTGGGCTTTGCGCTTCGAGGCAGGCGTAGTTCTGGATGAGGGCGGGTTGTCCTTCGGTCGTGGTCCAGAGGGAGCGATCGTCTGGCCCATAGGTGATGGCTTCACCTTGGCGTTCGTTGGCGACCCTGGCTGCAAGATTAGGCTGGGTGAAGGCGTCGGCGATGGTGCCTTCTGGGGGGATGCGGAAGGTGTAGAGTTGGCTGTAGGTGCGGACGGTGAAGCGGGTGCCATCGCGGGCGAAGTCGGCGCCGGTGGTGGCTTGTTCGATGAGTGGGAGGATGCCGAAGGTGGCTTCGGCCAGGCGTTCGAGGGTAGGGCGCGGGTCTTGGCTCTCGCGTGGGTAGCGATAGAGGCCGCTGGCACCCATCATGACCTTAGCGACGAGGTAGATTTCGGCGCTCTCTGGGTGAACCAGGAGGGACTCGGCGTCATAGTTCTCCTCGGGCCATTGGAAGGGGAGTAGGGCGAGGTAGGGTGAAGTGTGTTGTTGGCCAGGTGGCGCGCCGAGGTCGACCGTGGGCTCCTCCACGAGGATGATCTGGAGGTCGTCGCGATTGTTGTCGTTGTTGCCGATGTCACCGATGTAGAGGCAGTGTCGGTCGGCGTTGGGGGCGCATGGGGCGATGGCGATGTCTTCCCAGTCGCGCGCTTGGATGCCTTGGATGTGCCAGCGGCCGAGGTCGGCGCCAGTGTAGGTGGCGGCGTAGATGTAGGGGCCGTCACCGGAGTCGTTGTGGGTCCAGATGACCCCGGGTTGGTTGCGGCTGAGCACCAGGCCACTGGATTCGTTGATGCTGGGGTTGAGGAAGCGACCGAGCTCGACGGGTTCGGCGTAGCGATCGCAGGGAGGTGGCTCGCCGTTGGCGCTTGGGGAGAGGCTCGGGTGTAGGAGCAAGAGCGCGCAAAGGAATAAGCTGTTGGAG
>Ga0334884_1004638_pt1 | contig 13899 bp, 10 predicted proteins | sample GraSluR1_MG_7_FD_207215 | JGI IMG/M metagenome (GOLD analysis project Ga0334884, IMG submission 207215) | Sludge microbial communities from methane-producing bioreactor in Wageningen University, Netherlands - Granular Sludge_12_05 R1 | ecosystem: Engineered > Bioreactor > Anaerobic >...
CTCTCCATGAATGGAGAGGGGGGTAACCTCATGTTTTAACAAGGGAAATGCGCAAATGATGGGGATGTTGCGGTAGGGGCCAACCTACGCTTAGTCCCTTCTTGGGGCGAGGCAAGCTTGCAGCTTGGGTAGGATTTCTGCGCATCGCTCCGCCGGGAGGTACAAGAAATTGCGTACCGCGTCGTGGGGACGCTCGGGGTTCTGATGCCGCTCCAGGTCGAAGTCGGCGAAGGGGTGGATGACCCCTGCCAAGAGGAAGAAAGCTTCGTAGCCGAAAGCGTGCAGGAAGGCGTGGACGTCTGAGACGGCGTTGGTTTTGTGTCGTTCTTCGACCTCGATGAGCAGCGCGGGGTGTTGCGCGCCGAGCAGGGAGCGCGCGCCTCGCAAGACGGCGCCTTCATGGCCCTCGACGTCGATTTTGACGAAGCCCACGTTCTGCAGGTCAAAGTCGTCGAGGCACTGGGTGTGGACGTGGAAGGTCAGGACGCGGCGCGTGCTCACTTTGCCATCGAGTTGGTTCTCGGGTTCGATGGTCGAGTAGCCAAAATGGCCTTGGGGCATCCGCAGCTCAGCCGCGTGGTGATCTTCCGAGAGGGCCACCTCTTCGAGGCGGAAACGCTCGCCTTCTTTGCGAAAGGTTCGCCGGAGATGCTGGGCGAGGGGGGGGAGAGGCTCGAAGACCACGCACTGGGCAGAGTGGGCGAGCATGGGGTGGGCATAGAGGCCGATGTTGCCGCCCACATCGACGCTGCGCTGGTCAGGCGAGCACAGCACAGGGAGCCAGGCCATCTCGGGCTCGGCCAAGCCGCGTTTCCACTGGTAATAGCGCCAGTAAGACTGGCGGTGGAGGCGGATCCAGGACAAACGCAGCGCTTCGTGTACAGGTCCACGTGCCATGGGGTCATCTCACTCGAGCTCGAGACGTCATTGCGCTGGGTCAGACCTTGTCCCAGCGTATCTGGCGCAGACTAGGGTCGAAGACTAGCACCCAAGGCCCATGGCGTCGAGCTACTCGTGGGTGGAGGCTGGGCATGTCAGCGCCAGGCCGGGGCAAACGATTCAGAAGCGCCGCTCCAGAAGCGCTGCCAGCCGCTGCCAGCGAGCGTAGCTGGCCATGTGCGCCTCGATGTGAGCCGGGTCCGGGTCCTCGAGCCCAAAGAGGGAGAGTCGCGCCATGACCTTCTCCCGAATCAGCGCCAGGCTCTCCTCATCCCGCAGGCGCCAAGCCAAGGCCAAGGCCAGCTCCAGGCCGTCCGTGTCGAAGCCACCATGCAGCATGGCCAGGCGCTGCTCCGTGGTCGCTCCTGGGCCGACGGCAGCGCGCCAGAAGTGCGCCGCGCCCGCGTGCTGGGCTCGCTCCAAGAGCGCCGCCGCTTCGTCCACTACCTTTTGCTGTTCCGTCCAGGCCACAAAGTCGAGGAGCAGCTCGAAGTCGGCGTCGCTGCGCACGTCGCCCTCCAGCGCCGGCAGGCGGACCAGCCCCGCGAGCCCCGCCACGGCCTCGCTGCGTGGCCAGGCGTCCACCACCTCCCGCGGCGTCGCCAAGCCGCCATGGCGAATCAACCACTGCGGCGCTTTCGCCACGTCGGGGCCCGCGAGAAAGGCCAGGGCGAGGACGGCGCTGGCGCGAGGTGCCGCCAGGACCTCCAAACGCAGCGCCTGGACATCGCGGTGGAAGGCGTCGCCGTGGTGCACGCGCGCTTCCAAGAGCAGACCGCCCAGCAGCACGGGGCGCGAAAAGGCGTCGGACAGCATCGCCAGATCCACGGCGCCCGTGGCACCTGCCCCCTCCAAGCTCACGTTGAAGGCCGAGCCCAATTCATCTTGTTCCAGGGTGACGCTGCGCCACTGCACCTCGAAAGGGAGCTCACCAAAACGCAGGGTTTGGGGCGCATCCAAGCGCAACTCCACCCGCTGCGGGCGGTGGGAGTGGTCCAGCAACGAAGTCACTGCATCCATGGTCTGTGCTCCTGCCAACGTGGGCCACCACCCGCTGAGCAGGGCCACCAACCAGCCAGCCAGCGCCAGCGTCCGCCGCCAGCCACGCCCCTGCCTCTCGTGCATGCGTCACCTCCGGGATGAACCAGGCCATCCGCATCACCCACCACAGTAGCGGCATCGCCAGCGCGGGTCCACTGCCGCGGCCTCACGCCAAGTCAGCGCCGCGGGCGCACCCCGCGTGGCCGCCGCCGCCTTGGGCCGCGCGCACGCCCCGGGGACGTGGATCCAAAGACGCGACAAGAGCACCGCTGGGCCAGGGGCGCCCATCGGTGTCAGCGTCTCTGCTGGCGTCGGGTTATCTACTTGGACCCACGTCAGCGTGTTTCAGCGCTCGTCTGCGTCCAGGCGGTCGGCCTCGGCGCACATCAGGCGGCCGCGCTCCAGCAGGGGCATGGCGTCTGAGCCGTCCTCGGCCAGGCAGCCCAGGTAGGTGAAGGGGTCTTCGATGGCCTTGTTGACCCCGTCGAAGCCGCTGCGGCAGTTGATGGCGTCGTCGACGCGCTCGTCGAAGCTGTAGCGCAGGTGGAGCATCTTGCGGATGACCATCTGGCCGTCTTCCACGACGCCCATTTCGGTGATTTTGCCGATCATGATGAAGATGGGGCAGGTGCCCCACTCGTAGAGGTGGTGGTAGCCCGGGTCCATGCCGAGGCTGCCCAAGTTCGCCACGAAAGCGCTGCAATACATGCCTTCGGCTTTGATGAAGGCGGCGGGCAGGAGGTTGTGGTAATCGAGCCACTGGGCGATGCGCACGGCCCGCACCATGAGCGGCCGCGGAATTCTGGTGAGGAGGTTCATCTCCCGGTCGGTGCTGGTGACCTTGTCGCTGCGTTCGGTGGCGAGCTGCGCGTTGATGTGCTGGCAGAAGTCAGCGAAGGTCTCGCCTTCGCGAAAGCTGTGTTTGATGGCGGTGAGCTTGGCCTTGCGGTCCTTGCGTTTGCGCTTGGCGCTGAAGGTGACGGTGGTCTCGTTGCGCTGGTAGAGGCGGCGCCCAACGACGAAGCGGTTCATGCGCGGGTTGGTCATGAGCCCCAGGCCTGCGGCGGCCACCAAGACGTGGGTGAGGTCCACGGGGAAGCGCTGGCGCGCCGCGTCGACATAGGCTTGGATTTTGTCGGCTCGGGCCCAGACGTCGAAGTAGACCTGGGCGTCGGCCCGGCGCGGCATGATATGGCCGAGCATGAGCCGGTAGGGATGCACTTTTTTGATCAGGACGCCGTCGGGTCTAGAGGTCTTGAGGTTGATTGCGATCCACAGCGCGAAGAGAAGCGCGGCGACTAGGAGCACCACCAGCATGGTTTTGGCTCGATGTGGTGAGGCCGACCTGTGACTAGGGCGGCGCTACCAGCGTAAGGCACATCATACACCGCTCGTACCCATGAGCAACGGGGCGTGTCGGCGCGCATGGGGCACTGGGCACCATGGCCGCCTTGGGGCAGGTGGCACCGTCCCCAGTAATCATGTGAAAATCTGGGCTGGCGTTGCGCCGCAGCTTTGCTACAGTCACGGACGATCCGTGCCGCAGAGCCGACGGCTTCCACGCCCCTCGGTTGCGACCTCAACCACAGGAGTCCACTTGATGCCCAGCCCGCGCTTCGCCGCAGTTGTCCTGATCCTCTTCATGGGCGCTTGTGCCTTGGCCGCCTGCGATGACGCCCAGAGCCACCAGAGCCCTGACGACGTCGCCGACCTCAGCCCAGACCAGCTCTCCCCCGACAGCCAAGAAGATCTCCTGCCGCCGCCGGATTTCCTCGACCTGAGTGAGCCCGACATCCTTGTCGACACGGACGATGGGAGCGATGTCATTGCGCCGCCAGACCTCGTGGACGGCAGCGAGACCACCCCCGATCCCGATCTGAGCGACGTCACGGATTTCACGGAGATCGCCGAGCTCCTCGATACGAGCGACACCGCCGTGACGGACACCCTGACGCCAGACCTCGTCGACCCCGGATCGCACCTGGTCTACCAGCTCAACGGCAACGGCGTCGCCGAAGACGCCCTCATCGACGTCAGCGGCGTCATCGTCACCGGGGTCAACACCACGGAGACCTTGGGCCATCCCATCTTCGTGCAGCTCCCGCCCACCGACCCAGACTACGCCGGCCCCGACGGCAGCGGGCTCTACATCTACATCCGCAAGACCGACTTCGTCCCCGCCGTGGGCGACCTCATCAACGTTCGCGGCAAGGTGGTCAACGAGAGCGGCTGGGCTTGGCTCAACTACGGCCGCGGCGTCGAAGTCCTCTCCAGCGGCAACGCGCTGCCGGCGCCCATCGTCGTCCCACCGGCCGCCATCGCCACGGGCGGCGCTCGCCAAATCGCACTTCAAGCCGTCAGGGTGCAAGTGGACCACGTCCGCGTCACCGACCTCGCCCCCGCGCCCAGCCCAGGCGATTCCTTGCCCACTCAGGAGTTCGCCGTCACGGGGAATCTCCTGGTCGACGATTTTCTCTTTCTGGCCACCACGCCTCGTTTGGACGACCACTTCATCATGATCCGCGGGATCCTCCACCACAGCTTTGGCGCCTCTCGCCTGCTCCCCACAGCCGCTACGGATCTCGTGCGCCATCCGCGCCTCGCCCGTTTCGAGCCGGCGACAGAGACCCTGCAGGTGGGTAGCCAACGTGAGCTGCGTCTCTATATCGATCAGGTCTGGCCACAGGACCTGACGGTGGCCCTCAGCTACGGCAGCGCCGCCCTGAGCGGCCCGGCCACGCTGACCATCCCCAGCAACAGCCTCAGCGCGGCCTTCTTCATCGATGGCCTCGCCCCTGCCGCCGCGGTTACTATCGCGGCCAGCCTCGACGGCGAGAGCCTCAGCGCCAGCGTCCAAGTCGTGGACGCCGCCCAGGTGGCCGTGGCTCGGCTCACGCCTGAGTTCCAGAAGTGGGCCCGCAACAGCACCACGGCCTTTACTGTCGAGCTCGCCGGGCCCGCCCCGCAGGGCGGCCAGACGGTCTACATCGATTCGTCCGGGGCGAACTACGACAAGGTCGAGGTCCCGACCTCAGTGCTGGTGCCGGCGGGCGAGTCGCGCGTCGATGTGCCCGTGCTCACCAAGAGCGGGACTGGGACGGCGCTTCTCTCGGCCTACACCTTGGCCAACACCGCCCCCTACCCGAGCACGGAGATCCAAGTGGTCCCATCCTATCCGCGGGGTCTGCTCCTGGCGCAGGTGCTCTACAACCCGATCCACGACGATGACCAACGCGAGTGGATCGTGCTCTACAATGCTACGGGGACGCGCGTGGACCTGGGGAGCTACGAGCTGCGCATGGCCAACAACAACAACCCCAACTTCACCAGCACCCTCTACCGCACGGCCCTACCGGCCCAGGAGCTGGCCATCGGCGCCTGCTTCGTCGTCGGTGGCCCCCAGAGCGACGCTGACAACGGCGCCCCCGTGTACCACCACGCCGTGGACCTCAACCCCGACCTGGTCAACGCCACCAGCGCCCAGTCGGCGGCGGTCGCCCTCTTCACGACGGCAGGGGTGCAGCTCGACACGGTCATTTACGGCGGCGACGGCACCAACCCGGGCAACATCCGCGACGAGGGCGGATCGAGCAGCGTCGATGTCGCCAACAGCGCCGTGAGCGCCGGTGCCTCCATTCGCCGCCGCCAAGACAACCAATGGGAAGCGACGGCGCCGCCCACGCCCAACCTGTGCCCGCCTTTCTGAGCCGGGGCCGGCGGGCGCGCCGTAGCCTCGGTAGCGGCTGGCGCCGAAGGGCCCGGGGCGGCCGCGCCGTCTCAGTCCTCGGGGGTCAAGAAGCGCACCGCCCGGACCTTGGCCTTGAAGAAGGGAAAGTAGGCGTCCGTGCCGAACATGTTGCCGGCCTCGACGGCGAAGGGGATGCGAAAGCCCTGGACCTCGCGAAAGTCGGAGAGGAGGCTGCCGAAGGGTTGCAGGCGGTGCTGCTTATCGGGGTTGGCGTTGCTCCACCGCATGAAGAGCACCTGCACGGGTTGCCCGGCGGCGTCGACCGTCAGGTCCACCGCCTGGGTCAAGCCGTTGTGGCTCACGGTCACCCGGGCGCTGTCCTGATCCAGGGCTTCCCAGGAGACCCCTGGTCCGGGGAGCAGCGCGGCAGGTGTCCAGACGAGGGCCTCGGCGACATAGCGGCCAAAGGCCGCCCGCGCGTGGTCGGCGTCCCCCCCCATGCGTGCCACTGGGATCAGGCCCAGGATTCGGAAACGGGTCCAGGTGCCGCTGTCGGAGCCGGAGATTGGGAGGCTCCCGAGGGCATCGAGTTTCCAGACGAAGCCCACGGGTGCGGCCAGGATCTGCCTGGCCTCCATGGGCTGATACTCGGGTGCGTCGCGCGTGCCCAGGCTGAACTCACCGCCCATGTCGATCTCGGCCACCGTCAACAGTGGCGTGCCGGGCTGGATGGCAAAGTTGAAGAAGCGCTGCGCCGCTTCGGGCAGCTCTGCGACCATGCCTGGGTCATAGAGGTCCGGATGTTTGGGCTGCGTCGCGGCCAAGCGCGCCCACTCCAGCCGGTCGGCCCGCTCGTCCCAGAGGCGAAGGGCGAGGAGCGCGAGCACAGCGATCCCGAGGATGGCGAGCATGGCAAAGGCGATTTTCTTGAACATGGGTTGCAACTTCGTCGTGTGTGGCTTGGTGGGGTTGGGGGCTAGCGCAGCGCCTTCCCCAGCGCGCTTGGCAAAGGGGCAATCTATGCTAGATTGCCCCCACTGGCGCAACCTTCGCTTTCGCGGCGTTGGCCAGACCTCACACCGTGCTGCTGCGGGGCGAAGACGTCCCCCAGGGTTTTGATGATTGCCGCCGTTCTCCATAAGTGATCTCGACTGAGTCCGCGTCGTCCTAGCGCCCTCTCGAGGGGCTGACGCGCGTTTTCCCGAGAATGACCGAAGCCGCGCCGTGCTGGCGCGGCAGGTGCGCATCTGCGCACTTGGAGAATGAAGCCATGGCAGATTTGTCGGCATGGGGTTTTGATTCCTTTTTTGCAGAACAGTTGGACCAAAGGGGGCGCGCAGAAATCCCGGCGCGCGTCGCCAGCGAGCATCGCGGGGCCTACGAGGTGTGGTCTGAGAACGGCGCAGGGCGAGCGACCCTGGCCGGGCGCTTGCGCCACGATGATGCGGGCGCGCTGTTGCCGGGCGTCGGCGATTGGGTGGTGCTCAGCGCCCCCCCTGGCCCCGACCACAGCACGGTCATCGATCGGGTCTTGCAGCGCCGCACCCTCTTCTGTCGCGGTGCGGCGGGGCGCGAGGCCCGGGCCCAGGTGGTGGCTGCCAACGTGGACCGCGTCCTCATCGTCAGCGGCCTCGACGGCGACTTCAACCTCCGCCGCATCGAGCGCACCCTCGCCAGGGTCTGGGCCAGCGGCGCCGAGGCCGTGGTGGTGCTCAACAAGGTCGATCTCTGTGATGACGTCTACGCCCGCGTTGCGGCGGTGGAGCGTCACGCTGGGGCGGAGGTGGCGGTCCTGGTCACGAGCGCTTCCAGCGGTGAAGGGGTGGAGGAGGTGCGGGCGTGCATCCACCCGGGGGAGACCGTGGCCCTCGTCGGCTCTTCCGGCGCGGGCAAGTCCACCCTGGTCAACGCCTTGGTCGGGGCTGAGGTGATGCGGACCGCAGCGGTGCGCATCCACGACAGTCGCGGGCGACACAGCACCACCCACAGACAACTCATCGCGCTGCCAAGTGGCGGCGTGCTGCTGGACACGCCGGGGATGCGGGCCCTGTCCCTCATCGACGAGGAGGGGCTGGAGGTGGTCTTCGCCGACATCGCGGCGTTGGCCACGGGCTGTCGCTTTCGCGACTGTCGCCATGGCGACGAGCCCGGCTGTGCCGTGCAGGCGGCGATCCGTTCTGGAGCGCTCCTCGCCGAGCGCTTCGCCCACTTCCAGGCCCTGGAGCGTGAGGCCCAGGCCAACGCCCTGCGGCACGACGTGCGCAAGCGCCGCCAAGCCGAGCGGGTGTGGGGGCAGCTCGCGGACGAAGTGGCCCTGCTGCGCAAGTGGAAGGGTGGCAAGCCCTGATGCGGCGTGGCCTGGGCCGGCGCCGTGAACTGGGGCGCTGGAGGCGCGGCCTCAGTCGGCGTCCCCGGCGCAGCGGAAGCCGAGATCGTTCCAGCTCAGGGCATGCGGGTTGTGGCGGCGGGCGCTGCTTCGGAGTCCGGAAAATGGGCTCTTCCACGAGCCGCCGCGGATGACCCCCGCTGCGCCTTCACGCGGCCCGCTGGGGTTGCGGCGCGGTCCGTCGCCGTAGGCCTCGGGGTCGTAGTAGTCGAGGACCCACTCTTCGACGTTGCCCGCCAGATCCCAAACGCCCTCGGGGGAGACCCCGTTGGGGAAGGCGTCGACGGGTGAGGTCTGTGCGTGGCCGTCATTGCAGTCGTCGTCATCGCAGTTGGCGCGCGCCGAGAGCGATGTCCATGGTGTCGCAAAACAAGCGCCGAGGCCGCTGTTGCTTGGGCACGCCTCGCCCCAGGGGAAGCGGGCCGCGTCCTCACCGCGCGCGGCGCGCTCCCACTCCGCTTCGGTGGGAAGACGCCCACCGGCATAGGCGCAATAGATCTTCGCTTCGCTCCAGATGATGTGGTCCACGGGGTGGGCGTCGCTGTCGTCACGGTAGTAGTTGGATTCCACGAAGGGGGCCTCGCATGGGCCTTCTTCGACGCAGCGGCGGTAGGCGGTCACGGTCACGGGGTAGCGATCGATGCGGTAAGCGCTCAACGTCACTGGATGTGCTGGCTGTTCGTCAGGGGCGCACTCGCCGGCGTCGTTGGCGCAGCCCATGACGAAGGTGGTCTCAGCGCCCACGGCTGGGATACGGACTCTATCTGCTTCGGAGCACTGAGGGCCGCGCCACCCCAGTGGACAACACTGATCCGGGGCGACGCAACCCCAAGCCGGCGCACAGCTCGATTGGCAGGATGGGGTCTCACAGCGCTCACCTTGCCACCCAGCGAGACAAGCGCAGACACCGTCGTCGATGCAGCTCCCGCCGTTGGCGCACGCGGGCGCGCAGGTGGGTGCAGCGATGTCGGGCATATCTGGCGGGGGTGGGCGCTGATCGGCTTCATCCTCAGCGTCGAAGTCAGCGGCCGTGTCGGCCTCGATCTCCTCGCTGAAATCGTGATCATCGACGCTTGCCGCGTCGAAGTCGCGTTCATCGACGCTCACGGCGTCGAAGTCCTGGAAGGTCGAACAGGCGGCCACATAGGCGCAGAGCCCGATGACCATCCACGCCCTGCCAGCAGAGCGGGAGGGGGGCAGGTAAGAGGAGGGAGAGCAGTCACGCACCAGCACACCTGTCATTGGGGTCACGTAGAAAGGCGGTGCCATCCGCCAGCGCCGAGGACTGGTAAAGAAATGTTGGCGTGATGTCAACCTATTGGGACGCCTCCGGCGCTGATGTCGGTCCCGGCGAGCGCTGCGATCGCGGCGCTCGCCGAGTACCTTGTGGGAGGTGCCGCGACCTGTTGTGTTCGGCTGGGGGAGACGGCATGATCCTCTGCGGATGCGTGAAGAGAGGCGCAGAACGCCCGCGACAGAGGCTCCGCGCCCAGACTTTGGTAAGCCATGAGAGGCCTTTGCCCTGAGGACGATGTGGACCTAGCTCCTACGCCCAGCGCCATCCGCGCCGCGGCGCGGCGCGTCCTCGCCGCGGAGCGGGTGGTGGCGCCGTCCTTCTTTGCCCGCTCCGTCCACGAGGTGGCGCTGGATCTGCTCGGCAAGGTGCTCGTCCGCGAGGTCGATGGCGCGGTGCGGGCCGGCGCGATCACCGAGGTCGAGGCTTACGAAGGCACGGGGGACCTGGCGAGCCACGCCCGCTCGGGACGGGCCACGGCGCGCACCTGGCCGATGTTTGCCGAGCCAGGGCGCCTCTATGTTTATTTGGTTTACGGGATGCACCACTGCCTGAACCTGCGCGCGGGCGACAGCGACGCCCCAGGGGCGCTGCTGATACGCCGCTGTGAGCCGCTGTTGGGCCTCGAGGCCATGGCCCAAGCGCGGGGGCGGCGCCGCGCGGGCTTGATGGACGGCCCGGGCAAGGTGGCGCAGGCGCTGGGGCTGGACCTGAGCCACAGCGGCGCGTGGCTAGGCGATGCGGTGGAGATCTGGGCGCTGGCTGAGCCGCCTCTGGGGCCCATTGGGCGGGGCCGGCGCATTGGCCTGAACCGGCAGCGCTGCGGTGCGGCCACGGATTTTCTCTGGCGCTACTTTCTCTGATGACGCCCAGGGGCGTGGCGAGGTGGCGCCCATGCGCCGCCGGGCTGGGGGGCGTTGGGGCGCTTCGCCGCTTCGCCTTTCCCGTCGTCGGCGATGGCTTGCACCAGCCGAGGTGCGGCCTTAGTTTCTTGGCCTGAGCACCCGAGGCGGACTCGCCCGCAGGGGCGAGCCCAACCTCTCAAGTTGGCAACAAGGAGTTCAAGGCATGCAAGCACGTCAGATAGTGGAAAGTGTTCATTGGGTTGGCGCCATCGATTGGGACCGCCGTCTCTTCGATGAGCTCATCCCCCTGCCCGACGGGACCAGCTACAACGCCTACTTGGTGCAAGGCAGGGATAAGACCGTCCTCATCGACGCCGTCGATCCCCCCTTCGCCGACGGCTTGCTCGCGCGCTTGGCCCACGCCGGGGTCACCAAGATCGACTACATCGTGTCCCACCACGCCGAACAAGATCACTCTGGCGCCATCCCGCAGGTGCTCGCCGCCTTCCCCATGGCGACGGTGCTCGCTACGGAGAAAGCCAAAGGGATGCTGCAAGACCTCCTGGATATCCCGGCGGAACGCATCGAGGCCGTTGCGCACGGCGCGCGTCGTGACCTCGGGGGCCTCACTTTGGAGTTCATCCACTTCCCCTGGGTGCACTGGCCCGAGACCATGCTCACCTGGTTGCCCGAGCGCAAGCTCCTCTTCTCATGTGATCTCTTTGGCTCCCACTTGGCTACGAGCGATCTCTTCGCCGCGGAAGACCCGGCGGTGATGCTCGGCGCCAAGCGCTACTACGCCGAGATCATGATGCCCTTCAAGGCCATCATCACCAAGAACTTCAGCCGCGTGACCGATCTGGAACCCGCCATCATCGCCCCGAGCCACGGTCCGGTCTGGGATCAGCCCCAGCGCATCATCGAGGCCTATCGCACCTGGATGCTGGCGCCACCGGAGAACCTGGTCCTCATCCCCTATGTCTCCATGCACGAGAGCACTCGGCTGATGGTGAACCACCTGGTGGAGGCCTGCATCGCGCGCGGCCTCCGGGTGGAGCAGTTCAACCTCTCCGAGCCCGACATCGGCAAGCTGGCCATGCTTCTGGTCGACGCCGCCACCATCGTCGTAGGCTCGCCCGTGGTGTTGACCGGCGCCCACCCCAAGGCCGCCTACGCCGCCATGCTCGCCAATGCCCTGCGGCCCAAGGCCCGCTACCTCTCGGTGATCGGCTCCTTCGGTTGGGGCGGCAAGATGGTGGAGCAGCTCGCCGGGCTGGTCTCGAATCTCAAGGTGGAGATCCTCGATCCCGTCCTGTGCAAAGGCGTCCCCAAGGCAGAGACCATGGCCGCCCTGGACGCCCTGGCCGATAGCATCGCAGCGAAACACGCGACCCTGGGCACCGCCATCGACGCCTGAGGGCGGGCAGGTGCCAGTGAGGTCTGGGTGGGTCATTCCTTGGTGGAGAAGACCAAGGGATAGCTCACCTGCACCACGCCGTTGCCTTTGGGGGCTTCGAAGCGCATTTGGCCGATCGCTGCGGCGATACAAGCTTCGAAATCTGGCACGGCTATGACCGCGGTGCCATCGAGATTCTGCCTCTCAATGACGATTTCTTGAGTGACTCCCTCGCGGTCGATGAGGAAGCGGGCGACCAGCTTGACCGAGAAATCGGGGTTTGTGTGGAGGACGCGCTCGTAGCAAAGCCGCATGTGTTTGCGATGCTCGGCGAAGGTGCTGCGGATCACCTCACGGTCGAGGCTGCCGAGCTGGAAATCAGCGGGGCTGAACACATAGGGCCAGCGGACCTCGACCACGCCGCCACCGGGGACCTCGGCAAAGCGCCACTGCAGCGCCGCAGCGGTGACACAATCGGCGAAGAGGGGCGCATCAAAATCGTTCTCTGCGATGCTGAGTCCGCTGACCTTGCCACTGGCTTCAATCTGCAGGACCAGGAGCAGCCGCCCGCTGGCCTCCGGCTGCTGGCCAAGGAGATCGGCGTAGCAGTGGCGAACGGCCGCTGCCTGGGCGCGGATGGTCTGGGCCAGAGCGTCTTTGTCGCGACCTTTGGCGGCCTCTTGCGCGTGGGCGCCGGCCACTCCGGCGGTGGCGAAGAGCGCCAAGCAGACGAGGAGCGCAGAAAATTTCAAGGTGCCATGAGTCTTCATCGGTGGTCTCCCATAAATGGGGCGCAGGTACGAACGCGGCGTCGAGCCACATGTTGCGCCATCTGCTCCTTGAGGTACAGGCGCGACCGGGATGTGACAGCCAGTTGTGCATTTTTTCATTTTTGATCCACGTCCGTTGGGCTTGTCGCTGTGGCGTGGCTTGTGTAGCGTGCCAAGGAGGTGAACCCAGGCCGGCACGGCCCTGTGAGGGGAGTTGCATGAGGCGAGACGAGGCCCAGCCCGAAGATGCAGCGACGGGGCCGGTGGCGACCGCCGAGGATCTTGGGGGTGAAGACACCTTCGAAGCGGAGCTCGTGGCCCTGTATGCGGCCGACAGGGAGACTCAGCTCGTGCCGGGGCAGCGCTTCGCCGAAAAGTACAGGGTCGAGGCGCTGGTCGGTGAAGGGGGGATGGGGCGCCTCTACCGGGTGAGCCATGTGGTGACCGGGGGGACGCTGGCCATCAAGGTGCTGGCCGCGCAGGTAGGGGCGAAGGCCCGGACGCGCTTCGAGGTGGAGGCGCGCAACGCCGCCAGCCTGGCTCACCCCAACACGGTGCGGGTCTTCGACTGTGGGGTCGCGCAGGGGCTGCACTATTTGGTCATGGAGTTCGTCGACGGCATCAGCCTCGACGCTTTGGTGGCGCGCGACGGGCCGCTGCCGTGGCAGCGGGTGGTGCCTATCCTCATCCAGATCTGTCGCGCCCTGTGGGAAGCCCACGAGAGCCCGGCGCGGATCGTGCACCGGGACATCAAACCCGCCAATATTCTGCTCACTTCCCTTCCGGGTGCCGAAGATTTCGTCAAGGTCACCGATTTTGGCATCTCCCGCGCCCTGAGCGGCGGTGGCGTCGACACCCGCGGGGTCTTGGGTTCGCCCCAGACCATGGCGCCCGAGCAGTGGAATGGCTTGGCCGTGGGGCCAGCGGCCGACCTCTACGGCCTGGGCTGCACGGCCTATCATCTACTCACGGGGGCGCCCGTTTTCTCGGCCGACACCATGGCGGCCTTGGCGCACCTGCATGTCAACGTGGCGCCGCCGCCCTTGGCCGCGCGCGTGGGGACTGATACGCCGCCAGCGCTGTGTGCCTGGGTGGAGCGGATGATGGCCAAGGCGCCTGAGGCGCGTTTTCCTAGCGCTCGAGCGGCGTTGGCAGAGCTGGAGCGGCTGAGCGCCACGGCTGGACTTTCGGCGCCGCGGCTCCCTGATGGTGCGGCCACCCGGGCGAATGCCCGGGTGGCGCCGGTGGCTCCGGCGGCGGTGCGATCTGCACCGCCCCCCTTGCGGCGCTGGGGCGTGGTCCTGGGGATCGCCCTCTTGCTCGCCGGGGTGAGCGTGGGTGGGTGGCTATGGCTGAAGCCGTCGCCCCCCTCTGCTGATCCCAGGCCTGCGCCGGTCCAGACGCCTGCGCTCACAGCGCTTCCCCAGCCCGTGCCGCTCCAGACGCCAACGCCCACGGATGAGTCCGCGCCGGCGGTCTTTGATTTTGCTGCCGAGCCCCTTAAGGCCTCGCCATTTCGACGCCCGTGCGTGCCCCAAAG
>Ga0334884_1004639_pt1 | contig 13896 bp, 14 predicted proteins | sample GraSluR1_MG_7_FD_207215 | JGI IMG/M metagenome (GOLD analysis project Ga0334884, IMG submission 207215) | Sludge microbial communities from methane-producing bioreactor in Wageningen University, Netherlands - Granular Sludge_12_05 R1 | ecosystem: Engineered > Bioreactor > Anaerobic >...
TGAGGATGAGGGTGGAACCTCTGATTGAAACCCAGGTTTGGTGTTTTAAAATTAAGGTTTGAGGTGAATATCCAAGCTCCCCCCTCACCTTAATCCTCTCCCACGGAGGGGCGAGGAAAAAAAGAAAAACAAGAGAAGGTAAGGGTGAGGGTGAAAGCTCAGGATGGCATCCTGGTTGGTTGCGCTAAATTGGTTGTTTAAAACTTGTTTTTAACCGATATGATTACGGAGATTATATGGTTTTTCCAGCTAAAAAAGTATTACGTTATATATTCGCCCTTTTTTTTATCATTACATTAAACTTTTTTCTCCCCCGTGCTATGCCCGGTGATCCAGTAATTAATCTTCTTGGAGAGGATTTTATTGCTGGAAAAGAAGCAGTTGAGAAAATTCGAGAAGAATTGGGACTGAACAGGCCAATATTAGTTCAATATGCCAGTTATTGGGAAAAATTGTTACGGTTTGATTTCGGATATTCTTATCATTTCCGAGCTCGAGTTTCTTCTCTAATCATTTCACGTTTAAAATGGACTTTTATCTTGGTTGCTCCTTCGTTGATTCTTGGAACGATTATAGGAGCATTGGCTGGTTCTCTTGCTGGATGGAAAAGGAAAAGCAAAGGGAATACCTTTTCCTTCCTTTTCTTTTTATTTATTTACTGCTCTCCTCCTTTTTTTATTTCTCTCTTGTTTCTCTATTTTTTTGGATTTCAACTCGGCCTTTTCCCTCTAAAAGGCTTTTATACGACAGGAAATTGGATTGATATTCTGAAACACCTTTTTTTACCGGTTTTAATTATGACCTTATTTTCTGCTTCTCGAAATTATATGGTGATGAGGGGGAGCGTTCTCCAAGAGAAAGAGAAGTTATATGTATGGTATGCTCGAGCCAAAGGTCATTTGGATGATAGTATATTGTTTCAGCATGTTTTTAAAAATGCTTCACTGCCGGTCATAACCCTTTTTGCTCTTGATTTTGGATTTTTATTTGCCGGAGCGCTATTCATTGAAATCGTTTTTTCACTTAATGGAATGGGCACTCTCATTTACCAGTCGATACTATCTCGAGATTATCCAGTTCTTCAGGGAACTTTTTTGATCATTTCTTTTATGGTTATTATTGCCAATTACTTTACTGATTGGATTTATAATTGGATTGATCCTCGTGTGAGAGCAAACCGATGAAAGACTTGATTTTTCAACGAAAAAAATATTTCACTCGAATAGGTGGATTTCTCTTTATCCTTTTTTTATTGATTGCTATATTTTCTCATTTTATTGCCCCTTTTCAACTCAGGGATCGTTTTGATCCCTTCTTGCCCCCAGGGTTAAAACATCTTTTGGGGACCAACGATATTGGGAATGACCTCTTCACTGAATTTATCTACGGGTCAAGGACGACACTACTAGTTGGATTGTTAACCGGGGCTTTTGCGGTATCAATTGGGGTATTGGTAGGTCTTTTTGCCGGTTATCACGGAGGAGTCATTGATGAATTACTGATGGGTATTACTGATGTTGTCTTAATGATCCCAAGGATACCCTTAATAATCGTTCTTTCGGCTTTTTTACGTCCCAGTGTAGGATTGATGATCCTGGTGATGAGTGTTTTGTGGTGGACCTCAACCGCTCGGGTAATCCGCTCTCGGACAATGCAGATCCGTACAATGGGTTTTGTTGAAAGTGCTCGTTGTTTGGGATTTTCAAATTGGCATATTCTTTTTTATGAAATCTTGCCGAACATTGTTATGATCATCATTCCAGAATTTCTTATCACGGTAGCTTCTGCCATGATATCAGAAGCCTCATTGTCTTTTTTAGGTTTGGGAGATCCTACGCTAAAAAGTTGGGGAATGATGATTCATCATGCTTTTCAGAGAGGTGGATTCCTGAATGGAATGTGGTGGTGGTACATTCCACCAGGTATGGGTATTACATTATTTGTTTTATCAATGGTATTTTTAAGTTTTGCCTTTGAAGAAACAGAAATTGGAATGGGAGAGGAAGTCGCCATTGTCCCTTTTAACCGTTGAAAGACTCAATGTTGTTTTTACCACTCACCAAGGGAAAGTTAAAGCAGTAAAAAATGTATCGATGACGATTTCCCACCAGGAAACGCTGGCTTTAATCGGTGAAACCGGTTGCGGTAAGTCGGTGATAGCTCAATCGATTTTAAGGCTTCTTCCTAGCAATGCTCAAATCAATGGAAGAATACTTTTCCAAGGTCGTGATTTGCTTCTGGTTGACGAAAAAACTATGGCTTCGATTCGCGGGAAAGAGATTGCGATAATTTTTCAGAATCCATCTTTGGCTTTAAATCCAGTTTATTCTATTGGATGGCAGGTTGGAGAACCCTTTCGAATCCACCAAAGCGCTAACCGAAACCAGTCAATTCAGGAGTCGGTTCGTCTTCTCTCCTACATGAAGTTTGATAAACCAGAGTCGGCGGTAAAAATGTATCCTTTTGAGTTTTCAGGAGGCATGAACCAAAGAGCACTAATCGCTTCTGCTCTGGCTCTTCATCCCAATCTCATCATTGCTGACGAGCCAACTCAAGGGTTGGATAGAACATTGATTAAACAAATAATTGAACAGCTTGATCGAGCTCGAAAAATTCATTCATCATCGATGTTGCTTATTACCCATGATTTAACGGTAGCTCGGTCAATATCAGATTGGATTATGGTTATGTATGCTGGAGAAATAGTTGAGCAAGTCCCTACTTTGGACTTTTTTCAATCACCGATGCACCCCTATTCTCAAGGTCTGCTTCAAAGTCTTCCAGAGAATGGATTTCATCCCATACCTGGGCAGTCTCCTTCGATGATTGAAAATCTTTCAGGATGCCAGTTCCATCCCCGTTGTCAGTGGGCAAGAGAACAATGCCGTTGGGAAAAGCCTGGACTATTGCCTATCAATGGGCGGATGGTAAGGTGTTTTTTATATGATTGAACTTCAAAATGTTTCTTATGAATATTCCAAAGGCTGGCCAAGAAAACAACACCAAATCGTTCTGAGCGATATTTCGGTTAAACTCTGTATGGGAAAAACCTTTGGGCTTATGGGACATTCTGGAACCGGTAAAACAACTTTAGGTAAAATTGTTGTCGGTTTAATGAAATCCTATTCGGGAAAGATTTCCTTTCACGGAAAGGATATATCACAACTGAAATCCCCAGATTGGCTCTTTTTTCGTCGCAAGGTTCAAATGCTTTTTCAAGACCCTCAAGGATCGTTAAATCCTAAAAAAAGGATAGACGCTTCCTTGCGTGATGTCCTCAAAATTACCAAAATTCCTTTTAATCAGCAGAAACAAGCCATTGAAGATGTTCTAAAAACCGTTGGTCTTTCAACCGACTTTTTATTGCGCTATCCAGCTCAACTTTCTGGAGGTCAGAATCAACGAATTTCTTTAGCTCGGATTTTGTTGTTGAAACCCGAGTTTATCGTTTTAGATGAACCGACTTCAGCATTAGATATATCGGTTCAAGCTCAAATACTTTTTCTTCTTCGTGAGCTTCAAAAGAATCATGGTTTGGGATTTCTTTTTATTTCTCATGATCCTGAAGTCATTCAATATATGTCCCACTCAATAGGAATACTTAAAGATGGAAGCTTGGATATCATTCAAGAGGGATAAATAAATGAAATATACTGAATATATATGGGATTTTGACGGTACCCTGTTTGATACCTATCCGGTTATGGTAAAAGCCTTCCAAAGAGCTTTGAGAGAACTAGGAATAGAAGAAAAACCTGATACTTTACTTCTCTTTATGAAAAAATCAATAGCTGAGACGATTGATTATTACCAAAGTCGTTACCAACTGGAAGAGTTGTTCTTCAAAAGGTATTTAGAAATTCGTCGTTCCTATTCTCTGGATGAACAACCACCTTACTCTGGAGCAATGAAGGTTTGTTGCCAGATTGTCCAACAGGGAGGAAGGAGCTTTATCGTCAGCCATCGGGAATCTTCTTCTCTCTATGCCCTTCTTGATCATTATGGAATGAGGCAACTTTTTACTGAAATTATAACCGGCGATGATGGATTTGAAAGAAAACCAAGCCCGGAAGCCTTTCTTTATCTGGTTAAAAAAAATCAGTTAAAAAAGGAATCGACCTTGGCAATTGGGGATCGAATCCTCGACATACAGGCCGGTCGAGAAGCTGGAATTAAAACGGTTTTCATTAATTTGAATGATGATTTAGATTGCGATTTGGCTGATTTTAAGATTCATTCTCTCGAAGAAGCATTGAGCTTGTAGGATAGACCTTCTTGATACCTATCAGCATCAGATGAGAATGAAAACCAAGATTCGACATGCCATGGCATGTCGCTACATTAATTAATGAATGGGCACAATGTATTGTGCCCATTCTTTTTTATATTCTTTGGTAGAGGCTTAATGTTATCAAAAATCGGCCAGTGATATTTAAAATAAATCATCATTTAAGAATTTCATAGCAATTTGGCGAAATTCCTTGTTGCGGCTTATGAGGAAGGGATGATATCCATTGGGAAAAAGGAGAACCAATGACTTTTTTATCTGAAGAGCTAATTTTGAAACCTTTTCTTCAATGTGCGAAATAGCTTCATCCCTTAAGCTTCCAGTAAAAAGAACTGGTCCAGAAATTTTAGACAAATCCCCATTCAGAAGAGGGAGATTGTTTTCAGCGACCCGTTCTAACATCGCAGTATCGAGATCGATCACTCTTTCCCAATCTGCTCCATGGATATTCTTCCAATAATCAGCCATCGGCGTTTTTTTGGAATGCTCTCTTCCAGCTTTAATTGCCGATACTTCATTTTGAGTAAGATGATTTCCAGGAGAACTATCAGCGATAATGTGATCAACCAGGTCAGGTTTCTGCATGGCTAAATTTAAAGCCACCGTTGATCCACCGCTGGTCCCAATGATATCAATTTGGGAAAGTTTTAAAGCTTGGCATAAGAATAAGGCTACTTGCGAATTATAGTACCAGAAGTCGTCCCTTAAGGAAGACAATCGATCAGACTTTCCAAATCCTGGAGAATCAATGGCAATAACCAGGCGATTTTTGGAAAAAAAGGTGATATCTTGGCTAAACATCTCTGAGGAAACGGTATTTCCATGGAGAAGCAAAAGTGGTTTTCCTGAACCTTCAATCCGATAAAAGACTTTCAAACCATCATACTCAAAAAAAGGCATGGAATTCCTCCTGATTTGAAAATGTTTCAGTTTCTTCAAGTAATGGGTTCAATTAAAAATATCGGGCAACATTACAATAAAGAACAATGTAAATCATCGCCCGATATTTAAATAATATCATATTTTAAGCTGATTGAAGATATTTATTTCTCTTTCTTTATAACTCCATTAAAACAGAGTTGGTGATGAGATTCGTCAATTTTTTTGGTAAAAAGACTAATAAGAATAGTCACCACAGCTGAAATAGGTAGTGCGATAACGATGGGATCTACTACATTCCAGGGATGACCCCAGAGCGCTGGTTTTCCAAAAAGTGCAGCAACCAATCCAATCACCTTTGATTCACTTTCATGGACGAATAGGAACCAAAAGATGCTAATGAAAAACCCACTCAACATTCCGGCGATAGCTCCAGCTTTAGTTATTTTGCGAGAGTAGAGTCCACCTACATACATCGGGAGGAGGGCAGAGGCACATAAACCCATGAAGAGCGATGTTCCTCGAGCAATGATTGCAGTTCCGGCTTCAAAGAAACGTGGGAGTGCCCAGGCAAGGAAAGTGCTGATTAATATTCCAATTGAGGTTCCCAATCGACTCAGGCTCATGGAGGTTTTTCTCTTCAGTAGCGTTTCAACAATATCCCGACTTAAAGAGGTCCCCATGGTATGATATTGACCACTCAGGGTTGACATGGCAGCCGAAAAGAGAGTAACCAGGAAAATAATTCCAAACCAACCTGGCATGACTTTTTGAATAAAAAGAGGAATAATCGCATCCACGTTTTTGTTGGCTGCCAAAAAGGATATCTCTTGCTGAGATTGAAAGAAATAAACATTTGAAAGAGCCCCGACAACAAAAGCAACCCCGGTCATAAAAAGAATGAAAATTCCACCAATTAATGTTGCCCGATTTAACTCGCGGGTGCTTTTTACTGTCATAAAACGGACTACCAGCTGAGGTTGGGCAAGTACACCAATGCCGACTCCTAAAACAATAGTGGAAACAACCGTCCACCAGAGATTGCTTCCCAGGGCAGGCATGGAAGTGAAACCGAGATGCCCTCGAGCACCAAAAATTTCAGTAATTTGTGGATTTAATGAGGCTAATGTTTCATGGGCATTCACAATCCCTCCCAACCGGGAATAGGTCACGCCAATCAAAATAATCATTGCCAGGAGCATAATTGATCCTTGAAAAGCGTTGGTATACATGACACCTTTCAAGCCACCCATGATGACGTAAATAGCTACGATTGCAGAAAAAACAAAAAGACCAACGTCATAATTAATGTTAAAATTAACCACCAGAATTTGGACGGCTCCCATGAGAACAGCGGCGATGTAAATCGGCAAAAACACGAATATCATAATACCACTAAAAATTTCGATGAATCGCGATTGATATCTTTTTCCTAAAAATTCTGGGAAGGTATGGCAATCCAAATTAACACCCATAGCGCGAGTTCGATGGCCAAAAAACACAAAGGCGATAAAAATTCCTACAAAAATATTGAGAAAAGTAAGCCAGAGCATGCTCAATCCATAAAGGGCAGCTGCTCCGCCAAAACCTACAATTGCTGATGTACTAATGAAGGTAGCGCCATAAGACATTGCCATTAAATATGGGTGGGCGCTTCTTCCTGCTAGCAAATAATCTGTTGCATTTTGAGTTCGGCGATATCCAAGATATCCTAAATAACCAGTCAATAGCATATAAACTAATACTGATAGAATTAAAACGATTTGATTCATCTTAGTTCTTCCCCTTCCTGAATTTTCAAGTTACAGCTCTTCTTCCAACTCCTTTTCTTCTTTCTGCCACTCAACCAATTTGACCGGTTCGATCGGTTTTTCACCGCCTTGATTCCAGTATAAAATGCCATAAATTACACATAGTAAGGAACTAGCAATGCAGAGAATATAGAGGAGAGCAATGGTAAAGTCATGTAAACCCAGCATATTTCCCACTCCTTCGGTTAAAATTTAAATTGTGACAATTGTAGCAAAAGAAGGTGAAAAAACAATAGAAAATTTAAAAAAAAGAGATAATTTTTAGTTATGATAAATAGCTTACATTACGAGGATGGTTCAGGCTCGGTATCTTGTTGTTCATTCTCTTCTTTTTCAATTTCACTTAATAATTTATCAAGCTCTTCTTGAGTTTTCCTCAATTTGCTCTTACAAATTTGGCTCAAGACTGTCGCACGTTTTACCTTTTCGGCTAAAAGATCAACATCAATTTCTCCATTTTCAATTTCATCGACAATTTTCTCTAATTCCTCAAGAGCTTGTTTATAGTTTATATGATCCTTTTTATTCATGATTTATCCTCCACTTTGCTCATTATTAATCCATCGAGGAGCTGTGTTGTAATAATTTGGCCTGATTTCGCTTGTTTAACACTGGTAAGAAGGTTTCCATTCATTCGGGCAATACTAAACCCTCGTTTCATGAGATTTATTGGATTAAAATGATACATAAATTGTTCAAGGAGCAAATGTTTGTTCTTGGCTTCTTGGAATTTTTGCCGAAAAACCGCATTCACTTTTTGTAAGATTAGAGACAAGCGATTTTGATGGTCAGAAAAATATTTACGACTTGCCAGGCAAAAACGAATTGCTAAAAGTTGATATGTTGAAAAAGTATGCGACAAAATATTTTTCAAAGCGTGCTTCAAATTGTTGAGATTTTCTTGGAGTGAAAAGCGTGAATTTTCTAATAATCGGTCAGAGTAACGAATTATACTGTTTTGTAATTCTTCAATCTGAGTTTCAAAAAGACGAATTCCAGAGATTAAAAAATCAGCAACTGCAGTTGGGGTTTTTTTCTTGGTATGAGCAACCATGTCAACCACGGTGTCATCGCGCTCATGTCCGATGCCAGTCACTACTGGTAAGGGAAAGCGAGCAATTTCTGCAGAAAGTTCATAATCATCAAAACAACTTAGGTCAATTTGAGAGCCACCACCTCGAATAATCACCACCAAATCGAATAAATCAATTTGTTTTTTAATTTTTTGAAGGGCAGCTATTATCGAGAATGATGCCTCTTCTCCCTGCATTAAGGCTTGGAATAAACTGAGAGAGAACTGATATCCATAAGAATTTTCCTGGAGGTGGGTCATAAAATCGCCATAACCAGCAGCTGTCGGGGAGGATATAATGGCAATGCGCTGGGGAACCAAAGGAAGGAGAAGAGATTTATTCAATTCTAATAGGTTTTCTCGTAAAAGGCGTTCCACCGTCTCTCTTTTTTTTCGGGCCATCTCTCCGGTCGAATAGGTAGGATCAATATCTTTAATATTGAGACTCAATCCATATACTTCATGGTATTGAACCTGAGCACTAAAGAGGATTTTCATGCCTCTTTTAAGGGTTTCTCCAGTTGCTTTTTCAAATTTATAGGAAAGAGATCGGTAATTATAAGCCCAGATCGTAGCTCTGGCTTGAGCGATGACCTTCTCCTCATTTTTATCGACTAATTCTAAATAACAATGACCATTTTGATTTTCTTTAATGTTGGCGATTTCTGCTACAATCCATATATATTCCGGAAAGTTATCCCCAACAACTTTCCGGATGAGAACGCATAAATCATATAGACTGATAAATTGTGAAGCAATCATTTGATTAACCATTAATTTTTTCCGATTCTAAAATATGTAATCGCTTGGTTGAATAGATCAATAAAAATTGACTCAACTACTCTATAATTCCTTTCTTTTTAAAAGTTTCTTCCATATCTTTGACTAAATCTCCAAATTTTTTGAGAAGATGATCAACTGGTTGGGTTGAAATCATATCTACCCCAGCTGCCTTGAGTATTTCCACGGGATAATCAGAGCTTCCTGCTTTTAGAAAACTCAGATATTTATCAATAGCATCTGGTTGATCAGTAAGGATATTATTGAGAAGTTCATTGGATGCGGCAAGAGAGGTTGCATATTTAAAGACATAAAAATTCATATAAAAATGGGGAATACGAGACCAGCCGCGACTGGCTAATTCTTCAACGATAAAATCCGGACCGTAGTATTTTCCCAATAGCTCTTTCCAAGCATCACTGAGATATTTATAAGAAAGCGCTTCGCCTTTTTCTATTCTTTCATGGATTATTTGCTCAAATTCTGAATACATAACCTGGGTATAGACCGTGCCCCGAATGTTTTCGATCAGTTTGTCTAAAAAATATAATTTTTCATCATCATTTTTTGCGTTTTTGATGAGGTATTCTAACATGAGGTTTTCATTCATGGTTGAAGCGACTTCAGCAGTGAAAATTGGTGTTTGAGAATTTACATATTTTTGACTGCTATTGGTGTAATGAGAATTCAGAGCATGACCCATTTCGTGAGCAAGGGTTAGCATGGAATCGGCAGTATTGTCATAATTCATTAAAATATAAGGATGAGTATCATACGCGCCCCAGCTGTAACCACCGGTTGCTTTGTTTTCGGTTTCATACACATCAATCCATCGGTTCTCAAACCCTTTTTTTAACATATCCAAATATTCTGGTCCCAAAGGTTTTAGTCCTTCTAAAAGCTTTTGTTGGGCTTTTTCATAAGAGACCGTAAGTGTATAATCTGCCACCAGGGGGACATACATATCAAAAATTTGAACCTGGTCCAGTTGAAAGACCTTTTTTCGCAATTGAACATATTGATGGAGATAAGAAAGATTATTATTCACCGCTTGAATGAGGTTATCGTAAACTTCTCTTGGAATATTTTCGCTAAAAAGTGAAGCTTCAAGCGAAGAATCATATTTTCGAGCCTGGGAATAAAACCAGTTCTTTTTAACTTCTGAATTTAAAGTAGCAGCTAAAGTATTTTTGGATTTATCATAGGAATTTAGAATTCCTTCATAAACCCGCTTGCGGAATTCTCGGTCAGGGCTTTGTAAGTATCGATAAAAAACTCCCTCGGAGAGTTGAACTTCTTTACCTTTATCATCCAGAACCTTTGGGAAAATCATATCCGCCTCAGTTACTTTATCGAATATTACTGAAGGAGCACTTGCCATATCTGATGCTTTGGCTAACAATTCTTCTTCAGGTTTAGAAAGAGTGTGAGGTTTTAATTTTAACAAGGCATCTAAAGTATGACGATAATCGCTAAAAGCTGGATCCTCCATATATCCTTTGAGAACTGATTCTGGTTGGCTTAATAATTCTGGCCTTATAAAAGATACCGTTGCTGCAGCTTGGGAATAAAGAGTTTCAGCTCGAGAACTCATTTCTGAAGCAACGCTATCATCCTGGTTTTCATCGGCTTTCATATAGGCATAAACGTATAATTTTTCTATTAATCGGAAGAGTTCGTCGTTGAATTGTAAACAGGCGAGAACGTTTTCAGCCTGGCTTAATTTATCACGGAATTCCTCCATCTTGGGAAGGTATTCATTTTGAATCTTGGCAAAATCTATTTCCCATTCTTTTTGGTTGGAATAAATATCACCCAAGTTCCATTGGTATTTTTCTTCAATCTGTTCTCTTGACACAGGTCCCTCCGCTGCTAATACATTAAAATGTAGGGTGTTGAGAATAAGAAAAGAACTAATAAAGCAATAGATAAGAAAAAATAATTTTTTATTCATATTTGAACGGCTCTCCGCCTTCTCCTCCTTTTTAAAGGAATTAATTTATGCTAATTTATTTTAAACAATTAATCAATGCTGAAAAAGAGGTAATTGAATAGCCTTTGATCTTGCACTTTAATAGGAACATTTTTAAAGCATGGCTATTAACGATTATTATAAACAAATCCAATCGGGATATTAAAATATATTTTGATTTTTTACAATTGCTTAAATATGCTTTTATAATAGATTGATTAGAGCAAATCGACGAAGAGAAGATTCATTTAAAAAAACAATGCAATAGACTATTGGTTAAAGAGATCCTCTTTCATAATCTATTATAGTATTAATTATTTAAAAATTATTTACATTTCTAAAAATTCATCAATATAAAGATTTTTATAATTAATTTACCAATTAAGCCGATATAATGTAGTAATATAAGAATAGTAATTAAATTTAGGAGGCGATTTAATGTTTAAAAAAAGTCGTATTATTCTTCTTATCGTTAGTTTAGTAGCAATTTTTACATTATTGCTTGGATGTACTCCGCCCTCACCAACTCCAACACCGACACCACCTGATGATATAGATAGGGCTCGAGATCTGGCTATTGCGAAAGCAAATGATGCCGGAAATACGGTTCCAACCAATATAACCAATTGGGTTAGGGAAACTACACCAGCTTCTATGCCTGGTGGAACTGTTTTGGTGAAATACTCTGGAGTTTCAAATGGAAACTGGTATATCGATATTTCCTATACTTCGGGATTATCATTGGATAATACTGATTATTCCGTAACAATACAGTTTGATGGTATGCCAGCGATTTGGACTGGGGTTATTACTTACGAAGATCTTTACTTACTTTATTAAGAATACGGCAGTTTATATTTAAAAAAGACTTTTGTTAAGTTAAAAAATGTAAAAAAGCCTGGGAGATGCAATTTCCCCAGGCTTTTTTACATTAAATCGATTAATGCGCTTTAATGTATTGATACACAGCGCAGTTATTAAGCTGCTCCTCCACTTTTTTACGAATTTCCTCTTTGTCTTTCAGCAGATAATTTTGGTCAAAAAAGGACCAAGCGTTTTCTTCTTGATTTACATAAATATACTGGATAACAACCTGAAGAACACTTGAGAGATATTCTCCAGTACTATCATCATAAGAATCGGGATTTGCTTTAACTTTAGTTATGTATTCTTGGCAATATTGAATATTTTCTTCAATATCTTTTAAAAAGTATTCAGCAAAACGGGGATTGGCAGGAACAAATTGATTTGAAGATTCGTCAAAAGCAAATACCACTGCTGGTAAAGGTGAACAGGCATGAGGCATCCGATCAAAATAATCGAAGGTTAACAAAGTTTGAATAAACTCAGAATTCCCATCCTTATTAATATCTTCTATCACCATACCATATCCAACCGGATATTTTTGACTATCATAAAGAATGGATATCGGAGAAGTAAGCTCAATAATCCAATCGCTCCAGCAACAATGGGCACCGCCAGAAAACTGCTCAACAACCAATTGTTTATCCCGGTTAACAATGAAAGGGTAAAGACCGAATATAGTCATATCTTCAAGATAACCGTTTTCAAATCGCATAATCACTTCATTGTTTTTTTTCAGTACAGCACTCCATTGTTCATCTTGGGGTCCAGGGATTTTCTCTATAGTATAATCATCCAAGGAAAGTGATTTGGTATTATTAAATATTTTATCGAGTGTATTGATTTCCTGTCCAAAAACCATTTCTCCCCAGAATCCCATAGCAGTATAAAGAAAAAAAATAGTTATCAATATAAATAAGGATTTTTTCATTTACTCACACCTTATTATTTCTTGCCCTTTTTAGCTTGGTTTAGCCAATATTGGGCATTTTTGTCTTGGGGTTGCAAGGTCAGATATTTTTCCAAACTTCTCACAGCGGCAGCATAGTCCTCATTTTTCAAATGACTTATCCCGAGCCAATAATAAGCGACCTCTAAACTGGGATTTTCTCTAATTGCGGCTTCAAAAAGTTGAATAGCAGGTAGATGTTGATTTTGAAGATAGGCGTTTTGGGCTTGTTCATATATTTCCCAGGCTTCTTTTCCGTATAATTTCCAATTTTGCATTTTGTTGAGGAAATATTGAGCTTGGGCATTACTTGGATCAAGTTGAATTACCTTTCTCCAAGCCCAAATGGCTTCATCAACCATGTTATTCTCCTGATAGGTTCGAGCTAACCAATACCATGCTTTAGCAAAATCCGGTTTAGATGAAGTTGCGTCAATAAAAAATTGAATAGCATCACCATAGCGACCGGCTTGGTAAAGGTTGTATCCTTGATCAAACATGGTTTGAGCGTAACCTTCAACTGTGTTCTGATCTCCATAATCTATTTCAACTGTATCAAGAGCATAACCCAATCCGGAGAAAATAAAAAACAACAAGAATATACTTAACACAAAGCACCTACCAACATTCCTGTTCATGATAATTAATCTCCTTTCGAAAGGTATCTTATTGACATATTAACATATTTTATAGCTTTGAAACAAAAAACTACATTTTTATGTATTTATTTCAAATGATTAAACTTAGTTAGTCTTTTGATTTTATTAACCATTTTCTTTTTACTTTGTTCCGGAGAGAATGGTTTAGATCAATTCTTATTTTTATATGATTTAAGAAAAGATAATAGAAAAAATTTAACTTGACTTATAGAAAAAATTGAATATGATTTGAATTTGAATGTTTCTATAAAAATGTTATTATAAAAGTTGTTTATTAGCATAGGAGGTCATCTGAATGAAAAGGAATTATTGGATAGTTCTGGTTGTTTCATTTTTATTACTAACACTCACCATGTCTGGTTGTTTATGGAAAGCTCTTAGCAGTGGTTCGGGCAGTTCGACACCAACCCCATCCCCGACAGCAACACCAAAACCTTCATCTACTCCTGCTTGCACGAGCTGCGATCCATGCACGAGTTGCAATCCATGTACAACCTGTCCAACCCCAACCCCAACCTGTACAACTTGTAATACTTGCAATACCTGTCCAACCCCAACCCCAACCTGTACAACTTGTAATACTTGCAATACCTGTCCAACCCCAACACCAACTTGCGCTCCT
>Ga0334884_1004642_pt1 | contig 13891 bp, 7 predicted proteins | sample GraSluR1_MG_7_FD_207215 | JGI IMG/M metagenome (GOLD analysis project Ga0334884, IMG submission 207215) | Sludge microbial communities from methane-producing bioreactor in Wageningen University, Netherlands - Granular Sludge_12_05 R1 | ecosystem: Engineered > Bioreactor > Anaerobic > Unclassified...
TATGTGCTGTACCTGACAATTACAACAGGAACCACCGTTGAAGTAACCGAAACTGCCTGCGATTCATTCTTATGGGCGGTTAATGGCGAAACCTATACTGTAAGCGGTGATTACACCTATATTGACGGGTGTATTACCTATATCCTGCACCTGACCATCATTCCGAGCAGCTCTGAAGAATTTACTGCTGCCGCCTGCGATGAGTACACATGGGAAATCAATGGCATGACGTATACAGCCAGCGGCGATTATACTTATGTCGTTGGATGTGTTACCAATATCCTCCACCTGACCATTACCCCGAGCACCACAAATGAAATAACCATCAGTGCCTGCGATTCATTCACATGGCTTGATGGTGAAACATATACTGTAAGCGGTGTTTATACATATGTAGATCCTGAACTTCCTTGTCATACCAATATCCTTAACCTGACCATCACCCCGAGCAGCACCGAAGAATTTACTGCTGCCGCCTGTGATGAATACACATGGGAGCTCAATGGTATGACTTATATCGTCAGCGGCGATTACACGTATGTTGCCAATTGTGTTACCAACATCCTGCACCTGACAATCACACCGAGCAGCACCGTTGAATTTACCGAAACTGCCGTGGGTTCATACACATGGGCAATCAATGGTGTGACATATACCGTAAGCGGTACTTATACCTATGTTGACGGATGTGTTACCTATATCCTTTACCTGACCATTACCGGTATCCCCTGCCCTGATATTTCAACCTGGAACGGAAGTGCAAGCGAAGATTGGTTTGATGCAGCCAACTGGACACCGGAACTTCTCCCCTGTGGGAACACCAGTGTAACCATCCCCGGCGGCGTACCTAATTTCCCGACACTTACCGGACCTGCCGCATGTGCAAGTATAATGATTCTTGATGGTGGTTCATTTATCGGTGCCGAGTACCTGACTGTGGCCGTAGCCGAAGTTCAGCGCTATTTTGCCAACTCCGACTTCCACTTCCTGTCATCACCGGTTACCAACATTAACTTTGGCACTGTATTCCCGTTGAACCAGGATGCCGTTTGGGCACGCGAATATGATGAGCCTTCGGGCGACTGGGTCAATCTGTTTGTGTATGACTTTATGGAAGTAGGCAAAGGGTACTCCATCGAAATGACCGAGCCTCAGATGGCCCTCTTCCCGGGTGTATTCAACAGCAACGACGTTACCAAAACCCTTTCGTACCAGAATATGGGAGGCGATCCCGACCGCGCAGGCTGGAACCTGCTGGGCAACCCATTCCAGAGTGCCATCTCATGGAATGCCATGGTGGGCATTATGCCGGCTGCCGTTGTTGAAGCTGCCGTTTACGTATGGGACGGCGCACAGTATGTTTCATGGAACGGATTTGTCGGTGAACTTACCGACGGTATTATTCCGGCCCAGAACGGATTCTTTGTCAAGGCAATGGTTGATCAGGAAATATTCAATATTCCTCTGTCAGCCCGTGTACACAGCAATATTCCGTTCTACAAGAGCAACCTTGCAAACCTGCTCAAACTGAGGGCTAACGGGAACAGCTTCTCCGATGCTGCCTTTATCCGGTTCAACGAAGCTGCAACCCCCCTGTTCGATGGTCAGCACGATGCTTATAAACTGTGGGGGCTCAGCAATGCACCCCAGCTGTACAGCATTGTTCCCGGCGATGTATTGAGCATCAACGAACTGCCCTTCGAAGGCAATGAGGTAGTCAATCTGGGATTCAGGTGCGGCGTTGGCGGAACATACAGCATTACCGCTTCCGGCATGGAAAGCTTCAGCGCCAGCACCCCGGTTATGCTCGAAGACCTGAAACTCAATACCATCCAGGATCTGCGCCAGAACCCGGTTTACAATTTCACTTACAATACCAGTGACAATGAAAACCGCTTCAGGTTACACTTCAAAGCTGCTACCGGTATCAATGATCCTTCATTGGGCGGAATCTCCGTGTACAGCTACAACCATACCGTGGTTATTACCAACACCACCGGCCTTGCAGGAGATGTACGCATCTATGACCTGGCCGGGCGCGAACTCATCAACACCAACATCGGAAGTCAGATGACCACCCGCATTCCTATGCAGGCTGTTATCGGCACTTACATTGTGAAGGTAATTACCGAAAAGGGCACTGTCAACCATAAAGTGTTTATCCGCTAACCATTTTTAACAAAGCTCCCCGGCCTGGCCGGGGGGCATTTACTAACCTTAAAAAACTACAGAAATGAAAAAAATCATGAAATACTTAGCCGCTTTCACCGTGTTGATGGTTCTGAGTTTCTCTGCCAGTGTGCTTGCCCAGCCCAGCCCGGGATCAAACTCGGGAGGTGACCCGGTAGGCGGGCCTCCCATCGGCGGCGGAACCGCCCCCATCGGCGGCGGAATCGTCCTGCTGATCACCATGGCCGCAGGCTACGGGATCAAGAAAGCCTTCGATGCCAGGAATAAATTCGAATAACCACAACACCCGATTTTGCGAAAGCCCGGACATTAGTCCGGGCTTTTTCAAATCAATGAACACAACACTTTTTGAAACATTAATCATTTATTCATATTTACTTATTTATACTGAAACTGTGTAGAAAGGATATATGAATAATGATTCTCCGGAAATCAATGCCGCTTCAGGAATTAAATCTGAAGCTGAAACCAACCCAATTATAAACCCCTAAATACCTTATACCATGAAAACAATAAACCCTTCAGGGTGCAGAATAATTCTCCGTTTCCTATTTGTAACTGCTGTATTTGGCCTGTCTTCCGGCTGGTTTTTACCGGACAGGGCAGCTGCTCAGGTCATCAAAAGGGGGGAACGCCCTCCTATTGATATAATGTCCGTTCCCGATGATGCAATGGAAAAGGGGATCATCAGGATAAAGTTCAGCCGGACAGCAGAGGGCCTGCTTGACAATCATGCTCCTTCAAGAAATGCTGAAGGCATTATTCAGTTTGGCATGCCCGGAACAGACCTTTTAAACCGGCAATTTGGCGTAACTGAAGTAAGAAAAACTTTTGCTGCCGCGATGCAGAATACCCGGTTTGCCGACCGGCACCGGGCATGGGGCTTTCACCTCTGGTACGACCTGATTGTACCTGAAGGCACTGACTTGCGTGCTATGGTTTCCGCCTATACTTTACAGGATGAAATCGGGTTCTCGGAACCGGTTTACCGGAAGCAACTGATCGGAAACGTAATGAATCCTGCGCAGTTTCCTCCGGAAACCGGGGTGAGTTACACACCCAATGACCCTCGCTACAATGAGCAGTGGCACTATCATAATACAGGACAACAGGGAGGAACCACTGATGCTGACATAGATTTGCCTGAAGCATGGAACATTAACCGGGGCAATACTGAAGTGATTGTTGCCATTGTTGATCAGGGCATTGAATACACACACCCCGACCTTGCCGGTAATATGTGGAGCGGCATCGGATACAACTTTGCTTACAATTCGCCAACGATTGTTCCGGGAGACCACGGCACCCATGTAGCAGGAACCGTGGCGGCCAATACAAATAACGGAACGGGTGTCAGCGGTGTTGCCGGAGGTGACGGCAGTGGAAACGGCGTAAGGCTGATGTCGTGCCAGGTATTTATTGGCTCGTCAGGAGGCAGCGGATTTGAGAATGCACCTGTATATGCCGCCGACAATGGAGCAGCGATTTCTCAGAACAGCTGGGGATACAATTCTTCGGGGTATTATGAACAAGCCGTACTTGATGCCATTGACTATTTCAATGCAAACGGGGGCGGGTCCGTGCTGAATGGCGGAATAACCATCTATGCAGCCGGGAACAGCGGCTCTCCGGGACAGTGGTACCCGGCATATTACAGCGGGGCGTTTTCCGTAGCCGCAACAACCAACCAGGACCTGAAAGCATGGTATTCAAATTATGACACCTGGATTGACATTGCAGCACCGGGTGGCGAAACCAACACCGTCACGGAAAGAGGCGTTTTGAGCTGCCTCACAGGCAATAGTTACGGATTTTATCAGGGCACGTCAATGGCCTGTCCACATGTTTCGGGCGTTGCTGCGCTGATCATTTCCCTTGCTCCCGGTCAGTTGCTCCCTCAGGACATCAAAGATATTCTCACTTCAACAACGGACGATATAAATGCACTCAATCCTGCTTACAGCGGGATGCTTGGCAGCGGCAGGCTGAATGCCTACGAGGCACTGCTGGAAACTCAGGGTTACATCAATCCACTTTTACCGGCTGCCCCTCAGGTTTTTTCAGCGAATGCACAGAGTCAGAATCAGATAGGCCTGGGCTGGCAACCCAATGCTGCCAATGATGTTGTGATGCTGGCCTGGAATTCTACCAATATTTTCGGTGCCCCTTCCGGGAATTATCTGCCGGGTCAAACGATTCCGGGAGGCGGAACCGTGCTCTATGAAGGAAGTCTTACAGAATTTCAGCATACCGGACTTGATCCTTCAACAACCTATTATTACGCATTGTGGTCGAAAAACGGGGACTATTATTCTGCCGTTTCTAGAAAAGCCAATGCCACCACGTTTTGCGGAGTGCTGAATTTACCATTCAGTCAATCATTCGCAGGCCCGGACCTGCCAAACTGCTGGACCCAGCAGAATCCCGGGGCCAGTGCTGACCACTGGTCATTTTCTGCCACCAACCGGGCAGCCGGAGCAGCACAGGGCGAAGCAAAATGTAATTGGCAGGGAGGTGGTAGTGTCACCCGACTCGTTACACCTTCGATCAACACCCTTGGAGTAAACTCAATCGACCTGACTTTCAGTCACTTGCTTGACGATTACGGCACAGGGGCAACACTCCGGGTGCAGAGCAGCAATGACGGAATTAACTGGACGAATGAAGCCTGGTCGATGATTTCGGTAAATAATACGGATAAGGGACCGTTCGTTACACAGACTACAGTCGGAAGCAACCTTAATTCACCGGTCACGTACATTGCTTTTACCATAGAAGGAAACATTTCCGCCATTGACAACTGGTATATTGACGATATAAATGTCGAAGCGACCAATACTGACCTTCCTGTAGTTACAACCTCCCCGGTAACTGATATAACAGGCATCTCCGCAACCAGTGGGGGCGAAGTGGTATTTGAAGGAAGCTCCGCCGTCACTGCCAGGGGAGTTTGCTATGGCACCAGCCCGAACCCTACCATCTCCGGCGACTATACAGTAAACGGACAAGGCACCGGCGCGTTTATCAGCCAAATGAACAATCTTTCCCCGTCAACACACTATTATGTAAGGGCTTATGCCACGAACAGCAGCGGAACCTCTTATGGTAACGATTTGGAGTTTTCAACAACCTGCGGAACTCTCTCTCTTCCATTTAGTGAAAACTTTAACACTTCCGCAATTCCTGATTGCTGGAGCCAGACTTCTACCATAAGCAACAGGTGGACGGCATCAAACAGTGCCATTGCCGGAGGGGCTCCATACGAAATGAGGGCCGACTGGGTAAGCGGGACCGGAATATCAAGATTGATCACACCTCCGCTGAACACCAGCGGGGCCAGTGAACTTTCCTTGACTTTCAGGCACTTTTACGACGACTGGGCATCCGGTTTGTCCTATAAAATCCAGTCAAGCGCGGATGGCATCACCTGGATGGATGAATCATGGGTCAACGCCTCAGGTAACGGAAATGACGAAGGCCTGGTTACGACGCCCATCGTAAATAACATCGGCGCAATCACATACATTGCCTGGGTGCTTGAGGGTAATCACTATAATTTTGACAACTGGTATGTTGATAATGTTTCATTTACCGGAGTTCAGAATGAATCTGCGCTTTCGCTTTCACTCATGCTCGAAGGTCTTTACAATGGTAGCAACAGCATGCGCAAAGCCCAGGGCAATTCAGGAGATCAGTTTCCCGGAGAGGTCGCCGATAAAATAACCATTGAATTGCACAATGCGTCTGATTACAGCATTGTCGCATATTCTTTCCCCGATGTTGACCTGAGCACGTCCGGGATGGCGGATATAACCCTGCCGGTCTCAGTCAATGGCTCTTACTACATCACAATAAAACATAGAAATTCATTGGAAACCACCTCATCGGCTCCGGTTACTTTTGGCGGGGGCAATGTTAACTGGCTGTTCGATCATCCCTCTAAAGCTTATGGCGACAACCTGCTTTTAACTTCTGACGGTTACTATGTAATTTATGGCGGAGATGTTGATCAGAGCGGCTTAATAGATACGGGGGATATGACACCGGTGGATAATGACGCTTCCACATTCAGCACCGGATATCTGACCAATGATTGCGACGGTAACGGATCCGTCGATACGGCCGATATGACCATTATAGATAACAATTCAAGTGGATTTGTCCATTCCATATTACCTTAAACAAGCAATGTATGACCTCTTTTGTAATCGCATGCACCTTGTTCTGGGCAGCCGTAAGTCTCCCGGAGTCACCTGACACTCTGGCAAAAAAGGAACTTATGGATTGCTGCAATGCCATGAGGGTGAGCATTCAGAACATCGAATCCGGGCCACGGAAACTTGCCTTCGATATTTACCTGTTTAACACGAAGCCCGGTACACCAATGGAGCTGGCAGGTTTTCAGGCCGGAATTCTGCTTGATTACAATTGGTTTGAGCTGGTTTCTGCCAGGAATATTGAAGTTACAATTAAGTCCGGATCATCAGCGCTTAATCCTGAACAGGCTCCTGAAAGTATCAGTGTCGTTGAACCGGGCATTATCCGCATTGCTGCCAAACGGCCTCCAGGGCCCGGCAATGGCAGTATTATCTCATCAAAAAGCCATGGAACCAGGGTTTGCCGGGTAATCATCACCCTGCGGAACCTTGTTTCCGTCCTGCCTTCAGTCCTGGCAGGTTTTACAGGAAGCAGGGATTCAACTTTATTCCCGACAAGAATCTCATTTTACACCGGCAATACAAATCAACCCTGCACCATAATCCCGGGTATTAACGCTTTTACCGGTGACCCGCCAAAATAACCGGCGACTATCGTTCCGGATTGAATTGGTCATTTATTTCAAAGTCCACAAACAAATAAGAACAAATAAAAATGCAGTCATGAAAAAAATCAGACACATTACCTTGCTACTGGCAGTCCTGATGTCCATTGCCATAAACGCATCCGGGCAAGTGGTTATCAGCCAGGTTTATGGCGGCGGAGGAAATTCCGGAGCAACCTTTAACAGAGACTTTGTTGAATTGTTCAACAGGGGCACAAGCAGTCAGGATCTGAATGGATATTCTATTCAATATGCATCGGCAACAGGCACTTCGTGGACCAACATTACACCAATCGGGAACATCACAATAAATCCGGGTCAATACATATTAATAGGAGGGGCGTCAGGAGCAAATGGTGCATCATTACCTGCTGTCGATGTTGATGGTAGTATTAATTTGAGCGGAACTGCAGGAAAGGTAGCTCTTGTTAATTCTATTACTGCCCTATTAGGATCCTGCCCAACAGGAGACAACATTATTGACTTTGTAGGTTTTGGAACTACCGCCAATTGCTTTGAGGGCTCTGGTCCAACTCCTGCGCCCAGCAATTCAACTTCTGCTTCAAGATTATCAGCAGGATGTCAGGATAATAATAACAATGCAACTGATTTCACGACTGGAGCAGTAAATCCCCGAAACAGTTCTTCCCCGTTAAATGTTTGTCCTGTAAATGCAACAGCAACGCCTGTATTCTCACCGGGCAGCGGCAATTATTTCAATCCGGTTTCCGTTAGCATTACCTGCCTGACTCCGGAAGCCACAATCTACTACACATCCGATGGCAGCGACCCTGACAATACCAGTACAGAATACACTGTACCGGTAAATGTAAGCACCAATACTACCCTGAAAGCCATTGCCTATGCCGACGGATTTGACCCGAGTGCGGTTGCCATCGCGATATTCACTTTCCCGCCTGTCACCGAGGTAGCAGATATTGCAAGCCTTAGAACAGGGCTGACGGACGGAACAATCTATCGCCTGACCGGTGAAGCCGTGCTTACTTATAAGTCGACCGAACGAAACGTAAAATATATCCAGGATGCAACCGGCGCCATACTGATTGATGACCTTGCCGGAATTATTTCCACCACCTACAATCTGTACGATGGCATCACGGGAATCACAGGAACCCTTGGCACCTTTAACGGCATGCTGCAGTTCACTCCGGTTACCGACCCCGGCGCAGCCAGCAGTTCAGGAAACGCGGTTACCCCGGAAGATGTTACACTGACTGAACTGACTGCCGCTTATCAGGCCCGGCTCGTAAGGGTACTGAATACAACCATTACAGGCAGCAGCCCTTTTGCTGCCAATACGAGTTATACGCTTACCGATGCAAGTGGCAGCGGAGTTTTGCGCACACAGTATGATGATCTGGACTATATCGGAACGGCCGTTCCGACACTGCCGCAAAACATAACAGGAGTCGTACTCCAGTTTAACACCACCCTGCAATTGGTTCCGCGCGGCCTGGCAGATTTCGAGGAAATTATCCCCGAAGATCCGACCATAATTGTCAATCCTTCAGCGCTCACCGGATTCACCTACGTACAGGGCAATGGCCCTTCTGCAGAGCAAACCTTTGTTGTTTCGGGTGAGAACCTTACCGCCGGCATTATCATAACGGCATCTGCAAATTATGAAATTAGCCTGACAACAGGAGCTGGTTATACATCCCCGCTCACCCTTACGCCAACTACCGGATCGGTCTCGGAAACAACCATCTTTGTAAGGCTGAAAGCCGGATTAACGGCAGGGAATTATAATGATGAAATCATCAGTCTCACTTCAACAGGAGCTACCGGTCAATCCGTAACCTGCAGCGGCTCCGTAAGCCCTCCTCCTCCGGATGCGCCTGTTGCCACGGCAGCCACAGACGTTGCAAACTACAGTTTTACCGCAAATTGGGAAGTAGTAGTCGGTGCATTGGGCTACAGGTTGGATGTTTATACCAGTGAACTTGCAGAATTAATTAATACCGGTTTTGAAGGGTCGACCAGTTTCCCTGATGGATGGACACAGAATAGCTCATATGTACAGTCTAATGCATCTATTGCTCATACTGGGACTAACTATGCTGGCATGAATGCAGCAAACGATTATTTTTATACCCCATTATTGTCATCTCCTTCAACTATCTCTTTTTGGATCGAAGCTTCAAGTGCTACTGCAAACAATACGATTGTTGTTCAATATTCACCTGACGCAACTATCTGGACTGACCTTGCGACTTATTCAGCTAATGGCTCTAATACTGGTGATGTGACGAATTCATGGTCGCAAAAAACCATTAATACAAATCTCTCCGGCAATTATTATATCAGATGGTTCATGTCACTGAGATCCGGAGGGAGTGCTTATTTTGATGATGTTCTTATTATCAGTGGTTCACAAACATACTTACCAGGCTATCAAGATCTCACTGTCAATGGAACCAGTCAGTCAGTTACCGGACTTACGCCCGGCACAACGTATTATTATGTAGTAAGGGCTGTGAATGACTATGGCTCCAGTGCCAATTCGAATGTAATTGAAGTCACTACCGGAGGAGTTATTCTCACCCCACCTGTGATTATATCCCCAACGGTCACCGAAATTACAGTAAATTCAGCCATACTGGGCGGAAATATCACCTCTGATGGCGGAAGCCCGGTTACCGAAAGAGGAACCGTTTGGAATACGACCGGCAACGTAACCATTGATGACAACAAACTGGCTGAGGGAGACACCGAAACCGGCATTTTCACTCATCTCAGAAGCGGCTTGCCCGAAGGTACGCAGATATTTTACCGCGCCTATGCTACCAATGCCGAAGGAACAACACTGACCAATGAAGCAAGCTTCTACACCCTGTTCAGCGAGCCGGACAACCACGTTACCAACTTCACGGCCGGTGCAGCCACCGTTACTTCCATCCCGCTCACCTGGACCGATGCGACCGGAACGGTATTGCCGGAAGCTTACCTGATCAAAGGGAGTTCAGTAAGTTTTGATGATATTGCCGATCCGGCCGACGGCGTTCCTGAATCCAACGGAGCACTGGTCAGAAATGTAACACAGGGAACGCAGGCTTATACTTTTGAAAACCTGCCCCCTGAAACACCGTACTTCTTCAAAATCTATCCCTACACCAATTCAGGAACCGCCATCGACTACAAAACCGATCCGGTGGTTCCTTCCGCAACGGCTACAACACTTGAAATACCTGCCGGCGCATTGGTTTACGAGCCTTTTGATTACCCCGCAGGAGAAACATTACCGTCACAGACAAACTGGACCGGTATTAATACTGGGGATGACAATATTCTTATCATCGAAGGTAGCCTGACATACAGCGGCTTGCAGGCATCGGCCGGCAATAAAGTTTCATTTGCCGGAGCAGGAATTGATGCATACAGAACATTCGTAAACCAGACATCCAATATCGTTTATTATTCCTTTATTATGAATGTTACCGACGTGGGCCTGTTAAATGCCACCGGGGGATATTTTACCGGAATTGCAAGCAATTCGACCAATTTTGGCGCCACAGTATGGACCGGGCTTTTCGGAGATGGTTACAGGATTGGCATCAATCCAAGGACCAGCACGGCAAATACCGTTTGGGTCACAGGCACGCAACCAACCGGAAATTCAGTGCTGATTGTTGTTTCTTACGAATTCATCGAAGGGACAGGCAACGACGTGGTTAATATCTGGGTAAATCCGTCAGCGGCCTCCCTGGGAGCAGCAACACCCCCGGCAGCAACAGCCACGGTTACCAATACCGGCGGCACAGACCTCGGTAGTATATCACAATTTTTTATCCGTCAGGACAGCGATACGGAAACACCGTTCATCGATATGGATGAATGCAGGGTAGGTACCTCATGGGCGGATGTAACTCCGACCGAAACCGCGTCAGGCACCCTGAATCTGACGGTCTTTCTCCAGAGTCTATACAGCAGTTTTGGCCTGATGAATCAGGCTTATGACGAAAACGGCCCGAAATTCGGAAACGGAATTGCTGACCAGATTACCGTTGCGTTGAATGACCCGGATAACTATTCCACTTTTGTATACGAGGATGCCTGTGTAATGCTGAACACCGACGGCAGTGCATCGCTGAATGTTCCGGCAAACCTCAATGGAGACTATTATATCACGATAAAACACCGCAACTCAATTGCAACAGTTTCGGCCATGCCGGTTTCATTTGCTTCCGGAATAATCAACTATGCATTTGATGCACAGGAAAAAGCGTTCGGCAGCAACCTGCTGGAAACCGCTGACGGGTATTTTGTTATTTACGGCGGCGATGTGGACCAGAACGGAGCCGTTGATACAGGTGATATGACTCCGGTTGACAATGATTCTTCTGCCTTCCGCACAGGATATCTGAATACTGACTGTGACGGAAACGGCGCGGTTGATACTGGTGATATGACCATTGTGGATAACAATTCAGCCGCTTTCATCAGTGTGATTACCCCATAGAAAGGTTTTCCGACAGAAGAGAAGCCGCTTCAGAATGTCTGTACGTTCTTTCTAAAATACCTATCTGCCAAAAGCAAAGTAAAATGTCTGATGTGTATTAATGTATTGTTTATGTGTGCATTAATTATCAGGAAAATCTTTTGACCGGTAGAATTCTGAAAGCAAAACCAGGGCAGTGAGGCGGTTTCTCATTTTTTATTCTGTTAGGTGTTTGAAGATCGCACCTTTGATGGTTCCTGAATTAATAAGAACCAATCCGCGTTGGAATGCAAGAAGAATTATTACACTGAATTTACACTATCATCGATTTAACTAAAACTAAACTTGACATCCATGTAAAATGCCGTATATTTACCGCTCATTTCCTGTGTATCCAATTCATACACTAACCCTTGTTAAACGATTTATTGATGTTGCAAGAAACCCCTGTTTCAGGATTAAACCTTCATGTTTCCGTAGATTGTGTGGTTTTTGGATTTGAATTCGGAAAACTGAATGTCCTTTTACTGGAACGCAAGATGATGTTTCAGGGGCAGGAGTTCAAAGACCTGAAATTACCCGGAGACCTGGTGCGCAAAGATGAAGACCTGGACACCGCAGCAGCACGGGTACTCAAGGAGTTGACAGGCCTTGAGAATATCTATCTAAAACAGTATGCAGCCATCGGCACCCCTAACCGTCTGACGCGCCTGGAGCGCGACATGGAATGGCTGAGACAGATCGGACACCCGGAAGAAGTGGTGGTTACCGTGGCTTATTATTCCCTGCTCAACATCGACCAGGAAAGAATCAATAAGTTTCAGCTTCAGGAGGATGTAAAATGGTACCCGGTTTCCCAGATCAAAGAACTGGCTTTTGACCACATGGAGATTCTTGCTGATGGACTCGAAGCCCTGAGAACAGAACTCCGGTCAAACCCGATCGGATTTGAGTTACTCCCTTCAAAATTCACCCTCAGCCAACTGCAAAAACTATATGAGGTAATCCTCGGGGTAACCCTGGATAAAAGAAATTTCAGAAAAAAGGTCACCAATATGCCCTATGTGATTCCGATCAATGAAAAGGAGCGCGGAGTTTCACACAAACCTGCAAGGTATTACATCTTCAATAAAAAAGTTTACGAGAAAACCAGAAAAAACTCCCTGGACTTCGCTGTTTAAACTCCGTAGATATTCCTATACCTGAAGTGAAACAAATTTCAGTACATTCCGTTAATTTACCGGATATTATACGCCTTCAGTCCGATGCACGACATTGAGCCATTTTATGCCTGGCGAAACCTTTACGATGCCGCTGATGACATCCATTCTCCGTTCTATGGACGAACATACAGCGAAACGCAATGTATAAACTCTGTTTACAATTATTTTATTCACCCGCTCTGGGATGAAATGGGCTCAGCGACCCTTTACATTAAAATACTCTATGCTGATTACAGGACCGGTTTTTGCGTAATAGAGTGCCTGGGAGAATGGAATGACACCCTTTACAACGACATAATGTACCTTTACCGGAATGTAGCAGAAATCCTGATGGATGCCGGCATCCGGAAATTCATTATTATCGGTGAGAATGTGCTGAACTTTCACGCCGATGATGATTCCTATTACCAGGAGTGGTTTGACGGCATTGAAGACGGGTGGATTGCCTGCATAAACTTCCGGGACCATGTGCTGGATGAAATTCACCGGCGGCACCTTGATTACTACCTGGCCATCGGTGGCAAACTTAACCACATCAACTGGCGCACGCTCAATCCGAAACAGCTTTTTACCGTGATAGACAGCCTGATCATGAAACGCTTAACAGCCTGAGTGTGTCAGCCATGACAAAAAATATCATTATCCGGGTATATGGAAGGGTTCAGGGTGTGGGATTCCGCTATTACACAAGGGAAATGGCACTTAAGAGCGGGATCACAGGTTACGTGAGCAATGAAGCCGACGGATCCGTTTATATTGAAGCCGAAGGAGCGCAGGAACATCTTGATGTATTTATCCGATTATGCAAAGCGGGCCCTGCCCGGGCAATTGTTACTGACTTCAGGAAATTTGAAGGCACACTGATGAATTATTCTTCATTCAGGATCAAATAACCGCCCGGGATTTTCGCGGATCAGCCCTGCAACAACCCTGTCGACCGGCAATGTAAATAACCCCGGTTCAATTTTGTATGGATCAATCCACCGGAATGCCTGTGCTCCATCCAATGCATCAAGTTCAAATGCTTTATCCGTGACAGGAAAAACCGGAATACCCTGTAAACCTGCCAGATAATAAACATTGATAATCTGACTGACTTCAGGCAGAAAATGCGAAGGCTGAAAATAATCAGTTGTGTAGAAATGCCTGAGGATAAGCACTTCCTGCTTCAATTCCTCCCGGCATTCCCGTTTCAGG
>Ga0334884_1004654_pt1 | contig 13856 bp, 10 predicted proteins | sample GraSluR1_MG_7_FD_207215 | JGI IMG/M metagenome (GOLD analysis project Ga0334884, IMG submission 207215) | Sludge microbial communities from methane-producing bioreactor in Wageningen University, Netherlands - Granular Sludge_12_05 R1 | ecosystem: Engineered > Bioreactor > Anaerobic >...
GCCGGCGTCTTCTGCCTTGTAATCGGATTCATCGTTCAGATATTCAAGCGCCAACCGCAAACAGACAACCGGCCTGCCGCTTAGCCCATGGGGGTCGGGGGGTCGGACGTACTACGACTTGATTTGCGCTGAATCGGTTGGTTTGCTTCTGATGGCAAACTCCGCAACCGGATTCGTTGGCATTGAATCATAACGCGACAAGCATGGTGCACATCTGCGATTACGTCGTCGGTTGGCGCCTTTTTCATTCTGAGTTCACATAGCGGACAATACAATGCTGTTGCCATTTCAGGATTTACACTGCCACTATGGCACGTATGAAATGCTCGCAAACGGGATAGTATTAAACGTTTTAAGAGATTGTGCTGGGGCCGGCAGCGCGGCATGGAAGCGGCCGGGAAATGGGGGGATGAAATTGGAGGTGTGATTATGTATAATGATGGCGTGCGGAAGCTGTTGGAAGCGAGTGTTTTGAGCAGGAGGGAGCAATGGGGTGTGCAAGGATCTTGTTGGTTTTTGCGGCCATGTGTGTCGCAGCGGCGGCGTGCGGACAGATTGTGGGTGAGGACGTTTCATGGAAGCATGAGATAGTGTTTCCAAATGAACCGTTTGCGGTGACGGGCAGTTCCTCGAGCGATCCAGGCTGGGTTAAGTTTGCGATTCTTCTGCCGCCTTACGATCCGGAGGTGGTTTATTTCCAAGACTGCCGTGAGTATGCATTTCACTATGATTTCGCGGTGAACCACCTGTCGCCTTTTCGAAAGATGAGCACTGTGGAGTTTGACGCGGTGAGTCTTTACGCGTCGGGACAGCAGGTTGTGCTGGGTGCGGTTATATTGCCTCCGACGGCGGGGTGGCCTCCGCCGCCGGCACGTGCGGAATACGGCATCGAGTTTGTGCGGCGGGATGCGTACACGCGTGAGCAGATTCGGGATATGTTTAACACGGTGCGCGGCGCGGTGCAGGCGGAGGGGGGCGTGAAGGCGTATTACTTTCCGGCATACGAACAAGTCGCGGCGGCAAAGGAGCATGAGGACTGGCTGGCGGCGGAGGGGATCGAGATCAGTTCGGCGGCGCGATGGGCGGAGGGGAACATTGTTTACAGCAGCGGGTGGGCACTTGGGACATTGAAGTATTTTGAGCCGGACGAGATCGACACGGCCTTTGTCTCCGGGCGGCTGCGCCCCGATGACATATTGCTGACGGACGGTATACCGGCGGAGATTCCCATTGTGGCGGGCGTGATTACGACAGCTCCTTCGACGCCGAATTCGCATGTGGCTATTCTGGCGCAGACATTCGGTATTCCTTTTGCATTTCTTGCTCTGGAGGACGACGTGGATCTGGCGAAGTCGCTCATCGGGCGTGACGTTGTGCTGCGGGTCTATGAGACATGGGGGGAGACAGACGTTCGGCTGATCGACACTACGGGAAAGATAGATGAGGCGACGAAGGCGGAGATTCTTGCCCTCAAGACGGGCGGTGGACTGTCGATATCGCCGGTTACTCCTTATGGCGCGTGGAGCGCTAACACCGAGACATTAGGCCCGTCGGATATTCGGCACTTCGGCGGCAAGGCGGCCAATTACGGACTGCTGCGGACGTCGATACCCAATGCGTGTCCGGTCGCGGCCGCTTTTTCGTTCGATCTTTGGAACGGCTACCTGAACCAGACGATCCAGACGGGGCGTACGCTGCGCGAGGAGATTGCGCTGCGGCTTTCGTGCTTTTCGTGGCCGCCGTCGGACATGTCGGCGGTGGCGGTGACGCTGTCGGATATTCGCGCGCTGTTCCGGTCGGAATCGGCTACAGTATTCAGCGCGGAGCTGCGAGATGCGATTCTTGCCACGCTACAGGATCCGCAGTACGGATTCGATCCGTACCGGAAGATACGTTTTCGCAGTTCGACGAACGTTGAGGACAGCGAGCAGTTCACCGGGGCGGGGCTTTACGACAGCTACAGCGGGTGTCTTGCGGACGATCTTGACGGTGACACCAGCGGGCCATGCCGATGCGATCCGACTGAGTACAGCGAGCGGGGAGTGTTTCGGGCGATTCGGCGGGTGTTCGCCAGCTTCTACAATCAGAACGCGTACCTGGAGCGTCTGCGTTGGGGCATTATTGAGGATGAGGTCGGCATGGCGATTCTCGTGCACCATTCTTATCCCGATGAGATCGAGATGGCCAACGGAGTGGCTTTGCTGTCGAAAACGTGGGCGGGGACATCGTGCGAGATCAAGCTGGTTACGCAATTGGGCGCAGTGTCGGTGAGCAACCCGACGGACGGTTCAATCCCGGAGGAGGTTACGGTCAATCGCTGGGGGACGAATTACTATGTCAATCTGCTGCGCGAGTCGAACCTGGTGCCGCGGGGCTCGACGGTGCTGGCATGGCAACAGGAGTACGTCGATCTTGCGAAGCTGCTGGTTCAGGCGGCGGATCGTTTCGAAGCGGTTACGGGCAAGGGGACTTACGTGCTGGATTTCGAATACAAGAAGGTTGCACCGGATGGGCGGTTAGAAGTGAAACAGATTCGCGAGATTCCCCGGCCTGACACTGCGGCGAGCATCACGCCGTTCCTGATCAGCGAGCCGGCGGAGTACGCCGTCTACCAGGGGGAGTTCGGGGAGATATTGGCCAACCATCGCGTCAAGTCGACATGGCGTCTGGGGACGAGGAGCACCTGGCTTGATGAGAAGAGTCTGGGCGAGAGCGTTTATTCAGATGTGAGCACGGATTATCTGCACGGCTGCGAGGTGAGGACCCGCGAGGGCGGTTTTGTGCTATGGCCTGAGTATCGATACAGCTTCAAAGAAAACACGGCGGTTGACCGCTGGACATTCGACGATTATCGCAAGCCGCAGCAATATGCGCTTACGAGTTCGAATTTGGGCGTTCGGGTATCTCAGGCACAATGCCCCGTGCTTACGCTGCGCGACTTGGGCGACCTGACGGTGGAAGTAACATACGAAGAGCGGAGGCCGAGCTGGGACTGGTGGGGACTGGGCACTACGACATCGGACACGGTGCGGCTGTGGCGTCGGCCGCGGCCTGAGGCGGGGGACAAGCTGCAGGTTCGCACTTCGGGCGGGGGCAACGTTCTCGAACGCGAGGAAGGCGAAGAAGGCGAGGGCATATTGATCACGACTTTCTTCTACTGGCCGCCTGAGCCAAAGGGGATCGTGGCGGGCTACACCGCGCCGCTTTCGCGGTGGGACAAGACGGTGATCGAAGGTCTGACCAGCGAACCGATCGAACTCCGCGGGGAGTATTCGCAGACGTATCTGCCGGGGCACCATAACTTCACGGAACAATTTATATTTGAGCCGCTGCTTGAGGAAGGCATATCCGCGGCCATTCTTAATGAACTAAGGGTGCAGGATATTCGCCTGATCCTTATGAGAACGGGTTGGGAAGGCGGCACTGTAATGTTCTACGGATTCGACAAGGAAATGTCTCCGGCTGATCTGGACGGGGACGGTGTGGTTGATGCAGTTGATCTTGGCTTGTTGGGCCGTTACTGGCAGGGGCTCTGCGGTGCGCCGTCGGAGTGCGGTGGCGCAGATCTGGACGGCGACGGGCGCGTTGGCGCGGGCGATCTGGCCGTGTTCGCGATGGAGTGGCTAAGTACTTACTATTAAGAGGGCTGGATATGGAACGACGTGAGTTTTTGCGGGTGTCGGCGGTATTGTCGGCGGGTTTGGGACTGGGGCGTTGGGGCATTGTCGAAGGGGCAGACAAACGCCGGCGGCCTAATGTTGTGTTTTTGTTGGCCGATCAGTGGCGGGCGCAGGATGTTGGGTATGCCGGCAACGCGGATGTTATTACGCCGAACATCGACAGGCTTGCGTGCGAGAGTGTTAACATGACAACGGCTGTAAGCACATGTCCGGTGTGCTGTCCGTATCGGGGCTGCCTGATGACGGGGCAGTATCCGTTGCGGCACGGGGTGTTCATGAACGATGTGCCGTTGGGCGATAAGGCGGTGTCGATTGCGCAGGCATTCAATGCGGGTGGATACGATACGGGGTACATCGGCAAGTGGCACCTGGACGGGCGGGGGCGGAGCAGCTTTACGCCACCAGAGCGGCGGCAGGGGTTTGAGTTCTGGCGGGCGCTGGAGTGCACGCACAACTACAACAATTCGGTCTACTACGCTGATGACGACGTGAAGCGGGTGTGGGACGGGTACGACGCGATCGCGCAGACGAGGGAGGCAGAGGGCTATATTCGCAGGCACGCGGAGGGCAAGCCGTTTCTGTTGTTTTTGTCGTGGGGGCCGCCGCATGCGCCGTATCATACCGCGCCTTCGAAGTACAAGGCGATGTATGAAGGTAAGGACATTGCGCTTCGGGGGAACGTGCCGGATAAGCTTAGTGAGCAGGCTAAGAAGGATATCGCGGGTTATTACGCGCACATCTCGGCGCTGGACGACTGCGTTGGGTGGGTGCGGCAGACGTTAGCGGAGTGCGGGCTGATGGAGGATACGATTGTTGTCTTTACGAGCGATCACGGGGATATGCTGTATTCGCAGGGTGCAACTAAGAAGCAGCAGCCGTGGGACGAGTCGATTCTGGTGCCGTTTTTGATTCACTGGCCGGCGGGTCTTGGGCGCGATGGCAAGCGCATCGACATGCCGATCGGTACGCCGGACATTATGCCGACGCTGTTGGGGCTGTGCGGGCTGGATGTGCCGTCGACGGTGGAGGGGCGGGATTATTCGCGTGTGGTCAGCGGCGGTGCGAAGGCGGACAACGAGGGGGAGTTGATAATGTGCCCGCAGCCGTTCGGGCAGTGGTCGCGGCGGATCGGTGGGCGGGAGTATCGCGGAGTGCGGACTCGGCGGTATACGTATGCGCGGGACTTGAACGGGCCGTGGCTGCTGTATTATAACACGGAGGATCCGTACCAGTTGAGGAATCTTGTCAACAAGCCGGAGTACGCAAAGGTGCAGGCGGAGATGGAGGCGATGCTTGGGCAGAAACTGGCGGCGAGTGGGGATGAATTTCTGCCAGGTGCGGATTACATCAGGCGGTGGGGGTATACTGTGGATGCGACGGAGACAGTTCCGTACAGGAATTAGGTTGCGGGGGTTCGGGGGTCGTACATTCGTTACGATCCATGCAGAATGACGAGGGTAGCGGCCGGCCGAGACGAGTGCCATGTTCTGTGCGACGGGGACCTCGACATTTGCTTGCTTTGGCTTTATCATGTTGCTCGTTCGATGTAGGCAACATTTGGCAAAGTTGAGGTTTAAGCATGGCCGAAGGCACTTATCTGACGGCGCCGGCAGCGACCACGAAGACGCCGCCGGGTATTCCGTATATCCTGACTAACGAGGCGGCGGAGCGGTTTGCGTTCTACGGGATGAGGTGCATCCTTGTCATTTTCATGACAAAGTACCTATTAGGGCGCAGCGGCGCATTGCAGACAATGACGGACGAGGAGAGCAAGGCGTGGTTCCACATGTTCGTGTCGCTGGTGTATTACATGCCGATTGCGGGGGCGCTGCTATCGGACATGTGGCTGGGCAAATACCGAACGATCATGCTGTTCAATGTTGTCTACTGCGTGGGTTTTGCGGCACTGGTTGTGGACCAGACGCGGGCGGGGCTTTTTGCGGGGTTGGTGCTGATCGCCGTCGGGTCGGGCATAATCAAGCCTTGCGTGTCGGCAAATGTGGGGGATCAGTTCGGCAGGACGAATCAGCATCTGCTTAGCCGGATGTACGCGTGGTTTTATCTGGCGATCAACGTCGGGGCTTGCATATCAAATCTGTTGATCCCGGAGATGCTGGAGCGGTTTGGGCCTCGTGTGGCGTTTGGGATACCGGGGGGGCTGATGGTGCTGGCGACCTTGGCTTTTTGGGCGGGGCGGCGGAAGATGGTGCATATTCCCGCAGGGGGGCGGCAGTTCATCAGGGAGACTTTCAGTGAGGAGGGGGTCAAGGCGATCTTGAAACTGTCAGTAATTTATGTGTTTATTGCACCGTTCTGGGCGCTTTTCGACCAGATGGACTCGGCATGGGTGCTTCAGGCGGAACAGATGAACCGGTACTGGTTAGGGCGGGAGTGGCTGTCTTCGCAGATTGTGTTTGCCAATCCGCTGCTCATTATCGTGGGGATACCGATATTCTCGTATGTGATTTATCCTGCGATCAACAAGGTTTTTCGGCTCACACCGCTTCGAAAGATAACGATAGGTCTTTTTGTGGCGGCGGTTTCGTGGGTTGTGGCGGGCTGGAGCCAGTCCCGCATCGACGCGGGCGCAGAGCCGAGCGTGGGGTGGCTTTTTCTGGCCTATGTTTTTCTGACTTCAGCGGAGATTATGGTTTCGATTACGTGTCTGGAGTTTTCTTATACCCAGGCGCCTAAGAAGATGAAGTCGTTTATTATGTCGGTGTTCCTGCTTTCGATAGCGGTGGGGAACACGTTCACAGCGATCGTGAATAAGGTAATTCAAAACCCGGACGGCAGCAGCAAGCTTGCGGGGGCGGATTACTACTGGTTTTTTGTTGGGGTAATGGCTGTGACGGCGGTGCTGTTCGTGTTTGTGGCAACGTTTTATCGCGAAAAGACTTACATCCAGGATGAGGCACCCGCGGGCGCAGACGAGGTGGTCTGATATGACGAAGCAGGGCGGTCTCAGGCAATCGTGTGGAGTGCCTTTTTTTTGGACAGATGAGGGGGCTTGCACTTCAACAGGCCGTCCCGCTGATTGACGATATTTGACCATCGCTTTTTTTCGGTATATTGTTGCATGCAGGGAGTGGTCTGCGTATAATAATCTCAGTTTTTGTAACGTGGCCGACTTATAGAGTCAGTAGATTTCTCAAAAATGAAATTACCGTTAAGTGATCTTGAGATGCGCGTGCTTGCCGCCGTGCAGAAGGGACTGCCGGTTACGTTTATGCCTTACGAGGATATGGCGCATGAGATCGGCATCGAGACGGGCGAACTGTTGGAGGTGTTGAGGCGTTGGCGTGAGGAGGGCAAACTTCGGCGGATCGGGGCTATCGTCAGCCATGTGAAAGTGGGTTTGAGGGCGGGCGCGATGGTCGTGTGGCAGGTTGAGCCGGAGCGGATCGAGGAAGTTGGTGCGATCCTGGCGGGGTTTCCGCAGGTGTCACATGCGTATGAGCGGCCGGCAAGCGAGGAGTGGCCTTACAACCTTTATACAATGGTTCACGGGGCGACTGATGCGGAGGTGGACGAGACGGTGCGGGCGATGGGCCGGGCGTGCGGGGTGGACGAATACAGGCAACTGCGGACACTGAGAGAACTGAAGAAGGCGCCGCCTACGTATATAAAGGACCAGTGAGGGCTCATAGAGGCCTGGTTTTAAGGAATGGAAGATGCTGCAACTGCCACTTTATGAGAGAGTTGTGCTTTATCTTGTGCTTGCGGTGTATGCGGTCGCGGGCGGGGTGGCGGTACGGCAGTTGTCGGCGGAGGGACGCAAGTGGCAGCGGGTGTTGAGTTTGCTTGTGTGCGCGGGCGTTGGTCTTCAGGCAGTTCTGCTGGTGCTGCGAGGCATTGAGATCGGGGGGTTTCCGCTGACGGGGCTTTTCGAATCGATGGTATTTTTGGGAATTGCGCTCGGGTCTGCGTGGCTGTTTCTGAGTGTTTTTGTGCCGCAGGTGTGGTTTGCGTCTGCAATGACATGGCTGATGCTGCTGATTGCGGTGCTGGGGGCGAAGGTCGCCGAGCCTGCCGTGGAGGTGCATCATGCGGCGAGGACGCCGTGGGCGGTGGCACATGGAATTGCGATGATGCTCAGTTCGGCGATGATCGCTTTTTCGACAGTATCTGCGTGGATGTATCTGCTTGTTAACAAGCGGCTTAAGAAGAAGGAGCTGGGCAAAGTATTGGGGCGGATGCCGAACATTGAGAAGCTTCGCCGCATGAATCTGGCGGGCGTTTGGGCGGGCTTTGTGCTGCTTGGTTTCGGGCTTTTTGCGGGATTAGGTATGGTGGCGATTCAGATTCGGACGGGTGAGACTACATTATCGCACTGGCTTACCGACGCGAAGATCGTGCTGATAATCGTTGGGTGGCTGCTTCTGGGTACAATTCTTGTGTTGCGGCAGGTCGGGGGATTGGGCGGCAGGGCTGTTGCATATCTTACGATGATTGCCTTTTTCCTGATTCTGTTTGCGATTGTCGGTGTGACGTTCTTCTGCGGGACCCGGCACGTTTTTTCGCATTCGGCGGCCTCATTGGCGCAGGTGGTGGAAACGGTCTAAAGGATGGAAATAACGGTATTAGGTCTGAATCACAAGACGGCGCCGGTTGGCATCAGGGAGCGTCTGGCATTTGACGCAGAGTCCTGTGCGGCGGCAGTGAAATCGCTGAAGTCGCGGCACCCTGCGGCGGAGTTCGTGATCCTTTCGACGTGCAACCGTGTCGAGGCGTACTGGGTTGGCGACGAGCAGGGCAGGCCGTCGGCGGAGGAGATGACGACATTAATAGCGGAATCGCGCGGGCTTGCCGGGGGGGAGTTCGCGCCCTATCTCTACTGTCGGCACGGGGCGGATGCGGTGAGCCATCTGCTGACAGTAGGTTCGAGCCTGGACAGCATGGTGGTGGGTGAGTCGCAGATCATATCGCAGGTCAAGGAGAGCTATGCCATAGCGTGCAGCGTGCATGGGACGGGCAAGGTTCTGAACAGACTGTTTCACGCGGTGTTCGAGACGAGCAAGGAGATCTATTCGAGCACGACCATAGCCAACCGTCGTGTAAGCGTGGCTGGCGTGGCGGTTGAACTGGCGGGTCAGCTTTTCGAGGATATCGCCGCGGCTCGTGTTGTTGTGATCGGTGCGGGTCAGATGGGTGAGCTGCTGGTGGAGCATTTCAAGCAGGTCAAGTGCAGCGAAATTGTGGTTGTGAACCGGTCGCTTCAGCGGGCGACGGACCTGGCGACGATGCACGGCATCCGGGCGGACAAATGGGAGAGCCTGGAAGGTCACATTGCCGGGGCGGACATTGTCGTCTCTTCGGCGGGCGGGCAAGGATACCTGTTCGGCAAACTTGCATTCAAGAAAGCGATGGGCAAGCGGCGGAAGGGACCGATCCTTGTGATCGATATCGCAGTGCCGCGGAATTTCGAACCCGAGGTTAACGAGATAAACAACGTGTACCTGTACAGCGTCGACGATCTGGCGGCGGTGGTTGAGCAGAACGTGCGGCTGCGCCAGGAGGAGGTGGACTCAGCGGTGGAGATCATCTGCGACAAGACGGCTCAGTTCATGGACTGGCTGAGCGTGAGTCCGATCGGGCCACTGGTGGGACAGATGAAAGAGCAGTTTGAGCGGATCCAGCGTAACGAGATGGAGCGGTTTTTTGTGGGGCCGCGTCAGAAGGCGGACTGCCGAGAGGCAATGGAATCGATGGTGTCGCGCGTGGTGAACAAGCTGCTGCATTGCGTTATTAAGAACGTTAACGCCGAGGCGAAAGCGCACGGGGTGGACCATGCGGCGAAGATGGCGGGGGATATCCTGGATGAGGCGCGCCAGATCGCCGAGGACGTACGGAAGGGAGATAATCAATGAGCATGGGGCGCAAACATTCGACACAGTTGCTTCGGCTGCTGTTCTGGGAGAGCACGATCCGGTGCAATCTGAGCTGCGCTCATTGCCGGCGGATCGATGACGAGGATACTGCCTGCCATGATCTGACCACAGAACAGGCGCGTGGAATGATCGAGCAACTGGCGGAAGTGGGGCGGGCGCAGCCTTTTATGCCGATACTCGTTTTATCGGGGGGTGAGCCGCTGTGCCGGGAGGACATTTTCGACCTGATCGATTGGGCCCGCGGGAGGGATATCCGTGCGGCGCTGGCAACCAATGGGACGCTTGTGGATGCAGCGACGGCGCGTCGGATCAAGGATAGCGGTGCGGCTCGTGTGTCGGTGAGTCTGGACGGTGCTACGGCGGAGGTTCACGACAGGCTTCGCAAGCTGGACGGGTCGTTTTGTCAGGCGGTAGCGGGTATTGGCTGTCTGGCGGAATTGGGCGTTCCCTTTCAGATCAACATAACATTGACGAAACACAATGCACATCAAATTGAAGACGTTTACGAGTTGGCGAAGGGGCTCGGCGCTGTGGCGGTGCATATTTTCATGCTGGTGCCGGTCGGGTGCGGTCAGGTGCTTGCGGAGACAGACATGCTGAGCCCGGAGCAGTACGAGGAGATGCTTGTGCATATTTGCCGGCTTGACGCCCGCGGCGAGATCGAGATGAAGGTGACATGCGGGCCGCACTATGAACGGGTGGTTCGCCAGCAGGGGCTCCACAGGAGTCGCCGCGCGTCGGGGAACAGGCATTCGGCGCCGGGCTCGCATCCGCATGGTACGAGTCGCGGATGCCTGGCGGGATTGGGGGTGGTCTTCGTGGGGCACCAGGGTGACGTTTTCCCCTGCGGTTATCTGCCGGTCAAATGCGGCAACATACTGGAGCAGCCATTGATAGACATCTGGCAGGGGAGTCCGGATTTGGCGCGGATGCGTGACAGCGACAAACTGGAGGGCAAGTGCGGCGTCTGCGGGTACCGGGCGATTTGCAGCGGATGTCGGGCGCGCGCGTTTGGCGCAACGGGCAACTACATGGCGGAAGAGCCATTTTGTGCATACGTTCCACCGGAGGCGCTGCGATAAACGCGTTAGGCATGCAGTGTATAGGCTTCATTGGCGATGTGAAAAAACGCGGCAAGAGTGAACAAGGGTCTTCCATGATTAATATAAGCAAATTGTACTGCGAAGAGGTGACGCCGGGCGACTGGCTTCGATACGGTATGAGGGGCTCGGGCGAGCGAGCGGGCGAGACGGTGCCGAAGAAGGCGTCGGCGCGGCGCCCGATCGTGGTCTGGAATATCACACGGAACTGCAACCTCAAGTGCGTTCACTGCTATAACGACAGCGGCTCGGGTAATGTGTGCAACGACGCTACGACCGATGAGGCTAAGGCGGTATTGGACGACCTGGCGGTGTTCGGTGTTCCGTCGGTGCTGTTTTCGGGCGGCGAGCCGCTAATGCGTCGGGATTTGTTCGAGCTGATTGGTTACGCAGGCGGCAAGGGTCTGCGGACGGTCATATCTACCAACGGCACACTGATCACGAGGTCCGCAGCAGGCAAGATCAAGAATCAAGGCGTCAGCTATGTTGGTATCAGCCTTGACGGTGTTGGGGCGATTAATGACAAGTTCCGCGGGGTCACGGGCGCGTTCGACAGGGCCGTGGCGGGCATAAAGAACTCCCAGGACGCCGGGGTTCGGATCGGGCTTCGGCTGACGCTGACGAAGCGCAACGTGGAGGACCTGGGGGCGCTGTTCGATTTCTTCGAGGCCAACGATATTGAGCGGGCGTGCTTCTATCATCTTGTGCCCAGCGGGCGCGGCGGGGCGATCGCGGGCGAAGACCTTACTCACGCCCAGAGCCGTCAGGCCATCGAGACGATCATGGCACGTACCAAGGCCTTGAAGGCGGCAGGCAAGAAGACGGACATCCTTACCGTGGATAACCACGTAGACGGCGTGTACCTTTATCGCAAGCTGCTGAAGGAAGACCCTGCGAAGGCGGAGAACGTCTGGAAGCTGTTGACGTGGAACGGCGGCGGGCTGAACAGCAGCGGCGTGGGGATCGGCTGCATCGATTTCAACGGCAAGGTGCATGCCGATCAGTTCTGGGGCCATTACGACCTGGGGGACATCCACGAGAGGCCGTTCAGCGAGATATGGTCGGACGCCGAGGAGCCGCTTATGAAGGGGTTGCGCAATCGCCGGGCTTATGTGAAGGGGCGGTGCCGAATGTGCCAGTATTTTGATGCGTGCGGCGGGTCGCTTCGTGTGCGCGCTGACCTTCATTTCGGTGATGCATGGGCGCCGGATCCAGCGTGCTACTTGAGCGACGAGGAGATCGGTCTCGACGAGGCCGCACAGGATAAGCTTAGGGCGAGCGGCGAGTGGTACGAGATGCCGCAATAGCGGCGGCGACGATATTGCCAATGTGCATGTTATATGGAAAGTGTATTCGATCCGAGGGGGTGCTGCGGGGTGCGCTTCCGGATCAGCTTAGGCTGCTGATCCGCCTGCGGTGGCTTGCGGTGGTGGGGATTGTGTCGGCGGGCGTGGTGAGTACGCGGATATTCTCGGCGCTTGAGAACGCGATGCCAATCTATGCTTGCGCTGCGATCCTTCTGCTTACAAATGTTGTTTACATGCTTGTGCTGACGAGTAGATGGTGCCGATGCGATACCTGCGCCATGATCATGGGCATGTGCCAGTTCGAGATCGACCTGGTGCTGCTTACGGCGCTGCTGCATTTCTCGGGCGGGATTACCAATCCGTTCGTGCTGTTCTACGTCTTTCATGTGATTATCGCTGCGATTATCCTGCCGGGGGTGTTATCCTTCGTGGTGGGGATGTCGGCGATAGTTCTGTTCGGACTTATGGCTATCGGGGAGCTGAATGCGTGGTGGTGGCTGGTACATGTGCCGCTTTTGCCGTCGGTGGTCGGCGAGCGTGGCGCCGGCTGGAACAATCCGGTGTATATTCTTGGGGAATTTGCGGCGTTTGTGGCGACGGTGGTAATTGCTCAATACCTGACACGGTCGGTGATGAGGCGGATGTCGGCAAAAGAAATTGAGGCGGCGCGGAATCATGACGTGCTGCGGGCGATGATCACGGCGATGAGCGAGGGGCTTCTTTTCATAACGGTGGACGGGCGGATACCGATCTGCAATCCAGCGGCGCGCGCATGGGCAGGCGGTGGACGAACCCCAAGCGAATGTCCGGCTGTGGAGGATTTTCCGCAGGTGCTTGCGAGGCACATTGGGGAGCTGCTGCGGGAGGCGCCGGCGGGGGGGATACGTTCGGTGCAGTTTGATCTTGCGGATCGGCGGGGGAGTTATATCGAGGCAAGGAGTTGTCCTGTGATCGGCATCGACGGCGGGCGCCTGGGGTATGTGATAGTTGGTCAGGATCTGACGGAGCATAAGCAGCTTGAGCACGATCTCACGGAGCGCACGGAAGAGACGGCGGAGATCAACGAGATGCTCAAGCGTTCGCGCGTCGAAATGGCCAATCGGGAGAAGATGGTTGCGGTGGGTCAGATGGCAAGCGGCATTGCGCATGAGATCGGCAACCCGCTTGCGAGCCTCTCGTCGGTGGCGCAATACCTGAGGCGCAAACTGACTGGGCAAGAGGAGAAAGATCAATTGCTGATGATCGAGCATCAGGTGGACCGCATTTCGACGATTCTCAAGCGGATGCTGAGTCTGTCGCGGCCGGCTACGAGCGAATACAGGTGGACCGACGTGAATGCCGCCATCGACAACACGCTGGCTCTGATTCGTTTCGACATGCGTGCAAGGTGCGTCCAGATACGGAGCACGCCAAATCCGGATCTGCCGATGGTCTGGCTCAATCCGCTGCACTTTGAGCAGGTGCTGCTGAACGTCACGATAAATGCGCTGGACGCGATGGCCGCCACGAAAGGGTCGCACGAGCACGTCCTGGCGATTGAACGCCGCTTTAGAGAGGATATGATCGAGGTCGCCATCAGCGACAGCGGCATAGGGATGTCGCCTGACGTATGTCGGCGGGCGTTCGAATCGTTTTTTACCACAAAGGAGATCGGCAAGGGGACGGGGCTGGGGCTGTTCATCAGCTATAACCTGATCAGCGAAGTGGACGGCGAAATTCGCCTCGATTCGCGGCCGGGTGACGGGACTACCGTAACAATTCGCGTGCCCATAAGGCCGAAGAAACACCTTATAGGCAGCGATACGGAGAGGGAGAAAGCCGCAGATGACGACGCGAGGACAGTGCGGACTGACTGAACCGGTGAATGCTTTGCGAAAG
>Ga0334884_1004657_pt1 | contig 13847 bp, 10 predicted proteins | sample GraSluR1_MG_7_FD_207215 | JGI IMG/M metagenome (GOLD analysis project Ga0334884, IMG submission 207215) | Sludge microbial communities from methane-producing bioreactor in Wageningen University, Netherlands - Granular Sludge_12_05 R1 | ecosystem: Engineered > Bioreactor > Anaerobic >...
CTGCGTTCCTACATGCAGAGCAACCTGCCTGAGATGCTGGAGATTGTCGGCAAGGCCATGGTGGAGCTGGACAAGATCGACGACAAGGGCAAGCGCGAGGAGCGCGCCAAGGAGATGATGAAGGCCCTGGAGAAGGGGAGCGAGAGCTTCGCCACGACGGCGCAGAAGTTCGGCATGAAGGTCATGACCGACCCCGACGCAGGCAAGTATCTGGAGGAGTGGGGCGAGAGCTGGAGTGGCCTGTCGGGCTTGATGGATATGTTGGGGGCGCTGCGCTGAGGAGATGAAACATGAAGTTCTGGCAAGGGGTTTTGTGGCTTCTCGTGGCGTCTTTGTTGACCACGGCCTGTGACAAGAAGGCCGAGGAGCCCAAGGCCGAGAAGAAGACCGAGAAGAAGACCGAGGCCCCGGCTGAGCCGGGCGAAGCGGCCGTGGAGGCGCCGCCGTCAGCGGCTGGCGCGGCGGCCTTCGTCGGGGTGTGGCACTTCGAAGGGATGGAAATCACCCAGGCCTTCAACTCGAAGGGGCGCGTCAAGGTGGACATGGGCAACGACCAAGTCTGCTTGGGCACCTACGCCGTCGAGGGTGAGAGCTACACCGTGACTTACGACGAGGGGCAGCCCAGTTGCCTCAACGCCACCATGGGCTTCTCCTTCCTCGAAGAGGGGGAGGTGCTCTCCTTCAGCGGCGCGCGCTATCGCCGCGTCAACATCGAAGACGACCCCTCGTTCTGAGGCCAGCCCTCGCGGCGTCCCGCGGGTCTTCAGCGGGTGATGGCGCCCACGTTCTGTTCGTGAGTGAGGCGCGGCGAATGGGCGCCGCAAGAGTCGGTCTCGGAGACCTCGTTCTCTTTGGCCGCGTAGAAGCCGTGCTCGCGCAGGACCTGGAACTTGGGCAGGATGTTGTTCTGCACGTCCACCAGGAAGAAGCCCGAGAAGATGTCCGGGTGCGTCTGGATGAAGTCGAAGATGTAGGCGTGGGCGCTGCTGACCTGGAGGTGGCCGTCGTCACAGATCTCGTGGCCCGTGAGCATGTACTCGGGCAAGAGGCCGGGATAAAACTCCAAGACCGATGGGTCTGGGAGCTGGCGGTAGATGTCGGTCTGCGGCAGGAGGGAGAGCAGAGAAGGCAGGATCCGCGCGCCGATGAGGCGGAAGGAGATCATCTGGAAGACGCTCTGGTGGAAGTCGTCCATGGTCTCGAAGGGGAAGCCCCAGATGAAGAAGGTGTCGACCCGGGGGAAGCGCAGCACCGCTCTGGAGACCACGTCGATGGCCTCTTCGATGGTGAAGCCTTTGTTGACGCGTTGCAAAATGCGATTGGATCCTGACTCGATCCCGAAACGGATCTCCAGGCACCCTGTCGCCGCCATGGCGTCCATGACCTCGTCATCGGCGAGGTCGACCCGAGCGAAGGCTTTCCACGCCACGTCGATGCCGCTCTCTTTGAGGGCCTGACAGAAGGCCAGGACGCCTCTCTTTGAGCTGAGGAAGAACTCGTCCTGGAAGAGGAAGAGGTCCACCCCCTTCTCGCGGTGGAGGTAGACCATCTCGGCGACGATGGAGGCGGGGCTGCGAAAGTGCGGTTGCCGGCCCCAGATGGGGGCGACGGAGCAGAAGGAGCAGAGGTAGGGGCAGCCCCGGGAGGTGATGAGGTTGTGACCGGCGTAGCGCCGGTAGTCGATGCGGTCGAAGGCCGGCCAGGGCAAGGCGTCGAGGTCGGCGATGCGTTCCGCGGCCGGGTTGCAGCGCACCTGGCCCTGGTGGCGGTAGAAAATGCCGGGCACGTCGGCGAGGTCGCGCCCCGCTTTGAGCGCCTGGACCAGGGCGACGGCGCTGCGCTCGCCCTCGCCGTGGGCGACGATGTCGACCCAGGGGAAGCGGGTGAGGATCTTCTCCTCTACCGACTTGGGGCCGACGCCGCCGAGGACGAGGGTGACCTCGGGGTAGGCCGCTTTGAGGGCCCGCGCCGCCAGCAGGGTGAAGGGGAGGAGGTTGGCCATGCAGGAGAGGCCGATGATGGGGGCCGGATCGGCGCAGAACTCGACCAAGGCCGCCGGCGCGAAGGGCTCGTCGCTGGTGCACATCTGGTAGTCGCGGAAGTCGACCCGTAGGCCTGCCGCCTCCAGGGCCGACACCAGGTAGAGGGGCCCCAAGGGGACATGGGGTTCACGCTCCATCATGTCGACGTAGCGGATGAGGAGCATGTTGAGATTGATCAGCGTGATGTCGTCGCCAGATGCCATGGGAAGTCCTCTGTCAGCGGAGCGTGGCCGCGGTGCGCAGGGCTCAGTCGTGTTCGGGGAGGGGGGCGTCAGGCCCATCGGGTGGGCGCGGCGCCGCGGTGGTGGCCGCATCGTCGCTCTCGTCGTGCGCTTCGGTGAGGTCCACGGGGGGCCGATCGGGGGCGATACCCGTCAGGGGCGGTGGCCCACAGCTCACGGTCGTGGTGGTGACGGCGGCGACGGCGACGGCGGCGATGGTGCGCATGAAGGGCCGCTGGCCGTGGCGTTTGGGGTCGATGCGGGCGATCATGGCGGCGAGTTGGTCACGCGAGACGCTCTCCATGACCTGCTGCTCCGAGGCTTGGAGGCAGTAGCCGGCCGCCGCGATGGTTTGGCGCGGATGGTCCAGGAGGGCGTCGCGAAAGGTCAGGTCAGTTGCGGCCCGGTAGAGGAGCTTCTCGATGCCAATGGGGATGAGGGTGCAGCTCTGCCGTCGCTTCTCGAGGGGGTGGGTCATGCCGTCGCCTCACAGCGCCAGGAGGTGAATGAGCAGCGCGAGGAGGGAGGGCGGCCCGGCCCCCGGCCCCCGAATGTCGCCAGGGGCACTATAGCGAGGGCGCGGGCCCCATCACAAGAAACCAGCGACGGCAGATGGCTGGGGAGGCGGCGCGGCCAGCCGCATTCTTCAGGGGGCTTGAATAGCGGCGTGGCAATAGCGTAACCATACACGCGTCGCGGTGACGCGATGTGCAGGAGGAGGGGCAGATGGGACGACAGGTTTTTTGGCTGACAATCATTGCGCTGGTGGGATGCCTGGTGACCCCTGTGGCGCAGGCTGAGGCTGGTGAGTGCGAGGATTTCCAGGCGCTGTCCCTGTCGTGGCTGGCGGCGCACAAGGCCCTGGAGGCGGGGCTCAAGGCGGAGCTCAGCGACGCCGATGCCATCGCGGTGATGGAGACCGTGGCCGAGCTCGCCGGGACGAGTGTGGTGATCGTCGAGCGTTTGGTGGCGGCCCAACGTTTTACCGCTGAGGCCCAGGGGCTGATGAAGGCGATCATGGCCATCGATCAAACCCGCACGGACAGCGAAGTGGTGGCGGCGGTGCTGGGCATCAGTGAGGCGGCGGCGACCTTGGCCGGGGTGGCCTGTATTGCCCAAGGTGGGCCCGACGAAGGCCGGCACTTGCATTGATCCGGAGAGGCACGGCGCGGACGGCCGCAGGGGTCAGTCCTTGGGTCGGGCCGTCGAAATCCGCTAGCCATGGCCGGCGCCGTGTGCGATAGCAAGCGCGGCGCGTGATTTTCTGGAGGCGGCGGCGGTGCAGGTTCTTCCCATTGATGCGGTGCTGGATGAGGCCAGGGCGGCGCTGCTGGCAGCGGAGAACCTGGTGGTCGAGGCGCCGCCGGGGGCCGGCAAGACCACGCGGCTGCCCGTGGCGGCGCTGCAGACTGTGCGCGGCGGCGCGCAGGTGTGGGTGGTGACGCCGCGGCGCATCGCGGCGCTGGCGGCGGCGCGGCGGGTGGCCCAGGAGCAGGGCTGGCGCGCCGGCGGCGAGGTGGGGTGGCAGGTGCGATTCGACACCTGTGTCACGGCGGCGACGGCGCTGCGCTTCATGACGCCGGGGATTTTTCTCCAGCGCTTGGAGGCCGACCCAGGCTTGGCTGGGGTGGGGGTGCTCTTCTTCGACGAGTTTCACGAGCGCTCCCTGGAGGTGGACCTGGCCTTGGCCATGGCGCGGGAAGCGCAGGGAGCGCTGCGGCCAGATCTGCGGGTGGTGGTGATGTCGGCGACCTTGGAGGTGGGGCCCGTGGCGGCATTTTTGGCGCCGTGCCGGGTGATCCAGAGCGCCGGCGCCTTGCACCCGGTGACGCTGAGCCATGCGCGGCAGGAGGGTGCGGCTGACCACAGTGATCTTGCGCCGCGGGTCGCTGCGGCGGTGCAGGAGCTGCTGGCCGAGACCGCGGGGGACGTCTTGGTTTTTCTCCCAGGGATGCGGGAGATCGAGGCGTGCCGGCGCCGTCTGGAGTCAGCCCTGGGCGCGACGGTGACGGTGCTGCGCCTGCACGGCGGCCTGCCGCTGGCCGAGCAAGACGCGGCCTTGGCGTCCGGGGCGGGGCGGCGGGTGGTCCTGGCGACGAATGTCGCCGAGACGTCCCTGACCATCCCCGGGGTGACGGGGGTGGTGGACAGCGGGCTCGTGCGGCGCCTGGCTTATGACGCGGGTTGTGACCTGGAGCGGCTGGAGCTGACCCGCATCGATCGCGCTGCGGCCGCCCAGCGCGCCGGCCGCGCTGGGCGCCTGGCGCCGGGCCGCTGCCACCGCTTGTGGACCCCGCTCCAAGAAGCCCGCCTGGCAGCGGCCCAGGCGCCAGAGGTGCGGCGCCTCGAGCTCGCCTCGACCCTGCTCACCCTGCTGGCATGGGGCGCGCACGATCCCAACGCCTTCGCCTGGTTCGAGGCGCCGCCCGCCGCAGCGCTCCAGCGGGGGATGGATCTCCTCCACGGCCTCGGTGCCCGAGACGCCCACGGCCTGACCTCGGTGGGCCAACGCATGTGCCGCTGGCCCCTGCCGGCCCGCTTGGCCCGACTCATGGTCGCCGCCCAAGACCTGGACTGCCTCCCCGAGGCCGCCTGGGTCGCAGCCCTCCTCGCCGAGGGGCGCCAACGCGCCACCTGGCCCGGCGGCGACGCCGTCGACGTGTGCGAGGCCGCGGCCACCCTGGCCCGGGCCGAGGCTGAGCGCGACGCCACTGTGCGCTGGCTGCACCGGGTCGCGCGCCAGATCGCCGCGACCCATCACGCCGGGGGGAAGGGCGGCAACGCCCCACCCCCCTGGCGCCACGCCGCCGCGCCGCGCCTTGCCACTGCCCTGGCCGCGGCCTTCCCCGACCGGGTCGCCCTGTGTCGCCCCCGGGCCAACCCCGCTGAGAGCCTGCGCGCCAAAATGGTCGGCCAACGCGGGGTGGTCCTGCCCCACGCCGCCACCCTCGCCGAGAGCAAGCTCCTGCTCTGCCTCGACCTCGCCCCGGGCGCCCGCGGCGCCCACGCCGAGGCCCAGGTCTACCGCGCCTGCGCCCTGCGCAGCGAAGACCTCGAGCTGCAAAGTGAGCAGGTCATCCGCTTCGACCCGACTGGCCAGCGCGTCGAGGTGTGGGAGCTGGGCAAGTGGCGCGACCTGGTCGTGCACGAGCGCCTGGTGCCACCGCCGCACGGCGCCAAGCGCCAAGCCGAGGTCGAAGCCGCGCTGGTCGCTGCGGCCGCCGCCGAACCCGCCCAAGCCCTCGACCTCCAAGACGCGGAGCTGCAGCGCTTCATGGCCCGCGTCGCCTTCCTCGCCCAGGCCATGCCCGAGCTCCAGTGGCCTACCCACGACGCCGAGTTCTTTCGCGCCCACCTGCCTGAGCTCTGCCGCGGCCAACGCAGCTTCACCGACCTGCGCCGCCGCGATCTCTTGCCCTTGGTGCGCGCCACCCTCGACCACCGCCAGCAAGAGGCCCTGAGACGACACGCCCCCGAGGAGCTGACCTTGGCCTCAGGGCGGCGGGTCAAGATCGACTACCGCCAAGACCCACCGGTCATCGCCGCCCGCATTCAGGACTTCTTCGGCATGGAGCGCGTCCCGCCCCTGGCCGCCGGGCGCGTCCCACCCCTTCTCCATCTGCTCGCCCCCAACCAGCGCGTCCAGCAGATGACCCAAGACCTCGCCTCTTTTTGGCAACACACTTACCCCTCGATTCGCAAAGCGCTGCGCGGGCGCTATGTCAAGCATGCGTGGCCAGAAAATCCATTGACATACGAGAAGTTGGTTAAAAAATGACAGAAAACACCTCAGCAATTCCAGCGCCGCCTGCCGTGGGCACGGAGCTCACCCTGCGCGTCGACACCTTGGCCCATGGCGGCGCTGGCGTCGCTCGCGTGGACGGTCGGGTCCTCTTCGTCGATGGTGCCCTGCCCGGCGAGGAGGTGGTGGCCAAGGTCACCAAATCCAAGGCGCGTTACCTCACGGCGAGCACTGCCCAAGTCCTCCAGGCCTCGCCCGCGCGTCGCGCCCCAGACTGCCCGCACGAGGCCGAGGGCTGTGGCGGCTGCGGCTGGCGCTACGTCGAGGCCGAACCCGGCCTGGGCCTCAAAGCCGAGACCGCGGCGCGGGAGATGGCCAAGGTGGCCCGCGAGGTGAGTTGGCCCGCGCCCGTGCTCTTGCCCGTGGCGCAGCACGATGGCGTGCGCACCCGGGTGCGCCTCCATGTCACTGAAGGGCGCATCGGTCTCTTCGCCGAGGGCAGCCGGCGCGTCGTGGCCATCCCCCAGTGTTTGTCTTTGGATCCACGCCTGTTGGTGGTGGCGCAGGCGCTGCAACGCGCCTTGAGTGGCCAAGATGACGCCTACGGCGAGGTCGCTGTCGACCTGGACGGGCGCGGCCAGGTGGTGATTTCCTGGCGCGGGCGCGTGGGGGCTGCCTTGTGGACGCGCTTGGTGGATCTGGTCGAGCGCCGGGTCTTCAGTGGGGTGCGGGTCGAGGGCAGAGGCGGCGGCGTGCGCGACCACGGTGATCTGTGGCTCGTGGATCAGGTGGCCCTGCCTGAGCTGAAGACCGCCGTGCACCGTTTCGCCGGGACCTTTGGCCAGGCGACGCCCGCTGGCAACGCCCACCTGCAGGCGGAGGTCGCCCAGTGGGTGCAGGGCGAAAAAGCGACGCGCGTCTTTGATCTCTACGCTGGCAGCGGCAACTTTTCTCTGGTGTTGGCGGCCTTTGCCCAGGAAGTGATCGCCGTGGAGGTGGTGCAGGATGCCCTCAAGGGGCTGCGGCGCGGCGCGACGGCCGCTGGCTACGCGCATCTCCAGGTGGTGCCCTGGGATCTGAGCCAGGGCATCCCCGAGCGGGCCGAGCTGGGGCGCGAGGACTGTGTGATCCTCGATCCACCGCGCCAGGGTGCGCGGGAGATCATGGGTGACCTGCGGCGCTACGCGCCGCGATCCATCCTCTATGTATCGTGCGAGCCGACGACCTTGGCGCGGGATGTGGCGGCCTTGGGTGGGGACTACGCCGTGGCGCGCCTGGCCATGGTCGACCTCTTCCCGCGCACGCCCCATCTGGAGAGCGTGGCCTGGCTGCGCCGGGTAGACCCCTGAGCGCGGGGCGTCGGCAGAGCCTAGCGGAGGCCGCTGACCCGGTTGAGGACGCGGATGTAGTTGGCGCGCTCGAAGGCCGCAGGATCGACGACGGCCTTCTGGTTCATGCTGCCTCGCGCCTGCACGAGGGACGCGTATTCCCGGCTCTCCAGCCACTGGGTCATGTCCCGCAGGACCGTCTCGATGTGGGCGACACCGTTCTTCAATAGGGCCGACGCCATCATGGCGACCTTGGCCCCGGCTAGGACGGACTTCACCGCACCTTCGCCGCTGTGCACCCCGCCCGAGACGGCGATGTCCAGGCTGACCCGGCTGTCGAGGATGGCGGCCCAGCGCAGGCGCAGGGGCAGCTCGGCGGGGGTCGAGAGGGACATGGAGGGGAGCACCTCGAGGCGATCGAGGTCGAAGTCGGGCTGGTAAAAGCGGTTGAAGATGACCAGGCCCTTGGCACCGGTGTTGGCGACGGCTTTGGCGAAGCGCACGGGTGTGGTGAAAGTGTCGCCGATCTTGACGGCGACGGGGATCTGAACCCGCGCCACCAGGCTGGCGATCACTTCGAGATAACGGGCTTCGACCTCAGCCGAGGGGGTCTCGGCGTCGGTGGCGATCTGATAGAGGTTGATCTCCAGGGCGTCGGCGCCGGCGGCTTCGATGCGCTTGGCCAGATCCAACCACCCCCCTTGGGTGGTGCCGTTGAGGCTGGCGATGATGGGGATGGCGACCTTGGATTTGGCCTCTTGGATGATGTCGAGGTAACGGTCGCTGGAGGTCTGGTAGGCGCCGAGATCGGGAAAGTAGCTCAATGATTCGGCGAAGGACTCCGTACCTTCGTTGAGGCGCTGATCCAGCTCGCGCGCTTCGGCTTCGATCTGCTCCTCGAAGAGGGAGTGCAGCACCACGGCGCCTGCGCCCGCGGCCTCCATGGCGGCGATGTTGTCGACGTCGTGCGTCAGGGGCGAAGAGGAGGCAACCAAGGGGTTGCGCAGTTTCAGGCCGAGGTAGTGGGTGTCGAGGTTGACCATGACGCGTCTCCTTGTCTCAGAGCGATGTCCCACCTTCACCGAGGCGATGGGCCATCACCAAGAATGAGTTCCAGGTGGGGGTTGGCTGGGGATGACCACCCGAGGTGGCCATTTCCATTTTTTCTTGAATACGCTACTTTCATGCTTCTGGGTTGCTCGGGTGACCACAGGTCCACCTGGCCGGGTGTTGACCATGGTAGCGTTGTTGTGGCTCAGTGAGGGTTACGGTCCAGCGTGTCGTAACGATCGAGTCCATGGCGAGCTTTTTTTGCGGGTGGACGTCGTCGCGGGTGCTGCTGGGAGAGCATGGGGGGCCGCCCCCCAACGCCCAGTGGGCACAGCGCTTTTTTTGCTTGGCGGGCCGAGTGGCCATTGCCCTAGAGGAGAGTAGGTGAAATCATGGTTGAACAGGTGAAAGTGAAAGTGCGCGGCACGCGGTTCTTCAAGCTGTTTCCTCTGGGGCTGGCGCTGGGGTTGTTGTGGCCCATGGCGACAGTGGCGCAGGGCGTGCCCTGTGGCGATCTGCCAGAGACCAAGGCCCAGATCTTCTTTGAGCTCTCCATCCAAGCCGTCGAAGACTACCAGGCGAAGAACTACGAGTCGGCCATCACCAAGACGCGCAAAGCCATGAGCATCTGCGACGAGGATCCTGGGGTGGAGTACAACTTGGGCAAGGCCTACCAGATGGCGGGCTACTGCCCGATGGCGCTCCACCATTTCACGCGGCTGGCGGAGCTCAAGCTCAGGGACCGAGATTTCAACAAACGCATCCAGCGCGCCCTCGATGAGACGCGCGGTGAGTGCTCCGATGCGGTGCCTTTCGAGGTGCTCTGCGAGGACGGCGGCGTCCTCTTCACCATCGGCGACATGGAGAACTTGCCCTGTCCCTTCGTCGGCCGCCTCTTGCCCGGCTCTTACGACATCAGCGCCAAGAAAGCCAAGTACTTTCCTTTCGAGGCCATGGTCTCTTTGTCGGGCCCGGATACGGTCTACATCGACATCCCCGCCCTGCGTTCGCTGGACTCGGTGGGTTACTTGGCCGTGCAGTGTCCCGAGGGGGTCAGCGCTTTCACTCTGGCCGGCAACGGCACGAGCGAGGTCCACGCCTGTCCATGGGAGGGGGAGGTAGAAGTGGGCACCTACCTCATCGCCATCGACGGTGTCGACGAGCCCCTCTCGGTGCAGGTGGCCTCCCAGGAGTGGACCACCTACGCGATCCAGCCAATCGGCGGCGGCGCCGCGTCCTGCGGTTGCCAGGTGCGGCAGCCCGCGGCCGCGTGGCCCCTGGGCGCCTTGGCCCTCGCGCTCGGCCTGGTGGGCCTGACGGTGCTGCGACGACGCGTGGGCTGAGAGCGCGCCTTGTCTACCTCTCCAGCACCAGCGGGCCCGCTGCCCGGGCGTCCCGACGTCCAGGTCATTGACATCTGCGCTAACCTCGCCCACAGCGCCTTTGCCGACGACCGGGCCGACGTGATCGCCACGGCCCACGCCCAGGGCGTGGTGGCCATGGTGGTGCCCGGCGCCTGCCTCGCCAGCACCCGCCAAGCCATGGCCTTGGCGGCAGCGCAACCAGGTCGCCTCTTTGCCACCGCCGGAATCCATCCCCACGCCGTGGCCGAGGCGGGCCAAAACGACGTGGCAGCCCTCGGGTCCCTGCTCCACGACCCGCAGGTGGTGGCCGTCGGCGAGTGCGGCTTGGACTACCACTGGCCCGAGCCTCCGACGGCGACCCAGCGCGCCCTCTTCGCCGCGCAGCTCGAAGGCGCGGCGGACTTGGGTGTACCCCTCTTTCTCCACGAGCGCGAGGCCCACGCCGATTTCATGGCCATCTTGAAACCCCTGCGCCACCGCTTCCCCGGAGGGGTGGTGCACTGTTTCAGCTCCGGCCCGGCGGCCCTGAGCGCTTACCTCGACCTCGGCCTCTATGTCGGTATCACGGGCTGGATCTGCGACGAGCGGCGCGGCCAAGAGCTGCGCGCGTTGGTGCGCCACATCCCGGCGTCGCGCCTCCTCGTCGAGAGCGATGCCCCCTACCTGACGCCGCGCGATCTGCCGCGGGCGCCACGGCGCAACGTGCCCGCGGCGACCCTGCACGTGCTGCGAGTCTTGGCGGGTCACCGCGGCGAGCAGCCCGAGGCACTGGCACCACAGCTTTTACGCAACACCATGGCTTGCTTTCCCAAGCTCGCCAGGGGCATAACAGAACACCAGGCAGGCCTGTGGCTGCCGCCTTAACGCCGCGCGCGCGTCGTGCCAAGGAGAGGAGCCTTGCCGGTGGAGCAGAGCAAGAAGAGATGGCTGAAAATGGCCGCCGCCGGCGTCGCCTTGCTGGCGCTGACCTGGCTCTACACCTACTGGGCCCGCGATCGCTACCAAGCAGTTGACGAGATCCTCCCAGAGCTCTACCTGGCACCCCAACAACACGAAGCGGCCGCCCCAGATCCCATGGCCTTCACCCTGGGCGACTACGCCTTCACCGTGACGCCCCTCTACGATTACCAGATCTGGGCCCTGGTGGTGAGCGCCAAGAATTACGGTTCTTTCACTTTCAGCCGCAGCGATCGCGTCATCCCAGTCGACCTCTGCCTCATCTGGGGCACCAACGTCCACAATAACCGCCACCAAGCCCCAGACGTCCACTTCTCCCAGCGCCGCCGCTTCTGCTTCTTCCGCTACCGCGAGACCTCCATCGATCCCGCCCAGGTCTCCAACAATCACCTCATCCCTGCCAACGCCGAGGTCCGGGACGTCATCAAGCGCATCCGCCCGGGCGACCAGATCCGCCTGCGCGGTCAGCTCGTCAGCGTCGACGCCAGCCTCATGGCGCGCTTCACCGGCCTCGACCCGGCCGAGTTCAGCCTGCGCTCGAGCACCAACCGCGACGACACTGGCGCCGGCGCCTGCGAAATCATCTTCGTCCGCGAGGCGGAGATCCTCCGCGCGGCGAACCCCGTGACCCGCGCGCTCTTCTCTCTGACCTCGGTGCTCCTGCTCATCCTCATCAGTGGCGGCGCCCTCTGGGGCGGACGCCAATGGTGGCGACGCCTGCAAGAGGATGATGGGTGATGGGCCATGGGACGTGCAGGTTCAAGCAAATAATAAGATGATGCAGTCTAACCATATACATTTGTTTTTGTATCCACACCTGTTCGGGCGTGGCCCACGCCTGGGCTGGCTCCTCGCCGTGCTGCTCTTCTGTGTGGCCTGTGGGCCCAATCTCCACGACCGTGCCCGTCTGGACGCGTCGTGCCGGGAAGGCCGGATGGCCTCCTGTGGCCGCCTCGGGCTGCTGCTCTTGGACGACCCGCGCGCCAGCGACAAGGATCACCTCAAGGCCCATGGGCTCTTGGACCGCGCCTGTGACGACGGCATCCTCGAGGGGTGTCGCGGCCTCGGGCGCATCTACGCCGAGGGGCTGGCGGGTCAGACCATGGACGCCCTGCGTGCCGCCTCGCTCTTCTTGCGCGCCTGTGATGGCGGCGATGGCCAAGGCTGTTGGCGCCTGGCCCAGATGCTGCGCACGGGTGAGGCCGGCGTCCCTCCCGACGCCAACCGGGCGGCGCGCCTCCTCGAACAAGGTTGTGAGGCCGAGACTTGGCAGGCTTGTGTGGAGCTGGCGGACATGTTGCGCCTCGGTGACGCCGTGACGCGGGATCTCGACGGCGCCGCCCAGGTCATGGCGCGGGGCGTGCAATTGGTGCGCGACCAGTGCGAGGGAGGCGCCCAGTGGGCGTGCGTGCATTTGGCGGTGTGGCAGATCAACGGGCTGGCGCCGGAGGCGCCGGCTGCGGCCGAGGTGCTCCTCCAGACCGCCTGCGACGAGGGAGACGGGCGAGCCTGCGTGATCATGGCCTGGCTCATCGCCGAAGGGCGCCTGAACGAGGCGCGGCCGCGGCGCGCCCTGGGCCTCTACCGTCGCGCTTGCGAGCTGGGCGAGGCCTGGGGCTGTCTCGGCTTGGCCCACCTGTCGATCATGGGGCGTGGCGTGCGCCAGGACCGCCTGCACGCCCTCGATCGCTATGGCGAAGCCTGTGAGATGGGCCTGTGGATGGCCTGCCGCAGCGCGGGCTGGATGGTGGCCAACGGCGTGGTGGTCGAGGCCGACCCCGAGGCCGGGCGAGCGCTCTTGGAGCGCGCCTGCTGGCTCCACGGCGGTCAGCGTTGCTTGTGGCCGTGGTTGGTGGAGGTCATCCCGGCCTACCCCGAGGAAGAGGTGATCGGCACGGAGATGGATGGGCTAGCCTGTGAGCTGGGCGACGCGCCGGCCTGTGCCCGTTTGGCGGCCTTCGCCCAGAGCAGCGGCGTGGGCCTCGGCAAGTCCCTCAGGCTCTATGCCCACGCCTGCGCCCTCCAGGATTGGTCGGCGTGCAGTGATCTGTCTTGGCTCTATCAGGGCGCTGGCGCCAACCCCCAGCGCGCCGTAGAGATCAGCCTCTTCGCTTGCGAAGGGGATCATGCGCCGGCCTGTACCGACCTGGCCTACATCTTTCGCTGGGGCATCCAAGGGGTCTCGCCCCAGCCAGCCCGCGCCGTGACTTTCTACCAGAAGGCTTGCGAGCTCGGCGACCCTGCTGCCTGCCTGGCCCTCGCTGAGATGTTGCAGAGTGGCAGCGGCGTGGCCAAGGACCCCGTCAAGGCCCAGCAGGTCTTGGTCGAGGCGTGTGAGCGGGGCGATGCCTGGACGTGCACCCACGTCGGCCAGCGCCTCTATCGCGGTGACGATGGCCTGAAAGCCGATGTCGCCCAAGCCAAAGCGGTCTTTCGCCTGGCTTGTACCCGTGAGCCGCGTTGGTGTGCTGAAGTGGCCGAACGTTGGGTGGGCGAGGAGTCGGCCCTGGCGGTGGAGCTCTGGGAGCACGGTTGTGCGGCGCAACAGGTCAACGCCTGCCTGGCCTTGGCCGCCTTCTGCCAAGCCAGCGAGCCGAGAGACCCCACCAAGGCCGCCTGGGCCCTGCGCCAGGGCTGCGCGGGGCAAGATGCGCCGGCCTGCGCCGAGCTCGGTGCGTTTCTGTTGCGCCAAGGCCGGGCGGGTGATCCCGAGCATCTCGAAGCGGTCCAAGCCTATGCCCAGGCCTGTGAGCTCGGCTTGCCGGCAGCCTGCACCCACTTCGCGCGCGCGCTCCTGGAGGGCGTCGCCGTGGGTCGTGATGAGGCCCTGGCCGAGCGCCTCCTCGGCGAGGCCTGTGCCCAAGGCGAGTCGACGGCGTGCTTGGCCTTGGGAGATCACCTGGTCAGCGGCACCCTCAGCGTCAAGGGGCTGGTGTGCGCCGTCGAGAGCTACGGACAGGCCTGCGAGGGCGCCAACCCCGTCGGCTGCCGCAAGCTCGGGGAGCTGCTCTTGCGGGTTGGCCGGGACAAGGAAGGGACGGCGGTGGCCCTCGAGGCCTTGCAGCGCGGTTGCGCGACGGGCGACAGCGAGAGCTGCGAGCGGCACACCGCCCTGACCCGTCGCGCCGCCGACACCCGCAGCA
>Ga0334884_1004660_pt1 | contig 13841 bp, 9 predicted proteins | sample GraSluR1_MG_7_FD_207215 | JGI IMG/M metagenome (GOLD analysis project Ga0334884, IMG submission 207215) | Sludge microbial communities from methane-producing bioreactor in Wageningen University, Netherlands - Granular Sludge_12_05 R1 | ecosystem: Engineered > Bioreactor > Anaerobic > Unclassified...
ATCATCAAGATCTGCGGCCCCTTTCTTGCTTTCGCCCCGTTCCCGCGCCGGCGGCCGCGTTGCGCATAACCCGCGACGCCGCAACACGTGCCTGCAAGGATCGCAAGTGCTTACTGGCACAGGGTTTGCTGTTTCTCGTCCGGCGGATTGTCGCTCTGCCCGCGAACTGCTGGAATAGGGGCATCTGGATCGTCCGTCACGGACCGCGGCCATGCCCGCAACCGAGCCCCACCGCCGGCAATCAAAAAGGTGTCAGGGAATCAAAAAGGTGTCAGGAACCTTTGTTATGCAAATACACCCGGACAGCAATCAAAAAGGAAGCGCCTTAAAGGTTCCTGACACCTTTATGCTCCCTTTATGCTCCCCCTTTATGCTCCCTGACGGTGGACGAGGTGACGCGGGTGCTGGCAGTATGTGTTCCCCCAGGAGAATCGCTGGCTGAACCAACGAACCGGCGAGCAGGGACGACACCACGTTCACGAATCGCTGGTACAGAGGGCGATCAAGCAGGCCGCCCGAAAGGCCGGGTTGACGAAACGCGTAACGAGCCGCACGTTTCGGCATTCGTTTGCCACGCACCTCTTGGCCGGCGGCTACGACATTCGTACGGTGCAGGAATTGCTCGGGCACAGCGATGTGAAGACCACGATGATCGACACCCACGTGCTGAACCGGGGCGGCCGCGGCGTCCGCAGCCCGGCGGACGGCATTGGGCGCCCGGCCCCGGCAGGATAGGCAGAAACTTCCTAACACCCCGCACGGCGGCTGTGCAGACGCATAAGACTCGGCTACAATTGCCCTTACGAAGAACGCCGCCCGGCAGTGTATAGGCCGCAAACGTGCGTTCTAAAGGAGGCCGTCGATGGCGAAGCGCTCTCAGGGGACTGCGAGGTGCTGGCGAAATACTGTCGACCGGGCACCGATCCGCGACAACTCGAGAAGCTCCTGGCTCAGTGGACACGCGCCGACCTAGCGGTCGGGCTCATGCCAACCTTCAGGTTCGCAGAGGAGCGTCTCCTGCAGCTTGCCCCTATGCTTGGGCTGGACGAAGGTCAAGTGATGAGCGACCGCGGTGATATCGGCCGGGAGGTCGAACCTGCGGAACTGGGAGCTATTCGGGTCGGAGCGGTCGAACAGCCGGAGCAGGATGCAAACGGTGGTGACAAGCAATGGGCTACTCCGCGTTGGGAAATGCCTCCCGCGCCGCTTCACGGGGCCGCGGCAAGGAATGACATCGCGGCGATTGAGCGACTCATCGCCGGTGGCACCGATATCAATGAGATTCCTCATGGGTACACCTGCACGAGTACGATCCGAAGATCGGAACGCTGTTGCACGTTGCCGTGCTCCAATGCTCGGCCCACGTCATCCGCGTGCTCGTAGAACTCGGATTGGACCCAAGACGAGAAAACGCTCAGGGCATCACACCGCTGCACGGTGTGCAGGTTCAACTACGAGGCCTGCGTCAGGCGAAATCCATGCTGGGCGGTGCAATCCCGCGAGCGATTGCTGACCAACTTCACCAACTCGAAGAACTGGAGCGGATCATGACGACTCGGTCCGAATGAGCCTAACCAGGCGATGCAGCCGACCGGGATATGCGGCGGCGGAATCGTTCGTGAAAGTAACGTCGGTCGCGCCGCATATCCCGGCGGCTGATCCTGGTCGTTCGTCGTGATGGACTACTCCGATGGACAGCGTTTACATTGAGACTTCGATCGTCAGCCATGCGACCGCTTGGCCCAGCTCAGACATCCAGATCGCCGCGCTGCAGCATCAAGCTCGCCAGTGGTGGTCAACCGAGCGCCGCAACTTCGAGCTGGTGACATCGCAACTTGTGATTGACGAGGCATCCGCTGGTGATCCGGGGGCTGCGGCAGAACGATTGAAACTGCTCGAGGGTCTGGCAATTGTGCCGCTCGATGACGATGTCCGAACCTTGGCGCGCGCGATGGTGTCTGCATCAATCATGCCGCCAAGAGCAGCCGCCGACGCACTCCACATTGCCGCTGCTGCGGTAGCGGGTGTACAATACCTACTGACGCTGAATTGCAGGCATATCGCAAATGCTCATGAGCTACCCCGCGTGTATCGCCTGCTGGATGAGCACGGATTTGGGCAGTTATTGATTTGTACGCCCGCTGAATTCCTTGGCGGAGATGATGCCGATGACGAAGAATCCCATTCTCGATGAGTTGCATGCTGTCCGCGAACGCTTGTTGAATGAGGCAGGCGGAACGCTTGACGCATTGGTCGACCGTCTTCAAGCGGAAGAGCAGCGGTCCGATCGTCCACGGTACAAAACACGACGAACAATCCGGTGCACCGGAGCGGCGAAGTCGGGCGAATTGGCAGTGGACAATGAATCGTCGCCGCCCGGTGATCGGTAACGTTTGGAGGAAAAAGGTGTCAGGAACCTTTGTTATGCAAATACGCCTGGACAAGCGCCTTAAAAGGTTCCTGACACCTTTATGCTGCCTGCTTTATGCTGCTAGACCGGCCGTTGCGGGCACGGCGTCTCCGCTGCGTCGAGCGCGACTTACCACGGCGGCAAGGCCAGCGTGCCGCCCTCGACGGGCACCACGCAGTTGTTGACGAACCCGGCCTCGTCGCTGATCAGGAAGGCCACGGCGCGGGCCACGTCGATCGGCCGACCCATGCGACGGACGGGAATCTTTGCCGCGACCTCGGCGTAAAGCTCGTCTTTCGGCTTGTCGAACCCGGCGCACGAGGCGGCCAGCATGGGCGTGTCGATCGTGCCGGGGCTCACCGCGACGAAGCGCACGCCGTTCGGGCTGTGATCGGTCACGAGCGACCGCATCAGGGCGACCAGCCCCGCCTTCGACGCCGCGTACGCCCCGTGCTCGGGAAAGCCGATGTCGGCCGCCACCGAGGTGGTGATGCAGATCACGCCCTGGCCCTGCCGCTCCATCACGGGAATCGCATGCCGGCAGACGAGCACCACGCCCATCAGGTTCACCTCGATCAACGCGCGAACGTCGGCCAGCGGGATCTCGGTGATCTTTCCGGTCCGCAGCACGCCGGCGTTGGCGAAGGCCGCGTCGAGGCGCCCGAATTTGTCGACGGCCAGGTCGACGGCGGCCTTGACGTCGTCCTCCCGAGTCACGTCGCCGAAGTGGAAGACGCACGCGAGTCCCTCGCCCGTGAGCCGCTCGGCCAGGGCCGCGCCCTCCTGTTGCTGGACCGACATCGCCACGACTTTCGCCCCGGAGCGGGCGAAATGCTCGGTGCATCCCTCGCCGATGCCCGAAGTCCCGCCCGTGACGAGAATCACCTTGTCTTGAAGATCGCTCACGATAAACCTCCTGCGGTGCGAGAGAAGCCGAAAAACAGAGGAAAGGGAGACCACGGCAACCACAAAGGACACGAAGGGCACCAAGATCAAGAAGATCGCCGTTGCAGCGAACCTCATCTCCCGAAGATGGCTTGCAGCGCGCAGGACCGCGGCCAGCGGGCCTCGACCGCTTTTCGGCGTCGTCTTGGCGAAGGGGAACGGTTCGACGCGTTCGCTACCCTCTCATCCCTTCGTGCTCTTGGTGTCCTTCGTGGTTCCCTTATTGCTTATCCCTTGAACCCCGATCGCGCCCGCCGCTCTTTCCCCGACCGCCGGAACTCGACGGCCTTGTCGATGAGCCGCCGGATGTCGTACTGCGGCTGGTAGCCGAGCACGTAGCGTGCCTTGGTCGTGTCGATGCAGAAATCCTGGCCCACCGGGTCGACCAGGTCGAGCGTCGCGATGCCCAGTTGCTCGGCGGCGTAGGCGGCGGCCTCGACGTAGTCGAACGGGTCGTTCATGGCGATCATGAACGTCTGGCCCTCGATGCCTTCGGTCTTCAAGGCCAGCAGATACGCCTGGACGCAGTCTTCGACGGCCACGATGTGGCGGCGCAAGGGCCGGCCATCGGGGCGGCGCAGGGCGACCGCCGCGTCGCGCCCGCCCGAAAACTCGGCCCGCTGGGCGTCGTTCATCAGCTCGGTCCACACGGGCACGCCGAACGAATCGCCGGCCACGGTCAGGTGAGTGAGAATGTCGTCCTCGCAGTGGATCCACGACATGCGCAGGCACACCGTGGGCACGCCCGCCTGCCAGTGGTACTCCTGGAACATCGTCTCTTCGATGACCTTCGAGAGGGGATAGTAGCCCGGGTAGGCGACCAGGGGCATGTCCTCGCGGATGGGCACCGGCTGGGGGTTGAAGTAGATGCCGTTGACCGCGTCGCCGCTGGCGAGGATCACCCGCTGCGGCTTGCGCGTTTTCGCGGCCGCCTCGAGGAGGTGGAACGTTCCCCGGGCGCTGACGTCGATGACCGCGTCGCGGTCTTCCTTGCACGAGGCCAGGTGGATGACGGCGTCGCTCCGCGCGACCGCGGCCTCGACGGCGGGACCGTCCGCCACGTCGAGTTCGACCTCCTCGACGCCGTCGACCCCCACGGGCAGGCGCAGGTCGGCGGCGATCACGTGGTAGCCCTCGTTGCGCAGCGATTCGCAGAGCGGTCCGCCCAGCTTCCCGCTCGCTCCGGTGACCATGACCGACTTGATGTTCAACATGCCTAGGCCTCCTCGTAATACTTCATGAGTTCGACGACCGCGCCGTCGTCGGTCTGAAAGAACGCCACGGTGGCGAAGCCCACGTCGAAGGGCTCCAGCAGCACCTTGAGCCCCTGCGAGGCCGCCTCGATGTCGTCGACCCGATACGCCACGTGCGGCCTCTCACGCACCGGACCGGTCACCGGGCTGTCGGGCTCGTACCGCAGCCATTCGATCCGATAAGGGTGCGTCTTGAAGTCGGTGATCCACACGCGGGTCGGCTCGATGAAGATGTCGTTTTCCTTCTTCTCCGTGGTGATGAGACCGATGTGATCGAATTCCATGGGAGTCTCCTCGTTACATCTTGATGCAAAGTGGAAATGCACAGTTCGGTGGAACAGGCTGATCCAGAAAGCGCAGGTCATCTCGCTCGCTCTGCCGCGCACATCCCTCAACGATATTCGACGCCGCGGACACGGCCGCTCGTCGCATCTGCGATGTCAACCCGAACTGTTCCTCTCGAGGGAACCGTTGCGTGGCTCGATGGACCGCCAGGGCCAACGCATCGGCAAGCTCGAAGGCCCTTGGCTTCCTGGGATCTCTCATCTCCTCTCTCCTCTCTCCTCTCTCCTCTCTCCTCACGCCTCCAGCCTCACGCCTCACGCCTCAAGCCCCGGAATCACGCGCCGCGCGTTCTCGTAATACACCTTCTTCAACACGCCGTCGGGCAGGTCGAGCCCGTACAGCTTCCACCGGGTATAGACGCCGAACCGGCCGATGTAGTCGGGATAGTCGAAATACTCGTCGCGCGTCTCGAGCAGGCGGTAGTAGCATCGGTACGCCTCGGGCGAGACCGGCATGTCGAGGCCGAACAGGATGCGATCCTGGTAGGCGACGAAAAAGTCGTGGGCCGTATAGGGCTGCCGTCCCAGTTCGTCGATCCGCGCCGAGAAGTCGACGACCACGTTCGGATGCGCGTCGAGCAGCCGGGCCACCGACGCGAGGTCTTCGGGATGATTCGCCACGTGGGGCAGCAGGAACCGGGTCTTGGGATGCCGGGCGATCATCCGGTTGCGCTGCTCGAGCAGCTCGGCCTTCGAGAAGTGCGACCCGTAAAAGCTCCAGGCCGGGAACTCCCGCAGCGTCAGGTAATGCTCGTTGGTCGCGTCGATGGGCAGAAAGAAGGCGGCCGGGTCGGAGACGTGAATCAACACGGGCAGGTCGAGTTCGCCGGCCCGCCGCCAGATCGGGAACAGCCGCTCGTCGTCGACCGGGAGCATCGCCCCCTCGCGATCCTTGAAGAACAGTCCCAGCTCCTTGGTCACCTTGAGGCCGCACGCCCCGAGGGCCACGTCCTCCTCGAGGTGCGCGATGCACCGCTCGACGAAATCGTTCTCGAGCAGGATCGGGTCACCCCATTGGGCGAAGTCGGCCATGGTCATCGCCGCGAACCGGCCGGGATAGCGCTTCATGTAGTGCTCGGCGAAATGGGCGAAGTCGCGGCGGGCGATCGTGTAGGTGTTGTTCTCCAGCGGCATGGTCACGTTGCCGGTGACGTTGACCCACACGGATACCCCCACCGCGTCCATGATTTCGATGAGCTTTTCGGCCGGCACCTCGCCGAACAGATGGTTGTGGGCGTCGATCACCGGAAAACGTCCCCGCTCGGGAACGCGCGCGGGCACGTTCAGCAGCGACGCGGGCCGATAGTCTTTCAGCAGCACTTCGTCCACCGGCGTCTCCTCGCTGGTCGTGGGCTACAGGAGGATCGGCACGATCCCCGTCATGTCGCAGAAGTCGGCGAGATCCTCGTAGAGGTGCTCGCCGTACCCCAGGCAGGCGTACTCGTTGGTCCAGCTCTCGAGCAGCTCCTCGATGTCGCACTGCGCCGTCACGAACCCGTGCGGCCAGAAGGGGATGCCGCACTCGCGGCGCCGGGCGTCGATCTGGTCGGCGGGGGGCTCGAAGATCGTGCAGCGCGTGACGACCATGGTGAACTGCCCCTCGACGCGTCCCAGCCGGGCCAACACGCCCTCGCCCACCTTGCAGACCAGCTCGACCGACAGGCCGCCGGCCTCGCCCTCGGTGGGGATGCCGTGCTCGGCGAACCCCGCCGGGCCCAGCTTGCTGGCCAGCGACGGCGGGCACGCGCCGTCGCCGATGATCTTGATCTCGTGGTTCGACTTGTCGATGTGCTGCAAATCGCCGTAATACACCGGCTCGCTGCTCAGCTTCGTCAGCAGAAGCACGGTCAGGGCCGTGTTGAAGTCGCCCAGGGTCGACGTGCCGAAGCCGTCGTCGAGCATCATGCTCTGGGCGAAACAGGTCGCGCTGTACTGGTCGCCCAGGCCGGGGAAGGATTGAATCGTGTAGAAATCCCATCCGTACTCGGCCACGAGCCTCTTGATTGCCAGGTAAAGCCGCATCGAGCGCTCATTGACGATGCTCTTCTCGGGCAACCGGCCGAAGAGCTTTTCGATTCGCGGCTCCAGCGCGGCCAGGTCGGCGGCGCCGATCGCCTCGGCGGTGCGGATCAGCTCGGTCGTGTCGCGGCTGTCGATGTCGACGCCGAACGTGCGCATCCACTGGCTGGGGTCAGCCGCGCCGCAGGTCTGCCCCATGCCCCGGCCGCCGAACGTGCCGATCGTCGACAGGTTGAGCCAGCTCTTCATGTGGGCCGCCCGGCAGAAACTGGTGATGCGGGCGATCTCTTGCGGGTCGTCGGCGGGCCCGTAGACGAACTTGTGGTCGACGCCGATCTCGAGCAATCCGCCGTGCAGCACGAGTCCGCCGACCGGCCGCCAGCCCTGCGAGCCGGGATGGGTCCACACGAGCACGCCCTTGCCGGTCATCGCGAAGTCGCGGATCGGCCCGACCAGATGGGCGGCCCACACCCAGGTGCCCGAGAAGAGGATGACGCAGTCGACCCGGTCGTCGTGCTTCATCTTCCGCATTGCGTCCCGGGCCTCCTCCCGCGAGGCCACGACGACGTCGTGCTCGATCAGCTCGATACCCTGGTCCTTGAGGGCCTGTTTCGACCGGGCGATCAATTCGTCGTCGATGAACGGCTGGCCCATGGGGTCGAGCAGCCCGTCCTTGTGGACGCCGTAAACGATAAAGCCGGCGGTGGGACGAATCATCATGAGACCTCCTTTGGGGCAATGCGATTCCATAGTTCCCGCACGAGCGGATAGACTTCTCGGTACGCCTCGAAGCGCCGGTCGTACGCCGAGGCTCGCCCGGGGTCGGGCTCGACCACGCTGGTCGTCTTCACCCAGGTCGGCACCAGGTCGGCGGGGCGGGCCCCCGTGTCGGCGGCGCAGGCCAGCATGGCCACGCCCAGGCAGCCGGCCTCGGTGACTTCGAGCGTGGTGATGGGACGGTTGAGCACGTCGGCCTTGAGCTGGGTGAGCGCGGGGTTTTTCGCCCCTCCACCGATCGCGCGGAATTCGTCGATGCGCAGACCGGCCCGCTCGAGGATGTCGACGTTCAGCCGCATTTCGAGGGCGATTCCCTCGAGCAGCCCGCGCAACACCTGCCCCCGCTTCGTCGTCAGCCGCAGCCCGAGCAGGGCGCCCGGCACCTCGGCGTCGAAATAGGGCGTGCCCGACGGGGTGAAGTAGGGCAGGGTCAACAGGTCGGTCGGCTCGGCGTCCATGGCCTCGATGAGCAGATCGTACACGTCGCGGCCGCTGCGCGCGGCCTCGCGGACCTCGGCCTGCCCCCACTCGTCGCGGAACCAGCGGAGCAGGTTGCCCCCGGTGAGGCTGAAGAGCACCGTGGTGTACATGCCCTCGACCGTATGGTCGTACGTGCAGAGGTTGCTTTGAAAGAGCTCGTCGGCGAAGATGGGCCGATCGAAGGCCGGGCAGATGCACTCGACCGTGCCCGTGGCGTACATGGCCGTCCCCGGGCGCGTGACCCCCGCCCCGAGGGCGCCGCAGGGCTGGTCGTGTCCGCCGGCGACGACGGGCACGTCGTTGGGCAGGCCCAACTCGCCGGCCACCGCGGCGGAAATCGTCCCCACGACCGTGCCCGACGGCACGGGCCGGGCCAGGCGCGCCGGGTCGAGCTCGATCGCCGAGAGAATCTCCTCTTCCCACCGGTGCTCGCGCACGTTGAACAGCATGGTCCGGCCGGCCAGGGGCCAACTGATGGCCGGCTCGATGCCCAGGCGGGCCTGGATCAGCTCTTCGAAGCAGTAGAACCGCTCGGCTTGCCTCCACACCTCGGGCCGATGCTCCCGCAGCCAGAGGAGCTTGAAGAGGGTGAACATCGGATGGGACGTGTGGCCCGTCCGCTCGTAGAGCCGCCGCGCGCCAAAGGGCTCGCCCCACGCGGCGATGAGCGGCGCGGCCCGGGCGTCGGACGACACCATGGCGTTGGCCAGGATCTCGCCGCCGGGGCCCACGGCCGTAAAGGCTTCGCCCTGGCTGCTGATTCCCAGCCCGCGCACGGGGTCCGATCGGCGCGCCGCCGCGGCCTCGCGAATCACCTCGGCGCAGGCCCGGCTCACCCGGGCCGAGTCGATCTCGGCCCAACCGGGCTCCGGCGCCAGCAGCGGATACTCGCGATACGCCTGGGCCACGAGGCGCCCTTCGGGGTCGAACAGGCCCGCCTTGCAGCCGGTGGTGCCGACGTCGAGTCCGAGATAGCTCACAACGTCCCTCCGCGAAGCGAACGGTTCACAGTTCGACGATCTTGCCCGTCCGGGCCGACTCGGTGGCGGCGGCCATCCAGGCGACGGCCGCGCGCGACTGCTCGGGCGTGATGCGGTCGGGCGCCCGGCCCTCGAGCACGCAGTTGGCGAAGTACCGCAGCTCGGCGCGGAGAATGCCGAAATACTCGCCGAACACGCGGGGCCAGTACAGGGTGTCGGGCAGCCGGGCCCCGCCCGCGTCGTGCATTTCGAGCCCCGCCTCGCCGCAATTGATGTAAATCGCCCCTTCGGTGCCGATCACCTCCATGCGGGCATCGATCTGGTACGGGGTGGTCTCGGGCAGGTGCCACACCGACTCGACGACGGCCACGGCCCCGTTGTCGAGCCGCGACATGGCCCAGCCGCCATCGGGGTACTTGCACGGGCCGGGATGCACCTCCTGGGCGTAGACGTTCACCGGCCTCGACCCGCTGAACCAGAGCATCAGATCGGCGTCGTGGATCCCGTCGCCCATCAGGGCCGAGATCTTGTCGAGCACCATGTGGCCGATCGTCTTGGAGAGGTTCCGCCGGGCGTGCATCGAGAGGATCGTGCCGATCCGCCCCTCGTCGATCGCCTCTTTCGCCCGTGTCACGCGCGGATCGAACCGGCAGATGTGCCCCACCATGAACAGGCCGCTGCTCTCGCGGGCCGCTTCGACGATCGGATCGCAGTCGGCCACCGTGGGGGCCATCGGTTTTTCCAGCAGCACGTTCTTGCCGGCCCGCAAAGCGTCGACGGCGATGTCGCGGTGGTCGTCGACGTGCGTCGTGATGCTCACCACGTCGACCGACGGATCGTCGAGCAGCGCGCGATAGTCGGTGTACCGCCGCGCGACGCCGTGGCGGTCGGCAATCTCAGCGACGCGCTCGGCCCGCCGGGTGCACAACGCGGCCAGCTCGATGCCCGGCATGTCGGCCACCACGTCGGCGTGCACCTCGCCGAACCATCCCAACCCGATCACGCCCCAACGCACGTTCCCGTTCTTGTTTGCGGCCATCGGTGAGTCTCCCTGGTGTTTTTCCTTACTAAGACTGCGAGAGCGGCGAAAGGCGACCGGCACCGTCGCGAACGAGGATGCTCTGAATCCCCCGGGATCGCGGCGACGGTGCCTGCGTCCGTTTGCCCTTCCAGCCGAGGCAGGCGCTCACAGAATACCCGGAATCGACGCCCCGCGAAAGTCCCCGGAGAGGGCGCGGTCGGGAATACGGCGTCGAGGCGGATCGAAGGTCCGGTCCCGCGCCGTCGCGGTCCAAAGCCCGAAGGGCGGCGGGCAGTCACCGCACTCCCAAGGAACGACGCGCTTGCCGCCGCCCCGCCCGGGTGCTACGACCGGCGCTGCAGCGCACCCCGTACACGACGGTGACGCGCCCCGTGGGCACCGAGCCGATCTGCGCGACGGCCTGGAACGAGCGCGTCCACGAGAAGAAACCGCCGGAAGCCGCGGCGACGGATTGTCGCTCCGCCTTGGTGCGCGGAGCCGTTCCGTCGCGCGGCACGCGTGTGAGGCAACCCGTGACTAACCCTCTCCGCCGGGAGGGCTGACGGGCCCGACGATGTCGTCCTTGGAGAGCGCGATGGGTAGCGCAATCGCGGTGCCGATCACCGCGCCGCCGATGAGCAGATTGCGAGTCGAAACCCCTCTCGGCAGCAGCGGCCTGGGACCGGCGGGCGGCGAAGGCGGCGCCGGCGCCGGTGCACTCAGGCTGGCGAGGATGTCGGTCACTTCGCCCAACAGATCCGGCGGGACGGGCTGCCCCACTTCGACCCGCTCGAACAGCGCTCGGGCAAGCTCGGGACGCCGCACCACGGGAATGCCCCCGCGGTTCGCCACGCGCTGGATCTGCAGCGCCAACTCGTCGCCGCCCTTGGCGACCACCGTGGGAACGCCCTGCTGATAGGCGATGGCCACCGAAATGTGTTGGGGATTGGCGATCACGACGTCGGCCCGGGTGAGGGCCGCGAACTGTTCGGCTGGAAGGTCGGGGGCCAACTCGCGCAGCTCTTCGACCGGCACCACGGGTCGCGCGGCAGCCCCTTCGTAGCCTGGCATGGTGCCATACGACGGGGTGGTGCACGGACCGCACGGACCGCACGGCCTTCGGCAGCTTACACGGGCCGGTTGGCAGCTCCCACACTGCCCTCGCACGAGTTCGCTGTCGCCGTAGAGGGCCAGCCCGGCCTTTGCCGCCGGCGGGGCTGCCGAGGCGGTCCAAAGCCGGCAGAGAGTCACATCCTCGTGGGCGACGAGCTGATGCACACCACCTCGAAGGCCCGCAAACTGGAAACGGCCGTCCGCGGCGGCGACGGTGCGTCCGACCTCGGTTTCACCCCGCAGGAGGATGACTTCCGAATGCGGGAGCGGCGATCCCAGGCGATCCAGCACGCGACCCTGCAAAACGCCACCTTCACCGAGGGCAACATCGTGGATGAGCACCTCGGCCAGAGCGACCGGCGCCAGCATGCCGGCCAGCACAGCAGCGAACAGAAACATCCCGGTCGAGTGAGTTCGGCCGTCCATGGTGACTGACTCCTGATTACGAAACCCTTGGGTCGAGGGTGCGATCCGTCCGGCCTGAGACCGGCGATGCCCTCATCCTTCGGATTATCGACGCCCCAACGGGGCGTAATCAGGAAATCTGGCGACATTGACGATCTGCGGGGCCTCGCGTCGACTGCATCGACGCGGTGAGGCTGGCAGATGATAAGGGGCAACGACTGCGTATTCTGGGTGCTTTTTGCCGGCGACTACCACTCCTCCATGCGGAGGAGGAAGTCCAAGGCGTCGGGGTCGACGTCGGCCACGTCGCTGGGATTGCTCGACTTCGCCTGCACCGACTCGAACTGCAGCAGCCAGAACGAGTAGCCCAAGGCGTCGTTCGACAGACGGAGCCAATCGTCCGCCCCCTCGAGGTAGTCGGGGTAGGCGTCCAGCGCCGAGTCGTACAGCTTGGCCGTGTCGTAGCCTCCCGCCGTCGAGTACGCGTTGACGTACCGGAAACGGTAGACCTTGTTGTAGAAGTCGGCGTTTTTCAGGACGGCGTATTCGGGAAACGACACGAACTGGTCGTTCGCCACCGAGTCGTACAGGTTGGCCACGTCGTCCTGACCCGAGGTGGCGTACGCCTTGAGTTCCCAGAAGCCCTCCGCCTGGTACGCGTACCCGTCGCCGCTCATCATGGCGAGGTTCGGGGAGGCGTCGAGGGTGTCTTTCCCGGCGGGATTGTCGTACATCCGGACCGAGTCGTACTGCCCCGGCGTCGCGTAGCCGTACACCGTATCGAAGTACGTTGCCTGGTTGTAGTATCCCTCGCCGTACATCCTGCTGTAGGTCGGCTTGGCCACGAGCATGTCGACCCCGTTCGGGTCGTCGTACATCTTGGCCACGTCGCCCGAGCCCTTCGTGCCCCGCGCGAGAACCTGATCGTACGACTCGGCGCGGACCGAGTAGCCCTTGCCCGACATCGTGCCGTGCTCGGGGTGGCTCTCGAAGAGGTTGGCCTCGGCCGGGTTGCCGTAGAGCTTGGCCAGATCGCCGTTGCCCTTCGTGCCGTAGCCCACCACCGAGTCGAAGGCGAAGGCCCGGTTGTAGAACCCGCTGCCGTACAGCACGCTGTAGTCGTGCCGGCCCACGAACGTGTCGGGCCCGTCGGGATCGCCGTACAGCTCGGCCGTGTCCTGCACCCCGTCGGAGCCGTAGGCGTACACCACGTCGAACGACTCGGCGCGGTTCGAGAATCCCTCGCCGAAGAACGCGCCGTACTCGGGCGTGGCCGCGAACGTGCCGGCCGTCGCCGCGTCGCCGTAGAGGCGGGCGAAGTCGCCGTTGCCCTCGGTGGCATGGGCCACGACCGAATCGAAGCCCTTGGCCCGATAGAACAGCCCCGGTCCCTGGAACCAGGCCACCTGGGAGTTGCCGGAGAAGTAATCCTTGCCGTCGGGGTTGTCGTGCAGCTCGGCCACGTCGCCGTCGCCCTTGCGCCCGTAGGCGTGCACCTCGTCGAAGCCCGCCGCCTCGATGCGGTATCCGCTGCCCGACATCACGCTGGCATCCATTCGCCCCTCGAAGAGGTCGGGCGAACGGCTCCGGCCGTAAAGCAGGGCCTGGTCCTTGTTGCCCTCCGTGCCTTGGGCCTCGACGTTGGCGATGCCGACGACCGTGTTGGTGAAGCCGGCTCCGGCCATCGTGACCGAGGCGGGCGATCCCGTCAGGGTGTCGGCCGCGGTGGGATCGTCGAGCAGCGTGGCGAAGTCGTCGCCCCCGCCGCCTTCGACGGTGATCGCCTCGGCGCCGCTGACCGAGACCAGGAGTCCCGCGTCGGAGAGGGTTCCCTTTCCGGGCGACAGCACGACCGTCTCGGCCGCGCCGCTGCCGCGAACGAGGGCCGTATCGTGGCCGGCGCCGCCGTCGAAGACCACCTTGTCGACGTCGGCGGGGTCGAACTCGTGGGTTTGTCCGTTGATCACGATGGTATACACGGCGCCCCGAGTGAACTCGAACTCGTCGTCGCCATCGGTGCCCAGGACGGTGACCGTGCGGTCGGCCAGCAGCACCCCGCCCTGCCCGAGCGGCACGATCGAGACGCGGTAGTCC
>Ga0334884_1004662_pt1 | contig 13834 bp, 16 predicted proteins | sample GraSluR1_MG_7_FD_207215 | JGI IMG/M metagenome (GOLD analysis project Ga0334884, IMG submission 207215) | Sludge microbial communities from methane-producing bioreactor in Wageningen University, Netherlands - Granular Sludge_12_05 R1 | ecosystem: Engineered > Bioreactor > Anaerobic >...
GGTTGGGGTTAAGCATCATCGTCTCGAGGTCATGAAGAGGTATTCCGATTTTGCTGTGATCCTGAAGTTTTGCGTCGAGTCCCCTCTGGAAAAGCTTCACGTTCACAAGCTCCCTCACCAGGGATGTGGTTACCCTCTGCCTTCCCCACCGCACAAGATCGGATTCGACCTCGGAGGCAAGCTCGCCGGCAAGGCCGGGCTCCACGCCGGCTTCCCTGACGAGGGCATCCCGTATTCTGACAGGGTGCCACGGCTGTGTCTCCTCGGAGCCGAGAGCGTCCACCATCAGAGCAAGGTCGGTAGACTCCCCTCCCGGAGCAAACATGACAAGCTGTCTTCCCCGAAGTTTCTCCTTTCTTCCGGCTTTCTTTCCGCCGCGGAGTTCGGTAACAACGGTTTCAGTTCTCCCCGCCATTTTTCTGCCCCTCCTTTTCCCCGATCAGGCGGGCTATTTCCTGCTGAAAACTCTGCAGGTCGGTAAATTCCCGATATACAGAGGCAAAACGGACGTAGGCAACCTGGTCGATCTTCCGAAGTCCTTCCATGACCCTCAACCCGATCTCGGATACGGGGACCTCCCCGTATCCCTCAGCTTTCAGGTCATCCTCTATCTTCACCGCAAGATCCTCTATCTGGTCGAGGGAAACAGGCAGTTTCTCGCAGGCCCTGCCAACACCCCTGATGATTTTATCCCTGTCAAAAGTTTCCCTGCTTCCGTCTTTTTTCATCACCCGGAGCGTCCGCTTATCCTCTGTTTTTTCATACGTCGTGAACCTGTGCGAGCACTCCGGACACTCCCTGCGCCTCCGCACCACCCTGCCTTCGTCCGCTGTACGGGTCTCGATGACCCGTGTTTCCATTGCTCCGCATCCCGGACATTTCATAGAAGGGCCTCCCCACATATAGTATAACCTTGAGTATAATACCCCGATATGTGGTGTTTTTCCAATGAGACTCAGTCCCTATTTTTCTGCATGAAAAAAGCCGGGTTTCCCCGGCTTCCTGTTTTTGCGCACTGAAAATCTGCAGGTCTGTACTCGAAAGGTTATTCTACGAGGGACTGAAGGTATTCCTGGACCGTCGCCTTCACCCGTCTTCCATCAGCCCGGCCTTTGACCGCAGCCATAACATGACCCATAACACGGCCCATGTCCTTGGGTCCGACAGCCTTCACGGCAGCCCCGGCTTCCTCGACGATCTGCAGAAGATCTTCGTCCGGGAGCTGTTCGGGAAGATATGTTTCCAGGAAAACAGCCTCCTGAAGTTCACGGGCGGCACGGTCACCGGCACCGACCGCGGCATACTGGTCGGCAGCCTCCCGTCTTTGCTTGACGAGCCTCTGGATCAATGAAATCACTTCATCTTCAGAGAGGTCACCTTCGTGCCCTTTTTCCGTTTTGGCTTTCTGGAACTCCGCCTTGAGCATCCGAAGGGTGGAAAGCTCCATCTCCCTCTTCCCCTTCATGGCGGCCACCAGCCCATCCGATACCCGTTTTTCGAGATCGATCACCGCGTACTACCTCCTGGCCCTGGTCCGTCTTTTCTTGGCAGCCTCAGCCCGCTTCGTCTTCTTTGCTTCACTGGGCTTCTCGTAGTGCTCTCTCTTGCGAACCTCACGAAGTGTCCCCACTTTGGACACTTCACGTTTGAACCGTCTGAGAGCGTCATCAAGGGATTCGTTTTCTCTTCGAACGACAGTTGTCATACACCATTCCCCCCTTTCTTTGCCACCCGCATCTACCCCGGTGGCCAGCGGAAACTGCGTCCCGCCAACAGGTGAATATGAAGGTGGGGAATCGTCTGCCCGGCCTGCTCTCCGCAGTTGACAACCAGCCTGTACCCTTCGCTTTCAAGACCGAGACGGCGGGCTGTTCTTACGGCACAATCCATGGCTTTCGACCACACTTCGGGGTTTTGGACCTCTGCAGCTGAACTCACGTGTTCCTTCGGTATCACAAGAAGGTGAACCGGCGCCTGCGGGGCGATGTCCCGAATGACAATTACGTCTTCTTCTTCGCAGACTTTCTCCGCGGGCATTCTTCCCGCCGAAATCTCACAGAACAGGCACTTTCCGTCCAAAAATCCCACCTCGCAACTTCAAAGTATTTTATACCAGAATTTCGGCGTACACAATACTCCCGGGGCAAACTTGCTTCCGGGAGCAGAAAAAATCAACCTGTTTTTCTTCCTCTCAGGGTATCACCACAGGATTTCGTGATGCGGACCATCTGCTCCTGCCCCTTCCGGGCGGTTCCGCTGGAAACAACTCTCAGGAAGGAGGGGGAAAGTCCGGAAAACGTATTTCCCGTTACTTCCTCGGCCAGCACCGAAACCTCGCGGCCCGTCCATCGGCGGCTGTATTCCTGCAGCAGCAGTCCGGCAAGTTCACCTGCCGCCCGCGCCCGTTCCGATACCGTCTCACGGGGTACCCTGCCGGGAAGCGAAAAAGCGTCCGTTCCCTCCCGGGGGGAAAAGGGGAATACATGCGACTTCCCAAAACGGCATTGCTTCATCAGGGCCAGGGTTTCCCCGAAATCCAGGTCTTCTTCCCCGGGAAACCCTACAAGGATGTCGGTGCTGATGTGAAGATCATCACCGAGATAAGTCCGTGCTTTTTCCGCAAGCGAAAGGAAATCCTCAGGTGAATATCCCCTCCTCATCCGGGAGAGAATCCGGGCACTGCCGCTTTGAAGGGGCAGATGAAGATGACGGCAGAATTGAGGCGTTCCTGCCAGGGTCTCGAGAAGCTCTTCGTCCAGTCCGAAGGGCTCCAGCGAACCGAAGCGTATGCGGGAAATGCCCTCAACGGCTGCAACTTTCCTGACAAGCGAGGCCAGGGATCCTGTTCCATATTTTCCGTAAAGCCCCAGGTGCACACCCGTAAGCACAACTTCCCTGCAGCCGGCACCTGCAATGCTTTCCACCTCGCGAACCACGTCTCCGGGATCCCGTGAAACCGGAAAACCGCGCACGAAAGGGATCACGCAATAGGAGCAGAAATGATTGCACCCATCCTGTACCTTGATAAATGCCCTGGTATGAAGAAGAGGCCTGTCAAGGAACAACGGGTCCCATTCCCGGCAATGCATCACATCCACACGGTCTTCACTGTACTCAGGACTTCCCTCTTCAAAGGCCCTGGCCAACAGTTCGGGGATCCTGCTTTTCCTGCGGTTCCCTGCCACGATCCGAATTCCAAGGCTCTTCGCCTCTTCTGCGGTAATCTTCTGGGCCCAGCACCCGGATGCGGCAATGACCGAATTCCGGGACATCCTTTTCGCTTTTCTGACCGCCTGTCGGCATTTTCTGTCTGCCTCGGCGGTAACGGTACAGCTTATGATAACGGCACCATCAGTCCCTTCGGGAGAATCAGCCGGAACAGCTCCGGCTTCCGTCAGGGCATTGGCAACGGCTTCACCTTCATACTGGTTCGAACGGCATCCGAGAGAGTAAATCCAGATGCGTTTTCCTTTCAGGGCGTCCATCATTTCAGTTCGGCAACCGCACCCCACCAGTCGTTGACCGCCAGTTCATCAGTCAGCCTGAGACCATGCTGTTCAAGGACCGCGCAGAACCTGTCCCGTTCACGGACCAGCAGCCCGGAAAAAAGTGCCTTTCCGCCTTTTCTCAGGATGCCGGGCACGGAAGGAAGCATGTCGAGAAGGGGTTCAATGATGATATTTGCGGTGAGGATATCAACCTTCCGGTCCATGCCGTCAAGAAGGTTTCCCTCTTCCAGCTCCACGGTACCGTCCGGTATATCGTTGATCTCGAGGTTGTGACGGACTTCCGATAGGACCGCAGGATCCAGATCTCTGGCGAGAACACGGGCCGCACCCAGTTTCACTGCCGCGATAGAAAGGATACCGGATCCTGTTCCGATATCCGCAGCTTCGGCACCTGGAGAACAGATCCGCTCCAGCAGCGTCAGCACGATCTGTGTACTCTCATGGTAGCCTGTTCCAAAGGCCGATCCGGGATAAATATAGAGAGGGATGCGCCCTTCAGGCTCGCTTCCCCTGTGCCAGGGTGCAAGGACTACGAGCCGTTTTCCGACCGGAAGGGGAGGAAACGCCTCCTTCCAGTCCGTATGCCACTGTTTGTTCTCTATTTTTCCCATGTCGGCAATTCTGATCTCCGGCCACGGGCTGAGTGCCTCGCCTATTTTTTCGACCCAGTAGCCGAGATCCTGCGAGCTGCGAAAATAGGATCTGATACGGACAGCGTTTTCTCCGCTCCCTTCTTCCGAGCCTATGCTCCCGGACATTTCCGCAAGGGAAGCGAGCACTTCCTCGCTTCCGGGCCCTCCTTCCAGGGTTATATACCACCAGAAACTGTCCGTTGAACTCATCATGGAAAATCCCTCCGATATGAAGTAAGGGAGGCGTTTATGCCTCCCTTAAACAGAGAAAGTGTACCAGATGATGAGCGGTTTTGACAGTGCCTTTGCGGATGAGATACTGCTCCACTCCTGTGAGAGTGGTTCAGTCGAAGAGATTTCGGAAAAACTTGCTGAAGACTCCAGAGTCCTCAACCTCCACTTTCATTTCCCTGGCAAGCTCTTCGAGGAGCGCCCGCTGCTTTTCCGTCAGTTTTTTGGGAACATCGACCGTAACATGTACGTGCAGGTCTCCTGTTCCCCTCGGCCCGCGAAGTCGGGGCATTCCCTTCCCGCGGATGGTAAAAACCTTGCCGGGCTGTGTTCCTGCGGGGACAGAGAGCTTTTCAGGCTCACCGTTAAGGACAGGTACCGAGACAGTGCATCCAAGGGCGGCCTGGGGAAACGGCAATACAAGCCTGGAGTGGAGGTCTGCCCCGTCCCTTTTGAAATCCGGGTGTTCAGCCACAGATACGACAAGGAAAAGATCACCGGAAGTACCTCCGTTCACCCCTGCTTCCCCTTCCCCGGAAATCCGCAGTCGCGTACCGGTATCCACACCGGCGGGAATTTTAACCTCTACCTTGCGGGTCTTCCTCACCCTTCCCGCACCGCCGCATGCAGGACATTTCTCTTTTATGATCCGCCCTGCGCCTCCGCATTTGGGGCACGTATTGACCGTCACGAACTGGCCGAAGGGGGTCTGTTGCTTTGCCTCGACCTGGCCGCTGCCCCTGCAGTAAGAGCACGTTTCAGGAGAGGTGCCCGCTTTTGCACCGGTTCCGCCGCACTCCGAACACCCCTCCCAGCGGGGGATCTGGAACTCCTTTGAAGCACCCGCAGCAGCTTCCAGAAGGGTCACTTCCGCTTCCATCTCCAGGTCGGCTCCCCTGCGGGGAGCGTTGGGATTCGCCCGTCTGCGCCCGCCCATTCCGCTGAAGACGCTCTCGAAAATATCGCCGAAGATGTCGCCGACATCCCCTCCGAAGCCATCGAACGGGCTTCCCCCCGCCATATCTCCCACTGTACCGAACTGGTCGTACTGGGCACGCTTCTGGGAATCGCCCAGTATTTCGTATGCATGGTTTATCTTCTTGAAATGCTCTTCGGCTTCCTTGTTTCCCGGATTTGCGTCAGGATGGTACTTTCGCACCAGCTGCCTGTACGCCTTTTTAATATCAGCCGCGGAAGCGTCGCGCCCAACCCCCAGCACCTGGTACAGATCGTCGGTCTCTCCCGGGCCGTACACCTTCCATCACTCCTTACGCCTGTTCCTGGTCGCTGAATTCCGCGTCCACTGTCTCACCGGCCTGCGTGTCTTCCCCATTTCCGCCGTCAGGAGCACTGCCCTGCGCGTTCGCCTGGGAATAGAGCCTTGTGGAGAAATCCTGTATCGCCTTCTCAAGGCTGCTCCTTGCCGTTCGAACCGCGTCAAGGTCCTCGCCGGAAAGAACCCTCTTCACTTCCTCCATTCCCGAGGAAATACGATCCTTTTCTTCTGCAGTCATTTTGTCGCCGTTCTCAGAGAGAAGACGCTCGGCTGCATAGACTGTGCTGTCAGCCTCGTTCTTTGTCTCGGCCGTTTCGCGCTTCTTTTTATCCTCTTCCTCGAAGGTCTCCGCATCGGTCTTCATTTTCTCGATATCTTCCTTCGAAAGGTTGGAGGAATGGATCGAAATATTCTGCGCTTTTCCGGTCCCCTTGTCCTTTGCGGACACGTTCAGGATCCCGTTCACGTCAATATTGAAGGCTACCTCGATCTGGGGGATCCCCCTGGGTGCAGAGGGAATTCCGTCAAGGATGAAGGTACCCAGCTTCACGTTGTCGGCAGCCATTGCCCGCTCTCCCTGGAGCACAACGATCTCCACCTGGGTCTGCCCATTGGCGGCAGTAGTGAAAACCTGGCTCTTGGAGACAGGGATCGCAGTATTTCGATCGATAACTTTCGTGAATACTCCCCCGAGTGTTTCGAGCCCCAGGGAAAGAGGAGTAACGTCCACGAGTACGATATCCTTGTGATCTCCGGAGAGTATTGCACCCTGGATAGCAGCCCCCGCCGCAACACATTCATCGGGGTTGATGCCCTTCGTGGGATCTTTCCCGAGAAGCTCTTTTATCTTTTTCTGGACCATGGGCATGCGGGTCGAACCGCCCACGAGAAGTATCTTGTCGATCTCTCCCGCGGAAAGTCCCGAATCCTGGAGGGCCTGGCGTGCGGGCTTTACAGTCCGCTCCAGCAAGTCTGCGGTCATTTCCTCGAACCTTGCCCGTGAAAGGGTCATATCGAGGTGCCTGGGCCCGGAGGCGTTGGCCGTGATAAAGGGGAGGGATATGGTCGTCTCCGGCATGGAGGAGAGTTCGACCTTGGCTTTTTCCGCAGCCTCACGAAGCCTCTGGCCGGCCATGCGGTCGTTCTTCAGATCGATACCTTCCTTTTTCCGGAACTCCTCGATCATCCAGTTCACGATGCGCATATCCCAGTCGTCTCCACCCAGCCGGTTGTCTCCTGCCGTAGCGAGCACTTCAAAGACGCCTTCCCCAACGTCGAGTATGGATACGTCGAAGGTTCCGCCTCCGAGATCGAACACGAGTATCTTGTGCTCGCCCTGCTTGTTCTCGCCGTACGCAAGACATGCCGCCGTAGGTTCGTTGATGATGCGAAGCACCTCAAGGCCCGCAATGGCTCCGGCATCCTTTGTGGCCTGCCGCTGGGCGTCGGTAAAATAGGCCGGCACCGTGATCACGGCTTTTGTTACGGGTTCTCCGAGGTAATCCTCGGCGTCCCGCTTCAGTTTCTGCAGTATCATGGAGGAAATTTCCTGGGGGGAGTACTTCTTTCCATCTATTTCCACCCGGCGGTCCATCCCCATGTCCCTCTTGATCGACATTATGGTGCGGTCTCCATTCACTATGGCCTGCCGCTTTGCGAGCTGCCCGACGAGCCGCTCCCCTTCCTTCGTGAATGCGACAACTGACGGCGTGGTACGGCTTCCCTCCGAATTGGGGATGATGGTTGCGACATCGCCTTCCTGGACTGCGATGCAGCTATTGGTCGTTCCTAGATCAATTCCGACAACTTTTGACATTCTTCTCACCTCATGAAATATAAAAAATCAGTACCGGCGCACAGGCCTATTGTGTTTTCCCGATCGTACAGGACGCAACTTTCACCTTCGCCGGCCGGAGAGTACGCTCCTTCGTCCGGTATCCCGTCTGTATCTCCTCGATGACAATGCCGTTCTTCTCCGGATCATCCGTCTCTTCAGCCGCCACTGCATCGTGGAACTCAGGGGAGAAAGGATATCCCACCGTAGGGACAGGCTCCACTCCCATGCTTTCAAGAACTGAAAGAAACTGCCGGCGCACCATGGTCACTCCTTCAAGGACGGTTTTCCCGTCGGATCCCGACTTGACTGCAAGGGCCCTGTCAAGGTTGTCAAGGACAGGAATAAACTCCATGGCCTTTTCCTCTCCGGCCACCGTACGCTCCCGCTGCCGGTCTCTCTCCACCCTTTTCCTGTAATTGAAAAAATCAGCGCGGGCTGAAGCAAGGGCTGCGGTCAATTCCCGGTTCCGTTCCTCAAGGGTTTCGATCAGCGCCGCCATTTCTTCAGCTTCCCTGTCGGGCGGCGATGGGCTTTCCCCGGAAGCAGACGCGTCTCCGCCTTCGGCAGCAGTATTCTTCTCAGTTTCCGGAATGCTTTTTTCTACTTCGCAGATCTCTTCTTCAGCCTGCTCCGGAAGCGTGTTTTCCTTTTCCGTATTCATTTTTCTTTCTCCTTTCAATGTATCAGTCACTCCATCAGTTGATAAGGGAGTCGTCAAGATCTCCGGCAATTGCCTCAAGAATGGCTATGGATTTTTCGTAATCCATCCTCAGGGGACCGATAAGCCCCAGTATCGTCCTTCGTCCATACCCTGCGGACGGTACAAGAACCAGGGAGCAGTCCTTCATCATCTCTTCAGATATCTCGTCTCCGATGGCTACCGATACCCCCTGCTTGATGCTGTACCGTTCCACCATTTCAGCCAGGGCCTGCTCCTGCTCCAGGAGTGAGAGCACTGTCTGGAACTTGCCGATATCCTGGAAGTCCGGCAGACTGAGTATATGCCGGGCACCTCCTACAAAAAGCCGGGAGCTTCTCCTGTTCAGGATGGCATCGATCTGGACAACCGCCTCCCGGCACGTGTCCCAGACCCGTTCAAGTCCGTCGAGGACATATGTAAAAAGAGCGTCCCGGACCTGGCTCCATGGATGGCCGCAGGCGACGGCAGATATTTTCCTGCCAAGTTCGTCGAGGATATCCTGGGAAAGTTCGCAGGGAAGCTGTATGTTCGCATTATGAACAAGCCCCCCTTCGAGAACTATAAGAAGAAGCACTGTGCTTCCGCCGAGGCGGACGAAACTCACCCTCTGGATCTCCACTTCCTCAAGGGCGGAGAGGGCTGCGACACCGACACAGTTTGTGGCCTTGCCGAGCAGCTGTGAAACATATGAGAGCATGATGTCGATCCCCTGGCGCTGTTCCCGGATCTCTCTCTTCCATTTCTCAGTCTCGGCAGGTGCGGGCCTGTCCCTCTGCATGATGGAGTCGACGTACAGGCGGTAGGCCTTGGACGTAGGAAGCCTTCCGGCAGATGTATGAGGCTGGTAGAAGTACCCCATATCCTCCAGGTCGGCCATTTCATTCCGGATCGTGGCAGCGCTGCTGCCCCTCAGGTATTTTTTCGAAATAGTTCTCGAGCCGGCTGGTTCGCCGGTCTGTATATATTCGTAGACAACGGAGAGAACGATTTCAAGCTGTCTTTCAGTAAGCATTCCGCCACCTCCTCAGAGAGGCGTTAGCACTCTCCTTAGATGAGTGCCAACTCATTTCCACCGATAGGTAGAGTAACAATCCGTGATATTATTGTCAAGACTGGTCAGACGGATTTTATTTTATTTTTTCCGGTTTCCGGATGAACAGACAGGAAGAATCAGGGAGGCTTCAAAAATGCATTCGAGCCAAAAAACCACTATTCTTCTCGCCAGGCACGGCGAGTGCAGCGGAAATATTGAAGGCCGCTTTCGCGGGAGAGTCGATTTTCCCCTTAATGAGACAGGGATACGGCAGGCGGCGGAACTGGGAGAAGCGATGCTCGCCTTCCATCCCGAAGCGGTGGTTACAAGCCCGCTCCTCAGGGCAAAAGCCACGGCCGTGGCGATCGCCTCCAGGTGCTCCGCCCGGCTGATCGAAGAAGAAGGATTCACCAACACATCCCTCGGGATCTGGGAGGGACGGCTGAAAACAGAAATAGAAAGAGATTCTCCTGAAAAGTGGAAAACCTGGATCGAAGATCCTGAAAAACTTGCAGTGGAAGGAGCCGAGTCCATGGGGGACGTACTCGGGAGATCCATGGACGCCCTCGAAAAATACGCGGAACGTTTCAGGGGGAAAACTTTTGCCGTGGTCACCCACAGGACGGTCATCAAGCCCCTTCTTGCCGCCTGTCTCGGAATCGCCTCACCCTATTTCTGGAAAGTTCACATGGACACGGCGGCTTATTCCGTACTTTTCCACGATGATATACACGGCTATTCTCTGTACTCACTGAATATTACCGGCCACCTTTCAGGCTTCACCACCGAGTGGGTGTAATCCTTTCCGCTGAAGGGCCTTCCTCCCGTCAACCTTGACCGGCGGGAGGGAAGGCTTTATTATCGGACACGGCACACAGACACCTATTCGGGAAGGAGTTCCCTCCGTGATCATATATCCTATTCCTGCGGACAGCCGGGCGAAGCTTCTGTCCGCGCTGCGTTCCATCGGGGCTGACCTTCGGTCGATGGCGTATTTCGAGCCGAAAAGAGAGATACACCCGCTTTTCGTCCCCGGCGCGGATTTCCGGGCCGCCGCATTTTTGAAGCAGGAACTCCTCGCACGGGGAGGCGATGCCGTAGTGAGCCGCGGCGTTATTTCCTGCGAGGCGCAGAAGAGCGATGTTCTGCTGCTTGGAACTCCCGGGCAGCTGCGCTCGCTGGCCGAAAAGCTCGGTGCCCTCGACTGCTGGGGGCTTCCCGTGATACGGAATGCCCTGAAAAGAGCCCTGGCAGGAATGGAGACAGATTCCTGGGCCATGCCCCTTGACGGGGGAAGATCGCTTCATCTTGGAAGAAAATCGCTCATAATGGGAATACTCAACCTCACCGGGGATTCGTTTTACGCAGGCAGCAGGATTTCGGACGCCTCCGCGGAAAACATCGTTTCCTCTGCGAAAAAAATGATCGAAGATGGTGCTTCGATCCTCGATCTCGGTGCAGAATCGACCCGCCCGGGCTCCCTGCCTGTTCCGGAAGAAGAGGAAACGATGCGCCTGATCCCCGCCGTCAAAGCAGTCCGGAAAGAGCTGCCCGGGGCCGTGATTTCCGCGGACACGTGCAAGGCTGCAGTGGCAGCTGAAGCCGTTAAGGCAGGAGCGGACATCATCAACGATATATCGGGGCTCGGCTTCGACCCCGCTCTGCCCGGAACCGTTGCTGATTCCGGGGCATTGTTGGTTCTTTCCCACATACGGGGGACTCCGAAGGATATGCAGATAAACCCCCATTACGAAAACACGGTCGAAGAGATTCTGAATTATTTTGAAGCCAGGCTCAGCATGGCGGAAAAGGCAGGAATAAAAATGGAAAAAATAATTCTCGACCCGGGCCTCGGCTTCGGAAAAAGGTATGAAGACAACCTCAGGATCCTCAAACACCTTGACGCTTTCCGCATTTTCGGGCGTCCCCTTCTTGTGGGACATTCAAGAAAAAGTTTCATAGGAAAAGCTCTCGGCCTGGAAAAACCGGAGGACCGGCTTGAGGGCACACTGGGACTCACAGCCCTCTGCGCAGCCGGAGGAGTCTCCCTCGTGAGGGTCCATGACGTGAAGGAGAACCACCGGGTCCTCTCCATCCTGAACGCCGTCTCGGAAGTTGAATCGTGAGTACTGCAGCGATCGCGCTGGGCAGCAACCTGGGAGACCGCCTGACCGCTCTCCGGAAAGCAGTATCCCTTCTGCAGTGCGCGGGAATCATTGTGAAAGCCTCCAGTGATGTTTTCGAAACTCTTCCCTGGGGCGAAACAGACCAGCCTCTTTTTCTCAACGCATGCCTCCTCGCGGAGACGTCCATGCCTCCGGAAGACCTTCTCCATCTTTTGAAAAAACTTGAGACAGACCTCGGACGAGAAGGAGGAAAACGGTGGGGACCCCGCGTCATAGACCTGGACATAGTATTCTACGACTGCACGATCCTCCATACGAAAGACCTCGTTCTACCCCACAGGGACATGGCATCCAGGGGATTCGTGCTCCTTCCCCTTCTTCAGCTGGCGCCGGAATGGGTCCACCCTGTATCGGGCCTCAGCGTACAGGAAATGGCGGATGATCTCCCACCCGGGGAAAGAAAGCCGCTTCTTCGCATCTGTTCCCTGATATAAAGAAAAAGCCGGAAAATCCTTCCACAGTCTGCGAAAAATGCCGAACAGCAATTTCCCGGCGGGAGATGGATCTCTCCCGCCGGGAAATTATTCATCCCTTCAACTCCTCCAGGGCCAGAAGCACATTTCCGGCATGACCTGCGACCTTCACCTTCCGGAAGACCCGGGCCGCTTTTCCCTTCGGGTCAACAATAAGCGTGGAGCGCTCAACGCCCATGTACTCTTTTCCGTACATTTTCTTCGCGGCCCAGAAGCCGCACGCCTCGATGAACTCGTGATCCGGGTCGCTCAGCAGCGGATAGTCCAGCCCCAGTTTCTCCGCAAATTTTTTGTGTGTTTCGGGAGAATCGGGGCTTATCCCCACCACACTGCAGGAGAGGTCCTCAAATGCGGACAGCCTGTCCGCAAAGTCCTTCACCTCGTTCGTTCACCCCGAAGTGTTGTCCTTGCTGTAGAAAAAAAGCACCAGCCAGCGGCCTTCAAAATCCCCGTTCGTCCACTGCCTGCCCGATCCGTCTGAAAGACGGAATTGCGGCACCCTGTCCCCTTCTTTCATGTAACATTCCTCTCTTTCTTTTCAACAGCACATGGAATCGATCAGCTCTTTTACAGCCTTCCTGGGAGCCTCTCTCCGGAAAAGCGGCCTGTCGTCATTCCTGTAGGCCGCGAGGGTATCCTCGAAAACGGGAACACCCTCCCTTCTGTACAAAACTCCCAGGGGAAACGGACCTTCTTCGACGAGGGCAAGCTCCAGGGCCTTGCGAAAATCCTCCTCGTCGTGCCCCTCCACCGTGTAGGTGTTCTCCTGGAACCACTTGTAGGTATTGACGCTGTTGAACGAGACGCAGGGCTGGAAAATATCGACAAGGGAATACCCTTTGTGCAGAATTGCCCTTTTAATGATCTCCTTCGTCTGTTCTCCGTCTCCTGCAAAGGCCCTCGCTACGAAAGTTGCCCCGTTGACGAGAGAAGCTGCAAGGGGATTGAACGGCCTGGACTGGACCCCGTCAACCTGGACTGACGTACGGAATCCCACAGGGCTTGTAGGTGAAGCCTGTCCCTTTGTCAGTCCGTAGACCATGTTATTGAATACGAGGTTCGTGATATCCGGATTCCTGCGTATCGTATGGGTGAAGTGATTGCCCCCTTCACCGTACATATCACCGTCGCCCCCTATAGCGATGATCTTCAGGGACTTGTTCGCCGCCTTTATGGCCGTCGCGTTTGAAAGTGCCCTGCCATGAAGCCCGTTAAAGAAATGGGATCTCATGTAATGGGGGGTCTTGGCTGCCTGTCCTATTCCAGAGACCATGACCACGTCATGGGGGGTCAGTTCAAGCTCCCGGAGGGCATTTTTTATGGAATCAAGAATTTTGAAGTCCCCGCAGCCGGGGCACCAGGATATGTCAATTCCTGCAAGGTCGAATATGCCGCTGTCCATTATCTGTTTCCTCCTTTGCCGGAAAGAACCGTACCAAGCCTTTCAGCCACCTCTTCTACGGAAAACTGAAGACCGCTGTATTTCAGGATCGCCTCGTCCGAACCTCTTCCGAATACGGACTGAAGAAGCCTGGATAACTGGCCTGTGCTGTTGCCCTCCACAGAAACAATGAAGGGGGCCTTGGCAAGGACCTCTCCCGTTCCGTCATGAAGCGGCCAGAGCTGCTCGAACGCCAGGAGAGCCGTGTCGCTCCTTTCCAGGAGGGAAAGCGCCTCCCTGACTATGGGAATGGTTGACCCCCAACAGATCACGAGTTTTTCAAAACCTTCGGGCCCGGAGAAAAAGGGCGGCAGAGCCTCTGCAGCCATTCCGTCCAGTTTTCTCAAGCGCTTGTCCTGCATCCGCTTCCTGAGCTTGAAATCCTCGTACACGTGGCCGATTTCATCGTGCTCGTGGCTGTCGGCTCCCACGATACCCTTGCCCCACCCGGGAACACCAAAGGGCGAGCATCCGTCCGGGGAATCCTCGTAGCGCCTGTAGTCTTCCGGAGTCTCT
>Ga0334884_1004666_pt1 | contig 13826 bp, 14 predicted proteins | sample GraSluR1_MG_7_FD_207215 | JGI IMG/M metagenome (GOLD analysis project Ga0334884, IMG submission 207215) | Sludge microbial communities from methane-producing bioreactor in Wageningen University, Netherlands - Granular Sludge_12_05 R1 | ecosystem: Engineered > Bioreactor > Anaerobic >...
AATACAAAATAAAAAAACCAAGCAAAATCAGAAAAATCTGATATGAACTTGGTTTTTTATTTAATTTTAGGCTTCAAAAAATTTATTTCTTTACAGCCCCCTTCTTTTATTAATGTATTTTAATGATATAATATATATTGACATGTTTATTAACTAATGATACACTCCCTTAGTGTAGTATAAATTAAGAAAGAAAAGAGGGAGAAAGTGAATGGGAAAAATACTTAGGTTATTATTAGTAGTATATTTTTTAATTTTATTGAGTGGCTGCAAAACTAAAGAGGATGATAGCATTGAACTTTATAGTGATTCAGCAACAATGGCTAATCTAATTTCAACTGATAGCGATACGATGTTACCTGACTTTAATTTAGAATTAAAAATAGGACAAGCAATCTCTAATGATAGCGCAATGTATAGTTTTAATGCTAATCTTGATAAAGTATTTTATGTGGGTGGCTATGGTGACGTTGATTATGTTATTAATGAATTAGAATGGTATAAATTTAGTAAGGCTGATAAAATTGAAAAAAATATAAATGGGAAAAAAATAGTTTCTATATTTAAAGTTGTTGAGGGGATAATAGTAAAAGATTTATTAAACGATATAGAAATAAATGAAATGGCTTTGTATTATTTTGAATTTAATGGATATTTAGATCAAGAAGGTGTTCTAGCATTAGAAGAAATCCCTATTTATGAAGACTTTGTTTTTTGGGGTTCTATTCTAGAACGGCTAATTAGTTTTAAAGAAATATGCAACAGTAGTTATATTCCAATTGTTTGTAATAATTTAACAAATGATTTACATGAAATTTATGAGATAGTAGTGGATAACAACATTAGTTATTTTAAACATAGAATAGGATGTAATGAAAATTCTACTGGAAGATATGTTGATTATAAAACAACTGAATATGGTATATACTATGAAAGCCTTACAAATATTTTAATAGAACCAGAAAATAACTATTTTTTCGATAAGATGAACAATCAAATATATTTTGGATTATTTGAAATTGAGGCATTTATAAATGCTGTTAAAGAATATAAGGAGAGTGAGTAATGAGACAAATAAAATAATTATTAAAAATGAAATAATGACAAAAACATCAATTATAACTTGCTTTTTTCTTTAACAAAGATAACTTACAGTGTATTTTTAAATATAAAATACACTGTAAAGTGTAATAAAAACAAACGATATCTTTCTAAACTATATTATGATATCGGGGAAGGGGTTATAAGATTAATTTCCAAAAGATTTACTGAACTTGCATATTACACCCTATAGGGTGTATTTTTATGATTTATATTGACATTAGACCCGAAAGGGTGTAGTATGTAGTTATAAACCAAAAAAGGGGTACTTATATGAACAAGATAGCCGAATATATCAAGAAACAACGCAAAGCAGCAGGGCTAACGCAAGAACAGTTTGCTATTCGCTCAGGTCTTGGTCTTCGTTTTATACGAGAACTAGAACAAGGGAAAGAAACAGTGCGCATGGATAAAGTTAATGTTGCGCTTTCTATGTTTGATATGGAAGCCATACCTGGCAAGAAGGAGAAATCATAATGGATGCTTTTAGAAAAGCTTATGTATATATTAGGAATAGTTATGCTGGTGTTCTTGAAGAAACTGATGAAGGATATTCTTTTGCTTACGATTTTGACTATATTAAAAGTGAAAATGCGGTGCCAATATCACTGACTTTGCCGATTCAAAATGAAAACTTCACTTCAAGGACACTGTTTTCTTTTTTTGATGGATTGATCCCGGAGGGATGGCTTCTTAATGTTGTCACTCGAAACTGGAAGATTCCTGAAAATGATCGCTTCGCTGTATTACTTGTTGCATGCAAGGACCCTATAGGTAACGTCAGTATTAAGGAGGAGCGCGTATGAATTGTTTATGTTGCGGAAAAACCTTACGTACAGAAAATGAATCTGGTTGGCACAAAAACTGCATCAAAAAATTTTTTGGAACTACTAAGATACCCCAAATAGAGTTGAACGACAGTACATTGGAGATGCTTGCCACTGAGAACAGTAGCAAGGGCTATACAGTTCCTGGAGTTCAAAAGAAGTTGTCATTGCATTTGTTGGCAGAAGGTGGCACGCCAAGACTTACACTTGTAAATTATCCTACGGGATATATTTTAAAACCTCAGGTGGAGCAATTTGAGGCGTTACCGGAATCTGAACATCTTGTGATGTGCATGGCTGATGCTGTCGGCATTGCAACTGTTCCTCATGCTTTGATTCAAAACAAAAACACTTATGCATATATCACAAAAAGAATTGACCGCATCTTTTACAAAGATCGTGTAGAAAAACTCGCTATGGAGGATTTTTGTCAACTGGGTTTAAGGTTGACACAGGATAAGTATCACGGATCATATGAACAGTGTGGAAAAATCATAAAGCAGTATTCCGAAAGAAGCAAACTTGATTTGTCTGAATTGTTTATTCGTATTGTTTTTTTCTATATTACTGGAAATTCTGATATGCATTTGAAGAATTTCTCGTTGGTTGAAACATCAGTTGGAAATACGCAATATGTGCTGTCTGCGGCTTATGACCTTTTACCTGTAAAAGTAAACATGCCAGAAGATAAAGAAGATTTTGCTTTAGCTATGAATGGAAAAAAAACTAATTTAAGTAAAAAAGACTTTTTTTTGTTTGCTGAGAATATAGGGATTTCAAAAGATACAGCTCAAAAAATGATAAATCAGTTGGTTGCCCAAAAAGATATGCTTCAGTTAATGTGTATGGAATCATATTTACCGGAAAATATGAAAAAGTCATTTTCAGAATTGATTGAAAAACGATGCTTTGTATTGATGAATTAAGCATGTAGAAAGGTGTGATTTTTTCCAAATGCTACAGTGTTAGGATGAGTGATGAGTTATATAGTTTTAAATTTGCAATTGATAAATTAGTTAGTATTGGTTAATTTTAGATTATATTTTTCTTAATAGAGCCTTAAGTAACAATTAATTAATTTTGAATTGAAGCTAAGAGTGAGTATAATATAGATAGGGGTAAAGGGGGAAATAAAATGAAAAAAAATAAGTTTTTTTTAATTGTAACATTTATTTTTTTAATTACATGTTTGTCGGCTTGTTCTTATGATTCGTTAGATAGTGTGGCAGGTGGGGATGGAGACTATGCAATAGATGAAGCAGTTCCACCAGCTTCAGTTGATGACGACGAATTAGAAGAAGTAGGTATTTTGCCTGGTCAGCTTACAGCGGCGGCTTATAATGATAATGATAGTTTTGAATTTTGGAGAGGCTTGCTTTCTTCTTCTCAAGAGGCTGAGGGTATTTTTAAAAATTATTATGAACAATTTGCATTTAAAACATATAATAGAATCAAAATAAATGTTCCAATATCTGTTCCTACAAAGATAAGTTTATTAGATGATAATAATAATGTATTATCAACTGCACATTCTGATGTAAATGGTGTTGGCTATTTATTCCCAACTGAGGAAAAAGCAGAATATAAAATTGAATTAGAATATATGCAAGAAGGTGAAGAAGAAGCAACAACTTCGATTGAAACTATTACAGGAGATACAACATTTGAATTAACTGGTATTAATAATCGAACTGATGCTATTCAAATAATGTTTGTTATTGATACAACTGGATCTATGGGGGATGAAATTAATTATATTAAAGCTGAAATAGCTGATACTATTTCTAGAGTGAAATCTGATAATGATAATGTATATATCGAACTTGCACTTATGGTATATCGTGATTCAAATGATGCATATGTTACAAGATATTCTGATTTTACAACTGATATAGATGCCCAACAAAGTTATTTATCAAATCAGTCGGCGGGTGGTGGAGGAGATTTTGAAGAAGCTGTAGATGTTGCACTATCTCAAGCAGCATTAAAGCAATGGAGTTCATCAACAAATACAAAAATACTTATTCATGTTGCGGATGCACCTGCACATGATAGTGATATTGCTGCATGGAATAGTGCAGTGTATGATCTTGCAGCTAAAGGTGTACATATTATAACAGTAGCATCAAGTGGGATTAATAAAAAAACGGAATATTTTTTTAGAAATCAATCTTTAATTACTAATGGATCATATGTATATTTAACAGATGATTCAGGAATTGGTAATAGTCACATAGAAGCAACAGTAGAAGAAGGCCCTGTTGTTGAGTATTTAAATTCATGTTTAATTAGATTGATTAATGGATATTATACAGGAGTATTTAGCGATCCAGTTTATTATCAAAACGATGTAAATGCTTAAGAAATGGAAGATAAAGTAACTGATATATGTGTTAAGTTAAAAAGTTCTAAAACAAAAGGATTCTTTTGAATCCTTTTGTTTTGTAAGTATGGCCTATGAAGAAGTTAGTGGTGACCACTAAGTAAATCATAGGTTCTCAAAAATATTAACTTCCTCAGATACTCATTGTTTATAAGAATGCTTGTTCTTAGATAATTCTAACTTCTTACCTAAGTCCTTGTGATGGGAAATATTATTACAATAATAAATATTATGAATTAAAACAAACTTTTATTAATTAAAATTTTGCTTATTTTTGCTGAAACTGTTTGTGAAAATTAATTATAAATAGAGAAAGTCATTTTTATTTTTTAAGTGCTACATCAACTATATTACTACATATTGTTACAAACAAATGTTTAAACTTTAATTAAAAGATGATATAATGTAGTTGCTGACATAAAAAACAATAGAGAATATAATTAAGTTAAGGAATGTAAAATATGTTAAATTCACATTATGTTCCTATGTCAACGTTAAGAAGATTTGGTGGAAGGCTTTGCCTTTTTAATGTAAAGACTGGGGAATATCAAGAAAATATCAATATAAAAAAAATATTTTCAAAAAAAGGATTCTATAGTGATGAAGTTGAAGAAAAATTAAACAAGCGAATTGAATCTCAATTTGGTAATTTGTTTTCAAATAAATTAGAAAAACTTGACGATAAAATTGAGTTATCTAGAGAAGAATTACGTTTAGTTAAAAAGTTTTTATTAATTTCAGTAATTAGAAGCATGGGGAGCGAAAATCTTTTACAAAAAGAAAAAAGATATTATGAAATTTTAAACAAGCTAATCTTTGATAAATTTTCAATGAAAGGATTTACAAATAGTGAAATAGAATCACAATTAGTGGCTCCGCCTTTTGAAGAGAAAAATATTCCAAACGAATCAGAAAAAGATTATTGGTTGAGGACACTTAATGTGATTTTAGATAGTGATGGAACCATAGAATCAATACTAAACCATCCTAACAAAACATATCCGGCTCATAGATGGGCGAAAGTAATAAATAATGGTTATATTAGTATTTGGGATTCAGAATATGATCATGAGGAATTTTTAATTACGGATATTGGGATGACATCAGAAAATGAAAAAGGTTGGAATGGTACATCAATTCATAATCATAAGAAAAATGATTTTCTATATGAAATATTATCTAATGAGAAAAATGAAACTATGCAAAATAGGATTAATTATTACATTGAATTATGTAAATGCTTCTCTGAAAACTTTATGATGTTTCCGATTTCAGCCAAGCGAATGATTGTTGAAATAAGTCCTTTTTATAAATTTAGAGCTTTTTTTAAAAATCATTATGAAATGCCGATTTTACCGACACTAACTGAAATTCCAAATGAAAATCTTTTTTACCCAAACCATAATAAATATATATTGCCTCAGAAAAAACTGTCAACTGTTTATCATCCTGATGATAAATACATATATGAAATAAAAAAATTAACAATAAAAGAAACTCGATATTGTAATCAACTGTTTTTAGACAGGATAAATACATTGGTAGGTTTTTCAAGTCTTAATAAAGTTGCAGGCAGTTTATTTGCATATAAGAAAACAAATTCGTATCCGTATATTCCAAGAGCTGACTATACTGAACTTTATAAAATAATATCAAACAGATATCAATCAAATATTAATATTAATAACATAAAAGGATTTAGAAGATGAAACTATTTACGGATTCGTTAAACACTAGATTTCAAACATTAGAAAGAAACATAAAATCAAAAAGCAATTCATTTTATGATTCTTTTTTGGCTTTGCTAGAAGCAACAATTAAATATTTTTTAGATGAAAATAATATAGTATATGATGATTCAAGAACATGTGGCTATATAATTAGAGAAGATTACATAAGAGAGTTTTTAGTTACCATTTTAAAATTAGATGAGTATACCTATAATAAGCTTTTAGATTACATAAAAAAATGTAATGATCATAAACATAAAAAAGAGAAATGTTTAGGTATTGAAAGTATAATTAATTATTTAAGAGTCTATTACAATCTAGTTAATTATTATATTGTTTTTATTAAAGGAATTAGCGTTGAATTTGATGCAGAGTATTTTGTATCAATATATGGTGAAACCGAGAAACTAAACACAAAGTATAAAAATGAAGTATTAAAACTAAGAGATGAATTACACGAAGCTATTGAAAATAATAAACTTTCAGAGCAAGATATAAAACATTATGAATCACTTTTGTCTATTAAAGAAGTTGAATTACTAAATTTAGATGACCAAAATCAAAAATTGCAAGAACAAATAATTACATTAAAAGACATAAAACTTAATTCGATTGAAGAAAAATTAAATAAAACAATAGATCTATTAAATGATCTTAGTGAATTTCTTGTAGAATCTAGAACCATAACTTATGGCGTAGGCTTGACAATTATTGGAGAAGAAGGACTTGAAAAAAGAATATCTATGGCTAGGGATATTGTCAAAAACAAACTTGAAAAATAGGGGTAATGATTATGATAGATAACCGTGATAAATCTATTTATGAAAGGCTTGAGGGTATAGAAACTCAAAACTCTAATGTTGAAAGCAATACAAAAGAATTACTTAATGTTCTTGGCTCAATTAAAAAGCAGTTGAATAATTCTTATGCACAAAAGTCTGTATCACCAATTTTAGAGCAAGATACATTAAGAAGGTTTATACAGGGTGCAAAAGCAGAACATTTTTGGTTCGGCACTCAACCAGAGTTTAATAAAAAGAAGATGATTTTGATTGCTTTTTGTTTAGCATCTATAATTGCAGGTGTAATAAGTACAATATTCACTAGTTTAGCAGCAAACTTATATACCACTTTTTCTTTTTTTGAAAATATTAGTGCCTTTGCTTCGTTATTTATTTTGCTACATGCAGTAAAATTTAAAAGAAGAATATTAGATTTTGAATTGATGGAAAATTCATGTGAAATATATAGTAGAAATAGTTATGGGAAATGGTTTAGTACAAAATGTGAAAAAAAGCGTTACAAATGGTTTAGAAGAATTGCTTGCGTTGCAGTTGTAACTAATATAGCTTACATTACAATTTCAAAAGTAAGTACAATTAGTATATTCGCAATAATATTTGAAATTATTTTTTTTGGATTAATAATTACTGTTTCAATTTTAAGAGATAGATTTGAAATGAATTATAGTATTTTCGTCTTTTACACTGGTAGAAATCTTAGCAATACGGAAACTGTTACAATTGTTTGGAATGTTTTTGAAAAAAAACTATTATCATATGAAGTTTTTGCAAACATATATAAAGGGATATTAGAATAAAAAATATAAAATGAGCCGAAATTATAGCAATTTGGCTCATTTTTTGATATAATACAAGTGTGTCATAGTGTCAAACTCTGGAGCATTGGTTTAAAACCTTCGCAAAGGAGGTATTGCTTATGACACAAAAATTAAAGCCAGCTGAAAGAGTTGGTAAAAATCTTAAAAATCTAATCAAAAAATCTAAATTCAAAACTCAGGAGCATTTTGCATGTGAGGGGATACATGTTGATCCGGTAACTGTTCGCAGGTGGATTAAATATGGTATTAAAGATATTAATACTATCCAAGAGATTGTAGATATTTTTGGTGTAGATTTTATGGAGCTTATTAAATGAGGCTCCTTTTTTTATTTCCTTCAGTAGTGCAATTCCTGTACTATTTTAATATTCGATAAAAATCTATAATTAATGTGTAGATTGTTTGCGATCGCAAATGCATAAAAAAAAGAGTAGTGCAATTCCTGTACTATTTTAATATTTGATAAAAATCTATAATTAAGATATATGGAGGAAGAAAAATGGAAGTTAAAAGTGAAGGGTTTTACAAAGTAGTAGCAAAATGTGGACATGTCGGCAGGAAAAATTACGTTCCAATTCAATTTCCAGTTGTAGCTGAATCAAAAAAAGAAGCAGCTAGAATTGCTAGGGGGTTTCCTAGAGTAAAGCATAATCATAAAGATGCCATCTTAAACGTGTTTGAAATTAGTTATGATCAATTTTTAGAATTGAAGAAAACAAACGATAATGATCCATACCTTAAATGCCACTCACGAAGAGAACAAAATCAAACTTGTGATTTAACTGCTAGATTAGTTGAAGATTTGCATAATGCAAAGATAAAAGTAGATAAAAAGTTAAGAAAAGATAGAGTAGACTATATTCAAAGGAAAAATAAAATAATAGAAAAATATATTAAGGAGGAAGAATATGCGTATTAATTCAATTATATATAATAATTCACATGTAGACGGACCTGGTATTAGAACGGTATTATTTATGCAAGGATGTAATCTTCGTTGCAAAGGTTGTCAAAATAAGTCAACTTGGGATATTAGTAAAGGCATAGAAGTTGGTATTGATGAACTAGTTGAAGAACTAAATAGAAATATATTTAATAAAAAAATTACAATTTCTGGTGGAGAGCCTTTATTCCAAAAAGAAGCCTTAGTTGAACTGGTTACAAAACTCAATAAAAAAGGGTTTGATATTGCTTTATATACGGGTCACGTAAAAGAAGATGTTCCCGAAGAAATAATTAAACAAGTAAAATATTTAAAAACTGGAAGTTATATAGAAAAGTTAAAAACAACTATCAAACCATTCGTAGGTTCAAGTAATCAAATTTTTGAGGAGGTAAGAAAAGATGAAACAATTAAACAATGATAATGCAGCAAATAGAAACAGTTATGTTGGACATATATATAATGTTGGTGAAAAAGAGTATAAGAAAAGAATATTAGAGAACATGCCTAGAGAATGGGCAGACCTACATGAAAATGGAAGTATCCATATTCATGATTTAGATGCTTATGATTTAACTTATAATTGTTTAACATTCGATATTATAAGAAAATTTCCTTATAACGAGTTTGAAAGATTTAGTGAACAAGGAAAGATTATTCATTTATTTGATTTTTTTAAAGATTTATTTACTAAACTTGGAAACGAGCAATCAGGAGGCATGGCATTTGCTAATTTTGATAATGAAGTGTCAACAATTTTTACTACATTAAATATCGATTATATTAAATATCAAGAGTTAATTAAAAGTTGCATTTCTGAACTTATTCTATGGTGTAACGGAAATCACTCTAGAATGGGGCAAACAAGTTATTATGTAACTTTAAACATTGGTTTAGCCAAAGATGAATGTGCAAGGTTTATAGCATATGAAATGATTAATCAATTTGAAAATCTTGGTGATTTGGTATTTAAGCCTAATATTGTATTTAAAGTTCATGATGGAATAAATGCTCAACCAAAGGATAAAAATCATTATTTGCTAGAAAAAGCTCTTGAATGCACATCGAAAAAAATGATACCAACTTATCTTCTTTGTGATTGTAAGGGCGATAGAGAAACTGATCCAGAAAGGCTTTCTGTTATGGGTTGCAGGACAAGAGTAGTAGATAATTTATTTGGTGAAAAAAGTGGAATGGGTAGAGGAAATATTGGAAACATTTCAATTAATCTTCCTAGAATTGCTTTGGAAATAGATAGGGATAATAAAGGCTTATTAGTTGATGAAAAAATGAATTTGTTCTTTAAAAAATGGGATAAAGTTGCTTCGATAACAAAAGATATTCTTTTAGATAAATATCATAAAGTATGCAATAGAACATATGAAGATTTCCCGACAAACTCAGCATATCATCTATGGTGTGAAGATTTTAAAGGGAAAATATCACTTAAAGAAGTGTTTAAGCATGGAACACTATCAATAGGGTTTATTGGATTGAGTGAAGCAATAGAAGTTATCACAGGCAAAAAATATTATAGTAATATTGATAACTACGTTATGACACTTGGATTTGTAAAACATATGAGAGATTTTTGTGATTTCTTAAAAAATGAATACAAGCTTAATTTCTCGCTTCTTGCAACTAGTGGCGAACTAATCAGTGGTAGATTTATTGATTTTGATAAAAAAATTTATAAGCCTGAAATTGATTTTTTCTCTAAGGGATATTATACAAATTCATTTCATATCGATGTTGATAGTGAACTTCCTGGTTATAAAAAAATACAACTCGAAGGAATATTCCATGAAGTATGTAACGGAGGTTGTATAACTTATATTGAACTGGGTGAGGCACCTCTTGGTAATATTGAAGGGTTAAAAGAATACATTGCCATTGCAGTTAAAGCTGGGGTTCATTATTTAGGATTAAACTTTCCAAAAGATGTATGTAATGATTGTAATACGTCTGGTGTGTTTGATGAATGTCCTATATGTCATTCAATAAATATTACTAGAATTAGAAGAGTTTCTGGTTATCTTGAAATCTTAGAGGGCTTTACAAAAGGAAAGAAAGCAGAAGAAAAAAATAGGAGGAAGAACTAAGGATGATCTATTATATTTCGGATACTCATTTTAAGGATCAAGCTATATTTAATAAATGTAAAAGGCCATTTAAGTCACTTGAGGAATTAGAACAAGTAGTTATTTATAATTGGAACAACAAAATTAATGAAGATGATATTGTTTATGTTTTAGGAGATATTGGAAGTGCTGATATTTCTTCAATAGATGTATTTCGAAAACTTAAAGGACATAAGCATTTAATTGTTGGTAATCACGATCATGAGATATTAGAAGCTATAAAAGAATCTAATGTCTTTGAAAGTATAAAGTTTATTGATGTTATTGTAGATAATAATCATAAAATTTGTATTTGTCATTATCCACTAATGGATTGGATGGAATTTAATCGAGAAGGCTATTTTGTTTATGGCCATGTCCATAATAAAACATCACTAAATGGAATAGCATACAAACAAATTAAAGAGTATTACAAAGACAAACCGGCCTATAACTGTGGGATTGATGTTACAGGATATACTCCTGTAACTCTTGAAGAAATGATAAAACTTAAGGAGGATAACATAAATGGTCCATATATCAATTGAGGGAATGGATGGAGTAGGTAAATCTACTACATGTAAATTATTGGCAGAAAAACTTGGATATGAATTTGTTGAAAAACCACTACATTATTTACTTGACGATAGTGATAATGATATTACGCAATATCAAAAAGTAGCTAAAAGAGTAAATGCCAATAAAAACAGGAATTTTACTGCGTGGTATTATGGCTTGAATAACATTTATCTTTATGAAAGATTCAAATATAAAAACATAGTAACCGATCGTCATGTTGTTTCAAATTATTGTTGGAGTGGTACAGATTATAATAAAGATATTTATAATCTAATATTAAAGAAAATCGGAAAACCTAAATTAACTGTTATTCTATATGCTAAACCTGAAGCTATTCTAGCTAGACTTAAGAAACGAGATATTAATGATTCTGATATAGTTAGAGTAAATCAATCAGAAAGAGTTTATGAAAGAATGGTTTATTTCTGTGAAACAAAAAAATTTGAATATATGGTAATTGATACAACAGAAAAAAGTGTAGAACAAGTTGTATTAGAAATACTAAAAAAAATTGAAGGAATTTAATAATATGAAAGAAAATAGAAAAAATTATACAATACAAGAAATTAATTCAATAGCCAAAGATATGAGATACGAAGCCCTTTATTGGGCTTTAGGCTTTGAAGAAATAGAAAAAGGCATATTTACTAAAGAATATAATAAAAACTTTATAGTACAAATTAATGCTGATAAGGGAATAGTTAATTTCAATAATCAAATTGCAATTGTAAATAGTGATGATATAAAATTAAATTTACATAAAACTTTTGTTATTCTTGAGTGTATTGATAAATTACTTTCTATGGGATATCTTTCATCTGAAATTATTATTGATTTAGATAATGAATATGATATTTATTGCAAAGACCTATATATTAGATGTTTTGAGTGGAATCATATGGAAGAAGATAATACATTATTTAATAAAGATATTTTTAAGTCTATTACTTATTCTTCAAGGTTAATCAGTGGTGTAATTGAAAGGTCATATTCTATCAAAGATTATCAAGGTAATATTTATAACTATGGAATATTTGAAAATGAGTCTAGATTAAATAAGTATGAATTATCTAAAATAGAAGATATTAAAAATGATGATTTTGTTGTGAAAGCTGGAGTGATAACTAAATATTTAGGTAATGATAAAAAGATAATTATTCCAGAAGGAATATTAGAACTTATGTCTTGTTTATTTTGGGATAATCAAATAATAGAGGAAGTAGTTCTTCCCGATTCTCTTACAAATATTAGTGGCGATACCTTCTATAATTGTTCTAATCTTAAAAAAGTTAATATTCCTGCTAATGTGAAACTTATGGGGAATAATCCTTTTGCTGGTTGTCCATTAGTTGAAGTTAAAAATGAATCAAAATATTTCAATATGATTAATGGTGTATTATATAACAAAGATTTAACAAGGCTTATTTACTATCCAATTAAAAAAGAAGATAAAAAGTATAAAATACATAATGGTACTAAGATTATTGGCAAACATTCATTTTATCTTTGTGATAATTTAGAAGAAGTTATTATTCCGGATACTGTAATCAAATTAGAAAACAATCCGTTTTCTGGTTGTTCAAAACTTGATTTAATCAATAATAGCAGTAATTACAAACTTATAAATAAAGTAATTTATGATAAAGAAATATCTTCTGTTATTGGTTGTTTAAATTCAATAGATACAAATGAACTATTATTAGAGAATGTAAAAAGAATTTGTAGAAATTCATTTTGGAATTGTAAGGGAATAAGAAAAATAGTTTTTCCTTCAACCCTTAAAAGCATAGGATATAATCCGTTTGTAGGTTGTTCTAATATCGAATTTGTTTCTAATTCAAAAGATTACATTGTAGAAAATGGTGCGTTATTTACTAAAAACAAAGATGTATTAATATGTTACCCTCGTAAATACGCTATAGGTGAGGTTTATCTTCCTGATGAAACAATAACTCTTGAACGTGGTGCTTTTTCTGGTGCTAGCGAGCTTACCCAAATACACTTACATAATGTTTCAATAATCAGTAAAACTTGTTTTACAAATTGTAACTTGCTTGAAAGGGTTTATTGTTCTGATTTAGTTTCATACATTGGTGAATGGGCTTTTGCTCATTGTGAAAATTTAAAAGAAGTGTCAATATATAAAGATTGCTTCGTTGATAATAATGTAATAATTAATTCTAAAACTAATCTAATTGTTAGAAATGAAAGAAGCAATTATGTGATTGAATCTGATAATCTTCCAACATTAAAATCTATGATTAGGTCTTATAAAAGCAAAATAAAAGCAATACTAATTGATCCGCCATATAATTCACATATTGATTATATTGGATATCGGGATGTATTTGATGGTGGGTATGAAAAATTTATGTTAGATAGAATAAAACTTTCATATGAATTATTAAGTGATGATGGCTTTTTGGTTGTAAATATTGATGAAGGTGAAGTAAAAAATATTTCATCAATTTGTAAATCTATATTTGGAAAAAAAGTTAAGATATACAGATGGGAAAAACTTC
>Ga0334884_1004675_pt1 | contig 13790 bp, 6 predicted proteins | sample GraSluR1_MG_7_FD_207215 | JGI IMG/M metagenome (GOLD analysis project Ga0334884, IMG submission 207215) | Sludge microbial communities from methane-producing bioreactor in Wageningen University, Netherlands - Granular Sludge_12_05 R1 | ecosystem: Engineered > Bioreactor > Anaerobic > Unclassified...
TGCGCCGAACAATTACTGATCCGAACCGTATACTCCTCGCTATTACTTATATTGGGAAAAATGGTCCAATATCAAAAGAAAAACTCTTTGATCATCTAATTGAGTTTTCCGACAAAGCGGAGGCAGAAAAGAGAGGGAAAAAATCTCTTTCCGGTGCAACTAATGATGTTTTGTATAATTTAAAGATCCTACAGTTTGTATCAGGGGATGATAAAAACCTGATTTTAACTACTTCTCTTAATGACGATTATATCAATATATATTCAGGAAAACAAGTCTTTGCAGCCTATATCAGTAACGACAAACAGGGAGCGTTGATGATGCTGCAAACGAATGCACTCTATTATTCCCCAGAGATAAGACATCTAGCTGCATTTATATTTCGCCGTAAAAAAATATCAAAATCTGAAATTGGCATGGAATACAACAGAAAAAAAGTCTTTGGCCATTCATTCAATCCTTTCACGATTGAGACCTCCCTCGCAGAATTAGAGCGCTTATTCCTTTTACAGAAACAGAAAAATGGTGAGAATCCTCCTTTGTATACCATCGTTACCCTTCATAATCTGATATTTGCTCAACTTTTAGTTGAGGAGTACTATGAATTGCAAAATACGGATGGTACAGTACCACTATATTCGATGAAAGAGCGTTTTTCCCTCAAGTACAACCTGGCATATCACGAATTTGAGGAGCGATTTATGATTTTAAAAAACTCGCTTCTTCCAAATCTCATTATTGGCGGTAGTTATGAAAAATTTTCGATCAACATGGACATTGCCCGGGAGTTGAATCTCTATGAAAAACTTTGACCTATCAGACCTCGGACTGGATTCCAATCCCTTTGATGCAATTATTGGTGATGATGAGTCTGCGAAGAAATATCGATTAATCGGACGGGAAGACCAGTTGGAAAAGGCCGAGTCCTTTGTGAGAAGAGCGTTGCAAGAAAAAAAGCAACAGCGTATACTTGTTCGTGGAGATTACGGCACAGGAAAGACCCATCATCTCCTACGCCTACGTGATGAAATTAATTTGGGGAAGTACGGGGACGGTGCAGTCGCAATTTATATTGGAAACCTCGGTGTTAGTATCCGTCGACTTTATGAAAAATTCATTGAGTCATTTGAATTTCATTATTCAGATTTTAAAGATGTTATCGTGGATCTTCCACCTATAGAACCTGATGAAAGCGCTGATCAGGCTTATAAAAACGAAAGACTTCGTGACAACATAATCGCAAATATTCAAAAAATCTTAGCTGCCTCACAACTGCAGGGATATAACGGTATATTTCTCCTAATCGATGAAGCGGAGGATATTGTTCAGTCAAATGATAATGAAAAAATTCAATATTTTGTTCAGACACTATTACACCTACTCAACGATCTTACAGGATACCCTCTTCATTTTGTAATGGGTTTTTCTCGTGAGGCCATTGCAAAAATTACTGTATTAAATAGCCCGGATATAGGTGAAAGAAGATTAGGAGATGCATTACTTCAGCGTTTTAATCAAGAGATTATTCTTGGCTATCTCTCTGAAAAAAATGTTCTGGAGATGGTCCGTGACAGGCTCAACAACTCCAGAGTGACTCCAAGTGAGAGTCTCTATCCCATTAGTGCGGGTGTGATAAGTGTTGTCACGCGATTAACAGGAGGACATCCTCGAGAGATTCTCTCAATCCTGAACAAAGGTCTAATATATGCACAAAAAAGCGGGATAAAGGAAGTTGATGGAGGGTGTATCCTTCAGGTTCTTGCAACGCACACCTCATTTTTTGATAAGGAGCACGTTGTCCTTGATTATGGGGCTCTCTCCCAAATCACGACTTCAATCAGGGAGAGGGATGAAAATTTATCAACAGATTTTGAGAGATTGCAAGGGAAACTTATTGGAGAAGATGCAGAAGTATCCCAGGATGAATTCAGATTGGAATCAGATCCCGATATACTAACCCAGCCAATTCATGGAATTCGTATTCTTGAACGAACGTTCAGCAAACATGGTGAAATAAACTACATCATTCACCAAGAAGTGAAAAATAAGATCTTCAAAGGGAAGAGATATGATTCCGAGATCGAGCAAAATTTGGACAGAGAGATCATCGAATTGATGCAGAATCCTGAACGATATCAGCATCAATTAACCAAAGGGCTCTGGAGACTGCTGCAAAAAGAATGGATGGCTGAATATAAAACAGATAATTCCTGTGATCCCTATTGGGTTGTTGTTGGAAATCTGCGAATGGATACCTTCCCGTCACCGGTGTCTGTCGCATTTGCAGCGTTTAAAGGGAGTGAATTCCCAACAGAATTGTATAGCGGAATTCTCGATCTTCTCAACCAAAAAATTGGAACAATTGGTTTTGTACTCTATGATGGTTTCCACTTTGGTGCAGATCCAACTTTCAAAAAGTTCAAAAACTCATTGCTGAATAGCGAAAATGAACGGTTATTCGGAAATATCTGTTCAGTGGGAATCCATGAGCTCTCTGATGACAGATTAGACACGTTGATGGGGATGATCAAACTCCTTGGGAATAGAGAAATCAATTCTATTGAAGAAATTGACACATCCGAACTTTTCAAAACTATTGAAGCCAGGAAGAAGATAACAGAACTGATAGAAGAAAAGGCAATTGCATTCCCTGAAGAAAATCGCAGAAGAATTATCGATTTTCTTGCATCAAATTCTCTAAAATCGTTTTCAATTACAGATCTAAAAACAGCATTAAAACTGAATTATATCGATAAATCTTTTATGCAGCGTTTACAGCATCAACACTTCGTTGATGCAGATGGGGGGAAGTGGAAAATTTCCATACTAGACCATAATCCTCCCTGGAAGCAAATTTATTCATTTATAAAAAAACAGGGCAGGGTTAGGGTTGAGGAGATTTGGAATTATATAGAAAATAATTTTATCGTCCAGACTCCGCCTGGGGATGAGATTCGGATGATTTCATGGTACCTAGAAATATTACAAAAACAGAGCATGATTGATTCGGAATCGGACCAGGGTGAAATATACCATAAACTGATGGACTTTTCAGGTCAAGTAAACAAGCTCCTTGCTACATTTGAATTTGAAATTAAATCATTTCGCGATTTACTTCCAATTGCCGATAAACTTGAGATTTCGATATCAGATCATAGAAGGGCTGTTAAACAATATGAAACAGAACTGAAAACACTCCAAGAGGAGTTTACATACGATGCGCATCATGTCGAAGAGTGTAAGAGCCTAATTGAAACCGTAAGGAAGAAGCAAAAAGAACTAGATCGTACAATAAGGGCTAAACAAAAGGAATACACATCTGGTTTTGAGAACAAAAAAAGTCAGGTAGAGCAGCTCGAGGAGTGGATAAATAAAGGATGCGAAGAAGGATATCTCTCCGAAATAGAAAAGGTTGAGTGGACGAAAACGCTGAATGATGCCGTTTCTGGTATTGAGTCTGACCTCAAATCGGAAGACTACATCCATCTTGCTATAGCATCAAAGGACCTGGATAATGACATTAAGAGATACAATGATCAGATTCATGAAAGAAAGAGCAGCAAAGAACCATGCATCACCTATGCAGAAAAATATTGTCAACTCAGGAGTACCTGTGAGAAAACACTGGATTCACTGGAAGATATTGGATATCCTGATGTCAAAAAAAGAACCATTCTTGCAAACCTGGCCACGCAATATTCAGAGAAATATAATCCACTATTCAACAAAGGCAGATTCGATGAAGCCAAGGGGTGTATAAAGCAAATCTATACTACCCTCCACACTCTCAACCAGGATCTACAGAATATTCATACCCGGTACACCAGTTATTCAAGTAAAATTAAAGAATACAGAGCGATTTCTGAGAATGAGGCTAATCTCATCGAACTGCTTGAAGCTGCACAACAAGCTCTGGATGAATGGAATTTTGCAAGCGTAGAACTTGAACTGAAGAAATTTAATAAACTTCGGACTTCCCAAAAAGAAGTCCCAAAGACCCCTGTAGAGATATTTTTCGAGAGATATGAAGGACGGAAAAATGTTCGTTTAAAAGATTTAATAACAGACTCCTCGGTTGATGCAGTATTAGGTTATATAAAAAATCTCTACCAACAGGGAAAAATATCAGATATCGAGATAAGTTTCAAATAACCCGGTGATTCTATGGATAGCAATAACCTTGAGAATTTTCATACTTTTTGGGCATCAATCCCAAAGGACGTTGAAGATCCTGTTAATTTTAAAAAAGAATCCCTCAAATACACGCTTTTAAAATTTATCGAAGATCAGAATGAACGGGAAATCAATAGGGGAAATTATGACTGTTGTGTTCCGATCCGTGATATCCTACGCGCTATCTCGAAAACAGGGGAACACGTTCCGCTCAGAGATCTGGCCGGCCTTTGTGGATTTGAAAATGGTTCTTACGACGACACGACTCTCGCAAAAATTTATCACTTGATACTTCTTCAATGCCTCAGGGAACTTATCGATGAAGGAAAGCTTCTCTATGTATATGATAAACAACGGGTGAGAAGCCGAATAGCGGAACTCGTCCGATATTTTTCCTATCTGAAACAGCGCTTTGATTACGATTATGAGTCGTCACCTGGTCTGGCTCAGATGGTAAAACTGCAGACCAAGAGCCGGAGAAGACCAAAACGTGATATCACCCTTAAAAACGCCCTCCAGACGGTCTTCGATGTCAAAGATGAAGTAATGCTCAACGAATCCATCCAGGGAGCTATTCAAGATGGAACATATAAAAGGGCATTCGAATTGCTCCGTGTGATGATAAAGAGCAACTTCAAAAAGGATCCTCAGAAAATATTTCTCTCCCACTTCCAGGTTGATGGATTCAGAGAAATCCTGAAAGCAGCCATATCAAAGGATTTTTCATCCGATGATCTCTCCTATCTCATCCAGTCAAGTACCGGCTCTGGAAAAACAGAGACCTTCTTATTCCCAATTTTGATTTATACGTTACTGATGGTCAAGAAGTCCGGCACAAAAGCATTGCTCCTCTACCCACGCATTGATCTCTGTAATGACCAGGTCCAGCGTCTCCTTCGCTACGTTGCAATCATCAATGATTCAGGAGTACTCGGGACAAAAACGGTCAAAATCGGCATTCATCACAGCCGAGCTGAAGATCTTCCACTCAAATGCCCGTACGACGGGTGCACAGGAAAACTGGTGAAACAAAAAGGAGACCGGTTTTTCAGATGTGATCAAAATACTGATCACCTCATCGACTATATTGTTGACAAATCAAGACCGGCTGACATCATCATCTCAACACCTGATTCCATGCACCGGAGATTGATGGATCGATATGGGAAAGAAAATATTTGGGACGGCAAGGAGATTCTTCCAAAATTCATTGTTTTTGATGAGGCCCATATTTATTCAAACCAGTCGGGAATGCATGTCGCAAATATCGTACAGCGACTCCGGCAGAAGATCCGGTCGAAGACATCATCTGAACCGATATTCATTGCATCAAGTGCAACAGTTGGTGCTCCTGAAACGTTTGCATGTCAGCTCTTCTCGACTTCTCATGCTCGGATAATACGGCCCCGTGATGCCGATCTTGAGGAAAAAGGGCGTGAATATGTGGTTTTTGTCAAAGCCACCAAGCCTCGCAAGATACTGATCCATAAACCCGGGGAAGAGAAGGATAGACTCACCATCGCAACAAACCTCTCGGCGATGATACAGACCGCTTTCTGTTTCTATCATACGATGCTCAAAATGGAAGATAAGGACAGGATCATCGGATTTGTCGACTCTATTGATATTATCAAACGTCTCGGAGATAAACTATGTGATGCCGAAAGACGGAGAAACCTCTATCAGTTACGAACTCCGGATCAAAAGTTGGAGACAGCACTAAATCTTAACTGTCCCCATGTTGCCTGTAAGATGCTTCCGCCGAATCCATACACTAATCGTTGCCAGGCTTATCTGGACGGAGAGTGCTGGTGGACTATGGAAGGTCGTGACACCTACCCAATGGACATTCATGTGCATAAATCGGGCAATACATGTAACTGTGATAACAAAGAGGTTGAAACCGATGATTGGGACTTGATGATAACCACCTCCTCACTGGAAGTGGGTTTCGATCATCAGGCCATCATTGGGACATTCCAGTATAAAGCACCGATGAATATCCCCGGTTTTGTGCAGAGAATTGGACGGGGGGGGCGTTCTCCTTCAGATATGCCCGTCTCTGTTGTTGTACTTGGCTCACATCCTCTCGATAATTTTTATTTCCATCACACCACCCTTCTGACGAATCCAGGTTCAGATAAACTTGAAATTCCAATTGACCCTGGAAACATGTATATCAAAAAAATGCATGTTGTTTCGTTTATTTACGACTATATCAGTACGCATGCCTATCAGGACGAACTCAGGGCCCATTACTATAATCTTGAAGTAAATGAGACGCTTCGGCTTATTGAGGAAAATAAAACCCACATAATTAAAGAAGTTATCGAGACATTCCAGATCAGCCACCAGGATGTCAATCAGATCCTTGATCAGCTCTGTGACTATTATGGCTCACTGCTCGGACCCATTGAACCGGGCGTTGAAAACGGCTCTTTTATTGACCTCTGTCGGTTCGATAGAGAGAATCAAGGGAGAGGGATAGAAGAGATCAAAAACAACATTTTTCGGACAGTTATTCGGCTTGGAGGGGATTTATGAACCGAGAAGAAAAGATTGCCAGATTACGGGCCGCTCATAAGTACTGGAAGAAATTTGGCTCTGGGCCAGGAAAATTCCCTTATCCCTACATGCACCCACCGGATCTCTTTAAGTTGGACCCGGTTACAACCAAACCATATTGTGTTCCGGCAAATTTTATTCCGGAAAGTGTTGGTGGTTCCATCGCCATTGTCAAGCGCTCAATTGGGGAACAACAACCGCTTGATGTCGAGGGGAAAGATTTCATTCTAAGTAATTATCTGCCGGGAGGGTACAAAAAACGGTGGGGATTCAAGCACTATCGCGCAATATGGCAACCAAGTAGCAGGACACAGGGTTATTCAAAGATTGATCAGACATTCGATTTTGGAAAAAGCTTGACACTGGATGAGATATATTCGCATGAAACAATCTCGCTCCTTCATTTTCCAACAGACAGGACTTCAGTCTACTTCCCTGAAACGGTCTATGTTGAGGAGATTGAATCTCACGGCACGTTCTTTTGGGATGATACAAACCATCTCCTTTCGCAGCGCCGGACCGAGGGCACCACCCACGAAGCCAAGAGAGATCCGATTTCTGCACCATTGTGGGTGACCATCCCTATATCTGTTTCTGATTCGACAGGAGAGGGCGGAGAAACAAATCCGGTGACCTTCCAGGAAGGTTCTCTTCTTCAATCTGCAGCATATATTGCTGATTTCAAACTCGCACGCTGCTACTATGCGAATTGCCTTCAACTCTTCACCAGCGGGCAATCGCTCACCAGGCTCATTCCTTTCTACCATGACCTTGATGATCGGTATGCTCTTATCGGCACAGAGCATAATTCCCAGGCTGTTGTCTTCAGCATCGATCTTCAGCCATATCTCGAGGCGGCTTTTGCATATGTGGCATCACAACCGGTAATACAGAACGATCTGAGAATGGCCCATCTCGGTGAGATGCTGCATGCCTCTGTTCTCCAGAAGGAGGGATTGCTGGGCTCACTGTACGATGTAGAATGGTTCCTCAATTTCCTGTGTGGTGTGGATTATATTCTTAAAGAGTTTAATCCAGACAACGATCTGCGTGCGTTATTTGGTCTTAATCTGGATGAACAGAAAAGACTGGTTTCACAACTGATTCCAGAGGAGAGCGAGATTAGGCTCCGGCTTGCAGGGTTCACTCTCGAAAGTCGTGCTGATATCACAAACATTCTCGAGGATCACCAGGTGAGACTACGTGAACTTGTTGAGAAGTCTTTTGATGAAAGTTCGTTTAGAGAATTCATTCAACATGTCCTCTCACAGACAATTGAAAAGACGATTCAGGTCTGGAGCCAACAGATTTTCAGTGTTGTCGGTGAAGGACTCACATTCTGGTCTGATCCCGGTGAGGATACCTGCCAGTTGCATGTATATGCCTATGACACCTACCAGGGTGGGACAGGGATCGCCCGGGAATTTTATGGAAAAATCCAATCTCTCGCTGCTGAGCCTGCTGGCAATATTAACATACAGATGAGGCGGGCTCTTTTATGTGACGTGGACATTGGAGATTTAGCTATCAGATCGATATTCAAAAAGTACAACACGCATTTCCTCTCCGGGATCTTTTTAGAGGATGATGATTTGCAGGATCAGATAATCAGCAATGCACTCGAAGATATGGAGAAGGGCAGTCATATCTCGTTCGACGAAAAAGACCGGGATGACATTCGTACATTTGTCAGGCTAGATCTCAAGCGACTAACGATATCCGAAGATCTGATTGCGTTCTATCGGGAACTCGTACTCGGTTTTGATAGGTTGGAGGCTTCTTTGAAGAGGACTCCGGGGTGTGTTGACCTGCTCCTCTACTGCTCCGCCCACCCCTTTTACGACCCGCGGGCTCTCCGTCTGTTTGAAGTTTTCCGCACACGGCACAAAGGCGATCTGACCGAAATCGCTTCACGGGTCGACGAGATCGTACCTATTTGCATTAATGCTTGTCCGGAATGCATCGATCTTGATGATCAGTATGGAATGACATCTGCTAATTATGCACATCGCGACAAGCGCCTACTCCTGAATCTACTGGATGTGATCTGATGAATGGAATATACGTCCCCTTTGAAATCTTGGTGAAAGAACCAGAGAAATACCAAGATCAATGGATTCAGAGTCGGACCTGGTTATCGTCGCAGCCTTACTATGCAACAGTACAGGGTGGACCTAAGTATTTACTGAACCTTGAGGTACCCTCCGGATTTCGACACGATATCAGGATTGCGATATGGGAACATCCTCCAAATTGGCTCCCCTACACTGAAACATCACCGAGCCTCATCTCGCTATTCTCTAGTGATGATGAAGAATGGAAAATGATGAGTCAATTGTTCTGTCAGGGTGAGGAGGTATTCTTTGAGGGTTTCCTGAAATATTCTTCCGGGATATTCTGGATAAATGTTGAACGTATCCTTATCGCTCATCCTTCGATTGCAATCGGGCCCCGAGAGATTATCAGCGCCCTTCATTGCCCGAGGATCTATTATCTTGAATATATCAAAAACACCATGGATAATCTCCTCAAAAGACCCAGAAAAGAGGTTTCACGCGGAAATTTGGTCCATAGCATCTGTGAACAACTCATCTTATCGGGAGAGATCATCCGCCTTTCTGATATGGGGGGAAAGGAGAGAAGCGGACTATTACGCAGAATTGTCGAACACGAGACGAATACCACATTCAGAATGGATTCTGCTCTCCATCTTCTTGCAGAGACTCCCTTCGAGGCTGTCCAGAAACAATGCTATTTCCATCTCAAAGACTTCATGCAGGAAACCGAGGTTGCGGAGTTCTTCAGAGGAAAAAATGTTGCCACTGAGCGGATGGTCAATCAACTCTATGGATTTTCTGGGGTAGTCGATTTTATCGTCGATGGGTCCATACCGGTAGAGTTTAAAACATCTTCGAAGCTTCGTGCAGAGCACCTGATGCAACTCAAGGTATACCTCCTTATGAGTTATCTAGACTCGGGCAATCGCATGGGGCATCTCATGTTTTCGAAGTGTATACAATCGGAGAGTTCCGGTGAATCCCGTCACATTCATCCTGTTGAACTAACCGACGAGGACATCGAAAAAATCCTGCATGGTCGGCACCGTGTTTTGCTCATGAGAAAGGGGATGCAGCTTCCCTCCCCCCAAAATATGGACTGCGATGGATGTAGACACAGCCATCCTTCACCACATTCTCTGCGAAAAATGTATCCTGCATGTCCATTTTACTGTCAGACCGAGCGGTACTGGGACTGCTATTCATATGATGAAACTGGCCAGATAACTGTATTATGCCCACTTTTTGAGGATTGCACGCTCAAATTCTCCTATTTCGATACTGAAAAAATTGATCATTATAACAAGATGCGAAAGGCCATTTCGGCAGAAAACGAAGAACTAGGCCTTCTTTCCAGACAACTCCGCAACCTCCCTGATGAGGCGCTCCGGATGTGTGGTCAAAAAGTTGATGGCCTGAAGCTCACGACAAAATCAGAATTGGTCTGTATTTTTAGTTTGGATGAGGCACTCCCATGCCTCGATTGTATTCCTGGTGATCGAGTGACGATCTCGACAGAGGATAAAAAACACACCTATCCTGCAACACTGACCAGAACCGGTCTCAATGAAGTGCATGTCCTCTTCGGCGGTTCCCGGGGTGAAGGGTTCTTTGGATCATCCACATATGCTCTTTCCAAGGACTATTCTGAGAAGGCAATTATGCGCTATCTGCTCAAGGTGATCGATTTTACCGAACGCAACAAGCGAGAGATGCAGACCTCTTACGGTTCCCGGAAAAAGATCCTCGAAAAACGTGCAATGAAAGAGTACGATCCGAAAGCTGTAGCCGAGAGTCTCTTCAAAAAACAGCTTGTTGCGCTCCATTCCCCAGCACAGACCTCTGACGTCGAACGATGCGTGGAGATCCTTGATCATCTCTCAAAAAAATTTTCAATCCTTGTTGTTCTCCGGAATAGATCGGAGATTGAGGAGTTTGTTGAACAGTATCCAAAGAGACACGAACTCCTTATTATCGACAGGGATGAAGATTTCTCCTCCAAACCCAGAGTATGTGAGATTGGAAATGCAAATACACCCGAGGAGATTCAGGAAAAGATCTCATTATCGCGTGTGCTCGTCACCGATATCGGATTCCTTCAACGTTCTCATTTCTTTGAGTCTCTTTCACTTCCTGAACGAAGATATTATTTTGATTATGTATGTGCGACGGGAGCTGAACAATTTTTTGAACCGGTATTTTACTACATCAAAAATCTGGGATATTCAACGCTTCTCATCGGGGATGCGTTCAGGATGTCGTATCCGGTGAGGAGTGGGGAGGCCCGCTCGCTCGGGCTTGGTGAAAGACCTTTTGAGCGACTTATTCTCTATGATTCATATTTTGAGTCGAAGGATTATGAGATCTACCATGAATCCTTCACGCGCCTTCCCGAGAGTGTAATTCGAGCCTTTGAGAAGATTGATTCGGAGATCTCTTCAATGCGGGTTGACGGAAACCTCTCATTTATCGATGTGAAGGGTCATGAAAAAGGGATTTCACGTGTCGACTGTCTCTATCAGATTCGCATGGGAGATGGACCAATGAGATATCAGGTGGTTATTGAGCCCGACCGTGTTTTAGATGCCGGAACGATAGAGAGACTCATCAGCCACCTTACAAAACATTCCATCGGAGACTACAGCCCCGGAAATTCGTTTTCGGTTGGAGAGTATTCATGTAGAGTTGTTCAGATTGATCCACTAGGGAGCGTGAATGCGTCAGATCCAAAAGAGAATGTCTCTCTTGTGCTCCGCATTCCGATCTCATTGTCTGAAACGCTTCAAGAACTGCTGTATTCAAATGAAGAGGAGGCAGACGAGGTAATTGCGATTCTGAAGACAATGTCCCCGAATGAACGAAACGAGGCGGCTGTCATCACACCATTTATTTCTCAGGCCTCACTTCTGAAGAAACAGATGTTTCTCAGCGGGATCGAGGATGTTCCAGTCCTGCTTCCTTATCACGCTAGTGGGCGGAGTTTCCGGTCTTGTATTATCTCTCTTGTGAGCGCCAACGCTGAGCGTGTCATCAGGTACCCACTTACAGACCCTGGTGTGCTGTATACGATGTTCACCTCCGCCGAAGAGAATCTCGTTATTGTGGGGGACAAAGAGACAATTGGACAGAGCAGATTGATTGCAGAAATTATCTCCAAAGAACAGTCTTCAGGATGAGGCATAATGCCATTTCATAATTCTGAACTAGACGAAGAGATTGTGGCGTTGATCGAGAATTATCGGATAGTATGCAACAAGCGGATAGTCCATTCTTATACTGATTTTAAAATCGACAGTTACCGTATCCTCGACCGACCGCTCCCCGATATGGTCATCGATGATCTCAAGGCAGGTTCATGGACGGTTATGGAGTTATCAGAAAAATATGGAGTGGGGAAAGAGGACATCGACGATATCTTGGGGAATATCATGAAAAATTGCTTCTATTTCATTGATAGGCATAAGTACATCCCTCGTCGTGTCGGGCGCGATGAACGTCCCGGAAAGAGAACGAATATCAGATATTCGCTGATTCCTATTCCAATCCATGCACGGTTATTTGATATCACGCTTGGCATGAGTCTTCTAGGATGGGATGAAAAGATTCGATTTCATGATTATATTGAGTATATCCCTGCAGATTCAATTAAGCAGGATTATTGTAAATTTGTTTCAGAATATTGGGGAATCCCAATAGCGAAAGTACTCAGGTATTTTTCCAGGGAAAATACTGAGTTCATTATGAGTCGGTGCGGACCGTTACCGGTTACGGCAGACTCAGTTGTGTATCAAACCATAAGAGAAAATATTTCCGAATCTCCCTATTTCCTTAGATATCAGTTCACAGTGATGAACTTTGAAAGATTCAAACGCCAATTTGATCCCATTCTTGCCGAGGGTATTGTTTCGTTTTCAGAGATGCAATATTGTGCAATCCAATTGGGTGATGCACTCCGTTATCAGCGAAGTATTAAAAATAAGGGTGAAGTCAAAGATCTCGAGAGGATTAATGAAGAATTGTTCGAGATCTTCTTCAAACGTTGATATTCAAGAAACTATACCATTCACGTCGAACACTCACCGATGAAAAAAATTAGATGTGGAATTGTAATAAAAACCTATCTAAGTAGAATCACAATTTTTCGAGTAAGGATTGATTATGTTATGATACATCCTCTAGTTCTTTGTTCGCATAAAACGGCATTTTATTACGAAAAATGAACTGAAAACTCCTTAATCATTAAATTAGCCTATAAGAGATTATTCACTTCTTCATTTTTCTTCCTGTAATCTTTTCCCGATCTCTTCGACAATTTCACTTATATTTTTTATATGATAGATTTTTTTCCTGGTATTTTTAGCATCTCTTCTTTTTTCAATCCAACCAGCCTTCACTAATTTCGAGAGTATCAATCCCGTATATCTTTCATCATGGCCAAAAGTCGCAATTGCATCCTGAAATGAAAAATCCCCAGTATTATAATTAGAATAAAGCAAGGAGATCTTTTCTAACAAATATTTAGGAACGCTTTCAACCATTTACATTCAAATAGCATTCATTCAAAAGATACTTATACCTATAAGTAGTCAAATGATTTATTAGTCTAATGAATGAGTTGAGTATTATGTTGGCAAGACCAAAAATTATTGAGACGCCACATGGAAACCTTGAAACTCCATGTTTCTTTCCTGTTTACCACATTAACAAACGCGGATCGGGTTCGTCTCCAAAATACTGGAATGAAATTCCAGAACAAAAAACAATGCTCGTTAATGCAAATGGGTTGAAGAAATCTGAAATATTTAAGAAGGTTATGCGAATCGGGCTCGAAAACCACTTTAATTTTCGTGGGATATTCTTTGTTGATAGTGGGGGTTTACAAACTCGTCTTTACAATTTCAAATTAGATCCAATTGAAATTCTTCGAATACAGGAACAAATTGGAGCCGATATTGCTTCAACCCTGGATTCACCTGTCCTCCAGGAAGATAATAT
>Ga0334884_1004678_pt1 | contig 13788 bp, 9 predicted proteins | sample GraSluR1_MG_7_FD_207215 | JGI IMG/M metagenome (GOLD analysis project Ga0334884, IMG submission 207215) | Sludge microbial communities from methane-producing bioreactor in Wageningen University, Netherlands - Granular Sludge_12_05 R1 | ecosystem: Engineered > Bioreactor > Anaerobic > Unclassified...
TAAATGGGAAAATTCAGGAAATAAAACTAGTCGCAAGAGGCTATCGTAGATTTGAGAATTTTAGAAGTGCAATTCTGTTTTTTCATGGAGGGTTAGAACTTTATCCACTAAAATGGTAGTAGAACCAGTAAAACTAACAAAAAAAGACTATGAAACGAATTATTTTCCCATTGTTACTAGGAGTTATAATATCTTATTCATCCTTAGCACAAAATAAAACCTTTTACGATTTCACCGTGGAAACCATTGAGGGTGAAATATTTACTCTTTCGCAACTTAAAGGAAAGAAGGTTATGGTAGTGAATACTGCATCCAAATGCGGTTTAACTCCACAATACGAACTGCTTGAAAAAGTTTACCGCCAGTACAAAGATCAGAATTTCGTAATCATTGGCTTCCCTGCCAATAACTTTATGAATCAAGAGCCTGGCAGTAACTCTGAAATTCGTGAATTCTGCAGCCAAAACTATGGTGTAACTTTTCCCATGATGGCAAAACTATCAGTGAAAGGAAAGGATATACATCCTCTTTACCAGTGGCTTACATCTAAAGAACAAAATGGTGTTTTGGACACCGATATTACATGGAACTTCCAAAAATTTCTTATCGATGAGGAGGGGCGCATGGTCATGACAATCTCGCCACGTCAAAAACCCGATTCCGAAGAGATTATTGGCTGGATTACTCAAAAAAAATAGTAGATTTTTTCACAAAGTATTTTTTAAAATAGCAAATCCTTGGTTTATTTGATAAACCAAGGATTTGCTATTTATTATCAATAAGCTAAACAAAACTAAGCATTGATACAAATCATACCAAATTATTGGTGAGATATATTAAACCTTTCCTAAATTAGCATTTCAAATGCTATAAGTAGATAAAAAAGTAAGGATTAATTGATGGTTAAAAGATTTCTGTTTCTCCTCCCCTTTCTATGCTTCTTTCACAATACATCGTATTCCAAGGGCGTAAAAAGTATGCCTAATAGAAAGCGACTGATTGAAGCCTACAGAATGGCTGAGCATATCAGAATAGACGGAAATCTGGATGAAGAAATTTGGAGCCAAGCTAAAATCGCCCATGAATTTACTCAATATGAGCCCTTCAATGGCTCATTCCCTTCAGAAAAAACCGAAGTAAGGGTTTTGTTTAATGACAATGCAATATACATTGGCGCTATTCTACATGACGATGAACCTGATAATATTTTCCGAGAACTGGGCCAAAGAGATAATTCTGATCGGGTTAAAGCTGATGCTTTCACGGTTCTAATTAGCCCTTATAACGATGGAATAAATTACTTTGAGTTTATCGTTTCCGCATCTGGAGTTCAAACAGATATTCGACATACGGGAACAAGCACCGATCGTAGCTGGGATGCTGTTTGGGATTCTAAGGTTTCAATAATTGAAGGCGGATGGATTGCTGAGCTTAAAATTCCTTTCTCCGCATTAAGATTTTCAAGCCGTACAAATGGAAATTGGGGAATCAATTTCAGAAGGTTAATTAAACGATACAACGAATGGAGTTCTTGGAATCCAATCGACAATTCTATTTCTGGTATTGTGAACCAATCGGGCGAACTGACAGGTATTAGCAACATTGACACCCCCATTAGACTGTCCGTTAGCCCTTACATCTCAACGTACCTAAACAAGTATCCCGATGCTAAACCGGTAAGTTTCCGCTTCAATGGAGGAATGGATTTAAAGTATGGAATCTCTGAAAGTTTCACTCTTGACATGGCTCTAATCCCCGATTTTGGCCAGGTTAAATCCGATGATAAAATACTCAATATTTCACCCTACGAGGTACAGTATAGCGAACAACGCCCATTTTTTACTGAGGGAATGGATCTATTTCAAAAAGGGGGTATATTCTACTCAAGACGTATAGGTTCAAAACCTAGAGGGTATAACATTTCAGATGATGATCTCCTCGAAAATGAAATTATTGCAGAGAATCCTTTGGAAACAAAAATGATCAATGCAACAAAAGTAACAGGACGAACGAATAAAGGACTAGGTGTAGGTTTTTTTAACGCCATGACATCAAATACTTATGCCACAATTCATGACACCATATCAAACGATAAAAGGCATGTTCTCACACAGGGATTCACCAATTACAACATGCTTGTTTTTGATCAAACGCTTCGAAACAACTCATACCTGAGCCTTGTTAACACCAACTTTCTAACCCCTAAACAGGAGTACATTGCAAATGTAACTGGTACCGATTTTATCTTTCGCAATAAAAAGAATAGCCATTCATTTTCGGGAAATGGGGCCTTAAGTCAAATTGATGATCAGTCATTTGAGTATGGATACAAGCATTACACTAAATTTGAAAAAACCTCAGGAAACTTCCTTTACAACATTTGGAGTAATACCGAAAGTAAAAACTACAACCCTAATGACATGGGTTTCCTTCAGAAAGCCAATGAATTTAATAATGGAGGTAGTGTTGGTTACAGAATATATAAACCTTTCTGGCATTTGCTAAATTGGACTAGCTGGATTGGAGGTTCATACAAGATGCTTCATGATCCAAGAGTATACAATTCGTCCTATTTTTACATCAGCTTAAGAACTACCGTTGCAAAAACGTACCATTATTTGAGCTTCGATTTCTGGATGGATCCCACAAAAGTTCATGATTACGATGAACCCCGCGTTGATGGAAGAATGGTTATTATTCCCCAAAGATTTTCATTCAGCGTTTACTCTTCAACGGATTACCGCAACCCACTTGCTTTCGATACGCGTGTAGGCTACATTAAAGGAGGGTCGTTAGATTATTCTAATTACTATGTTAGCTTTTCGCCCCGTATAAGGTTTAGCAATAACACTTTTTTGGTGTACGAAGTAAGGCAAGATTATACGCAAAATAGTATTGGTTATGTTGATAGAACTGATGATAATACAACTATTTATATGGGATTGCGTGATGTATCAACCCTTACAAATACGTTCGATTTTTTACTATCATTCACTGCAAATTCATTTTTAAATTTAAGGGCAAGACACTATTGGCGATGGCTAGACTTTAATAGCTACCATGAGCTGAATTTGGACGGTACTCTTTCCGCACCCCTCGACAATTATACCAATTCAAAAAACATAAATTACAACCTATTCAACCTTGACCTAACCTACCAATGGAACTTTGCTCCCGGTAGTATCCTATCCGTTGTTTGGAAAAATGCCATTGAGAGATCTGATAGCGATGTTAGATCAGGATTTCTACATAATTGGGGAGGAATTCTTGAATCAAGTCAAATTAATAGCATTTCTTTAAAAATGCTTTACTACCTCGATTACCACTCGATTATGAAAGGAAAAGGTAAAGCTTAATTTTGCACAAACAGGCTATAAAATAGGCTTATTCCCATATGCTCTGCCACATGTCGATGTGCTTTAAGGTAAACTCCTGTTTCAAGTCTACTGTTTATGCTATAAAATAGATCATACTGCTGAAAGATAATATCGTTTTGGTCAACTGGAGCTACAATGTATAAACCCATCCGTAAAAGAAAAGTAAATCTTCCTGCATTAACACCATAGCCAAGGGCTAAATCCACTATTCCTTTTTGAATTTCCCTTCCATCCCGTCTTAACGATTCATTTAAATATCCATCTCGTTCTATTCCCATCGATAATGAGATTAATGACAACGTGCTAAAAGGATGTATATACCCACCGCTAAATCCACTGATTGGACAGAAAACTAATGGATATTCAGGCGTTTCGTCCTGTACCTTTCCCGAAAAGAATGAGCGTAAAAAAAACTTTCTATTCCTTTGTGATGTTTTAAAGCTCATATTATTCCTATCAAAGAAATACTCCCTATAGGGAGAGTAGTTTAATCCCAATGAAAAGGTAGGATAATTCATACCCTTATTAGGCTGTTTAATGCCACCATTGGAAATATGGTTGTACCAGCTTGATCCCTCAATACGAAACTGATCATTGATGGGAACTACAAATCTTAACCCTCCTATTAGGGTGAAACTTAACTTTGAGCTGAAAAACTGATTTGTGGGGTTTGTTTCAGCATCGTAAACCTTACTAAGAAATGCTAATCCAGTACCCAATCGGAGATTAAGCTTTAACAATGTATAGTTTAGCAGGACGGGCTCAATGAATCCATTTACTGTTAGAGCATTACCTAAAATATTCGGTAATCCGAAGTTAACAAACCCCAAACTAACCCCAGAATATGACCAACAATTGCATTGAATGTAATCCTCTTCGGCATTATTTAACCGCATTAAATCAACCTCGAATCCTGCGGGATTTCGATCAGCAAACTGATGAAGAACAGCCGTATGGGTAAAAATAAATCCGTAATGAAATCTTGACGAATAGCTTAAAGGATGAACAATGCTGTCGCTATTACATATACCACCAAAATAGTGAAACAATAGGATTACGGTAATCAAAAAACCTCTAATGTAGATAAACATCTATGGTTAATTTTTTTATTCTTTTATAATTCTCCTTTTCTTGCTAATATAATATAATTTCAAAGCCTAACAATTATGCTACAAGCATTATTTGCTTTCTTTTTCTAATCACCATTTTACAACAAGTAAATTGGAAAAAAAGGAAAATTTTTATATATTGCTTGCATAGCAAAAAAAATAAATATTTCTACAATCATTTATTAATAATACTTATAATAAAAATCTTCATCATTCATAGATATTAAAAATCTAAAAATAATACCAAAATGACTGAGAATCAAAAACTCGACAAGATTGCAATTACAGTAAAATCGCATAAACTCCTAAAAAAATTGCTAAAGGAGAATGTCAAGTTGGAAGAAATCATGCGTAATGCACGCAATGAAACTGAAGCGCTTATAGGAGTACGTAATTGGGTATTGGCGTATTTAAAAGAAAATCCAAATGCATACGGTTTCTATAAAGGAACCGAAAAGGGTAGAGAAGTATTTGAAAAGCTCACATGGCAGGATTATGCCGCCATAAGGTTGCTAGACTATGTTGACAATGCTGGCCGAGAGTACGAGGATTTAAACCTGAGGGGAGAGATAGCCATCAGTAATCCAATTAAACTTATATGGCTCGCTGTAAACTTTGGCACCGGAGGTGCTAAGCCATATTTCTTTGAGGATATGCTTTACCTGTTCCGACAATTTGCCGGTACATATAAGCGTAAACTTCCAACTAAGATTAATCTAAACGAATGGATGGAACGTTTTCCCAGCGGACTTGATCCTCGTATTGTAAAACTTAGAGAGGAAAACCGGGAAAGAATTATTAATATACTTATTGAAAAGATAGAATTAGGCGAAATAAAAAGTGATCGATACACCTTTTCTCCCAAACTTTCGCACGAACAAAAATTTTTACAAATGTTGGAGTGGTGGGATGACTATAGATTTCATCTCAACTTTGCTGTAAGATCTCCACGACTGCTCAACGAGTTGCTTGGTAATTCACTTGATCCTGATACCATGAAGATACTTTACAGTGCAGAGAAAGCTGGTATTCCATTCTTTATCAACCCTTACTATCTTTCCCTATTACATGTAAGGGTGCCATATTTTGCCATAGGTGCTGATCTGGCAATTCGATACTATGTAGTTTATAGCCAACAACTCGTAGATGAATTTGGATATATTGTAGCTTGGGAAAAGGAGGATAAAGTTGAACCAGGAAAACCCAACGCTGCCGGCTGGATTCTTCCTACACACCATAATGTTCATCGTAGATACCCTGAAGTAGCTATCCTCATTCCAGCAACAATGGGTCGTGCCTGTGGCGGATTATGCGCATCGTGTCAGCGAATGTATGATTTTCAGAGAGGAAACCTAAATTTCAACCTCGATAAACTAAAACCCAATGAGTCTTGGGACATCCAACTTAAAAAGATTATGGAATACTGGGAAAACGACACCCATCTGAGAGATATCCTAATTACTGGCGGAGATGCTCTTATGAGTTCAGACAATTCAATGAAAAAAATGTTAGATGCTATACTAAATATGGCTATCCGTAAAAAGCAGAAAAATGAAGACCTTCCCGATGGAGAAAAACTTGCAGAAATTGTTAGGGTTAGGTTGGGAACACGTTTACCCGCATATTTACCTCAAAGAATTACTCCTGAACTTATTCAAATACTCTCAGATTTTCGACAGAAAGCTCTAGAAGTTGGTATTAAACAGTTCATAATTCAAACACATTTCGAATCACCAATGGAGATAACCCCCGAAGTAAAAGAAGGTATGAAGCTCTTTCTTCAATCGGGATGGATGATAACAAATCAGCATGTATTTACCACCGCTTCTTCACGAAGAGGGCATACTGCCAAACTAAGGCAAACGCTTAATGAAATTGGCGTTCTCCCCTACTACACATTTTCTGTTAAGGGTTACATGGAGAACTACTTCAACTTTGCAACCAATGCACGTGCCGTACAGGAGCAAATTGAGGAAAAGGTTTTTGGGACAATAAATGATAAAAACATTGAAAAGATCAAGGAGATAACTCTTGATCCCATGCATATGGACGATAATCTGATAGTAATGATGCAAAAAAGTGGGCTTCCATTTATTGCAACTGATCGTAACGTACTAAACCTTCCTGGGGTTGGAAAAAGCTTAACATATAGGGTTATAGGCGTAACTCGTTATGGACGGAGGGTTTTACAATTTGACCATGATCAAACCCGTATCCATAGCCCAATAATACATAAAATGGGGAAAATTATTATTATTGAAAGCAAATCTATTAGTGAGTACTTACGACAACTTGAAGATATTGGGGAAGATATAACGGAATATGAAAGCATATGGGGATATTCAATAGGAGAAACCGAAGCGAGGCTTCCTATTTACGAATACCCTGAATATGATTTTGTAACTTCCAAAGAACTTACAAATATTGATATTGAATAATTTAGCAGTAATTAAAGAAAGAATAGACTTCGCTAAATATTGGCAAAGCCTATTCTTTTTTTTAAAAATGTTTTATAAAACTATTAAGCCTAATGCAATAATAATAATTACTACAAAGAACCCAAGTAAAGGTTGATTAACATTTCGTGCCCGATAAAAGTCAATCTGCTCTTCTAAGTATGATTTTCCCTCGTGATGGTAATCATATAAATCGAAATAGGTTTTGGTTCTGTAAACCCAAAAAGGAGTTAAAACTATGGCTGATAGTAAAACCAAACCAAGTAAAGCCAAGAAAGAACCAAGAACCCACATAAAATTAGTCGCTCTAATAGAACGAATTGTTGCCTCAGTTAGCCTAACATTTAAAATATAAATTGATTCCAACTTATTTAATTGATGTCTATAGCTAATTATCCAACTTTGTGTTATTTCAATATTTTTTGAATGCAATGAATTCTCTGGTTCAGAATTAAAGGCCGCTCTAATTTCGCAAAGTTTAGCATCTAAATCTGATATCTCATTTGTAATTCTTTCGTAATCATCCTTGTACCTTCTTTCCAATGCAATCAACTTGTTTTTCTGGGTTTTAACGCTCCTAACACCCGATGATAGGTTAATCATCGCCTCATACCAGCTATCGCTGAAAAGATCAAGTGTGTGTATTCGAGATTCTAAAACAGCTATCCTCCTTAACTTTTTAATCGGATAATCCTTTGCACGACTTACCTGCGATACCGTATCAGCAAATGCATAATAATCGGAATTATAGTCGTAAAGTTCATTCTGCATTTTGTTCATTGCATTTTCGCTGAAGCCTTGCTTTATCTCATTTGTCGACCACCACAACAAACCTCCAATAAAAAGAGTTGCTATAGATGTAATAAAACCCCCAAAAAGTACAAAAGGAATCGCACCAATGTAACGTGGTAAGCGAATTGCTATATTTTTTAAAAAATCCCTTGTTTCAAATTCTCCCCCCTTTGTAACCAAATATGCTGGTAAAATTGTATTGGCCATTAGCGATGATAGTATTGCTATTACCAATATGATTAGCAGTATTTGCATAATTGGGAAAGAAATCCCAAGAACCGGAAGTTGAATTGCTGTTCCAGCAAAGATATGTAACAACAAAATTACTGCAGTACTAAGTATAGCGATCAATATCATTACAGCATGCCGTGAAGTTGATAAAAGTGACCAATACTCGCTGAATGTTCGCTTGGGATCATTGTAAAGTGTAAAACCTGCAAAAAATACTATGCTTATAAGGAAAGGTAAGGTCATGGCAATAATAATCCATTCCTGCTCCAAAATACTGGTGAGGTATAAAAGAAAAAAGACAATAAATGAAATTCCCAACACAGATATAAATCCATTTCTAAAGGTGTTAACTGAAAAAGCTTCAGGTATCCTAGTAATGGCTAACTTAAAAAAACGCCAACTCCATATTACGAGATAATGCCATATTAACTTAACAATGAAGAATATTACAGGATGAATTACTTCGTTCCAAATCCATAAAACGATCCAAGAAATGATCTTCCATATGAATTTAAATATAAAGGCAATAAATTCAAAGATTGTTACCACCCCATAAACCATCCAACCTGCAGCATTAAAAAGAAAAATGAAGAATGCCAATATAGGTAATAGCATTGATGTAACAGAGTTACGGTTTGACCAATCATCCTGAATTTTCTTTTGGTTTAGAATAAAATCAGGTTTCACATTGATAATGGTAGCCCTAATAAAGCCTAATAAAGCAAAAAAGATAGATAAACCTATGAATATAAAGAGATAAGCGAATCTAAATAAGAATTCGGGATCATCCATAATATTCAAAGGCAATGGGATAAAAAACTCTTTAAGAGTAAGTAGAATTGGAATCATAGCTCGAAATATTTAGTTAGTAAATTTTAAAATGGGGTTATTTATCAAATATTTTAACCATACAATTCAATACCTGCCTATTGTAAAACAAATTTAATTTTTTTATTTAAAAAAACAAATATTCAATTATTAAGGCTATATCAATACATAAAAAAAAGCGGGAAAATCCCGCTTTTTAAAAAATTCCAAACCTTTAATTATTATGAAATTGATATCTGCCTTGCTGGTTTTTCCTTTGCCTCTTCACGTTTGGGAATGTTAATCTTTAGTATGCCTTCCTTATAAGAAGCTTTAATTTTTTCACTATCAGCTCCTTCTGGTAATGTAAAGCTACGCTTGAATGCTGTGTAGCTGAATTCTCTTCGCATAATCTTTTCATTCTCCACCTCGTTTTTAATCTCCTTCTCGCACGAAATGGTAAGTAAATTATTGTGAATATCAATTTTAAAATCTTTCTTTTCCAGACCAGGAGCAGCGAGCTCAATGGCAAAGTCATCTTTGGATTCAAGGATATTCACTGCAGGAACAGTCCCCACGTTTGGGCTATCGAAGAAGTTTGACAAAAAATCATCGCCAAAAAAGGCATCTACAAGGCTTGGAATATTGCCGGTCTTTGTTCTTATCATGGGTATCATAGCAAATCCCTCCATATTTTTTAGATTAAACATTAGATTATTTTTATGGTGCACATAACTCACACCGTCGATTAATTGTATTCAAGAGAAATGCCAAATGAAATTTTCATGCCATGATGTCTTGTTTTATTAAAACAACCTGCCAGCTTGTCCTGTTGCGACAAAAAAATATTGTATTACTTTGAGGATCGAGGATGAAACCGAATAATCGTATCCCTGAGATACTGCCTATCGAGGTGTGTGTATATTTCTGTTGTAAGGATAGATTCGTGACCCAGCATTTCCTGGACCACACGAATATCTGCTCCTCCCTCAACCAGATGAGTGGCAAACGAATGCCGAAGGGTATGAGGGCTAATTACTTTCTTAATCCCTGCATCTTTTGCCGCTTTCTTGACAATGGTAAAAATCATTTCGCGGGTAAGTTTACGACCACGTCGATTCAAGAAAAGTATGTTTTCAGATGCCTTGTCAATTTTAAGTAAACGATTTCTATCGGGTAAATAAAGATTTATTTCCTTAATCGCTTTTTTTCCAATGGGTACTAATCTCTCCTTATCTCCTTTACCGGTTACACGGATAAAACCTTGCTCAAAGTTTAAATCAGTCAGTTTGAGGTTAACCAACTCTGAAACTCTAAGCCCACAACTATAAAGTGTTTCAATGATTGTTTTATTCCTTTGCCCTTCAGGTTTACTCAAATCAAAAGTTGATTCCATGTTGTCAATATCTTCGACGCTAAGGACATCTGGAAGTTTCCGTGTCATCTTAGGTCCTTCAATCTGATGAGACGGGTCAATATCAATAACCTCCTCCAGCATAAGATACTTGAAGAAACCTTTTACTCCCGATAAAATTCGTGCCTGAGATCGGTGATTGAAACCATTCTCCCTAATAAATTCAAGAAAATGGGTTATATCGTTTGAGGTTAATGACTCTGGCTCCTTACCCAATTTCTCATCGGCAAACTCAGCCAGAAGTTTAACATCTCGTTGGTATGCTTCGACTGAATTTTCCGACAATGACTTCTCGAGCCTTAAAAACCTAACATAATCCTCAATCGCTACAACCCAACCCATAACTTTGCAGGAATTGTAATTTTAATACGTAATATTTATTCCACAACAGCTTCATACCCTACAGGAACAATGTAAATTGGAACTTCACCTTCGTTGCATTTTAAAATTTCGGACACCTGGTCATCGTAAAAAGCTCCAACAGGTACAGATCCTAATCCTAAAGCAACTGCCTGTAGGTGAATATTTTGAGCCACATGTCCTGCTTCCATACAAATATAACGGTAAGCTCGTTCTCCATACCGCTGAGCGGTACGCTCCTCGATCATGGTGAAAACAAAAACTGCATGAGCATCGCTTACAGCTGTTTGACCAAGTGATGCATCGGAAAGTTTTTTTCGTAGATCCTCTGAAAATACTTTTATTAAACTATGATCCTTAGGAACATACTTATATACCCCACTTGCAGTGAAAAGGTATGTTTCTAAAGGGTATGTGGCTCCCGCTGATGGCGCAGTACGAAATAATCTTTCTCCCCAACTATGGGTAACTCCCTGAGCTGCCCATAGCAGCTGAGAAACCTGTTCAACCGATAGGGGTTTGTCCTGAAAACTGCGAACTGATTTACGCTCATTTAAAGTTTGTTCCACCGACACCCTCCCTTTAATGTTAGGGTCAGGAAGCTTACCCTCAAGGTTTCCAGTAGTGTCACCACCTTGTGATGCATTACCACATCCTGTTGTAATCATTGCAAAAAGAATTGCTAACGAAATAAATCTAGTTGTTTTCATGGTGTTATATTTAAGGGGATTATTAGTTAAATTAATAATGAAATGTATTCGAACAACTGTAAATTAAAACTCTAGGAATTATTAATGAATCTAAGTGGGCTGTACTGGATTCGAACCAGTGACCCCCGCCCTGTCAAGGCGATGCTCTAAACCAACTGAGCTAACAGCCCATTAGATATTTATTTTGCAAAGATATTATTAAATCAAAAAAACCAAAGATGAATTTTGCATGAAATCTTGTTAATAGAACTATCTTACAAAATTGACTCAATCCTTGGTATAGTATTTAATGGTCTGTAATTCCTTCCATGCCCCTCTTGTGAAATCAGGAATTTTAACGGGCATCCCTTGGTTTGCCACAGAAATCTGCGATAACTCAATTATCGATGACCATTCCGCGGCATCATAAACATCCATATCGAGTGGCAGACCATGATGTAAGCAATAAATCAAACGATAATCCATGATAAAATCCATACCTCCATGTCCCCCTACTTCTTTGGCTTTTTCTCCAACTTCTTTTACAATGGGATGCTCATATTCTTTAAGTAATTTTTTTAGTTCATCTTCAGAAATAAAGTTATGCCCGTTTGGTTCGAGAGCAATTCCTGTACGAGGCCATTTTTGCGCACACCCTTTGGTTCCACTCAGCATATGAATTCGGCTATACGGTCTGGGACTGGTTACATCATGCTGGATTTTAATTGTCTTCCCTTTGGCAGTTTTTATGATAGTGGTGTTCATATCACCTCTTTTGTAATCCCTTTTAGCGTAATCTGACTCCTCGCCAAATTTTTCTTTGGCATATTCTTTCATACCAAATTGATCGCTTGAAACCGATACAAGGTACTCCATCTTATCACCACGATGAATATTAAGGGCATGAGCTAATGGGCCCAAACCATGCATTGGGTATAAGGCACCACTTTTTTTCTCGTTATGTTTTAGTCGCCACATGTCCCAGTAGTGACCGGGCTCTCCCTCCTCTGCAAAAAGCATCGACCTAAGGTCGTGTATGTAGGCACCTTCAGCGTGCACAATTTCGCCAAAAAGGCCTTGCTGGACCATGTGGAGGGTTGCCATCTCAAAAAAATCGTAGTTGCAATTCTCAAGCATCATCATATGCCTACGGGTTCGCTCTGCTGTATTCACCAGCTTCCAGCACTCCTCAATGGAAAGGGCTGCAGGAATCTCTGTGGCCACGTGCTTACCATTCTCCATGGCAAAAATAGCAACTGGGGCGTGCAAGTCCCAATGAGCACAGTTGTAAATCAGGTCAATATCATCGCGAAGACAAACCTCCTTCCAAGCCTCCTTCCCAACATAGGCATCGGCCAGTGGCCGACTCATTTTCATCAAGGTCTCCTGTGCTCTTTCCACGCTTGATGGCACCACGTCAACCAGCGCCACAATCTTCACAATTTCAATGAAGCTGAGCCTATACACAGCACCCTGACCACGCATACCCAAGCCAACAATGGCAATTCTTACGGTATCGATGGGTTCAGCCCTAAGTTCAAGCACATGGCTTTGCCCTGCAGGACGAGGTTTAGTTGGGTAAACCTCAACGGCAGTGAAAGGCTTATCGCCAACTTTATGAGTTCCAGAATTGCACGACGATGCTAAAATTGCCATTATCAAAAGGGCAAGTAAACTAAATATTGAGTGCATCTTTTTCATAGTTAATAATTTAAGATTAATTATTGCCTTAAAAATATACTATTCACAGTTGACTTCATCTTTTCCTCGTTTTCTTCCAATCTTTCAATCATAGTCTTTTGAACCATACATCTATCGATGTTATGGTTGGGATAGGCAATCTTATAGTAACTATCTCCATTCAAAAATTCGGCTAAAAACCTAATGCCCATTAAGTAGGTGAGAATAAAAGGTGCAAGAAAAAAGTTAACCCTCTCCTCATCAGTTATAATTGTTTTCACTTCATTTAGGTAACCCACCGAGAAATGCTCAAATGCTTTGAGATTAAAATTAACCCTGCTCAAATTCTTTTCATCCTCTTGGGCGGTATTAGCAATTGTTCTAAGAGCATCGCCATAGTCGTAGTAAAGGATCCCCGGTCCGGTAGTATCGAGATCAATAACCGCTACTGCACTTTTAAAGCGAAATAGCAGGTTGTTTATTTTGGTATCGTTGTGCATAACTCTCAGCGGAATTTTACCAGCATCCACCATTTGCTCAACCTTGCTGAGTTTATCCTCTCGAGCCAGGAAAAACTCAACTACTTCTTTTACAACTTTGAGCCTACCAGCAAAATCATTTTCAATAGCCTGCTTTAGCTGCCCAAGACGAAATGATAAACGATGAAAATCCTTAATGGGCTCTGAGAACTCTTTAACATTTAGCTGACTGCATATAGCTGCAAAAAGACCATATGCCTTGCCTGCCTCGAGAGCTTGCCAAGTATCAGTTAACACCTCTATTGTATATGAATCCTCAATAAACTCGGTTAATCGCCAATGATTACTGTTAGCATCAACTGTCAAATACTCTCCATTTGAGTTAGCCACAAGA
>Ga0334884_1004696_pt1 | contig 13748 bp, 10 predicted proteins | sample GraSluR1_MG_7_FD_207215 | JGI IMG/M metagenome (GOLD analysis project Ga0334884, IMG submission 207215) | Sludge microbial communities from methane-producing bioreactor in Wageningen University, Netherlands - Granular Sludge_12_05 R1 | ecosystem: Engineered > Bioreactor > Anaerobic >...
TAAACGGTGTCAATCGTTGCATAACACCTTGTACTATATCTGCTCCTTGCGTAAGCCAAGGCAATGTGCTTAAATCCTTACCCTTGGTGTTTCGGTACAAACCACCAAGTATCAATACTTCACCATGTCGAACCCAAATAGATGTCTGTATACTGCGAGATATGAATTCGGGAACACTGATGGATGAGCGTTGCCCCAGAAGACCTGCCGTATCATCTACGGTTACGTTGATCCGCTGACCTTCTTCATTTACTTCCGCGGTCAAATTCAATTTTATGTAAGTATCATCATAGGTTGAATAATCATTATCATCATCGGCAATCTGCTCAGCTTCCACAGTTAGTGAAACACCAGTATTGCGAAAGCTGGTTGTGGAAACCGAGGTTGATCCTACCACTACCTTATTGATATAGGGCACCTGTTGCACAGTCTGTATAACCGTCGGGGTCGGAGAACCTACCACGACCATAGCCTTTGGTCTTGACAGAATAAATGCCCGATTCTGGTCAACTAAACCCTGTAACACAACTTCATAGTTGCCATACCTTCCACTTAATTGATCCAGAAATACAGTAATGCCGGAACTGGAACTGCTTGGTACCGTCAGGTCAGCTCGCGATATGGCTCCTCGTCCAGTGCTCGCCTGGCCATAGGGCTGCGGTATCTCCCGTTGCTGATAGTAGGCACTCAGGCCGGTCTCAATCCCTTTTGAAGTCTGGAATTCAATTATTTTGACCGATACATTCACCTGCTCCTGTTGTGCCATTGCATTACCAATGACCAGGTTGAAAAACAGCATACTGGCCGTGACCTTAAAAGCCCACGCGTAGCGGCGTTTCCAAAAATGGGTGATTTTATTTCTGATAAGTGACATTTGATTCATACCTGGATACATTTTGGATATCATCAAAGTTTGTAAACTGTACACTGAAAGGCCTGGTCTCGCCTGGTCGCATGTTTCCCATATTGACTGTTGTTGTTTCATATATCTTATTGCCAAACCCGAATATGGTTATAATGACCTGAACATTACTTAAAGTTTCATTGCTGCGATTTACTGCCTGGCCTGTAACATTATAATAACGGTACTGAGAAACGGCTGGCCAACCTTCAAAACGACCACTTTTAAAGGAGCTTGAATTAAAAATCAGTATCGGTTCAGCTACTGACTGCCGGCGCAATACTTCATTTGGCGTCAAAATAATGACTGTGCCATCTGTTGCACGCTCGATACGTTGTCGAATCGTATGGTCTGCCTGCATTTGAGGTAACTCACGAATGATTCTGCTGTATAATTGGCCAGCCTCATTATAGCGCTCCTGATTCCAGTATATATCGGCCAGTTCCAAACGACTCGACAAATCATCTGGTGTGTTGCCTAATATCTGCTCCAGTTCAGTTGCCCTGGCGCTAAGGATTACCGGGTTTTTCGGATCACCCTCTGCTTCATCCGATAATATGGCAAGAAACTGTCTGGCATTGCTCGCATATATACCATCAGGTGAATACTCCAGATATTCCATAAATAAGTCTTTGGCGTTCCGCATGCCACCAATTTCATTGTAGGTAACACCCAGGTAATAGCGTGCATCAATAGCGGCTTGTGTTTCTGGATAACTTGATATCACATTTGTCAGACGCGGAATTACCTGTGAAAAATTTCCAGCCTGTATCATTCTCTGGGCATTCTGTAATTCGCGGTTGGCATACCCCGTATTTGATTTCGCATTATCTGGATTGGTGTTGACACCTACCGGTGGTGTGATATCAAGCCCGGTAGTGACACAACCGGAGAATATCCACACAACTGAAATTATACATAACGTCAAAATGAGTGTTTTATACAAAAAAACACCCCCAACCGAGCCCCCGTACACTTCGATAATGCTGAAGTGCTTTAAAATATTTTGCTTCATTATTTCGCTTAACCTGTTCCATTCAAATAACTTGTAGAAGAAGATAGAAATTTAGACAAACAGCCCTATAATAGCACAATTTGACCTCAAATGTCCTATTTCTGGGATTTCTCTTCCAGCTTCTTCAACACAAGCTTGGTAATATCTTCGGTTTCAATGGGAGGTTCCAACGATTCCAGGTAGCCGGAAGCTACAATGAGATCATACTCGGAGTCCCGGCCTACTGAAGAAATGAGTTGTACAGCACGGTTACTTGCTTCACTCATTAAAATCCAGTATCTGGCAGTTCCGTTTTCGATCTTTTTATCGCGAATTTCGATATACTCTGGAGTGGATCGTACAATTTCCTGATAATTCACACTACCTGGGCGTTCAAAACTCATAGATGAACCATAAAATATTCGCTGCTCATCTACTTTATCCTGGGGTATGGTCAAGCTGGCAGCTCCCACACCATACAAAATTAATAATGCTATTGTTATCAAACTGGTTGTTCTAATTTTCATAATATTCATAATAATGGCCCACATGGCATCCCTTGTTCCGGTTTTTAAAATCACGTATCTTATCTTTACTACCGTGAACTATTTTTATGCATTGGTAAATGATGCTACTATTTGCTAATAATACCCCGAATTTTGCGTTTGCTGCACTCGAAACACTATATACAGTAGGTTCATTAATTATTTTATACAATCAGCAGCAAAAAAGTTTCCAAAATTACGATTTTTTTTTGTTATACAAGTAGTGTATATTTACTTGTTGGTATCTCGTAATCTACAATAGAAAATTCAAGATGAATATATAGAAAAAATACTATTTCTCATGTAGTAAATACCTTTCTATGTCAACAATGTTTCACGGTCTACCGTTTCGCTCGTTAAAATCCTATAGGTTTATCTTGGATAAAGCACCTGAAAACAGATTTGGGGTTAAAATAGAATAATTTGTCAGAAATGTATTCTCGAAACCCAAATTAAAATACGAATAAAATACGAAAAAGAAAGAAAGCCATGAACAAGCCCTTTTATTACAGGTTTATTAACCTGTTTTCGCTTCTTTCCATTCTATCTCCTGTTCTTGTTTCATCTTCCATAGTATTTATGGCACATGCTGACGAAACAGACACACACACCAGTTATTCAGGCCAAACAGTGCTTCCTGCTTTTGAAGAAGTGTGGTTTGATCCCGGTACAGCCTACCATGCAAAACAAATTCAAGTGGAAGTGCTTGCTGGGGTAACGCCAGAAAACAACCAGCTTATTCGTTTCAAACTGGAAATTGACAGTAACATTTCATTTCAAGATGTCAATATCGGTATGCAAATTCATGATGCAAATAATCGGCTTATAGAACAGGGTCGTCTACCCATAGACCTGTATCCTGGTGAAAATGTGTGCTTTGTCGAACTGGATTTATCGGACAAGGCACCAGGTGCTTATACCGCTGATTTTTCTGTCTACTACACCCGGTTGGAGGCACCAGCAAGGTATTTGCTGCCATTTACGAAGATTTCCAGCAATTGCATCTTGACGGATTTGGCCAAGTTGGAAGCAATCCTGACCAGATTACATGCACGTCTGGACGTTGGGGAGGGCATATCACGCAACCATCCTAACTTTAACATCAGAATTTCAATTATTGATGAATTTATTCAACAGGCGCGTGATTTAATTTATCAGCAGCAATGGCGCCAAGTGTACCCATTGATAAACAACCTGCTCCATTCAGCCCGGTCAATCAATGCTGAATTCGCCTTTGTAAGCTTGTCGCCCGAGCGTCTTGAATCGATTTCACCACATGATTTCGGTCAGGTTCTTGCAAAAGACGGCTCCTTAAAAGTTGATAACAGCCCTGTTTTTCTGCTGGGCACCAGAACGACATTGACAGATACATCAGCAATCCAGCGATTGCATCGGTTTGGTATCAATCTGTTGGTGCCTGAAGTAACTCCTGACTTTACCATGTCGGGTCCTGCCTCTATAAGACCTGTTGAGGCCGATCTGCAATATTATTTAAACCAGGCAGCTCAGCATAACATGGCTGTTATTCCTGTGTTACAAAAACATACTCCACCTGGATGGATGCTTGAAACATGGCCAGATATTATGCCTGAAACTTTTTTGAATGTTGCTCACGCAGGATATCAAAGTGCTTTAGAAATACATTTAAGAGAAATCCTGCCAATCATGAATCGTTCCAGCAATGTAATCGCCGCTTCACTTCTGGACCAACCACGTTTCAAATATGATTCTGAGCGCATTCACCAATTATTTATCGAAATGATAAAAGGGCAATACCGCGATAGAATTATATTAAATGCATATTGGCGCAGTCATTTGGCAGCCTTTGATGAAATCACCATCTGGGGTACGTATCCGGATTACAGTTACCAAAATCGACGCGCGTACCAATACGATTGGCAACATTTTCACCACGCAATGATCAATTCATACCTGAACGGTTTGTTAAATTATGCGGATAATTTGGCACCCAATCTGGATTTTGCCATGATTCAATCACCCAATTCTTTTATGGCAGGAGAAACACGTTATGGAATAGACCGCGAAGCAGTGGCGAGAACCTTGTCAATTAATGCTATAACTTCGAGTACTTCTCCAATTTCCAGACTATACAGCATGGAGTATCCTGGAGCCACCAGCTATTATACCCTTCTGAATTCATATGCAGAAGAAAAACCCGCCGTCGATTTGGATTTGGACATAACAAATATATCAGAGCTGAATTCCATTCAGGCATACCGTTTTGTTAATGCTGCCGTTTGGGAGGCTGCGATAGCGGGAATGAATGGCCTGGCCATAAGCTCGGAGAATGAGGTGTGGCACCGTCCAGAAACTTTAGAAGGCCTGGCTGTTGCCAACCTGGATATTAATCGGTTGGCACCGTATGTGGAGGCCATACAAAATGCACCAACAGATGTAGGGATTTTGTTCAGTATCTCATCTAAAATTTTTGATGATGGCGAAAAACATCTGGAATCTGCCTGGAATGCCTTTGAAGGCAGCAGTTTTTCTGGTTACACAGTTCGTTTCATCACGGAGCAGCAAATCCAGCAAGGTATACTTGATAAGATAAAAGTTTTTGTCCTGCCAGAAACGCCATCGTTGCAAAATGAAACCTTTGATAAAATTCATGAGTACATTTTGGATGGTGGCACTATATGCCGGGCTGGTACACCTATTCCCTATACACCACATGGCCATTCTCGAACAGAAGTATTGCCCAGTAGTGGTAAAACGGTTTTGGTGCGGGGTATTAATTTGCCGACGGAATACCTCCATGCCATGGATGCAGCCATTTTTCTTGGTACCTTGCCAGTGATATCACGACCAGTCAATGCGTTTGGCTATCCGCTTGAAGGTGTTAAAACGCGTATGATAAATTTTGAGGGCGATACCTACCTCTATGTGATCAATTTAAGAAAGGACGAGGTCGTTTGTCATCTGGCAGGAAATCTGCACACCGGACGCGATATGATTCGTGGGCGGGATGTGGCGTTTCCAATGAAGCTGGAACCGCTGGACCCGATGTTAATTAAGATGGACCGCCCGGTGTATCGTATGGAAATGACTGCCTTTAATTAAACATGATCTGTGGAATAGACTTGATGGTTGAAATAATGTAGTTTGCTCCTGTAAATGCAATTCAAGTACTGGTATAATTGTATTGAGCAAGAATTGCCATGAGCTCGAGTTGGTACATGCCCTGCTCAATTCTCATGCTGACATATAGGCTTAATTGATAGCCTTATCTTCAGACCTGCTTTCTGGCCTGTTGTTATACCTACTTTTGGGGAGAAATGAATGACCGTACCCGGTCGTATTATGGCGTTGGATGTGGGAGAGGTACGTACCGGTGTGGCAGTCACTGATCCCATGCAAATCATAGCCTCACCCCATTCTGTGGTTCAGGAAAAATCATTGGACGCAACCATTCAACAAGTGGTTAAGCTGATAACTGATTTGGAAGTGGTGTTGTTGGTAGTCGGCATTCCTCTGGACCGAACCGGTCAACCAGGAGCTCAGGCCGACAAAGTGCAACGCTTTATAGAATTGCTCAGGCAACAAATCACGATTCCCGTGGTGTATCAGGATGAGCGTTTCAGTACAGCAGGTGCGGAACGTATGCTGATAAACGCCAATATGCGGCGTAACAAACGTAAGGTCGTTATAGATAAAATTGCTGCTACCCACATTCTGGAAGACTATTTGCAACGGCAAAAACATCTGCACTACAAAGCAGACACCGATGTTACGAATTAGTGTGAGTTATTATGAACTTCACAGCGGACAATGCTCTGGATGACGAAGGTAAAGTGCGTAATCAGGAAACGGACCTAAATATTAAAAGCAGACGAACAGGTCGATTTATATACCGGCTGTTCATTGTGCTCACGTATGTTATTACGGGATTAAGCTTGGTCGTTTTCGCGATGGCTGTAGCCGCTTTTGTCGCATACCAACACATCATTCGCCCTGGAACACCCGGTAGAACCATCACATTTACAGTACCGGAAGGCGCTACCGGCCAGGAAATTGGATCAATATTGCAACAACAAGGTCTAATAGAGCACAGAGGAATGTTTCGTCTTGCCTTGCGTTTGGAAGATGCACCAGGTTCTATTCGACATGGTATATATGAAATTCCCAAAGGCTACTCGACACAACAAATATTGCACAAGATGTATGAAGGTCCCAAATATCATCTGCACCTGAATCAGGTACGGGTAACAATACCCGAAGGGCTGTCACTCCAGCAGATGGCAGGCTTGTTTGATAATGCAGATGCCTTTTTGCAAGCTGCTTCCAATCCAGCCTATACTCGCCAATTAGGATTGGATGTTGACACACTCGAAGGCTTTCTGATGCCTGACACCTATTTCTTTTCCGACATTCCGTCCGAGGCTGAAGTCGTTGAACGCATGTTCCAGCAATTTTTATTGGTTCTGGATGAACTAAGTCAAGAACTGCCTGCCAGTCAGGAAATCGATACACACCTGCTGGTAACCGTTGCATCCCTGGTAGAGCGAGAGTCCAGAGTTGCTGAGGAACGCCCGCTTGTCGCTGCGGTAATTTACAACAGGCTGGAAAACAATATGCCCTTGCAAATGGATTCTACACTCCAATATGCCCTGAACAAGTATGGCCAACGAATGCTTGATGTGGACAAAGAGGTTGAATCTCCCTATAACACCTACATGTACCGGGGGCTGCCACCTGGACCTATCGCAAGTCCCAGTCGCAGTAGCATGGAGGCAGTATTGAACCCTGCAAATGTGGACTACCTCTATTTTGTATCCAATGCAGATGGACAAACCCATACTTTCAGCAGTAACTACGATGAACATCTACGGGCGGTACAACGCTATCGCCAGGAAATAGCGGAACAACGCCGGGCTCTTGGTTCACAATGAAGGTAGACACCCGCCACACACCAATACAAGCAGCACGAAACCGCTTTATCTCCGGAATTCTGGTGCTGGTACCCTTAACAATCACCTTGTTTGTATTTTCTGCCGTTTTTAAAGTAACTGTGGGATTGATCCAGCCGCTCACCCGCTTAATTCTGGATGATCGTCCACCAGTCGCGACCAACCTGGTTTCTATCGTATTGGTCTTCTCAATCATATACTTTGCTGGAAGTTTGGCTTCACATGTGGTTGGCAGGCGTCTCATCGCCATGGGTGAAAAGATAGTTGAGCAAATTCCCATTGTGACAATCATTTACAGTTCATCCAAGAAAGTCATTGAACTGTTGGGCACGCAGGTGTCACCCGAAGGACGCCAGGTGGCATTGTTTGATTTCCCTTCACCTGGCTTGAAAGCCATAGGACTTGTCACGGGTAAAATTCAAACACCCGACGGGGCAACGTATTACAAGGTAATCATTCCAACGACACCCAATCCGACAACCGGTTATCTCCAGTTTGTTCTTGCAGAAAAGGCAGAAATCCTTGATATGAGTGCTGAAGATGCGTTTAAGCTCGTCATGTCTGCTGGAATCCTGGCGCCAGAAGTTTTTCCTTATAAAGCAATTCAAGACAACAAAGCAAGCCTTACCGAAAAGAATTGACATTTCGCCTCGTAGCGTTATCTCTGGAAAATTCACCCACGATTACCTGGAACTTCTGAAAACGCCTGATTACAGTTCGGCTATGTATGAAGTCTCAAGCTCCTACTTCATTGCGTCCCATAGCTACACATTTGTAGTTTTCTCGCCATCTGTCACGTCGCAGAAAATCCGTCTTGTCGCCGCATCTCCGGTAAAGGCGTGTTTATATCAACACTTGTTGAAAAGAATACATCAACAAATTGTCTTCAAGGTGCTTCTGGAGTATGTATCACATCGCGCTACGATATTGCTGTGCAATGTATAAAGCTCGACGGGGACTCATTGTGTCAGGGTAAACCTTGACTTTATGAATCCCCGTCATAGCTATAATAAGGTATTCGAACACGTAGGTTTCGATAACCTGTTTATCAGGTTTCGTAGTATCTTACTGTATCAGCCAGGAAGACCTTAAACGAAAGAAATATCATGGAATTGGTAGCTGAAGACTATCCTGTTCCCAAAATATCGATTACTCACTTATAGGAGTTCCATATTCCCTAATAACTTCCTGCATCAGTGGGCTCAAGTGTACTACAAGCTCTGCATTGAGAGCATTATCTGACGGAATGTTGTACAACTGTTTTGCAGCTATCGCATAAGAACGTGATGTCTCTGCCAACGACCCTTCTCCGACAGCCGGATCTACATTGGTTGCCAAGATAGAAATGGTATCATCGCTGTTACGGAGAACCTCGAAGGTACGAAACTGTTGTGGAAATTCACGCAAAGATACAGTTTCAACCCCCCAGAAGCCCAATTCGGGATACTCAATATCAGGAGATGGAAATGATGTTATCGTATTGCGGTGACGATGTCCAGCAATCCAAAGGAGCAGGTTTGGATACTCATGAAGTTTGGCTATTAGCTCTTCCTCGGTGACATAACTCTCTGCCCACCATCCCATGGGGGAACCCGCTGGTTCCACTCCTATCGGAATATGAGCTGCAATGATAATGAGTTGATCATTGGCTGTGCCTTCTTCCAGTTCAGCTACAAGCCAGTTATACCGCTCTTCATCGAGTGTTCCATGCCCATAGATGTCCCTGTTAGGATCGAGGCCTGGAGTGTCTGCCTTTGCGTTGTTATCAAGGACGATAACCTTAATCGGTGCATCAGGTGTCGGCTCAAAGCTATAGCAGGCAAAGTCATTATCCACATTTTCTTGGGTAAACCCGTGCCCGACCGGGTTCGAGTTCGTCCCCAAAAACGCGCTCATAAACTCCTGTCTCGATATGGGACGTCGGTTCTCGTCGGCTGGGGTCTTTGGTGGTTCGGGGAAGTTCTCAACAGGGCCTGCGCCATATATTTCTGCATATACCGTGCTGCCATCGAGGGTACCCATGTAGTAACTACGCTCTTCCATGCCCCCGGGGAGTAACACATTTCCTAAACGGATGATATCCTCACCTGTATAGGCTTCTCTAATGTAATCGTCGATAAGTTTTGAGCCCATCCAATGCTGATCGTGGTTTCCAATAGCTTGGTAGAAAGGAATCGTCTTATCCAGACCAGTTGCCTTGTAGGGGTCTTGATAATCATTATAGGGTCCTGGAATGGGATCATCCTTTTGGCCCGAATCAGGATTAATATTTTTGCCATCAAGTATATCAATGTACCATCTTAGCTCATTGTACCCAGCACAGTTGATTGCATCACCAATCGAGATACCGAAGTCAAACGGAAATTGCTGGTGAATAGCATTTGCAGTTTGAACCATTGCGTCAAAAACATGCGTTGTGTACGGCATAATTCCGGAATATACCGAAACAGCATTATTGGAAATGCCTGAATTGAATTGGGCCATATAAATCAATTGGGCAGGACTTTCCTTATCGGTGATATGAGAATCAGTATAAGCAAAGAAATGCAGCAAACGTGCTTCATTCGTTATAGATGCACTGCTTTCCACATAACCATCCAATAATGCCATTCGCCCTAAATCGGCACCTTCACCGTAAGTCCATTGGCCATATCCATATTGTTCATATTCAGCGATGTCCCATGGCTTAATATCACCACCTATGGGGTCTACAGGGACGATTGTGACTTCGCGTGTCGTATAGACTTCACTGGAAATCGGGTATTCCGCGAGTGGTTCGTCATATTCAGGGGGGGCCACTTGGATGAAATTAGATTTTACCTTGGTGTCATGCCTCCAGTTTGTGGTTACAGTGAGCGATACATCGTAGTTCCCCACGGCAGTATAGGTGTGAACTGGGTTTTGCTGGGTGCTACTGGCACCATCGCCAAAAAGCCAGTACCATGTAGTGTTGGCACATGGTCTCACCACGGATTCATCCGTGAACGTCATCGTGAGAGGTACATCACCATGCGTTACATTAGCAGAGAAGTTTGCTTCAGGTCCGAAGATGATCGGCGCTGGGCAGCCTGCAAGACCAATAACAACTGTAAATACCATTGCCGCAACGAAAATCACCTTAACTTCTTTTTTCCACATAGATAGTTCCTCCAAATTGCTGATGGGTTAGTGCTTGGAAATTATTTACTGCAAAATTATTATGAGATGCCAATCGGCCAAGAGCTGATATTCATCCACATATCAATTTATTCATGAGGCATCAGACTGCAGTAACATTTGGCCTGTATGCGGGTTTTCCAGAAGTTGGTGATCTACCAATTTGATGAAATGCTAGAGGTGTGAAAGAGGCGCTAGCCACAACACAAAAAACAATCATCCTGAATAGACTTGCCAGTACTTTTCATAAGCGATCCCCCGATCCTCATTCTTCAATCCATAATATTACAATTATATCACAATATTCGGTATACCGCAATCGCCAATTTTCTGGTATTCTCCATATAATTATACAATATTTATGCCAAATGAAGTTGAAGACCTCGCATGTTGTAAATATCACTGGTATAAATACTAAATGTACCATCTGGCTCAGCAATTTCAATTTTAGGATATCAGGAAAAATCATTTTTTACATTACATGGTAGGGTATTTGAACATTGAAATTAAGGGGAGTTTGCATTCCTGTGTGCGCTGGTCGTAAGCTGCTTGTGATTTTTTACTGGAAGAGAAGGGAATTCTGCTATGGCATGTGAAGCAACTGCGTATGCGCGGGCGGGCTTGATTGGAAATCCGTCCGATGGATATTTTGGAAAAACGATCAGTTTTGTTATTCGGGATTTCGCGGCAAAGGTAAGCTTGTACGAGCACCCCGAGGTGGAGATTGTCCCAAGTTTACAGGACCGCTCACAATATGGATCGGTTCATGACCTGGTAGCCGATGTGCGCTCAAATGGTTATTATGGTGGTATACGCATATTAAAAGCGACCATTTGCAAGTTTGTGGAGTATTGCCACGAGAACGAAATAACACTACCACAACGAAATTTTTCTATTCGCTACCGCTCAACAATCCCGCGTCGTCTTGGTCTCGCAGGTTCAAGTGCATTGGTAACAGCCACCTTGCGCTGCCTGATGGAATTCTATGAGGTCGAAATTCCGCTCGAAATTCAGCCCAATGTAATTCTGAGTGTTGAGACAGAGGAATTAAACATCTCTGCCGGACTTCAGGATCGGGTTATCCAGGTATATGAAGGTTTGGTTTATATGGATTTCGACAAAGCCTTTATGGAAGCACATGGGCATGGTCGATATGAGTCCCTGGAACCATCGCTGTTGCCCAACTTGTTTATTGCCTACCGACGAGACCTGGGGGAAGGTTCTGAAACTTTTCACAATAATATCCGTGAGCGTTGGCTGAACGGCGACCCCGAAGTGGTGCAAGCCATGCAAGACTTTGCCGGATACACGGAAGAAGTCTACCAGTTGTTGAAAGCAGGACGTGGCAATGAAATCGGTGTCTGGATGGATAAAAATTTCGACCGCCGCCGGTCTATTTTTAAACTGGATTCCGGTAACATTGATATGGTCGAGCGCGCGCGTTCTGTCGGAGCCAGTGGCAAATTTGCCGGATCTGGTGGTGCCATTGTTGGTGTATTTGAAGACGAAACCATGTATGATCGTCTGGTTCAAATCATGCACCAGGGAGATATCGAAGTCTTTCGTCCGCAAATTGAAACATAAGCGACATTTCGCAATTATCGCTATTACCAACAGGGAAATTCAATATCTAGATGGGTACTTTGTACATCATAGCCACACCCATAGGCAACATGGAAGACATAACCCAACGTGCACTACGTGTTCTGGGCGAGGTGGATGTGCTCGCCTGTGAAGACACCCGGATGACCCGGAAGCTCTACACGCGCCATGAAATATCTCCACCATCTACAATCATCACCTATCACGAACATAATGAAGCGTATGCCGGTAAACGTATCCTGGGATTACTTGAAGAAGGTAGGCAAGTCGCCTTATGTTCAGACGGTGGATGTCCCGGTATCAGCGATCCTGGCTACCGGTTATTGGATGCATGCCATGAAGCCGGTCATGAAATCGTGGTATTGCCAGGTGCAAGTGCCATACACACCGCATTGCTCGCTTCAGGACTTTCTACTGCGACCTATATATTCAAAGGATTTCCCCCCAGAAAAACCGGCGCTCGCAGGCGTTTTATGGAACCGGAAAAAGAACTTCCCCACACCTTGGTTTATTTCGAATCACCCTATCGAATTGGTGCATTTTTAGAAGACGCACAAGCGGTATATGGTAACCGGCTTGCAGCAGTATGTGTAGAACTCACCAAGCGATTTGAGCGCGTTCATCGTGATACACTGGACAATCTGGTACTAAAATTTTCCGACATTAAAACAAAAGGGGAAATTACGGTTGTTATTGCCGGGAACCATCCCAAATTCTTTGGCCCTGCTTCTGAAGATTGAACAGATCTCACATGCCCACCCGCCCACGGTGCCATGCACAGCAAGGTGTCCTTCCTGATAATCAATATTTTAATAAACGCACGATACTTTCGTATTTTTCTTGTCCATTTTATGGGTGCCAAACTTGCTAACCAGCCAGGTGTTTGCCAAAAGACCGGGTAATCAAGTACAATAGCAGTAATAAATCTATTAGCCGCAGACGATAACCAACGGTATTTTACTATGGATGTCATCGTTTGTCCCCATTGTAATGCACAAAGAATTGTTACAGCAGATGTCCCCAAGGATGTCGTTGCAGTAATGCCCTGTCCTTCTTGTAATGAACTCTCAGTTCTTTTTCGAGGCAAGACCATTGCTCTTGACCGCAAAATAATTGAAGAAGGTTCCTTTGAAGAGCGTAAAGAACACCTTTCCGAAGTGATAGCTGCATTCTTGGATGCAGGTTTATTGCCACCTCCTGGTGAGTTCAACTTTTCGCCGCAAGAAGAGGTGTCATTTGATGACACTCCGGTTCGCCGACCCCGCAGAAGAAAAATCCGTAGACCACTCCCGATTACTGAGGTACATGGCGAAGGGGGTCCCATCTCCGATCAAGAATTCGATCAGTTCGTGCGGTTTGATCTGCGCAGTATTGATGATCCAGCCTATTTCAAGAAGTACTTCGGTTAATTAAAACTATTACGAAGTATTCTGTAGTTATGCTAAGCTACTTATAGGTATGTTTTAATTATCAATGGGCTGATGTGTGTAGAAATATAGCTATATCTGCCGGGCTCGGTATTGAAACAGCGCGATGGCTGAAGCTACAGCTACATTCAGGCTGTCCAGTTGGTTTGCGAGTGGAATACCAACACCTGCATCACAGGCTTTGCGTACCCCGGG
>Ga0334884_1004698_pt1 | contig 13742 bp, 9 predicted proteins | sample GraSluR1_MG_7_FD_207215 | JGI IMG/M metagenome (GOLD analysis project Ga0334884, IMG submission 207215) | Sludge microbial communities from methane-producing bioreactor in Wageningen University, Netherlands - Granular Sludge_12_05 R1 | ecosystem: Engineered > Bioreactor > Anaerobic > Unclassified...
CAGGATCCAGACAGGTGAAAAATGCCAAATTGGGATTAACACATGTTACAGGTGGAGGGATTGCAGGTATGGATCATGGTGCTTGCTGTATACACATTTTAGAAGGGTGATGAAAGATGATTAATTCTTTTGGTTCTTTGCAGGGGCTGGTTGTATTAGACTTAACCAACTTTTTAGCAGGCCCTTATGCAACTTTAATAATGGGTGATTTGGGAGCTAATATAATTAAGATCGAAAGTATGGATGGAGACGATTCGCGGAAAGTACCGCCTCATTCTTATAAAAAAGAAGGTGCGTATCACTTAGCTACCAATCGCAATAAAAAAAGTATTGTGCTAAATTTAAAAACATCCAAAGGCTGGGAAATATTTCTGGAAATGGTAAAAAAAGCGGATATTGTAATAGACAATTTCAGGGTTGGGGTAATTGAAAGGTTGCAAATTGATTATGAGCATCTAAAAGAAGTTAACCCACGTATTATTTGTTGTTCTATTTCTGGCTTTGGGAAAAACGGCCCATATAAAGATCGTCCTGCCTACGATATGATTGTTCAAGCTTTAAGCGGGGGCATGAGTATGACTGGAGAAGAAGGCGGACGTCCTGTTCGATCAGGCATACCTATTGGGGATTTATGTGCAGGGATGTTTGCAGTGATAGCTATTCTTTCCTGTGTACACGAGAGAAGTATTAGTGGAAAAGGGCAAGAAATTGATGTTTCTATGCTGGATAGTCAAATATCGATGCTTTGTTACCAGGCTATCTATTATTTACTTGCTGGTGTAGTGGCGGGTCCCCAGGGTGCCGGGCATGTATCGATACCAACCTACCGCTCTTTTCCTACCAAGAATGGAATTGATATATTGATTACAGCTAATACAGAAAAAATGTGGCAATCTTTATGTTCTGTATTGGATATGGAAGAGTTGATTAATGATCCTTTATTCGAAACAAATAAAGATCGCTTACAAAATAAAGAAAAGCTTATTCCTCTGTTAGAAGAAAGGTTTTCATATAAAACGTGTGAAGAATGGATGGAACTATTAGTTAAAGGCGGTGTTCCTGCGGCACCGGTTAATACTATTGATAAGGCTCTTGCAGACCCACAGGTTTTAGCCAGGAACATGGTTGTGGATGTTGAACACTCGCTGGGAGGAAAAATTAAATTATTAGGTAATCCAATTAAACTTAAACGCACACCAGCCGAAACCTTTATATCTCCTCCGCTGCATGGTCAGCACACACATGAAGTATTGAGGGATTTCTTAAAGCTTGATGACCACAAGATTATTGCTCTCGAAGAAGAAGGTGTTGTCAAGAGTGGTTCAATTACTACATAAAATTAGTGTTGAAGAGGTAAAGCTTAACAATATAACAAATTTTATAATAGTAAAACCAATTGATGAGGTATTAAGTAGTCGTATCAAATTGTAGAAGAGGAGGTGACAATTGGGTATTCTTGCATTAGGTTTTAAGCAAAATATGATTAATGAAACGAGCTATGTAAAGTAAATCATAAGTTTTACCCGTTCTTTGACAATCAAATAGGGATTTTGATTAATGGTTACTACCAGGTGGACTCCAGTTGTAATCTGTTTTAAACAGCCGGTTATCCTTCCAGAGTGAATAGAATCCAGATGGATCAACCTTCTCACTGCGTCGGTATCTATCCCAGAATGCTTGCCCTGGTTTCGTTTTGCCTCATAGAAAACTTTCAGTTTGGGGTTAAAGCGTCTTGCAGTGAATACAACCGTCCAGAGATTGTTGTGTTAAGTTGATGAACCCTTTTTTGATGTGCAGTTCCAGGTTTCTTCAAACTATCCGGATGTTTTAACCGTAGCATCGAGGATAGTGTAGGCAATCAAAACCTTGACATTGGGGTAATGTGAGATGTCACCAATTTCACCGATAATTGCAGCGGCGAGGATCGGGCCGATACCGGGAATAGTTTCAAAAACCTGGTGATAGTGTCACTCAGGATCGGTTGGTAACTTTTCCAAGATTTATTCAAGGGCCTCTTCGAGGAGGGTGATCGGTTGCTTCCACACTGAATGAAACATTTTCAGGTTTAACTTTCAAAGAGACTAAGGCATCAAGCAGTTTTTCAAAACCTTTTTGACTGTTATTAAAGTGTATGCTTAAAAAAGACTTGCTGCGTTCATCTAATTAAGGCTGTTCGTGACGGTGCTTGGCAAGATCAATTCCGCATTAATAAATAACGCTTCCTACACTTTTAATAAAATTCGGCAAAGTTTTCTCTCATCCCATACGACGCCCAAACTTGTTTGTTGCTCGGTGCATAGCGATGGCTGTCTCATCAACTTGCACATTCGAGTTTTCTCCTATAACAGAGGCTTTGCTCTTAAAATCAAGAGACGGTATCACTCCTCAAGGAGATCGATTGAAGGCCACTGTTACGAGAACACTTATTTTATTACTTCAGAGTTCCTATATGGTTGTCAAAGAACAATTTAAGGTTGGTTTAATTTAATGACTATTTTGCACACAGGAGGATAATTTGATGAAGCTTGATGAAAGAGTAGCAATTATTACAGGTGCAGCATCAGGATTTGGATGTGCCAGCGCGATCTTGTTTGCGAAAGAAGGAGCAAAAGTTGTAGTTGCAGATTTAGATGTAGAGGGTGGCCAAGATACTGTAAAAGCAATTCAAGCTAATGGAGGGGAAGCAGTCTTTGTAAAGGTTGATGTTGCAAAAGAAAATGATGTTGAGCAAATGATACATTCAGCAGTAGAGAAGTATGGAGGTATCGATATTCTTTTTAACAATGCTGGAATTGAACAGATTATGACTCCTATAGAGTTATTATCAGAAGAAACATGGGATCGTGTTTTTGCGGTAAATGTAAAAGGTATGTTTTTGGGGACTAAGCATGCTTTGCCTGAACTGAAAAAAACTGGAAAAGGAGTAATTATTAATACTGCATCTGTTTCGGGGATACGTGCAAGGCCAGGCCTGTCGAGTTATACTGCATCTAAGGGTGCGTGTATCATGCTAACCAAAGCACTAGCTATTGAGTTGGCAGAGTATGGGATTCGAGTAAACTGCATTAATCCAGTTGCGGCAGAAACTCCTTTCATGAAAAATTTATCTGAAGAAAATAAAGTAAAGTTTCGCAGTACTATACCATTAGGGCGCTTTGCGACAGCTGAAGATATAGCATTTGCTGCGCTGTATTTAGCTTCTGATGATGCGTCTATGGTTACTGGTGCAGAGCTTAATGTGGATGGAGGCAGGACTATATAATGTATTGATGTTAATGGACGTCAGCCTTTTTAGGACGTAGCGATTATATCAAATCAAAGGATGTTTATAGTTTATTTGCAAGCTTGAATATAATTCGCACGTTACTTCACGTTAAGAGTAAGAGTAAGTTGACATATAAAGAAGAATAGAACTTACGCTTCTATCGCGAATTAGCCTATAACAAAGAAGAATGAGACGATCAAAAAAGCGATGCACATCTTCTAGGGGAAACGAAAGCAGGATGACTATATGTTTAAGAATTAAAAAAATGAGCATAATGTGGAGAAAGTGGAGAAGATGTGCAACGCCTTTGATAATCTCCGTTTAAGTTGCTATTGAACTAAGACGTAAACCAAAGATGTAAGATACGAGTGAAGAAATGGCAAGCAGTTAATTACTAAGTTTAACCGAATAGAGGTACGTCCAATTTGAGCATTAAAACCTTTTAAAAGGTATTGTTATTTCAATGAGCAGGAAAGCAAATGTTAAGATGATGCGGTAATGGATATATGTTTTAGAACATTAGAATATTTTTTGAAACCTTCAACCGTGTAAACATCAATGAAGAAATTGGTGTAAGGGGTGGAATGTACTTAATAAGTTTCAATAAGTTATGTGGAAAGAGGAGGAATAAATATGCCTTTTGGTTATTGGGGAAATATGTTGCGTTTTGATCTTTCTAATTGTAAAACATATTCGGAAAACATTCCCCATGAAGTGTTAAAAAGATGCCTTGGTGGAACTGGATTAGGTCTAAATTATGTCTTTGAAAAGGTTGATCCTTCTGTAACTTGGGATAGTCCAGATAACATAATTGTACTGGCTTCAGGCCCTTTGGGTGGTACTGCTGTTAAAGGGTCAGGGAACTATGGCGTGGTAACAAAGGGTGCTTTAACTGGTGGTATGGCAACAACCCAAGCCGGAGGTTATTTTGGCGCTTTCCTTAAATTTTGTGGTTATGATGCGCTGCTAATAGTCGGGAGCTCTCCGGAATGGGTATACCTATACATTGATGAAGACAAGGTCGAGATTAAGCCTGCTTTTCATCTGTTAGGGCTAGATACGACGCAGACAGAGGAAGCCCTTCATCAAGAATATTCATTAAATCCCAAGCAGTTGAGCGTTTGTTCTATTGGACCTGCAGGAGAAAACCTTGTTAAGTTTGCTTGCTTGGTTTCTGACAATGGTCATGTTGCAGCACACAATGGAGTGGGCGCTGTTTTAGGTTCAAAGAAAGTAAAAGCTATTGCTGTTAAACGTGGAAAGAAAAAAGTTGAAGTATTCGATAAGAGTACACTGCGTGAGCTTTCTATTCAAATGAATACAGCTGCAAAAAGCTCACCTGCAGGTTCTGGGGCGTCCCAATGGGGAACAAGTGTAGGTGTTGAAGCATTGTATCCAATAGGTGGGTATCCAATAAAGAATTTAACTACAAACGAGTTTCCAGAGTTTGTCGAATATACTGCAAAAGCTCTAAGAGCAAGTTATGAATATAAAAGAAGGCCCTGTTGGGGATGTGATTGGAATCATTGCGGTGATATAAAAATAACTTCAGGAGAATTTAAGGGGTTCGAAACAGAGGAACCGGAATATGAAGCTATGGCTGCGATGGGGCCGTTGATTGGGATGAAAGATCCTGCTAAGACAATAGTACTGGCAAATCTGGTTGATCGCCTTGGTATGGATGTCAATGAGACAGGTTGGCTTGTAGCTTGGGTTATAGAATGTTTTTCGAAGGGATACATTACAGCACAAGCAACGGACGGATTTGAGATGTCTTGGGGTGATTTTGAAAATACAAAATTGCTTCTCCAGAAAATAGCTCGGAAAGAAGGTTTTGGTGCCCTCTTGGCAGATGGAGTAAGGCTCGCTGCTAAAGAAATAGGTGGCGAGGCCTTAAATTGTGCGGTTTTTACAGAAAAAGGTAACACCCCCCGGTCTCATGATCACAGGGCAATTTGGACAGAATTACTAGACACCTGTATTTCTGGTACGGGTACTATTGAAAATACAGGTGGATTCGTGGATGTGACGCAACACAATTTAGAGCCTATGAGCGATCCATATTCCTGGGAAGCGGTAGCAAAGCAGAACGCTGTAGTATCTGGACGAAGAGTGTTTGAGGATAGTCTTGGAGTTTGTAGATTCACAGCTACTGAAGACATCAGACTTACAGTATCAGCGCTTAACGCTGCAACAGGAGATGACTTTACGGTAGAAGAAGTTATGAAAATTGGCAAGAGAATTGTTAATCTTATGAGGATCTTTAATATAAGAAATGGGATTGATCCAAAGAATGATAAGCCTTCAAAGAGATATTCTTCTGTGCCTGTAGATGGTCCAGCTAAGGGACTATCGGTAGGATGTATATTCCAACAGATGAAAGAACGTTATTATGAATTGATGGGATGGGACAAAACTACCGGGTACCCTTTACCTGATACTCTTGAAGAATTGGGTATATCTGATATAGCTTCTGAAAAATAATAGTTTATGGAATAAGGAGAACACTATGTTAGCTGTTATGAAAACCAAGCCTGAAAAAGGAATAGAGATTGTTGATTGTCCGATTCCCAGTTTAACATCTCCTAAAGAAGTACTTATAAAAGTTGAAGCCTGCGGAGTTTGTGGATCTGATTTACATTTTTATGAATGGAAAGAGTATATCAGAGATGATCTTACATTACCGAGAATTTTAGGACATGAGGTATCAGGCACAGTAGTTGAAGTAGGTTCAGATATAAAAGATTTTAAGCCTGGAGATAGAGTTGTTACCGAAACGTGGGGTGGATGCGGAGATTGTTATTATTGTCGTTTAGGTAAGTTTAATCATTGCTTACATCAAACTAGAATTGGACAAAAAGCTGATGGTGGCATGACTAATTACTTATTAATAACGGGTAATAGTTTGTATCATATACCTAGCAGCATACCTTTTGATGAAGCTGCAGTAATTGAACCTGTAGGAGTTGCTTTAAGAGGGTGGGAATGTGCAAAATACTTCAAACCGGGTGATTCAGTAGTAGTGATTGGTCCTGGACCTATTGGAATGTTTGCAGGTTTAATAGGAAAGATTGCGGGGGCCAATGAGGTTATTATGGTTGGAACAACTAATAGTGCAAAAAGACTTGAATTGGCTGAGCAGCATGGTATGCAAACGGTTAACATAGACGATGATAGCGCTTATTCTAAAGTACTTTCCTTAACCAAAGGTAGAGGTGCCGAGCTTGTTATTGATACTTCGGGAGGCAGAGAGTCATTATCCCAAGCTATCAAATTTGCAAAATTGGGGGGTGAAATAATATTAGTAGGAATTTCTCCAGATAGCATTATGCCCCTTTCATCGATTGTCAATAAGGGATTAAGCATTGTTGGATCATTTCGGCGTCTTCCTCATACATGGGAGCGTGCTATTAACTTGGTACATAATTATCAAGTTGACGTCAGGCCTTTTATATCACATGTTTTGCCGATAACCAAGGTTGAAGAAGCTTTTCAATTATTACAAAACCGTCAAGCAATGAAAATTATTTTGAAACCAGTTTTGATTTAAAAAAACAGGCAGTTCATTAACAAATAACAAAAGAAGTTTAACAGAAATGAGGGTTGAATGTCTTGTACGAAAAAATAGGTTTTTTCGGATTAGGAACTATGGGTATTCATATGACAAGTAATTTAGTTAAGGCTAAATATAAAGTATACGCATACGATCCTAATCAAGATACGATTAAAAAATTATTTATTAAAAACGAAATAACGTGGTGTAAATCAGCGGTTGAAGTGGCTAATAATGTAAATATTATAATCTTGTGCTTACCAACCTTTGATGACGTTATAAAAACAATAGAAGATGTCCGAAACATAGTTAACAAAAAAAGTGGTTCAGTATTAATTGATATGAGTACAAGCCCACCACGGGATACAAAAGAAGTTGCATCTGATTTAGCACGCGACAATATCCATTTTATGGATGCTCCAATTAGTGGAGGTCCACAACGTGCAAAAACTGGCGAACTATCAATTTTTATAGGTGGAGAAAAAGAAATATTCGAAAGGAATAAACATATTTTTAATGTTATTGGTAAGAACATATTTTATATGGGCGATAGTGGCAATGGCCAGTTAATGAAATTGGTAAATAATTTGGTTAGCTTAACTAATTTATTGGTTCTTGCTGAAGCGTTGAACATGGGAGCTAATGCAGGTTTATCTGTAGCGCAAATGGTAAAAGCAATAAATGTCAGTGGAGGAGTAAGTCGTATGTCTCAGGAGAGAGGGCCCAGGATAGCAAAAAGGGATTTCTCCTTAAATGATGGTGGAAAACTAGAACATGCTTACAAAGATCTTCGGTTTGTATGTGACTTTGCAGATAGCACATATACTCCATTACCTCTGGCTAATTTTGGGAAGCAAGTTTATCAATTAGCTAATCATTTAAATTTAGGAAAAGATGAATTAGCATCCATTATAAAGATTTACGAGTACTTAAATAATAGGCATAAATGGTAGAAAACAGATTATTGGATTTGAAATATTATAGCCAAAGTTAAAGGAGGCTTAGATATGTCTGACCGACAAGAAAATCGAAAATTTATAACAGACGTTTTTAAATGGTTCGACTATCTTTCGGCTTTGTTGTTGTTTGGCGTTTCTATATTCATATGTATTAATGTATTACTTAGAGTGACTATGAATAGACCGATTTACGGTGCTTATGAGGTAATTATCTTCATAACGGCAGTATTGGTATCTTTCTCACTCGCAAATTGTGCTTATCAAGAGGGCCATGTCAGAGTAACTGTATTGTTGGATCGTCTTTCTCCAGGCAAGATGAAAAATATTACGTCTGTCACAGACCTTCTTTCTCTTATTGTATTTATCCTAATCGACTGGTATCTGTTTTTATATGCTTTGAGGAGATTTCAAACCGGAGAGACATCTGTTATTTTAGGTTTTCCGCAGTATATAGTTGTGAGCACCATCCTTATAGGATTTATTTTATTTACTATTTTTTTACTCTGGAAATTTGTCAATGGAATAAGATTGAGAAAGAAGTAATGCCTTTGTTGGTTTTACCACCGAATTCGTAAAAAAATTGATTGTTATACATTTGAAGGAGGATAGGCGATGGACTTAACTATAGTTGGTATAATAGGATTAATAATGGTGGGAGTCCTTTTATTTTTGGGTGTACCGGTTAGCTATTCAATGATTATTGTCGCATTGGCAGGAATTAGTTACCTGCATTCGGTAAGTGCATCTTCTAGTTATATTATCAAAGAATTAGTACTTAATTTTTCATCTTATTCGCTATCTGTTGTACCTATGTTTGTTTTTATGGGATTTGTTGCTTTAAAATCAGGTATTGGAGCAAGTCTTTTAGAAGCTGTAAATAAATTTATAGGGCACTGGCGTGGAGGGTTAGCAATAGCAGTGCAGCTTGCTTGTGCCATGTTTGGTGCTATTTGTGGATCGAATACTGCTACAGTTGCCACTATTGGTACTCTCGCAGTGCCGGAGATGAAAAAAAATCATTATGCTGATTCTTTTTCCACTGCTAGTGTTGCTTGTGGAGCATCACTGGCTTGTCTGATTCCACCGAGTGTTCAGCTAGTAATTTACGGGATTGCTACAGAGACTCCTATTGGCAGATTATTTTTGGCTGGTATTCTTCCGGGTATTGTCCATATGTGCATTTATATAGCAGCAATTAGTATTGTGCTAAGATTTAAACCATCTATAGCACCTCCAGCTCCCAAATTAAGTTGGAAAGAGCGATTTGTTGCAATCCCTCATTCAGGTGTCATAGAGATTGGCTTTGTTTTTTGTTTATCTTTGGGTGGATTATTCTTAGGATGGTTTACAGCTACTGAAGCAGGCGCAATTGGTGCAATAAGCTTGCTTGTTATTACACTTATTGAGAAAAAGATGAACTTTATAAAAATTAAAGAAGCTCTTCTGCTAACGACAAGTGTGACAGCAATGGTTTTTCTTTTAATTGCTGCCGCAACAGCGTTGGGACGCTTTTATGCACTTACTAGAATACCATATACACTGGGTGAATTCGTTGAAGGATTGGATTTACCGGGGTTTGCTATTTTCGGAGTTATAATTCTTATTTATTTTGTACTTGGATTTGTCATGGATGCGTTAGGATTAATATTATTAACGATGCCTGTATTTTTCCCAATAGTTACTTCAACGCTTGGTTATGACCCAGTTTGGTTTGGAGTCATTATTGTATTGATAATATCAATGGCAGCTGTTACTCCTCCAATCGGCATGAATGTATATATCATTAGTGGTGTGGCTAAGGATGTACCACTGTTTACTATTTTTAAAGGTGTGTGGCTTTTTGTTGTTGCAGATTTAGTTATGATTACTTCATTATTATTGTTTCCGGTGTTGGCAACTTATTTGCCAAGTCTATTATAGGATATAACAATTGTTTTTATTTAGTATAAAACATAGTGAGTTCTTACCACTGTTTGCTGGACATTGAGATAGGAGGCCATAATATATCTTATGGAGTTGTCTGGGGAATGGCAGAAAAGCGGAAGAAGCCCAGTGTGGAATTCAAAGGGATGTAGTAGCATTAACCTTTAGTTCAGACAAAGGAACAACAAAAATAGCTGAAGAGTCAGGCATTAACGGAAGCGTTTTAGCCAGATGGTGCAGATTCTTGGCATAAATATTTGGTGGCAGAAAGCATGCTCAACCGTAATATTTGCCTCGGTGAGTCCAACCAATGCTGAGTGGTTGATATAACCTGTATTTTCAGCAAGGAAGACTGGTTCTACCTGGTTGCGGTTATGGATTTATACTCTCGCTAAATAATCAGATAGGCCTTTGAGATCCGTATGCAGGTCAGGTGGTGCATTTTCGAATACATTGAGGTTTTTATAGCTGGATCAGGATTCGCTCTGTAAACGACTATAACAGCCCGGTAGAGTAAGAAAAACAAAGAATAGTTGCTTAACTATGGGCATAATATACTGGGGAGATCGGTTTTATTTCTTCTTTGTTAAAGAGGAGCACTTATAACAGTAAAAGGAATGGTAATAATGGATGTTAATGTTTCCCAAAAAATAGCAAGGTTTATCTTGGATAGTCAATTTAAAAATATTCCTGAGGTTGCTTGTAATCATGCCAAAATGGGTATGCTTGATTGGCTGAGTGTGGTAATGGTTGGTTTAAAAGAAGAGCAGAACGCAATAAAAAAAATAAAAGATCTGTTTTTGGATCTGGATGGGCAACCCAGGGCTACTATCATTGGTACAAAACTTAAAATAAGCAGCCCACTAGCAGCTAAAATAAATGCTTTTTCAGGGCATATTTTAGATTATGATGATACTTGTACATTGATAAGAAGCCACTTATCTGCTCCACTAATGCCGTCTATATTGGCTGTGGGAGAAGAGAACAAAATATCTGGTGAAGAGTTGTTGCTTAGCTACATGCTTGGTTACGAAGTTAGTTTGCGTATTGGTCAGGTTATGACACCAATGTGGATAGAAAGAGGATGGCATGGAACGAGTATTTTTGGAGTTTTTGGTGTAACTGCTGCAGTTGGAAAAATATTGAAATTAAATATTGAGCAAATGCAGAATGCACTAGGTATTGCTGCTTCAACGGCGAGTGGTTTAGCTAATAACTTTGGCACAATGACTAAGCCTCTTCATGTTGGGCTGGCAGCATACAATGGAATATTGGCGGTTATAATGGCAAAGCAAGGTCTTACAGCAAGTAAGGATGCAATAGAGGGTACAAATGGGTTTTTTCATGCTTATGGATATGGAGTAAGTTTCAGCCTAGATCATATAGAAAGACTAGGTAGTCCCTGGGGGTTGGAAAAGCCAGGAGTATTAAATCCTAAATTATATCCTTGCTGTCATGGTGTTGCTACCAATATTGAACAGGGCATAAGATTAAGGCAGAAATACCGACTTTCTGTTGATGAGATTCAAGATATTGAGATTCATACCCAGTCAAAAGCTTTATCTGCTATGCTATCAAAAAGCTATACCAAAAATGGAGAAAGGGTCAAGTGGGGTTATAATGGACCCCCTCTGCAAGTTGCTCCGTCAATCCCACTGGTTGGTAATGAGGGTAAATTTTCTAAAGAATATGCATTTGCAAGAGCTTTACTGGATGGAGAGGTTTCGTTTGAACATTTTACAGATGAAGCTGTAAATGATCCTCTTATAAAACAATTGATGGGAAAAATCAAAGTCTATCACAATGGTAAACTTGAAAGCATTTCTTTTGAGCATCCCGAAGAAGAATGCGCCTATGGTGAAATAGCTATTGTTAGATTAAAAAATGGTTATACTGTTGAAGATGAGCAAATATACATGCAGGGAGCTACAAAAAGACCATTATCAATGGATGATGTTAGAAAGAAGTTTATTTACTGTGCCAATGAATCTGGTTTAGCTCAGATTAAAAAAGATAAGATTATTACTACAGTTAAAAACATAGAAAATGCAGGCAGTATTTCAGATCTATTTCCAAATTTTGAAGGTTTATTAAGATAAACATGATAGATGTAATAAATACCAGGCCCTTGCCGGAAAGGATGCAGGTAGAGGCGATTATTGACAACATTATCTTCGAACACAAAGAAAACGGTCAAATTGTTACCACCGGTGAAAACCCAGAAGTATTGGCACCTAACTACCTGCACCATCCCCGACCGCTTGGGGCAGACTTAAGAAGACCTGGAGCAATACTTTGAAGAGAACATCACCGCCTTTTCTTTATATTTAATTACTAATAACGTTTATAATCTGGAAGAGATCTTATTGTATACTACCTCTGTCTATTTTGAGGGTGATTATTGTAATTCTGAAATGCTCCATTTTGGTTACGGAGAAAGTCCTGATCTCAAACAGCTAAAATTCTTTTTAAATGTGGAAAAACATCCGAGATTCTCTTAAGAACAGATCTCTTTGACTGTAACAGGGCCGATGTGGGCATTGTCGTCGAGAACTTAAAGAAATAGCGTCGTACTTTGAAAATAAAGACCTCTTGTTTACCGGTAGCAACGCCATGGACACAATTCCCAACTGCTTGGAACTTAACAGCAATAACATTCGCTTCATCGCACCCAGCACGGCTTCTGGATATTTTAAGCAAGTTTTCGCTTCAGTGACATAAGAAGAGCTATACTACCTGATCTTTATAGACAAAGATGTGAGCCCAAAAGTTAGTGCAACTGAACGTGGAAGATCCATAGACCATGCGGACCATGAGAAAAGTGCGAAACTAAAAGGCTCAAAATTCTATATGAGCTCGCTGCCTGATTCTTTGGAACAAAAGCCGGGCCAGTTAGACAAAAAAAACGCGAGAGATATATCAAAGTTTTAAAGAGCAGTTAACAGATAATACCACCACTAAATTAAATCACAGGCGTTATAAAGATAAAGATTATGTCTAGAAGCAAGTCGATAAGTGCTTTAGAGGCTCGAAAAATTACTTGCATGAAACATTCGGTTACCCGCAGATTATCGAGATAGAGGGCCACCTTGTGCTTAATTATGCCTTAAACGAAGAATTGCTTAAAAAATGGAACTAAGAGACGGTTTTATACGATGGTGATAAATGTTTATGATCAAAGCTACATCACCGAAGAACTGTTTTTAAGAACCATGCGCAAATACAGCGTTGAGTAGCCGACGAGTCAATTGTAATCAAAGATCAAGATTTGACCAGTCTTTTGCACATCAACGAAAGTATCAGGAGTTTGGCACTGGTAGCCTTTATTGTTCTGATGGCTTATTGTATTTTTGGAACAACTGCCAAACAGAACCTTGACCAAAAGGCAATCACTCATATTTTAACGAAAGACTACGCCTCCATAGTTTTTTCGGCAAATGAAATGCTTGATGGAACCCATTTTTATACCGTTGGTAATATAAAAGATCGGAATATCCGCTAAATCAGTAAACTTGGTCTGGTTGTCGGCAGTTATGCTACCATTTCTGAAGTTCAATTATATATAGAAAATCCATATTAGGGTAATCATTTGACTGATTTGATTGACTCTACCTACGGAATATGGGTCAAGATAAGCTGGTATGAAGAGCAATACTGCTTAAGCCAACAGCAAAGATACGGCCGCATAAGCGACGCCGGTTATAGACAACGCTCCATCTTCAACGAGCCTGAAAAAGAGGCAGAACCTAAAACCGAAGAGCCAACCATTGAAGTAGTGAACCACCAAAGCAAGAAACTAGGCAAGAACAGAGAAGGCTTGAAATACATACCCACCGAACCCATCCATTACCGCTTAAGCGAGGAAGTGCTCAGCCGCCAGACTTGCAGTAATGATTTACATGAAATGAGCACAGATGGCCTATCATTTTTACGTTTGCCGGTATTTACATTTACCCAGGATATAAAAGCTTAATCACATTTGCCGCTTTATAAATCAAAGCAGGGCTTACAACATTACAACAGTTGTAAGCGTAGTGTAACA
>Ga0334884_1004699_pt1 | contig 13742 bp, 8 predicted proteins | sample GraSluR1_MG_7_FD_207215 | JGI IMG/M metagenome (GOLD analysis project Ga0334884, IMG submission 207215) | Sludge microbial communities from methane-producing bioreactor in Wageningen University, Netherlands - Granular Sludge_12_05 R1 | ecosystem: Engineered > Bioreactor > Anaerobic > Unclassified...
CGCCTTGGCCGTTCTCTTGGCAGACGTCGCCTGCGGCAGCGCAATCGACGCTTTGAATGACGCCGTCTTGGCAGAGGCGCAGGGTGGTGCCGTCGCAGTCGCTGGTGAGGAAGTCGCCGCAGACGCCGCCGCAGCCGTCGGGCCCGCAGGCCTTGCCTGTGCACTCCGGGGTACAGCTAGGATCGACGCAGTGGTGGCCGCCTTGGCCTTTCTCTTGGCAGACGTCGCCTGACGCGGCGCAGTCGAAGGGTTGAATGACGCCGTCTTGGCAGAGGCGCAGGGTGGTGCCGTCGCAGTCGCTGGTGAGGAAGTCGCCGCAGATGCCGCCGCAGCCATCGGGCCCGCAGGCCTTGTCGGCGCAGTCTGGGGTGCAGGTCTCAGGGGTGTCGTCGTCGACCTCAGGGGTGACGTCGATGGGGACATCGCTGGGGTCGATGTCGGTGAGATCCTGTGGCAGCAGGTCACTGTCTGCCGGGAGATCTGGGTCCACGTCGGCTTTGGATCCGCCGCTGTCGTCGCAGGCACTCAGGGAGTAGAGGAGCAGGAGAGAGAGGGCCAGGAGGGAGAGGTTTCGCATGATGTGCACTCGCGCTGATGTATAAGGTTAGACGCTGCTCAGGGCAGCAAGTAGAGGTGTCGTGCATCGAGGGCTGGTGCGGTGTCGCGTAGGGCGATCACCGTAATGGGCCACGGTGGATGCGGGTCAGGGAAGGGCAGCTCGACGGCCAGGGCCGCGCCCCAGGTGAATTCGAGCCACAGCTCGCACCACGCAGGGCTGGCGGGGCAGCGGTCGAGGAGGCGGTCGCTCAAAGCGATACCGAGGCGGGTGTCGTCGAGCCTCACGGCGAGAAAGGCGTCGGGGTCGTCACTCGGGTGCCCGAGGACGGCACGGGTGATGCCCAGGGGACTGAGCTGGACGGCGACGGGGGCGAGCAAGTGGGCGTCAGGTCGTTGTTGCTGCAGGTCCTGGAGCCAGGTGTGGAGGGCTGCGGCAGGCAAGAGAGGAGGGCCGAGACGTTCAGTCATGTCAGCTCCGAGGCCGGGTGGTGTGGGGGCTTCGCTCGGTTGCTTCGCGCCGGTGACGGTGGTGGGCCGTTGCGGCGCATCCTGGCCGGCGGCCGGTGAGGCGCCGGGGGGCGAAGGCGGCAGGGGCGGTTCGGGTTGGCAGGAGAGTGCGAGCAGAGCGAACGCAGCCAAGAGTCCATGGCGGAGCATGTGGTGTTACCTCGCGAGGGCCACCGTCGGGGTGACGGAGCGCACTGAGCTGCCTTCTTTTATGGTGAAAAAGCGTGACCGAGGCAACATCTTTGCCGGTGGGCACTGCATGCCTTGCAGCTAGACCCAGGGGGCTGCGACGGGTTAAAAGCCATAGACCATAGATGAGGGGCGCGACGCAACGCGGGTCGCAGTTGTGAGGCAACACGTGAGGGGAGTTCCAGAACGGGCGAGGGTGCCTTTTGCCATCATCATCCACGGCGATGTCGAGCAGAGTGCGGCGTTGGCGACGCTGTTAGGGGACGAAGGCTTGGAGGCGCGTTGCTACGCCTCGCTTCAGGCGGGCTTGCGCGCCCTGATGGAGGTTCTCAGTGAGGCAGAGCGCGCGTCTCAGCAGGCGGGGCTGCTTCCTGCTGACGCAGTGCCGGGCGGTGCGTTGCCGTCGCTGTTGGTCCTCCAAGAGGAGGTGCTGGGTGTTGCTGACGGCTGGCGTTTGGGTGCGATGATGCGCTCTAGCGCTTGGTCTCCCCTCGCGGGGCTGCCGCTGTTGCTGTTGGCGGCGCCAGCGCGGGTCGGTGCCTCTGGCTTTGCTTTGGGGGAGGCCGCGGTGGTCTTGGAGGCGCCCCTGGACTTGGCCCTTTTTCGGGGCGAAGTGCGCGCCTCGTTGCGCGGTCAACGGCGGGGGCGTCCGCGGGCGTTATTGGTCTTGGGTCCCGGCGAGGGCGATGGCTTGGACGCCGCCTTGGCGGGGTGCGGCTGGTGCCCAGTGCGGGTGCAGGGCTTGCGTGAGGCCCTCGCCGCGCTTGACGAGGGCGCGTGGCAGGCGGTGTTTTTGTCTGAGCCGCTGCTCGACGTGGCCCTTGGGTCGTTGTTGGCTTCGGTGTCGCAGCAGCAGCCGGCTTGTCTCAGCGTGGTCATGGGTGAGGCGGCGACGAGCAGCGCGACCCTGGCGTGGCACCTGCGGGGCGCGGCGGCGGTGTGGTCGTTGGCGACACCAGCACCCTTGCTCGTGCAGGCCCTGGGTCACCTGGTGCGTGAGCATGCGCTTTGGCAACGCGAGCTTCGTTTGGCGCGGCGCGTCGAGGCGGTGGAGGGTGAAGCGGCGCGCTTGCAGTGGCTCAGCGGCTACGTGCAGAAGGGGCTCTGGGAGTGGAGCGCCACCCAAGAGCGTGAGGTGGCGCCGCGTGGACCCGAGGCGTGGTGTGGCTTCATGCGGCCAGAGGAGCGAGCGCGCTTTGCCGAGGCGTGGTCCGCTTTTCTTGCGGGCAAGGAGGACGCATTCTCGCTGGAGTATGGTGTGCAGGACGCGGGGCAACAGCGCTGGGTGGCGACCCAGGGTGAGGTGGTGGTGCGCTCAGACCAAGGCGCGCCGCTGCGGGTCGTGGGCACCCACACGGACGTGACGGCGCGCAAGCGCGCCGAACAAGCGCTCCAGGCCAGCGAAGCCTACAAGCGGGCCATGTTGGATGCCATACCGGACCTGATGTTCGTCTTCGACAGGGATGGGCATTTCATCGACTACAAGGCCACTGGAGACGAGCAGCTCATTCTCTCTCCAGCGCATTTCGTGGCGCGTCACTATTCGGAGGTCTTGCCGCCAGAGCTGGCGCGCATCACCCGAGAGAACCTCGAGCGTTTGACGGCTACCGGGGTCTTACAGAGCTACATCTACGCGGTTGGTATCCAGGGCGAGACCCGTTACTTCGAAGGTCGCCTGGTCAAGTGTGGTGCCGAAAGGGCCCTCGCCATCGTCCGTGATGTCACGGCGCAGAAGGAGATGGAGCGCGCCCTGCAGGCCAGCGAGGCCCATTTCCGCAGCATCGTGGACAACTCGGCAGCGGCGTACTTTTTCGTCGACCATGAGGGTCGTATTCGCCAAGTCAATCCTGCCTGGTTGCGTTTCTTCAATCGCGAGGAAGCCGAGGCGGTTTTTGGACAGCACTTCAGCGAGGTCGTGGGTGAGTCGGAGGCGTTTTGGGGGCGTGACTTTCCCCGGGGTCTGCGCGAAGGGGTGGTGGTCCAAGGCGAGGCCCTATGGCATCCGCCGACTGGACAGATGCGCTGGCACAGCATCAGCGCGAGCCCGCTGTGGCGCGAGGGGCGTCTGCAGGGTATGGACGTCTTTGTCTTTGACGTGAGCGAGCAGAAGCAAGCCGAGCAAAGCTACCAGCGTCTCTTCCTGGAGATGCGCGATGCCTTTGCAGTGCATGCGCTCATTCGCGACGAAGAGGGCGCGGTGGTGGACGGTCGCTTGTTGGCGGTCAATCCGGCCTTTGAGAAAATGAGTGGTCGCCAGGCGAGTGCCGTGGTGGGGCATCTGGTGAGTGAGATCTGGCCGGAGGCGAGCTTGCAGATTGTGCGGTTGGCAGAAGCTGCGCTGCAGGGGACGGCCGAGACGCTGGCCTATGAGAGCCAAGATTTGGGTAAGACCTTCGAGGTGATGGCCTTTTGCCCAGCGCCGGAACACTTGGCCTGCATCTTTCGGGACGTGACCCAACGCCGCCGCGCCGAGGAAGAAAAGGCCAAGCTGGAGAGCCTCCTCTTCCAAGCGCAGAAGTTGGAGTCCATCGGCCGTTTGGCGGGTGGCATCGCGCACGACTTCAACAACATGCTGGGGGTGATCCTGGGGCATGTCGAGATGGCCTTGGAAGGGGCGGAGAGGGCGACGGCGCCGTTGCGGCAGAGCCTGGAGCAGATTCAGGACGCGGCGCAGCGCTCGGCAGAGCTGACGCGGCGACTCTTGGCCTTTGCGCGCAAGCAGGCGAACGCTCCCCGCGTTGTGGATCTCAATGCCCACATTGCTGGGATGTTGATGATGCTGCGCCGCTTGTTGGGTGAAGAGATCGCCTTGGAGTGGCAGCCCGAGGCGGCGCTGTGGACCGTCCAGGTCGATCCCAGCCAGATCGATCAGGTCATGGCCAACCTCTGCGTCAACGCGCGAGACGCCATCGCGGCACACGGGCGCATCACCATCAGCACGGCCAACTGTCATTTTGAAGAGGTCGACTGCACGGAACACCCCGAGATGATCCCAGGGGCCTACGTCATGTTGGCGGTCACGGATGATGGCGGCGGGATGGCCCGCCAGGTGCAGGCGCGCCTCTTCGAGCCCTTCTTCACCACCAAGGAGGCGGGCAAAGGGACGGGCCTCGGCTTGGCGATGGTCTATGGCATCGTCAAGCAGAATCGGGGTTTCATTCACGTCTATAGCGAGGTTGGGCGAGGTTCTTCGTTCAAGCTCTATTTTCCTCGCCATGGGGCTGCCGCGGAGACGGTGAGCTCGGCGGCGCGGCGGGAGACGCCGCGCGCCAAGGGCCTGGAGACGGTGCTCGTGGTGGAAGACGAGGCGGGGATTCTAGCCATCGTCAAGACCATGCTCGAGCGGCATGGTTACGCCGTGTTGGCGACGACGAGCGCCGGCGAAGCGCTCGCGCTGGCCCAGAAACACGGGCGGGAGATCGACCTGTTGCTGACGGACGTGGTGATGCCTGAGAGCGATGGGCGGGCCCTGGCGCAGCAGGTACGTGAGTGGTCTTCGCCCCTGGCGGTGGTGTTCATGTCGGGCTACGCCGTGGATGTGATGACCCAACCTGAGGCCGACGCAGGGGTGGGCTATTTGCAGAAGCCTTTCACCCAGCGAGAGCTGTTGGCGCTGGTGCGGGAGCTCCTGGACACGGTGGGCGGGCGAGCTGGGGAGCCTTGAGCTTCGTGCCGTGCTTCAGGGTTGGCGCAGCAGGTGAGTGCGGTAGTGGGCGAGCTCGGCGATGGAGGCTCGGCAGTCATCGAGGGCGCGGTGGTTGGAAGCCTTGTTGAACTTCGGGACCTGGGGGAACCAGCGGTGGGCGACTTCCTTGAAGGAAGAGACGTCGATGCTGCGGTAGTGGAGGTGCTCGGCGAGGCGCGGCATGTGGCGGTGGAGAAAGCGCCGATCTTGCCAGATGGAGTTGCCGCAGAGCGGCGCGATGCGGGGCGCGATGTGGGCGGCGAGAAAGGCCAGGCTCTGGCTCTCCGCTTCGGCGAGGGAGATGGCGCTGTCGCAGACTTGCTGCCAGAGGCCTGAGGCGCGGTGGTGGTTTCGATTCCAGTCGTCCATGGCGAGGAGGCGAGCCTCGGGGAGGTGGATGACGAGGTTGGGCCCCTCGGCGATGGTTTGGAGCTGGTTGTCGGTGATGATGGTGGCGATCTCAATGATGGTATCGCGCTCGGGGTCGAGCCCAGTCATCTCGAGGTCCATCCAAACGAGGGCGTCCGCGGTGAGCATGTCATGGCTCCTATGGCGAGGGTCGTGAGGGTTTGCGCGCCCTTCCTGCCGGGGCAGGCGCTGGGCCTGGCGTAGGTGGATCCAGGACGCCAATGAAGGGGGCACCATAGTCAGGATGGTGCGACGTGGAAAGGGTGGTGGAAAATCGTGCACAAGTGGCAGACGCGTGACAAGTGATGGGGTCTTGAGTTAGCTTGCTGGGTCAGCAATTCGTGGCGGGCGTTTGCCTGGCCATTGGTTCCACCGCGTCGTTTGCGCGGATGCACTTTGAGGTGACCTATGCGAATGAGAACGATCATTGTGTTTTTGCTGGCCGTGGCTTTCTTGGCGATGGGCTGCGAGCAGAAGGCCAAGGACGACAAGGCGAAAGAGGCCGAGAAGAAGCCCGTTGCCGAGGGTGAAGAGAAGGCCGGCGAAGAGAAAGCCGGCGAGGAGAAGGCCGGCGAGGCGGCGGCTGAAGCGCCCGCCGTGCCGGGTGAGGGTGTCGAGAGCGCGGCCGTGGCGGCCGTCGAGACGCCGCCCGAAGTGGTCGCGCCGGTGGTTGCGCCCGTGCCGCTGGGGGAGATCAAGAATCCTTTCTTGGCGTACGTCCCGGCAGATACGACCTACCTTTGGGCGACTTTGAGCACCTTGCCTCTGGAAGAAGTGCCCATCGATCTAGAAGTGTGGATGAAGGCCTATGAAGGTTTGGCGGGCTATTTCTCTGCGCAGGGTATGCCTGAGGTCGAGGCCTTGGTTGGCGCTGTGCTCGATGAGTTCAAGGGCAAGTGGAACCGCGAAGGTTTGGCCAGCCTGGGCATGCTCGCTGAGTCGCACCAGGTCATTTATGGCTTGGGTGTGTTTCCGGTGATGCGGGTGCAGCTCGCCGATGGCGCCGTCTTCGAGACGGTCTATGCGCGGGTGGAAGAGAAAGCCAAAGTGCAGGCCGAGAAGCGCAGCCATGGCGAGGTACAGTACCGCGCTTATCCGTTGGAAGATGGGGTTGAGGTGGTTGTAGCGATTTTGCCTCAGGAGCTGGTGGTGACCATCGTTGCCCAGCCTACGGCTGAGTGGCAATTTGAGAATCTCTTCAACCCCGTGGCCAATGGCATTGACGTGGGCACCCTGCAGGCGCTGGCGACGCAGTTCACCGGCAAGGGCGTGCAGGTGGGTTTCATCGATATGCAGGCCATTTACAAGAATCTGGTGGGGGACGCCAAGAGCTCCTTGTCCGAGAGCCTCGAGAAGCTGGGCGTGCCTTTGCCCGTGGAAGGCTTGGATGGCGTCTGCAAGGACGAAGCGAGCAAGCTCTTGGCGACCATGCCGCGTTTGACCATGGGTTCGGACACCGTCGGCGATACCTTCCGCTTTTTGTTGACCCTGGAGCTTGGCGACGCCACCCATCGCAGCGATTTGCAGCGTCTGGCGGCGGCCGTGCCTGGTGTGGGCAATGTGAAGGGCAACCCAGTGTTGGCCTTTGGTATGGGGATGGACGTGGCCCAGACCGTGGGCTGGCTTTCCAAGCTGTCGAGCACTATCCAAGGTGCCCCTTACCGTTGTGAGGCGTTGGCTTTCCTCAACGAGATGGCCGAAGGGCTGGCCGAGGTGCGAGATCCGAGCAACATCCCGCCCTTCGTTTTGGATATCAAGGGTTTCAATGTCGTGGTCGAGAACCTGGCCTTGGGTGATGACATGATGCCGACGGCCCTGGCGGGGATGGTCCTCATCCAGAGTGACTCGCCTGCGGATCTCTTCGCGCTGGCGGGTGGCTTGGTGCCGGGTCTGGACGGTGTGGCCATGGAGGTGGGTAAGGTGGTGAAGCTGCCTGCGATTCCTGGCCTGCCCCCCTTCCTGAGTGAGATCCACGCGATGATGACGGAGAAATCGCTGGTGATCGGGGTTGGCCCTGGCCAAGGCGACAAGTTGGCCGCTTTCGCGGCAAGTGCGGCCGCGAGTCCGGCGCCGATCCTGCACATTGGCTACGATTATGGTCGCTTCTTCGAGATCCTCGGGCCGTTGATGATGGCCGCCGATCCGAGCATGGCGCAGATGATCGATGCCTATAAGACGCTGGGCATGTTGGAGATGGGACTCGCCGTCGGGCCAACGGGCATCGATGCCAAGATCAACATGAAGGCCAAGAAGTAAGCGGCGGGCACCTCCGTCCGTAGCGACATAGAGAGACGAGCAAAGGCAGGTTGTTCCTCGTCGTGGGCAACCTGCATGACATTTTTCCTTTGGGAAACGAGGAGTGTTCCATGTCTGAGTGGTGGATTCGCAGGCTGTGGGTCGTGGCGCTCATGGCTGTGGTGGCCATGAGCTTTGGCTGCCAGCAGAAGAAAGAGAAGGCGCCCGCCGAGGTGAGCGCGCCGAGCGCTGCTGAAGAAGGGCCCTTGCTCCCATCGGAGGAAGGGCAGCCCGCAGAGGGGGGCGAGGCGGTGGTCCCTGCCGATGCGGAAGGTGCGCCCAAGGCAGTGGCGGTGGAAAGTCGTTTCGACGCCGGGACCGTGGAGATGGGGCAAGACGTGGTACACACGTTCAAAATCCGCAATGAAGGAAATAAGGAGTTACGGCTGCTGCGCGCCATGAGCTCTTGAGGCTGCACAGCTTCCGTCTTGTCGACGGAGGCCATTCCCCCGGGTGGGGAAGGAGAGGTCAAGGCAACAGTGAGTACGCGTGGACGTTCAGGTGCTTTCTCCAAGAGTGTTCGGGTGGCGACGGATGATCCCGAGAACCCGATGATCGAGCTGGAGATCGCTTGCTTCGTGGTGCGTGAAGTGATGGCCATCCCGAATCTCGTGACCTTTGGCCAGATCGGACGCGGTGAGGAGGCTAGCCGAGAGTTCACGCTGCGCGCGGCCGATGCCGCGACAGAGGTTCGAGAAGTGGTTCTGGAAGATGAGCGCTTTCGCCTCCGCGAGCTCGAAGGCAGCGAGGACGGGCGGCGTTTCGTCATCGAGGTGGTGAAGCTGAGTGAGTTCGGGCGTTTTGGCGTGGATGTGGTGGTCCGCTATGCGCTGACCGATGGCGAGCCGAAAGAGATGACCGTGCCCGTCCGCGGTGAGGTGGTGGGTGATCTGCGTTATGCCAAGACGGTGAACCTCTTCAAACGGGGTGACACCTATCCTGGTCATGACTTCGTCATCACTTCGCGCAGCAATACGCCCGTCAAAGTGATCGAGGCGACGGCAAGCGATCCGGCGTTGAGCGTGGAGATCAGAGAGGCGGAAGGTCAGCGTGCGCTGATTCATATGGGCGTGGTCGACCCCTCGCAGGACTTCTCCACGCCGGTGCGTGGGACCGTGAAGATTAAGACCACCGACCAGGACGAGCCTGAGGTGGAGATCGCCTTCGTCATTGCCGATCGCGGTGTTGGCGCCGGCGCGGCGCAACTGCGCGGCGGTGGGCTGCGGCCAGGCCAGCCGGCCCAAGGGATGGAGCTCAAGGATGGCGACCCCACTTTTCGCCAAGCCATCATCGAGCAGCGCCGGCGTGACCGAGTGCAACGGATGAAGCTCGACGACAAGAGCGAGGAAACGCCGCCCCCCGCGCCTTGATGGCCGCTGCGGCATCTGGAGCGCCTCGAGCTTCAAGGCCAAGGGCGCTCTGGAATGTGTTGCAGGTGGTTGACCCAGCGCGCCATGGTGAAGAGCCAGTCCGAGAGGCGGTTGACATAGACGAGAACTGCCGATGGGACGCTTTGGTCTTCGGCCAAACGGGAGAGTTCGCGTTCACCGCGCCGACACTGGGCGCGTGCCCAGTGGAGGTGAGCGGCCAGGAGGTGACCGCCAGGGAGAATGAAGGAGGTCAGCGGCGCCATGGCCGCCGTGGCGGCATCGATCTCTGCTTCGAGCCGTGTGGCGTCGGCAGGCGTGAGGCGGGCGAGGCGGTGGTGCTGGTCGTCCTCGGTGGCGGTGTAGGCGGCGAGGACCATGAGATCGGCCTGAATTTGCTGGAGCTGAGCCATCAAGACCCGCCAGGGATCGGCGGGAGGGCGGGTGGGTAGGTTTTGCGATGCTTCCAGTTGCGCTGCGACGACGGCCAGGCAGGAGATGAGCTCATCCAGGGTGCCATAGGCGCAGACCCGGGGCGCGTGTTTGGGTACGCGCTGTCCTGAGAGTAACGAGGTCCGCCCCCGGTCGCCGCCACGGGTGTAGATGGCCGTTGGGTCGTCGTGTGCCACGTGATGTCTCGTCTGGCTGAGGTTAGAAGCGCGCCGTCATCTCGAAGTAGACCGTACGTCCGGGCTGGCGCAGACTCATGCGGCTACCGATCTCATCGCCTGCAGGGTGAGAATAGCGCCAGTCGAGAAGATTGCGCACCCCGAGGCTGTATTGCAAGCCCAAGACGTTGGACTCGCCGCTGAAGGCCAGATCCCAGAGGAGGCTGTGTTCGCCTTGGCTGCCGTTGCGGTTCAGGCGGCGCGACTCATAGGTCACCCGCGAGGCCAGGCCCAGGGCGCGGCTGACCAGGGGGGCGATGACTTTGAGGGAGAGCATGTGCTCGGGTGAGTTGACGATTTCCTCTCCCGAGAGGGGTGAGCCGATACGCGTCTGCTGGAAGGCATAGGCCAACGAGACCAGCCACCCGTGGCGGAAATCGCGCTGTAGCTCGACTTCGGTCCCAAGGGTGGCGACGGCATCGGTCTCGTTGACGTAATAGAGGGGATCTTCCGCCGTGGCGCTGCCGCGTTGCACGATGAGCCCAGTGATGTGGTTGAAATAGACCGACGCGATGAGGACGAGGTTGGCCATGATCCTTTGGGAGACCTCGAGCTCTCCGGTCCAGATGACCTCTGGGTCGAGGTTGGGGCTGGGGATCTGGGTGAGCCCGTCGGCATAGGTCATCTCGTAGATGGAAGGGGCCCGGAAAGCGCGGCCGCCAAGGACCTTGACGACGTTGCCCGTGAAGGGCTTGAAGATGAGTGCGAGCCTGGGGTTGGCGGCGGAGAAGAAGCGATCCTCTGCGCCGGTCCCATCGCTCTTGGGCAGGTCGGCCACGTACCAACCGTCGAAGCGGCCGCCGAGGGAGAGGGCGAACCAAGAGGTGAGTGTCCAGTCGCCGACGGTGTAGACGGAAAAGGTGTGGTAGGGGTGTTTGGTGCGATCGTCGCCTTCGCCGGCGTCGTTCTGGAGGTGGGCCTGATACTCGGACCCGACGGTGATGCGGAGGGCCTCCAGGGGGGTGATGAGGAGCCGGAGGTCCAGTCCCAGCCAGGTGCCGCGGTAGTCCTCATCGACTTTCTCGTCTTCGTAGACATAGGTGCCGTCGTAGGCGTAGTGGTCGAGATAGAGCTTGGCCAAGAGGCGGAGGGTGCGGGTCAGTTGCGGCTCGAAGCGCACCTCTACGTAGGCGCGGCTGTCGGCCTCTTGGGTGTTGGGATCGCCAAGAATGACGCCGAAAGCGCCGGTGAGGATGGACTTGACCCGTTGATGATAGAGCGCCTGGAGGGTCCAGTCTCGCCACCACACCTTGCCCAGCACCGAGCCCGCTTGGACCTCACCGTCTTCGAGGCTGGGTTGGGCCTGACCCAGCATGGCGCCCCCTGCTACCCAGGCGCCGCCGTCCTCGCCCAGCGGCGTGGAGAGCTCGCCGAAGGCCCGAAAGAGACCCGTGGACATGGTCCCCACAGAGGCTTTGACGCGGTACTGATCGAGGCGCGTCGGGGTGGTGAGGTTGATGACCCCAAAAAAGGCACCCGTGCCATAGAGGGCCGAACCTGGGCCTCGGATGACCTCGATCCTCTCGATGGGGGCCAGACTGGTCAGCAGGTCGAACTCGATCAGTGACTGGCCAATCCAGTTGTCGTTGAGGGTGTGACCGTCGATCTGGAGCAACATGCGATTGCCCCACTGGCCGAAGGGAGCGAAGCCGCGCACTCCGAAAAACTTGTAGGCGTAGTTGTTGTTGCCGTAGAGCCCGCGAGTGCCGCGCAGGGCGTCATAGAGGTCGGTGTAGCCAAAGGCGGCGATTTCGCGCCGGGTGATGACGCTCACCGAGGCCGGGGCGCTCTCGATGGACTCGGCCGTACGTGAGGCCGCGCTCACCTCGTCGGCCAACTCCAGCGCCGCGTCGACGATGGTCTGCTCGTCAGGGAGAATCTCGACGATGGTCGCGTAGTCACGGAAGCCCGAGAGGGTGACCACCAAGCGGTGCTGCCCGACGGGCACGGAGGGCACCACCACGGGGGTGAAGCCAATGGGTTGCCCATCGAGGAGGATGAGGGCGTTGGATTCTTCGGCTCGCACCACCAAGGCGCCGCTCTGACGCTCCAAGGTGATGGCCAGGTTGACCGTCTCGTTGGGCTTGACCTCGATCTCCTCGACCACGGGAACGAAACCGTCTTGGGAGACGGTGATGCGCGCGCGGCCGGGAGAGATCTCGAAGTCTCCTGGGATGTTACCGACCACTCTGATGTCCGCCGGGTCGTCGATGACCACCATGGCGCCTTCAGGTCGGCCGCTGAGCTGCACGCTCCCCAAGACGCGCTCCATGGCGATGGCGACGCGCTGCACTTGCCCCACTTCGAGGGTGATGTTGGACGCCGTGGCGGGCAAGTAGCCGGGGTGTTCGACCAGGACGGTGTAGGTGCCGGGGGCCAGGGCGAGCTTGCGCGGGCTCTGGCCGTAAGAGCCCAGGTCTTTGCGGTTGATGTAGAGGGTGGCGCCCGGTGGGGTCGTGGTGATGTCGAGCATGGCGACGTAGGGCTCGACGCGCCGCATGGCGCTCTGGACCTCGGCGAGCTCCTCAGGCGTGGCCTCCTCGGCATAGCGAAGGTAATAGCGATAGGCCTCGACGTAGTCCCGCTTCTGCTCGTAGGAGCGGGCAATGTTGAAGATGACGTTGCGGTTGGGGGCGAGGCGATTGGAGGCGAAGAAATGGGAGAGGGCGGCGTCGTAGTCGCGGCTGCGGAAGGCCTCACTGCCCAAACGGAAGAGTACCTCGGCCTCGTCAGCTACGTCAGACACGGACTGCGCGTAGAGCGTCCCGCTGAAAGAGAGTGCGACGAGAGCGACCGAGAGGGCGCGGCATAGGGCGTGGCACAGCGAATTCATCGGCGGCTCCTGTGAAGCGCTAACGGGTGTCGCGGATCCCCAAGTCGCTGCCCTTGGCAGGCTCATCAGGGCGCGGATCGCGTCCCTTGACGGGCTTCTTCGGGAGGGCGCGCAGGGCGATCTCCTGCGTGATGCTCTCTTCCGCGCTGTCGTGCTGAATGTGCGTGTGGTCGTGATAGCCTCTCTTCTTCAACACGAAGGTGCGGCCACTGGCGAGGGAGTCCCGCGCCAGCTCTAGGCTCAGCGGCGTGACGCCGAGCACCTTCCCATTTTCGCTGACTTCCGCTGCCGTGGGCTGGCTCTGCAAGTGCAGACGCAGCGGTGGCAAGGCGTCTGCTGCTGCTGCGGCGGCGAACTCGGTGGGGGGTTGGGGCTCGGGTGCCGCAGTCGTCTCCGGGGCGGCAGGGCTTGGCGGCTCGGGTGGTGTTTCTGGATCCACCTGCGCCGGGGCCGTCGCGACAGGGGTCGGCGTCGGCGGCGTGGCTGCAGGGTGATCCTCCGCGGGGGTGCTGCGGCTGAGCACGCTCACCAAGACCAAAGTGATCCCAACGGCGAAGACCGCCACGGCGACGAGCCACACGGCCAAGGGGACGGCGCGCTGTGGGCGCGGCGCGCTTGGGGGGCGATGGAGGGGGGAGGCTGGGGGGTGGCCGTGATCTCGCTGAACTTCCGGCGCAAAGCCAGGGCGCACGGTCTGGTTGGCGTCATCGCCCATGGCGGCGATGGGAGGCATGGGCCCTGAGGCGTTGGGACTGTCGAAAGGATCCTGGGTCAGGGCTTGGAGGGCATCGAAAAAGTCCTGGGCCGATCGATAGCGGTAGGCGGCATCTTTCTCGATGGCCCGCTGGAGGACGGGGCCCAGGGAGGAGAGCAGGATCTGGTTGGGGAGGTGGATGGGCTTGGTGACTTGATTGGCGAGCACTTCGAAGGCGTTGTCACCGGCAACGGCGGGGCTGCCGACGAGCATCTCGTAGAGGATGAGGCCGACGGGATAGACATCGGTCCATGGCCCCAGGTCCTTGTTGTAGATCTGTTCGGGCGCCATGTAGCGCGGCGTCCCAAAACCGCCAGCGCCAGTCTCGGTGAGGTTCTGCATGGCTTGATTTTCGCTGGCGCCGAGGGCCTTGCCGATGCCGAAATCCAAGACCTTGACGTGGTGCTCATCGCCGCCTTTGCGCGTCAACATGACGTTGCCTGGCTTGAGATCGCGGTGGATGATGAGCTGCTCGTGG
>Ga0334884_1004700_pt1 | contig 13740 bp, 8 predicted proteins | sample GraSluR1_MG_7_FD_207215 | JGI IMG/M metagenome (GOLD analysis project Ga0334884, IMG submission 207215) | Sludge microbial communities from methane-producing bioreactor in Wageningen University, Netherlands - Granular Sludge_12_05 R1 | ecosystem: Engineered > Bioreactor > Anaerobic > Unclassified...
CGAACTGGTCGCCGCCCACGGGGCCGAGGCGGTGCTCTTCTTCGAGTGAGGGAGGCGCGCCGCTGTCAACGGATGAGCAGGGAAGGATCGTAGTCTTCTGGGGGCTCATAGCCCAGGAGCCGGATCACCGTGGCGGCGACGTTGGACAGGCGACGCACGCTGAGGCGCTCGTCGAGGCGCCACGGGCTCTGGCCGCCAGGTGCGTAAAACCAGCAAGGGACGGGGTTCAGGGTGTGGGCTGTGAGGGGGGCCGTCTGGCCCTTGGCGTCCCGGGCGATGCCACCGCTCTTCTTGTCGAGCTGGAACATTTGATCGGCGTTGCCGTGGTCGGCGGTGATGAGGGCCACGCCGCCGAGGGCTGCGATGCGCGGCAGCAAACGCTGGAGGCAGAGGTTGACCGCCTCCACGGCGATGATGGCGGCTTCGAGGTTGCCTGTGTGACCCACCATGTCGCCGTTGGCGAAGTTGATGCGGACCACGTCGTAGCGGTTCTCAGCCAGCTCGGCCAGCACGGCGTCGGTGACTTCGGCGGCCTTCATCCACGGGCGCTCGGAGAAGTCGACCCGATCGCTGGGGACTTCGATGTAGCGCTCCAGGTCATCGTTGAAGCGGCCCGTGCGGTTGCCATTCCAGAAGTAGGTGACGTGGCCGAACTTCTGGGTTTCTGCCACGGCGAGCTGGCGCAGCCCGGTGTTGGCGATGAGCTCACCCATGGTGCGGCTGATGGCGGGGGGCGCGACGAGATAGCGGGTTGGGAGCTGCGCGTCGCCGTCGTATTGCATCATCCCGGCGAAGATGACCTGGGGCCGGCGCTGGCGGTCGAAGTAGGGGAAATGCTCTTCTTCGAAGGCGCGGGTGATCTCCAGGGCGCGGTCGCCGCGGAAGTTGAAGAAGACCACCGTGTCGCCGTCCTCGATGGTACCGGCTGGTTGGCCGTCGCGGTGGACGACGAAGGCCGGGAGGCTCTGATCGCCAATGCCTGGGCTCTCTTGGCGGAAGGTGGTGATGGCCTCTTCGGCGCTGGCGAAGGCGCGCCCCTGTCCGAGGACGTGGGCCTGCCAGCCGCGCTCGACGATGCGCCAGTCTGCTTCGTAGCGATCCATGGTGGTGAGCATGCGGCCCCCGCCTGAGGCGATGCGGTAGTCGCAGTCGCCGCTGGCGTTCAGGTCGGCAAAGCAAGCTTCGATGGGGCGGATGTAGTCGAGCGCCGTGGTGGCACCGACGTCACGGCCGTCGAGCAGGGGGTGGAGGCAGAGGCGCTTGAGCCCCAGGCGGTGGGCTTCGCGAATCAAGGCGAAGATATGGTTCATGTGAGAGTGGACGTTGCCGTCGGAGAGCAGCCCGATGAGGTGGAGCGTGGAGCCCAAGGCGAGGTTCTGCGCGGTGAGCTCCTGCCACACCGGGCCGGCAAAAATGGCGCCGGAGGCGATGGCTTGATCGACCAGGCGCGCCCCTTGGGCGAAGACACGGCCCGCGCCCAGGGCGTTGTGTCCGACTTCGCTGTTGCCCATGTCGTCGTCGGAAGGCATCCCGACGTGGGTGCCGTGGGCCATGAGCTGGGTGCGCAGGGCGACGCCGTCGAGGTAGTCGAAGGCCGGCGTGCGCGCCAAGTGCACGGCGTCGCCGTCATCGCGGCGGCCTTCGCCGATGCCGTCGAGGACGATGATGAAGACGGGCCCCTCTGGGGCGGTGATGTCGGGGGATTTTTTCAGCTTTTCGGTCATGGATTCATTCCGTTGGCGAGTTCGGCGGGAAAGCGCGGCGACATCGTTTGGGACAGGTCGCCGCCGTCGGTTGACGCTTTTCCTTGGGCGGGATTAACTCATCGGCGTTTGCTGCAGGAGCGGGTGGGCGAGCCACGGACTTCTCCTGCGTCGCCGCATTCTGCGGGTACTCTTTAATGGAAATTGGGAATCTAGCAAGGGGTCGACGGGCTCATGCGGTCGATCTCGCGGCTACACCTGCCACGGTGTCTCGGGGCTTGAGGCGAGGAAACGATGGAAACACGGGAGCAAGCTGGGGATCTTTCTCAGGGGCGAGCGGTGTCGTTGCTCGGCCAAGAGGAGTGTTTGCTGATGGAACAGTCCAAAGCGGGCTGTGGTGGTTGGGATCTGCCGCCCTTCGAGGTACCGGCCATCGACCCGGCGCAGCGCATCGAGGCAGCTCTGCTGCGCCAGTGCCCGGCGGCCCTGCCCGAAGTGAGCGAGCCGCAGGTGATGCGGCACTTCGTGCGGCTGAGTCAATGGAACTACGCCATCGACACGGGCATGTATCCCTTGGGCTCGTGTACCATGAAATACAATCCGCGGGTGAACGAGGCGGTGGCAGCGCAGCCGGGCTTTGCGGGGCTGCATCCTTATCTGCCCGAGCGCTGGACCCAAGGTGCGCTGGCGTTGATGCAGGCAACGGAGGAGATTTTGTGTGCCATCGCCGGCCTCGACGCGTGCGCCTTGCAGCCCGCCGCTGGGGCCCAGGGCGAGCTGACGGGCTTGTTGGTGATGCGCGCTTGGCAGGCGTCCCGCGGCGAAGGGCAGCGCCACAAGATCCTCGTGCCCGACAGCGCCCATGGCACCAACCCGGCGAGCGCCTCATTGGCGGGCTGCCAGACCATCGAGATCAAGAGCGACGCCAACGGCTTGCTCAGCCCGGAGGCCTTGGCGGCCCAACTCGACGACGCCTGTGTGGGCTTGATGGTCACCAACCCCAACACCCTCGGGCTATTTGAGCCGCACATCGAACGCCTCGCGGCGATGGTGCACGAGCGAGGGGGCCTGGTTTACCTCGACGGCGCCAACATGAACGCCATCCAGGGCAAGGTGCGCCCAGGCGACATGGGGGTGGACGTGATGCACTACAACCTGCACAAGACCTACTCGACGCCCCACGGCGGCGGCGGCCCCGGCGCTGGTCCGATCTGCGTGCGGGAGATGCTGCGTCCTTTTCTCCCCGTGCCGCGCGTGGTGAGCGCCGCCGATGGCAGCCTGACCCTCTCCGAGGCCAGCCCGCACTCCATCGGGCGGGTCAAGTCCTTCTGGGGTAACTTCCTCGTTGTCGTGAGAGCTTACGCGTACTTGCGCGCCCTGGGGCCGGAAGGGGTGGTGCGCAACGCCGAGCTGGCCGTGCTGAACGCCAACTACATTCTGGCCGGCTTGCGCGACTTGTACCAACCGGCCGTGGATCGCCCCTGTATGCACGAGGCGATCTTCTCGGATCATTCGTTCCGCGACCAGGTCAAGACCCTGGACGTCTGCAAACGCCTCATGGATTACGGCTTCCACCCGCCGACGATGTACTTCCCCCTCAACGTCTCAGGGGCCATCATGATCGAGCCGACGGAGACCGAGAGCAAGCAGAGCTTGGATCGCTTCATCGCGGCCATGCGGGCGATTTACCAGGAGGCGCGAGAGACGCCCGAGCTGCTCAAGGGGGCACCGCAGGTGACCTTTCGCGGGCGCGTCGATGAGACCACGGCCAACCGCAAGCCCGTGCTGCGCTGGCAGAAGAAGGGGCCGTAAACGACAATGGTCAGCTACGAGGCCGAAGCTGGAGGGCCCTCGCCATGATGGCAACGAAGAGACGAGAGATGCCGGCGCTGGCCGAAGCGCCGCAACACTTTTACTTGATCGGCATCTGCGGTACCGGGATGGGCTCTCTCGCTCGCCTGCTCAAGGCCAAGGGCTTCGCCGTCAGCGGCAGCGACCAGAACATTTACCCGCCCATGAGCGAGACCATCGCCGCCATGGGCATCGCAGTGCTGCCAGGGTGGCGGGAGGAGAATCTCCACGGGATGAGCCCGCGACCCGATGTGGTGGTCGTGGGCAACGTGTGCCGTGCCGATAACCCAGAGGTGCTGGCAGCGCAGGCCCTGGGCGTGCCTACCCTGAGCATGCCCGAGGTCTTGCGGGCCTTCTTTTTGGGGGAGGCGCGCCATCGGGTCGTGGTCAGCGGTACCCACGGCAAGACCTCCACGGCTTCGCTCATTGCCTGGATTTTGGAGGATGCCGGGCGCGACCCCGCCTTCCTCATTGGGGGCATCCTCAACAACTACGGCTTGGGTGCCAAGCTCGGCACGGGGGGCGTCTTCGTCGTCGAGGGCGATGAGTACGACACGGCCTTCTTCGACAAGGTGCCGAAGTTCTGGCACTACGAGCCCAGTATCCTGGTGATCAACAACATCGAGTACGATCACGCCGACATCTATGCCTCCATCGAGGAAATCTGCGCCGTCTTCGAGGAGCTGGTGCGCACCATGCCCAAGGACGGCACCATCTGGGCCAACCTCAAGGATCCCCTGGTGCGCAAGGTCACGCGCCAGGCCTCGTGTCCCGTGCGCGGTTTTGGCATCGGCGGTGGGGTGGAGCTGCGCGCCTTGAACACGACGCTGCACCCCGAGGGCGGCGCCTCCTTCGAAATCGGCCGCGCCTCGCGCATCTTGGGCAAGGTCGATAGCCCACTGGTGGGGCACCACAACGTCTACAACGTCCTGGCCGCCGTGGGAGTCCTCCTCAGCTTGGGCATCTCTTTCCCGGCCATTCAGCGGGGCTTGGCCACTTTCAAGAGCGTGCGCAAGCGCCAAGAACTGGTGGCCACGGCCGATGGCGTCATGGTCTACGACGACTTCGCCCACCACCCTTCGGCCGTGCGCGAGACCGTGCAGGCCATCCGCGCGCGCCACCCCGAGGCCACCCTGTGGGGCATCTTCGAGGCCAAGAGCAACACCTCGCGCCGAGCGGTTTTTCAAGATGCCTACCCCGTGGCCCTCGCCGCGTGCCAAGAGGTCATCCTCTCGGCGCCGTGGCGCCAAGACCAGCTCCCCGCCGAGGCCCGCATCGATCTGCCCAAGGTCGTGGAGAGCCTCGAGGCGGCGGGGGTCCGGGCGCACTTCATCCCCGAGGTCGACGCCATCGTCGAGCATCTGGTCGCCCACGTCCGCCCTGGCGACGTCATCCTCGGCATGAGCGGCTCTTCGTTCGGCGGTCTCCACCAGAAGGTGGCGGCGCGACTGGAGGCGCGAGCCCATCAGCGGGTGCTCGGCCAAGCGCCACCGCCCGCGGCGTCACGGGCAACCCAAGCGCCTTCTCCCATGCCTTCTTTGGGATCCACGTCCCCAGAGGCAGCGCCCGAGCCGGGGCAGGCCCCCCAGACTCAGGCCGACGAAGGCGGCGAAGGCGCGCCCGAGCAGGTCGCATCGCGCCCCGGGGAGGATGAGGCTGCAGACCGAGGAGGGCTGGCGCCGGCGGCGACTGAGCTGACGGCAGCGGAAGTGGATGCGGCAGCGGAAGTGGAAGCGGCAGCGGAAGTGGATGCGGCAGCGGAAGTGGATGCTGAAGCGGAAGTGGAAGCGGCAGCGGAAGTGGAAGCGGCAGCGGAAGTGGAAGCGGCAGCGGAAGTGGAAGCGGCAGCGGAAGTGGAAGCGGAAGCGGAAGTGGAAGCGGCAGCGGAAGTGGAAGCGGCAGCGGAAGTGGAAGCGGCAGCGGAAGTGGAAGCGGCAGCGGAAGTGGAAGCGGCAGCGGAAGTGGAAGCGGAAGCGGAAGTGGAAGCGGCAGCGGAAGTGGAAGCGGCAGCGGAAGTGGAAGCGGCAGCGGAAGTGGATGCTGAAGCGGAAGTGGATGCGGCTGCGGCTGCGGCTGTGGCAGCGGATGACGGCGGCCGTGGGGCAGATGAGGAGCGGAGCTGATGAGGGATGAGCTCCTCTCGCCGGCGGAGAGGCCGCAGTGGTTGGCACGCCTCGGTGATGGGTTGCGGCGCGGGATGCCGGCGCAGAGCCACCCTTTGCCGTTGCGTTTTCGCCCCGTGGTGGCCCTGTTGACCACGGCGGTGGTGTTGAGCGCATTGTGGTATTGGGGGCGCCTTCCCTTTTATCGGGCCGTGATCCAGCCGACCTTCTTCCCTGAGGTGGAGCCGACCCTGGCCGAGCTCTATGGCTATTACTACTTGGCCTTCAGCTCGATCCTGACGCGGATGATCATCCCCTTGGGGATCATCCTCTTGGTTTTTCGCGACCATCCGCGCAATTTTGGCTTTCGCCTGCGCGGGACCAAGTCCCTGGCCAAGATCTACGTGGTGCTCTTGGCGGGGATGCTGCCGCTGATGGTCTTGGCCAGTGGTATGGCTTCTTTCCAGGCCAAGTACCCCCTTTATGACTACGCGCATCACTCCCTCTGGCATCTGCTCGTCTACGAGGTGGCTTATGTGCTGGTCTTTCTCTCGGGTGAGGCCTTTTGGCGTGGTTTTTTGATTTTCTCGTTGGCGCCGGTCTTTGGGCTGTATTCGCTGTTGATCATGGCCATTCCCTACGCGATGATTCACTTTGGCAAGCCCTTTCCCGAGAGCATGGGGGCCATCGCTGCGGGGGTGATCTTGGGGGCCATCGCCCTGAAGCACCGCTCTTTTTGGTTTGGCGTGGCTTTGCATGCCAGTATAGGGGTGGGCATGGATTTGCTGTGTCTGTGGCGCAAGGGTGAGCTGTTGACGCTGTTCACAGGGTAGAGCGAGCAAATGGGGGCACAGCGTTTTCGGGTCTTGGAGCGCTTGGATGCTGGCGGCATGGCCGAGCTCTTCTGTGGCGTGGCTCAGGACGCCCAGGGGAAGGATCGCCTGGTGGCCATCAAGCGGGTGTTGCCAGCGCTGACTGGGCGCCGCCGCGTGGTCCAGATGTTTCTGGATGAGGCGCGCCTCGGCCTGGTCCTGCGGCATGACAATATCGTCCAGATGCATGACGTCGGGCGGGTCGATGATACCTATTATCAGATCCTGGACTTCGTCGTCGGCGTGGACCTGCGGACTCTGCTGGCGTACATCCAGGCCGGGCAGACCTCGCTGCCCTTGTCGTTGGCGGTGGGGATTGCCGTCGAGGTGTGCCAAGGGCTGGCCTTTGCGCACGCCCTGTGTGATGAGGCAGGGGTAGCGCTGCGCATCGTCCATCGCGATCTCAATCCCGGGAACATTTTGTTGTCCGAGCGCGGTGGGGTGAAGGTCAGCGATTTTGGCTTGGCCAGGTCCCGCTCTCACCTTGAGCGGACGGGGCCTGGGCTGATCAAGGGGACCTTTGCCTACCTCTCGCCGGAGGCGGCCTATGGCGATCCCGTCGATGCGCGGGCAGATGTCTTCGCCGTTGGGATCTTGTTGTGGGAGATGATCGCGGGGCGCTGCCTTTTTGGCGGGGGCGGCGACGTCGAGGCTTTGGATCTGGTGCGGCGGGCCCAAGTACCGCGCTTGAGTGAGCGTCATCCGGAGGTGAATCCTGCGCTGGAGACGATCGTGCAAAAGGCGTTGGCTCGGGACAAGGCGCGGCGCTTCGCCAGCGCCGCTGCGCTGGCCCATGCCTTGCGCCAGTGGCAGGCCGAAGCGGGCGCGCCCTTTCGCGCTGACGACCTAGGGGCATGGGTGCAGCGCTGCCGCGCCGCGTCGCAACAGCGCTGGCGCCGTGGCGCGGTCGAAGAGGCGGTGGAGGCCGAGCTGGGCCGTTTCGTCTCGGTGGCAGAGCGGGCCGGACCCGGGGCGCCGCCGGCGCTGGAGGCCCCTGGGACCTGGCACGATCTAGCGGATCTGCAGGTGCTGCGTGGCAAGCAACACGGTGCGGCCTTCGTGAACCGCCTGGAGCCGAGTGGCGTGAGCGCCCTCATCCCCATCGATGTCGTCCATGAGGCGATGGCAGATTTCGTGGGGATCACCGAGGCCGCAGGCGAGGTGGCGGCGCCAGCGATTGCGGCGGTCGATGATGCCAGCACTGCAGTGAAGTCCGCGGCCACGGACGCGTTGCCCCGAGAAAACCCAAGGGGTGCGGCGCCCATGGTGCGGGAGGATTTGTCAGGGCTGGCCGCGCCGACAGTGGCGCGCGGGTGGCTGTGGTGCTTCGGTGGCTTGGGACTTTTGGTCGTCGGCTTGCTCCTGTGGCTGCGCCTTCGCGCCGGCTAGGAGGTGGGTCCCTCAGAGGGCGTCGAGGCGGCGGCGGCCGCGCCTGGGAGGCTTCGTTGGTGTGGCGGCTGGTGTCGTCCGGTGGGCTGCTTTATCTTCGGCGGCCATAGCGGCGGGGGTGGGCCCCGCCGTGGCAGTGAGGAGGCGTTTTTATGATGGGGCTTCGCGGGTCTTTGGTAGCCCTTGGGTTGTCGTTGGCTTTGGTGAGCTGCAGTGGGGTGGGCCCTGAGGTGCGGGGCACGGACGGTGTGAACGTGGTTGCTGCGCCTGAAGGTGAGGCGCCAATGGGAGGGCCGCGCCTTGCCCGCCGTGTGCCCGCTGGCGCACCGGTGGTGGTATTTTGGGCGAATTACGCGGCGTTTTTGTCGGCCTCGGGTCAGGAGGCGGTGTGGGGGCGTTACCCCGAAATCATGCGGAAGGTGCGAGCGGAACTCGAGGAGAGTTTTTTCTTCGATCCCATGGATTTGCCATGGCTGGAGGAGGCTGGCCTCGAGGTCGACGGGCCACTGGCGCTGGCCTGGCTCGATGCGCGTGCGCCGGCCTTTGCGATTTTGATGGAGGTCCGTGACGAGACGCGACTGTTGGCGAAGGCCAAGGCGTTGGGAGAGAGCGGGACCGTTCGCTGGGAGGTGACGCAACAGGGGGATTGCCAACTGTTCAGTGCCCAGGTGCGCTCCAATACGCCTGGGATGACCTTGGTGGTGGGTGCCGAAGTGGCCATGTTGGTTTTCGCCGATGCGCCCAAAATGGCGGGTGCATTGGCCATGTTGCAAGCCCGGGATAGCTTGGCGGCGTCGGCGGCCTTCATCGACGCGGCGGAGGCCGTGCTGGGTGGAGGCCGGGATGCGGCCAATTTCTTTTACGTGGCGCCGTCTTTTCTGGCTCGGGTCTTGATCGCCGAGATCGACAAGGAGATTCAGGGGATCGACCAGGGTACGCGTCTGCGGAAGACTGAGTGGGAGCAGGACTGGGATCGTCGGCGCAGGCGGGAGCTCGAGAGCGAACGGGCTGCCGTGCAGGCGTGGTTGGGTCCAGTGGATTACGTCGCCGCGAGCTGGGAGGTCGATGGGCCCGTGTTGCGCTGGGATGGACGGATACGGGCGGCGGCCGATGCGGCGCTGCGGCGCCTCTTTCGCGAGGGCGCCTTGTCGCCCGCCATGGCCAAGCTCATGGCTGCGCCTGATGTCCTCCTCTTTGGGCGTTTGGATTTAGCCACGGCTTTGCATGCTGCTGGGGTGCTGGCTGAGACGGCGCCCGAGGCTCTCTTTGCGGAGCTGGATCACTTGATGGCGTCGGCTTTCGAGCTGACCTTCAGCGGTGACATTTTACCGCTCTTGGATGGCGACATCTCCCTCAGCTTGCGTTTTGCCGAGGACTTATTTGCAGAGTTGGCCGAGAAAGCGGGCTCGGTGCGGATGACGTTGGGGGTCGGGGTCAAGGATCCAGAGCAGATGCGATTGCACTTACAGAGTTTTTTCGATTGGACTCCCCTTCGTCTTTTTGCGCGTGAGCACGCCGATGGGCGAGGATGGCGCGTGGTGCTCCCGGTGCCGATGTGGGGGGAGGCGGTGTTGATGGCGGCCCCCATCGATGTGTTCCTTTGGGAGAACACCTTGGTGGTGAGCACGGATCCCGAGGCGATTCAGGTGGCGGCGGGGCAAGCGGGAGGCGACGGCGTGGCGCGCTTCGATGGGCTGAGTGCTTCGGCGCTGCTGCACATGAACTGGAGCTGGACGGCGCTCTTTGCCCTGCACTCGGGCTATGACTGGGATGCGGATCCCTACGATTCCTGGCCCGATCTCCCCCACTCGCCAGAGGCTGCCGAGGCCAAGGCCGCCTACGTGGCGCTGGTGCGAGAGGCGCGGCAGGCTTCCCAGGCTCAACGCGAGATCGAGGTGCGGGAGATGGCGCGGATGGTGCGCCTTCTGGGCCCGCTGACCATCGTGCTCGACGTTCAGCCTGAGGTGCTGTCTTTCAGTTGGCAACAACACCTGGGGGACAGCAGCCTTGGTGAAGCGCTGGCGGGTATCATCGATGCCATCGAGGCGACGCAGAAGGCATCGCGGGAAAAGCAGGACGTCTGGCAGCAGCATTGGCCTGCGATTTCGGCGGCATCAGAGTTGTACCAGCAGGTAAGGATGCGAGATGCCGGTTTTTGACACGGTTTTTTCCACGCAAAAAGGAAGGCCATCGTGCAGGTAGGGGTAACGGGTGCAACGGGTCATATTGGGGCCAACATGGTGCGGGCGCTGTTGGCGGCGGGACATGAGGTGCGCGCCGTGGTGCATCGCGAGACGAAGGCGTTGGACGGCCTCGCCGTGACGCGCGTCGAGGCCGATGTCTGTGAGCCTGCCTCGCTGGAGGGAGCTTTTCAGGGCTGCGAGGTGGTCTACCACCTGGCAGGTATGATCGCGCTTGCCGGTGTGCCCCACCGTCAGATCTGGGCTGTGAACCGGGAGGGGGTGCGTCACGTCTGTGCCGCCGCTCTCGCCGCCGGGGTTCGGCGTCTGGTTCATTTTAGCTCGTGCCATGCCTATGATTTGCGCATCTTTGGGCGCCCCATCGATGAGACCCATCCACGCGCCGTTGGGGCCGGTTTGGGCCACTACGACCGCTCCAAAGCGGCGGGAGAGGAAGCGGTACGCGAGGCGATCGGGGCTGGCTTGGACGCGGTGATCATCAACCCGACGGCGGTGATTGGGCCTTACGACTTCCGCCCATCGCGCATAGGTCGGGTTTTTCAACTGCTGGCGCGTGGACGCCTCCCTTTATTGCTGGATGGCGGATTCGATTGGGTGGACGTCCGTGATCTGGTCGCGGCGGGGATGGCGGCGGCCGAGCATGGGCGCTGCGGTGAGAACTACTTGGTGGGCGGGCACTGGACCAGCGTCAAAGAGCTCGCGGCGCTGGTGGGTGAGGTCCTGTCGCGCTCGGTGCCGCAGCGCGTTTGCCCCTATCCGCTGGCGCGCCTGGGGGCTCCCTTTGGCGACGCCCTGGCGTGGGTGGTGCGACGTGAGCCATTGTTCACCACGGAGTCGATCCGCGCGTTGCGTGGCAACACCCACTTCGATTGCCGCAAGGCGATGGCGGAGCTCAACCATGCTCCGCGCCCTTTGCGTGAGACCGTGGCTGACATTTATGGGTTTTTTGCCGATCCACAGGGTTTCGCCGCGGGCGCGTTGCCAACGATGGGAGTACCAGGGTGAGTGAAGCGGATCTATATCGGTGGGTGTTGTGGGCAGTCTTTGCGTTGGCGCTCCTGACGGTCGGCGCGTTGTCCGTGATGAGCGCGCCCTATGGCCGGCACGCGCGGCAGGGTTGGGGCCCGTCGCTGCCGGCGCGTTGGGCGTGGGTGCTGATGGAGTCGCCCTCGTCTCTCGGATTCTTGGTGTTGTTCTTCTTCGGGACCCATGCGGCGAGCGTGGTTCCCCTGCTCTTTCTCGTGCTGTGGCAGAGCCACTACGTGCACCGCACCTTCATTTACCCGGCGCGCTTGCCACAGGGCACCAAGCCGATGCCCTTCTTGGTGGTGTCGATGGGGTTTTCGTTCAATATTCTGAATATGTATCTCAATTCTCGGTGGATCTCTCACTGGGGTGACTATGCCACGGCATGGTTGTGGGATCCCCGTTTCGTCGTGGGGGTGCTGCTCTTTGGCCTGGGCTACTTCATCAATCGCAGGGCCGACGCGATCCTATTGTTGCTGCGACGTCGTGGTGAGGGTTATCAAATCCCCCAAGGCTTTCTGTACCGCTTCGTTTCGTGTCCGAACTATCTGGGCGAGATCGTCCTGTGGTGTGGTTGGGCCGTGGCGACTTGGTCTTGGGCCGGGCTGGCCTTTGCGGTCTACACGATGGCGAACTTGGCGCCGCGGGCTCTGCAGCACCATCGCTGGTATCAGCGAACCTTCCCGTCTTATCCGAGCGAACGTCGGGCTTTGGTGCCCTTCATCCTTTGAGCCACGGGCGCAATGGGGGCGAATCTTTGGCTGTCCTAGTTGGGCGCAGGCACCTGGGAACGATGTTTACACAAGAGGCCTTGAACGCAGGAGACATGCCGATATACTGAGGCGAGGTCTTGCTGCGCTGGGGCCGAGTGTGGACCGTTTTTGTCGGTCATGGGTTGCGTTATGCAAAGAGACAGGTTATCAGAGTGCGGAACGATGCTGGAGTCTATTCGCGGCAGTGCGAGGTTTGACGTTGAGTAAGGAGTGGTACATATGAAAGGTCCGAATGTGGAATGGTGGTCCATGGGCTGGCGCGCATGCATGGTGGTGGCCATCGCCGCCCTCGCTTTTGCGTGTGATGACAACACGACGAAGGTCACCCAAGACACTTCTGATGTGCACGAGACGCTGCAGGAAGTTGCCGAGATCGATGAGACGGTGATCGCGACCTCCTATCTTCGGGTGATTCGCCCGGAAGACAACGAACCGTTGGCCATCACGCACAACAGTTATGCAGATCTCATCGTTGGCTTTTTCACCAGCGAGAATCAACCCATAGCTGCGACCATGTTGGACTTTGAGATCGTGGAATCCACGGACAACTGTCACACGGCCTCGCCGCCCTGCGTTCGCCTGCGCGCTTTTAGCGACGAGACGAACGCCAATGGACAAGTGTCCATGAGCGTCACCACGGCGGGGAAAGACGCAGACGCGACCATTCGGGTGAGCGTACAGGGGCAGCCGACGGTGACGCCGGTGCAGGCCATCGTGCAGACCCGCGCCAAGGATTCTTACGATCTGAAGGTGAGCTTTGCCTACAATGGCGGTCGCTCCTTCAGCAACGTGCAAGCCCTGCTCTACAACAAAGCGGTTTACGGGGATTGCGCCGGGATCTTTACGCCGCCTCTGCGTGAGTCCAGCGCCCTGGCCACGGCGACGGGGCAGCGCGTGGCCGCGCGCCAACCAGGTACCGGCAAGATCGATGACGTCTTCTTCACCTCTCTCGGCAACAACGACACTTTCATCGTGGTGGCTTATGCCGAGACGCAGATTGGCTCTGCCAGCCGCGTTACGGTTTACGGGTGCACCGATGACGGCGTTGGCACGGAGATCCTGGTCAATTTGGACGAGGTGCCCATGAACATCAAGGGCAACTACGCGCTGACGAGCAACTTCAACCTGCTCAGCGGCCTGCCCAAGCGTCCTCAGGGTTCCACGGAGCCCATGAAGGCAGGCGACTGGGTCGAAGTGGTGATTGGGATTTTCGAGAACCCCTCAGCGGCATTGGTGGATTTGATTTGGCCGCTCATCGTCAACCAGTTTGGCTTCGATCTTCCCGAGGGTCTCAAGCCTGTCGTGGTCAACCTCATCGACGATGCCCTCAAGAATTTTGCGCCCCAGTGGGTCTCCAACGCCGTGACCATTGGTGGCGACATTGGTGAGTTTGCCCGCAACATGCAGCTCGTCGGCGAGCTGGAAATCCTGAATGAGGCCGATTTCGCCACGGGTCATCTCGGCGCGGGTCACAAGCACAGCTATAACGGCATCAGCTTGCGGTGGCGTCTGCCATGTGTTCTGGAAGGCAAGACCCCGACGGAATGCAATGGATCTCGGATTGGTAAGACCTTTGGCGAGCTTGGCAAGCCCCAACTGGCCATCAATGGTACCTTCTCTGGGGCCGTGGTGTCCTGCGGGACGGTTCAGAACTGTCTCCTCATCGAGCAACACGGCATGACGCTGCCCTACGGCGAGATCCTCTTGGCGGTCATCGAAGGTTACGCGCTGCCTGAGCTCTTCAACGATTCTCGGGTGGACAGCTTGGATGCCTTGGTCGAGCTCGTGCTCCTCGACTACATCAAGGAGTGGTACAACGAAGG
>Ga0334884_1004703_pt1 | contig 13731 bp, 12 predicted proteins | sample GraSluR1_MG_7_FD_207215 | JGI IMG/M metagenome (GOLD analysis project Ga0334884, IMG submission 207215) | Sludge microbial communities from methane-producing bioreactor in Wageningen University, Netherlands - Granular Sludge_12_05 R1 | ecosystem: Engineered > Bioreactor > Anaerobic >...
CCGTCTCACATTCCGCTCTCCTATTTTGACCCTATGCAATGTCCATAATAATTGATTTCGGTTGGGGATTTCGTTCAACCGGGAGTTCATGCTGGGCACTTCGTGCCACATGAACTCCTGATTATTACCGCCTGGTGTTCTGTCTTTCAGTCTTGTAAACCATTGTCAATAATGAGTTTCCGTGACATTGACATTTTACTTTCTATATTTTCTGTGGGCTTGTGTGACAGCGTTTTTTATTTTTTTAAAGTGTCGGCAAATTTTTTAAAACAATTTTTCTCGGTGCGTTGGCTTTGCAAGCTCTTTGACAAAGCTTTGGTTGTAGCGTTGGCTCGTGGGGCTTTGGCAATGTGCTTGCAATTGGGGTTGGCTAACTTTCTTCTTCATAGTAGATTTTATAATATTTTCGGCCGTCTTTATCAACTCCTTGTTCAATTAAATCTTTATTTCCATGTATATAAATGTGGAAATTCTTATCTAACTTCAAAACACTTTTAAATACTCTTGCTTGCTTTTTTACAGCTTGTGGAGAGATTTCAAAATTGTCAGTAAGTTTTATTTCATTTTCTTGTCGGTAATTATTATCAAAACTTCGGAATGATTCTATAATTCCTGAATCCTGAAAAACTTCATTTTCAAATTCATTTTTATCAAAATTTTCGTGAGTCTTGAAATAATCAACGGAACGGTTTAGTAAATCAATTTTGTCGGCTTTACTTACTTCAAATTCTTCGTCAAGTTGTTTGGTTACAAAATTCTTTGCGATGCCCAAAAATTGATTTGTTTGATGAAATTCATTTGCAATTGGTTTTAATTTCAAAAAATCATCTTTCCAATATTGTGCTTCAATAGACTTGTTTGAATTGTCTATGACTAAAACTTTGAACCCACTCGCAGGACTGGAATTAAAAATTATACAGCCCTTATCAACTCCCTTAATCTCAAATCCAAATTCATGATTAATATTGTATTTCGCTTTTCCGATTTTCATTTTCAAAAAAGGGACATCAGTTTCAGATTTATATATTCCAATGGCATCTACTATTTCATCATCTAAAACAACATTTGTAAAGTAAGCTATATTTAATTCGCCACCTTTGATTTTCGGGTGCATTGAATTTTCATAAAGTAGCTTTGCAAGGTCCTTTGAATGATTAATAAATTCACTTTGTTCGTTAAAAATATTTTTAACTATTGAATAAACATCATTCATGTCAAGTTTTACAGAATGTGTAAACTCATAAAACTCTTCGGACTTTACTGGTAACAAGAAGTATCTCAGTATAAATTCTTTGGTTTCCTCTGAGTAAAATGTTGACTCTTCAGTTAGTTTGATATTCTCATCTCTTAATTTGTTGCCTACTCTATGCGTAATTACATTGTGTAGCTCCACTTGGCTAAAATCAATTTTGTTCATTAGTTTGAAGTTGGATTATATTGCTCACTTAATTTGCCATAAGAAAAGAGTTTATAATTCATCATTTTAATCTTTTCAAATTCTTGCAATAGGTGCATTCTCACTTTTTCTTTATTTGAGTTTTTATTATTTGCAGAAAAATTTATATCAGAGATATCTATTGAAAACTCAATATTTTGATTGTTTTTCTTGCTTAGATAACCTAAAAAGCCAAACCAAACAGTACAGTTTCCTTCAGCGGCATAGTATGAAAAGTCATATACTACTTCTAATCCAGCTAACTCAACGAATTTGTGGTTATTCTTATCCTTTAAAAAATAATTTTCGTGTAGTCTTTCACCATTAATTTTCAACTCTTTTACTCCACCTGACATAAAATTATTTATTTCGGGCGGTAAATCTAAAGTTTTATCGGGACCTAGGTCAATGTTTTTAACTCCTTTAAACTTAAAAGGGTCTGCGTCATTTGTCAAATTAAGAAAAAATGAAACTCTTTCTTCGTTATTGAAATTTCTATAGAGAATTCTTTCAATAACTGCATTTGGTTTTGTATAATTCTTTTGCTTAAAAACACTTTCTAAATGTTTTACTCCAATGTCAGCAACATTGAAAGTTTCAGTAGATGTATAGAAAATTTTCATAGCAATTTGATTATTGTTTTCAATTTTCTCAACAATAATTTCGCTATCAAATTTTTCTTTATTTCTATACCAGCTTGCATTGAAATTATTAGAAATGCAGGTGAATTTTATACCAACTTTATTAGGATTACCATCAATTGGTGCAAAGTTTGAACTGCTGTCAATTTTAATTCTTGGAAATTTCTCGGCAATTAATTGTTTAAAATCAATTTTTTCAGGTATTACTTTTATCAAATCCTCTGTATTGTGCCACTCAAGTGTTCTTGTAGACAATTTGCGATTATCCTCCTTTGCTTTGAGTGTTTGTCTAATTTCCTCGAATTCAAATGGACTTAAAATTGTTGATTGCATTATTGGAAATGTAACATTATCCTCTGTTTCTTCAAGAAAAATGCCTCTTGATTTCAGAATTGAATTTAACTTAGGTTTAGTTATAGATGGATGTTCTATAACTTCCTTTAGTTGAATGCCGTATGGCAAAAATTTGTTAACATTATGGTTTTCCATTTCTTATTTATTTAAGTAATCCATAAGGAAATCTATCAACTTTTAAGTTTTTTGTAAAGTCTGAATTTCCAAAACTTTGCTTGGCATTTTCAACAAGTGGTAAATGTTCACTTTCTTTATAATCATAAAAACATAACACCGTCGAACCTTGGGTATTGTTACCAATTGTATTTGCTATACCAAACAACTTTAATAAATCATCTTTACTAAAGCTATCTATAGAAAAAAGCACTACCGTTGTTTCATTACCTTTTCTGGCAATTATTGGCAAAATGCTTCCATTCATATATTCAATAGGAAGTATTTTCCCGCTCCGTAAATTTCCATCTCCTGCATTCAGACCTGATAAGAAGTATATAAACTCAACTTTATACTCACTATTTGAGAAATTTAACTTCATGTAGTTCATTGCATCATATATGAAAAGTATCCGCTTGTTATCAACTAAAAAAACACCATCATGAACTACACCTGTATTTAATTCAATCTTGTTTAACCTTGAAATCAAATCATCACTTTCACTTTCTGAGTTATTAAGCCAAAACAAAATACCTCGATAAAAATAAGTATCAATATTATCTGAATACGTCTGTAATTCTTGATTTTGTTCCGACTTCTTATAAGATTCTATCGTTTTTACTAAGTCAGTATAATGCTCTTTAAAATCTTTGATTAAACTTGAGGGGTAAGGCTTTTTACTGTACTTTGATGAATAGTGAACAACTACAATTGAGTTGCTTATCATTGGGTTAACGTAATGGAATAATCCATCTAGTCCATTAGTTTTCTTTCTGTGTTCTTCATCAATACTTACTATATCAATATTTCTCTGTGGGTCAAACCAACCAATAGTTTTGAGAAACTCCACAATTACTTTTTCGCCTGTATCACCTAATCTTTTTGAAAATTCTCCCATGATTTTTTACTTTTTAAATGTAACTTTCTAAAAACTTGATACTGTCTTTTTTATCCTTAAAGCTCGCTTCAATTCTATCACCTGTGTTGTATTTGATGATGATTTCATATTTACTCAACGGAAGTTTGGGCTTATCTTCTGAATACTTTTTTAGGAAGTCAATTGCTTCGTTTACGCTGTTTGAAACATTCTCTTGTCCGTGAAGAGGTAAAATGATAATTCGTTCAATGAAACGTGAAACTGAATCGGAAAGTGAACTTAAAAATTCGTCAACGCCTTTTTTGTTAAGTTTCAGTAATTCCTTGGCAACATCTTCTTTGTTAGGTAATTTGCTCCAGCTCTCAATTTTCTTTCTAAAATCAGTTTCTGCTGTTTTCTCGTCAAACGCTGCATTGATTCCAAACTTTGCAAATGCCTTAACAACCGATTCGTAAGGAAAATAAAGCACCCCAAAACCAAGAGATTTCAACTGATTCAACGCTCCTTCTGTAAACACGCCAGCTAAAACAACACCGACAAACGGTGATGAACTTTTGTATTTGGTTGCCAATGGCAAAACAGCACTTTGAATTTCCTGGGCTTTGTTTCTTGAATGTTTGGTGTATCGTCTCCAAGCAGATTCGATAAACGCAATTGGAATACCGATTTTATTTTCAGTACCACCACGTTCAAGCACATAGTCTAAATCGTGTTTGTTGCCTTTGGCATCTGTCCAAGAAACTTTCTTTCCTGAACGTGCTTTTCGTTCACCTTTCTTATCAAGGTAAAGTTTGTGTTTTCGTGCAAATTTCTGTAAATGTGGCTCCAATGCCAATTCTAAAAGGTCGCCAATTATTTGTCCGAATTTGTGTGATAATGATTCTGCCATTTCTTAACTATTTATCCAAAGTCGTCCTTCATGCAAAGGGACTGTGTGTTTTCTATTTTTCCATTTAATGTTTCTGTCCCTTAATTTTTCAAAGGAATAATCACTGAAACCTGCTGAAATTGCTAACTCTCCAAGCCATTTATCAACTGGAACATAAATGCCATAAGGTGCGGAGTCGCCAATTACAAAACACATTTTTGCATTGTTGCTTGTAACCCTTCTTAATGAATGAAAAACGTCAGCTAAGTCATTGAAATAAGCAGCAACCATTAAATGATAATTTTTTTTGCCTCCATGTTTTAATCGTTCTTCCTTTAAAGTTTCATACACATCTAAAAGTTCGTGCTGAATAACCGCTAATTTTGGATTTGATAAAATTATACCGATACTGTCACCTAGTTTTGAAACATGCTGAGTACAGGCTCTAACCAAGTGTTTTCTTACATTGTCTTGTAAGTCTGCCCAACCGTTAATATCACCCCAAAAAGTCATTTCAAGTCTTGTAGCATCCGCATAGTCGTAGTTATTTGCATATGGTGGAGATGTTATTACCAAATCGCCCCAACCGTCTGGAATTGATTCGATATTTCTTGCATCTTCATTCAATATTATTGAAGTAACCACATTTTTGTGACGGTTTTGAGTTCGTTTCATGTCTATATACATTTCATTGACTTTCGATTCAAATGCAACGAATGGGTCAATTACTTTTGATTTTGTTTTGTTTGGCTGAATGTATTGCCATTGTGCAGTCCCAACAGGTGAAGTAATTCGAAGAATAGCAGTAATGATAAACCAATTAAATATTTTGATTTCATCTGTCTGATTTTGTTCAAGCCATGTTTGCTTTAGAGCCTCTAATTTTTGAATAGTTTCAAGTGGATAACAACTCAGTATCAATTTCGGAAATTCCGTTTTTGTTATTGTCTTTTTCTTTGCTTGTTTTAAAAGTGCAAGGGTTTCTTCTTTAAATTTCTCTGCTGGAAAATTCCAATTCAATTTTGCTTTTGCAATTCTGTATATATAAGGGTGAGATTCCACTCCATATGACTCAACTTCTGCAAATTCACTTTCAAGTAAAACTGTTCCAGAACCTGCAAACGGGTCTATTATTCTTGTCCGTCCATTCCTTTTTTCTTCTCTGATTAGCTGGTTAACCCAAGTTGCAGAAAATCCCGCTGTATATCTATACCATTTGTGTATAGGCATTTTCATATTATCGGCAAAAGTTGCAGAATAATCCTGTTCAATTTTTACTTCGTCCGGAAATAAATCCAGTTCCAATGTTTGTGTCCAACTTGTCATTTATTCCTTTATTTGTTTTAAATACTTTATTCTTTTTTCAGTTACTTTCAAAGCCTTTTCTCCTAACTCCTCATTACGTATTTCATATAATATCCTGTCACTAAGTAATGTAACCAATAAATCGTCAGCATTGCAACAATATATTTCTGAAAGTTTCAATACTACTTCTTTTGTAATTCTTCTTTCTCCACGCTCCATTTTACTCAAAATAGCAACGTCAATATCAAGCAATGCAGCAACCTTTCGTAATGGTAGTTCCTTTTCTTCACGAATGTTTCTTAACTTTTCGCCTATTGTTTCTGTTGACATAGTTTCTATTGACATAATGTGTCAAATTTATTGTTTTTCAGATTACAAATAGGATTATTATTAAAAAAGTTTTCAACACTTCCGTTGTGTGTCGGCAAGATTGCACTCTTTGACAAAGCTTTGGTTACAGCGTTGGAATGTGGGGCTTTGGCAATGTGTGCAATGTGGGTGGGCAATTGTATTAAAAAATGTGCGGTGGGCAAAAAATAAAAAACTTTGGGTCGGCTTGAGTGTCGGCTTTCTGGTCTTGTCAATATTTCGTTTTTCTGTCCTTTCACAATGGTTTACTTTTCAATTTTTCTATGTCGTTGTCTGTTTCCTACACTTGGCGGTAACGGTTGCGTGTATGAAACGTTTGGCATTTCGAAGCGATTTCCTGTCAAGTTACAACTACTTTTGATACGAGCTGTAACGCTCGATAAACCACTGTCTGCCAAATGTTTTATACACGTTGTTAGCCGTTCGGTGTTATTTTTCTGTCATTTTTCTATCAATTTGCTACATCGTTACGGTCTGCCGTGCGTTGGGACAGACACACTCTTTGACAAGCTTTGGCTTTAACGTTGGCTTGTGGGGCTTGACAATGTGTGTGGCTGTGAAGCGTTGGCGTTATATTTTCCATCCTAATCTTTTTGCTTTTGATTCCATAAAATTATTTTCCTCCGCCCATTGTTTTAATAATTCAATTCTTGTTTTCATTTTGTCGCTAAACTCATCTACACCAAGAATATTTAAAAAGTTTTCTTGATTCTCTAACCATTTTGTAAAACCTTCACCGTTTTCAATTGACATTTTTTCTAAGTTGATAATTTGTAATTCTACTTGTTCTTCTGTCATATCGGGAAATGCACTTATTTCTTGAATAGTTTCTTGCGTTGTCGGGTCTTCGTTGGCGATGAGTTCAATATCTTCTAAATACTTGTCGGGCAATATAGAAGCAATTTTATCAATGTTATATTCTTCCAAACCCCCAAAACTAGGAATGTCTATTCCGAATTTATTACGGTAGTCAAACCGAATAACCGAAATTGGATATTTCAAGAGGTGCAGAGTGCTGACCAAAGAAATTATATCAGCATAAGATTCCAGCCATTTTGATATTAATTTCGCTTCAAAAGTTTGAGAATTGCTTTTTAGCAATCCCATTCGGTTAGAATGTTTTGCACCTTTGGTGTGAACGTAATTATGGAGATAGCCAAGATTTTTATGGACTGTTTCTATATCGTGTTTTTCGTTAAATTTTCTAATGTTATCATTTTGCAATAATATTTTCCAAATGGTTTTTGCAAAAGGAGTATCAGCTTCTTTTTTGTCTTTCGCTTGTAACCACTCTTTTACTGCATTATGCCCGTCATCATTTATGTTGAAATAAACAGATAACATTCCTAATTCTAAACCGCTTCTTAGAGAAACAAAAGCTTGTTTGTAAAGTCCAAAACATATTTGTGTAAATGATACTTGAAGTTCTTCCCAAGAATCAATAAATGGGAAATAATGTCCTGACCAAAAGTTTTCAAAATTTTGAGGAATAATCATTCCTACAGTATGATAAATCCAGCCTAATTCCTCAATTCGTTTTTTTATTTCAGGATTAGTTTCAAAGTACTTTTCTGTTTCCTTATAAACTTCGATGCTTTTATCAGGCTCGTATATGTATGGACTAAATTTCATCTACTTATTTTTAATCATTTCTTGACCAAATAAATTCTCTCCATTCAGTTACATATTCCTTTATTTTAAACAAATCCCAATCTTCATTTAGAATTGTAAGACCTTGAAAAATTGGTGAATTATCAAGATAGGTTACATTTTCATAATTAAGTTTGAAATAATCCAAAGTTTCTTTTGTCCCTTTATGTGGAGTTCCTTCTTCTTTGTGTTTGATGTAATTCGCAAGACCAATTATGAGTTCAATTTTTGATTTTGTGTTGCTATTGGTTTTTTGTTCAAGTTTATAATATGTTTCCTTTGCTTTCAAGTCATCGGAAAAATCCTTAATACTACCATTTATGTAGTTTTGAAATGCAATAAAAGCAAGACCGTAAATTGGTTCACTTTCTTCCATAAACCAATCTCAGTCATACCAATGAATTTCATTAATTTGATTTTTAAGAGTAGTAATAGTTTCAGTCAAACCCTTTATTGTCATATTAAGGCTCACAGCTCTATGGTCAATTCTCAAATAATGTGTTTTGGTAATTTTTTCCATAATGCTTGTTAACCAATTTCAATTTTATCAATCTCTTTCATTAACCTATCCGTTTCCGATAACGCAACAATTATTTTCTGATAATGCAAAATATCCTCAAATTCCAGTTTACGTTCTTTTCGGTCTTTAAGCCATTTTTGGGCTGGTTGGTATCCGCCAATGTAAAAATTCCAAGCTGTTTCGGGAACATTATCAAAATATTGCGTATCGTTTATGTAAACTTTTCCGTTTTGATAATTTGGTTTGATTACCACATTATCGCCATCAATCGGGTATTGAGTAATATATTTTTCTACTGTTGGGCTTTCCAATAAATGTATTTGTCGAATTTCACCGCCCAATTTTACCAATTGCCAAAAGGTGGCTTTGTCTTTCGGGTACGGTACTCTCGGAAAATCAATTTTTAAAAATTCCTTGTATTTTTCTCTGTACGTTGGCGAATGTAAAACCGCATAGACATAATCCAAAATATCAATTGGGGCAAAGGTATTTTCGGCTGTTTCTTTTTCGTTGATAAACATTAAGCCCAAATTTTCAGCTATTTGTTTTACAATTTCTGCGTTCAGGTTTGGAGTTCTTTCATTTATTTGACTGATGGTTTGTTGTCCGCTTGTTTCGGGATAGATATAAAGTGGAAATACATTTGAATTATCTAACGAGGAAGTTAAACTTTTGTCTGTTATTGAATTAGATATGAAATAGTTGTGAGCGGATTCATCTCTCCCAATCTTAACACAAACAAGTGCGTAATTATTTACAACTAAATTATTCATAACATCTTCTCTTCCCCAATCCACTATTTTTTTTGTGTAGTAGATAAATCTTCTATCAAATGGTCTGTATGAAATAAATTTAATGTTGTTATCGTGATTTTCTTGACTCAATTCTTTTCTTGCTTTTGATAAATCCCAACCACGTGTATCTCCAGGCAAATATTTCCCCGAAGACTTTGTGCCAAAGTATTTAGTTCTAACACTCAAATCATCAATTGATAAATCAGAAAATTCCTTCATCCTTTTTAATAAATCAAATTTGTACATATCTATTACAAAATGGTCTCTTGCAGTAGTTACGCCCATTGATTGTTTTTTGAAAAGCTCTCCGATTTGAATACCTTTATTAAACTCTGCTATTGCTTTATGATTTACAGGAATAAAAAACAAATTTGGCTTTTCTGGATTTAGTTCTTTAAAATCTGTTGTAGAGATATTTTTTTCTAAAAGAAAATCATATTTAAATTCCCTTTTTCCATACAGGTCGTAATGAAAAACTTTGCCCAATTGATTGTTTTTTTTCTTACCTGTTTTAATAAAGATGTTTATTGAAACACCTTGCATAATATCGAATACGTTTACATCGGGACTGCCATCAGGAGATATTTCTTTTTTTGTACTGTTACCGTGTAAGTCAAGAGTATAAATTTTATCAAATGTTTTTAGCAAGTTCCAACGCATTCCACGAAATGTTGGATTATCCAAAAATCCGTGTGGATTGATAAAAGCCAAAACACCACTACCGTTTTTCTCAATAAAATGTTGTCCGTAACGTAGAAACTTTACATAATCATCATTGAGCCAATGTTTACGTTCATTAAAGTGAACGCCATCAACATATTTATAATCTTCAATTAGTTTGCTAATCCATTCGCCATTATTTGAAGAAATTCCGCTGTATGGTGGATTTCCAATTACACACATTACAGGCGTATCACGCTTAATGTGATTTGCTTCGTTTGCTTCGGTGCTTAACCAGTTGGCAAATAACGTTCCTGTGTCTTGGTGGTATTCTTCTAAACTGTTAGTAAGGTAAACTCTAAAACGTTGGTCTTTTGTAGGCTTATAACCTGTTTCAGTAAGCAACAAATCAAGTTTTAAATGTGCCATTGCATAACTTGCCATAAGCAACTCAAAACCATTGAGGCGTGGCAAAAGATGCGTTTCTACATAATTGCTCCAAATGCCTTGTTGCCCTTCAAACTTTTGGTGAATGTGTTTGATTACTTCGGCTAAAAATGTGCCTGTTCCTGTGGCTGGGTCGAGTATTTGTACTTTGTGTACTTCTTGTTCCATTTTTTTGCCTTGTACATCAACCTTAATTTTGGTTTTGCTTGTGTCTGCAAGTCCTTGGGGTAAATCAAATTCAGTTTTTAAAATATCGTCAACGGCACGTACAATAAAGTTTACAACTGGTGCAGGTGTGTACCAAACGCCACGGGCTTTCCGCAATTTGGGGTCATACTCGCTCAAGAATGTTTCGTAAAAATGGATTATAGGGTCTTCCATTTTTGTGCTTTTACCGTAGTTTTTCAAAATCTCATCTACGTTGCAAGCAAGGAAAATATTTACCAAATCATCAACAATCCATTTTATGCGGTCGTCAACGTCCAAGCCTGCAATATATCCAAATAGTTTTTTAAGAAATGGATTCGATTTTGGAATAAGTTCATAAGCTTCTTGTCTGCTGAAAGTTGCCAACGATGGGTCGTGCGAACGTGCTGCAAACATTCCGTAAGCGATAGTTTGAGCGTACACATCGGCAAATCCTTTGGGTGTAATATCGTGTATCAGAATTTGCTTGAAAGCGTGCATTTGGTCTTTTAGCGTACTGTCTTCGCTATTGTTTTCATCGCTTGTTAATGCTTTCTCAATAACCTCAGAAAGAAGGCGGGCTTTGCCCGCCATCATTTCTGCAAGTTTTTTACTGCTTTTTATTGTCTGCCCAATGTGGGTGCAAAAGTCTTTAATAAGGTTTTCAAATCTTTCGAAATTCTCCGTTAATGGCTTTATCCCTTTTTCGGTAACTTCTCCGATTGCAATTTTTGTTACAAATTGTCCCTCACGATATAAATGAAAATCGAGATAGTCTGTAAATATCAAATTGTTTAACGATGCTTTGTAACGGTCGAATTGCTCTTTATTTCCTGTTTTCTTTGCTCCCTCAAGGTCTTTATCGCCAATGTCTTTTGCCTCGATAAATCCAACGGGAATGTCTTTTTTAGTCAAGATGTAGTCAGGTGCTCCGCAACTCTGTCTTTTCGGTTCGTTTGTCGCCCGAATCGTTGGTGCTAAACTTTCAATCAATTGTTGCAAGTCACCACGAAACGTGTGTTCAGTCGCATTGCCTAATTTGTAGCGTTTATTTATGTTGTCTATGTATTGTTCTATTGTCATTTTTCAAATCTGTATCAAATAACTACAAATGTATCAATTTCCTGCGGTGCGTCGGCAAGAAAACTGCTCTTTTGCAAGCTGAAGCATCGGCTTGTGTGTTGGAGCTTGCAAATGTGCAGTTTTGTGCGTCGGTTGTTCATTATATCGTTTTTTTTTGTCTTTAAGTAGCAAATTGTCTGATGTGTCGCTGTTCTTTTACACTGACGGCTAACGGTTGGGTATATGAAACGTTTGGCAATTCAAAGCGATTTCCTATCAAACCGATACAATGTTTATTAAATGTAACGCCCTTAAAATTAGCACTATCCGCCAAATGTTTTATATACCGTGTTAGCGCCTGGCCTTGTTGTTATCTTCTTATTTGTCAGTTAAATACAATCTGCATTCTCAATAAGAGTACTGCCGTTTCATTGTGCGTTAGAGCGGGACGGGTTGAAAGGCTCTTTTGCAACCTTTGGATTGCGGTATTGGCTTTGTGTGGGTTGCAAATGTGCCTTGCAACAGAAGGGATGGGATCGTTGGGTTTGTAGACCATTCTCTTATTCTTTATTAATATTCCGTAAACGACAAAAATATTTGTCATCTGGTGATTTTATTTTTAAAATAATATCTTTCCCATCAAAACCACTCATTAAGTCAAATATATTAATTGCATCAGATAACATTGGCAAACATTTTTCTTCTATTCTAAAAGTATCTTCAACCCAAAGACTCCCAGCATCTGTGTAAATATTGATTAAATATTGTCCTGAATTTATTTTTTCCTTTGTGAAGACCCAAACTCCACCATCTGCTCCGCCAAGCCAATTTGCTTCATTAGGCACTATGTCAGGTTTTTTGGGAATTGAATTACTTTTACATGCAATAACTAAAATGCAAAATATTGATAATAAGTTTAAAATAATTTTTTTCATTGTTTCATAATTTTAATTATTCTCCTGAACCATACCAAAGTTTCTGCCACCAATTTTGAGATGTAGCAGTTTGATTAGTACTTTGATTGTATTGTACAGTGTTTTCTGGATAACTTACCGTAGTACCTTGACCGGAAGTGTATGTAACATTGTAATCACTAGTAGTTTTGTATTGTTCTATCAATCCGGTTGGCCTAGGGTCTTCTACTAAAGGTGTTTTTATATTTTCATCTTGCTTTAACACGTCGGTAGCAAAATCACCACAGTTGTTTGACATTGTTGAATACTTTTCTCTGTCAGGATTAGTATTTTCACTTAGACGACCTTTAGCGTAATCATTCATTTCTTTAAACTTATCACTTTCAAAATAAGCACCAGTCATTTCATAGGTTTTGCCATGAGTTGTTCCACTTTTTTCTGTAATGGTTTTAAATACAGTATTCATAGATTCAGCAGTTGGTCTACCATCACTTCCTAATTTTACATCCTTTATAGCATAACTTCTGACAATCCCATAGTTTTTATCATCGTATCTACCATATTCATAATATTTTGTATACCCAGTCTTGTTGTCAATTAGAAGCACACCTGCATGGCCAGTTAATGGATAACCACCTGCTGGATAATCTTTCCAAACAACTAAAATTCCATCTCTTCCATCCGGGTCAATTGCGTTAATTGGATTATTGCTGACGTATACATAAGGCGAAACTTGCGGGTATTTCGCAGCCAAAGGGTCAATAGAGAGCCAACGACTGGAAAATTCAGATAAATATTTTGTCAACGAAGTATCTTCGTCCACAAAAGCAAAAATCTTATTCGTTTTTGTATTCAATAATACTGTTCCAATTTGAACAAATTCATCATTATTAAAAAATTCGTTGTATCTACCGTTGCTCAAAGTTAAAGGTTCTTTTTCAAAACCATGCTGTTTGAAAATATCTTGGGCCTTTATTAGCTGAGAGCTTAATATTAAAGAAATCCCAAGATAAAAGCTTAATTTTCTCATAATTTTAAGTTTATTAGTTTTCAAATTTAAGAATTACTTTTTGATTTATATATTTTTCAGGTTCAGACTTTAACAACCCCATCCATTGCATATACATTTCTTCAGGCATCCGGCGGTAGCCCAATTGATGCAAGAGAACATAAGTTTGCTCCATATCGGAATACATTGCTTTTATTGAATTATCGGCAAATAAATCTTTTGGATTCTTTACATTTCTGGCTTTCATCTTTGCATCAATAAAACGCTTTTGTGCTTCGGCTTTAGTAAGCATTGCGTTTACGTTGACAGGATTGTATTTCAAAACTGTTTCGCAACATTTAAGAACAAAATCAGGATTGCTTTTGCCAAATTTTCTTTGATAACCTTGTGCTAAATCAAGCAAACAATAAGCAACAGATTGGTTTAAACTTAAAGTATCCATATACAAGCCGTTGCGGATTGCATCTAAATGAACATATCCCGAAGC
>Ga0334884_1004711_pt1 | contig 13716 bp, 28 predicted proteins | sample GraSluR1_MG_7_FD_207215 | JGI IMG/M metagenome (GOLD analysis project Ga0334884, IMG submission 207215) | Sludge microbial communities from methane-producing bioreactor in Wageningen University, Netherlands - Granular Sludge_12_05 R1 | ecosystem: Engineered > Bioreactor > Anaerobic >...
CTTCATTCACATTGAACAGGAGCTTCCCGTGTTCCCACGCCTTGAACTTCAAGAACTCCTGGAATCTGAAGTGAGCGAAGGTGAGCATACTCCGGACGGACTTGGCTCGAATTTTCCTCGTCAACCTCCGCTTTTCCTCCTGTTTTAATCTCTGACCTTAAGCACGACCTACAGCGCGTGGCCTCGTCGTTGTATCCATCGCGGATTTTCTCGCTGAAGAGCACGCAGTATTTGTAATGATCGCCAAAGGAAAAATGGCAGTCTCCACACTTCTTGTCTTCGCAGTCGATCTCAACGCAAGGTCTAAGAATTCTCATCCGTCTCATTCCGTCACCACCCCGCCCTCGTACAGCGTCCGGGCGTATGTTCTCAGCTTGAAATTCGCGTCAATGAAAGCGTCCACGCCCGCCATGCTCCCCAGGTGGACGGCGCGTCCGGCCTCGTACCACTTCGCGAGGAGGGCTTTCAGCTCTTCATGCGTCATGACTTCATCCTCCTAATCCCACAGATTGAAAAAATACTTCCGAAACAGGTCAAGCCCCTCCTCAACATCTTCGCAGTGAGTCTCAGCGTAGTCGGTGAGAATCATTTCAAATGCACGTTCCATTTTCCCAAGAATGCCGCGCCATTCCGTCAGTGTCATTCCAAGCGGAACGGAGTTTGTGTTTTCCGCGAACATCTTCAAACGCGGGTAAACGAACGCGGCAATAACGATATTCAATCCCCATGTTTCCCGCTCGTCGAAGCCGAACACCTGACGCTGCTTTTCCCATAGTGCGCTCCGCTCGTCGGAGGAGTCGTCTTTTTTCCAGAAGAAAAAATCCTCCGTCAGCCCGATCGCCTTCTCATAGTGATACATCCACTACCACCCCCTGCCCAAGATAGGGCTTCAACTCGTCCTCGTGACCTGCGTACACATGCCCGACCACGGCTCCGTCCTTGACGCGGATTATCGCCGGGTTCTTCCAGCCATTCACGTGCTCGATGCGGTATTGCACTGTGTTCTAACCTCCTCCATGATCGCTATCGCCTCGAAGAATGGGTACGCCTGCGCAGGCACGACAGAGTTTCCGAGGGCTTTCAGCCGCTTCGCTCTGTTCGGTATGCCCGTGCATGTGCGGGGCGGTTCGTAGGGGTGTTGGTCGGCGACGTCTCTCTCCGCAACGAACGTCTGCGCCGACAGGTGCGAGCTCATTTCAAGCGGACGCCCCTTTGTCTTCGCCGTCATTCCGCAGGCGCCGGCCTTCGGAGTCATCCACAGCCTCTCCCCCATCATAGCGGGCCAGCCCGGCCACGGCTCCGGTTCGTCGCAGTCCGGGTCCGTCCAGTTGATGGGGTAGCCCATCAAAATTTCCACCCAAAGAGGGGAAAGCTGTCCGCCGGGACTGGCGACGTCGTTCAGGTTCCTGCTCCACCACGTTTGGTCTTTTCTGCGGTCTCGTATTCCATCGGGCTTATCGCTGCTGCGATAATCTCTGGATTGCGGCGTCGGCCACATCTTTTTAATCTCGTGAATATCCGTCCGCAGACTTCGCCCCTGTCCTCCTCCGTGGCTCCCCTTGCAGTCGGCTGATGAGGGTGTAGCCCACATCCTCACCGCCGTCGCCAGCCCGTCGCCGCTGCTCTCGCTCAGTCCGCGGCGGTTGTAGTTTCCGTGGACTGAGGGAGTAGGCCACAAGCTACCTTCACCGCGTTCGGAAGCTGGCTCAAGTGCGGGCGCTCCCTGCTTAAGAAATGCGTATCCCCGTTCGCCCCTTTGTAATCTCTCTGCGAAGGCGTAGGCCACATCGCGCCTGACTCCGAGGACGAAGAGTCTTTCCCGTCGGTGCGGCGCTCCAAATGCAGAAGCTGGTACGACGCTCGCCCGCACTTCGTAACCTTCTCCTTCCAGACCGGAGACGACGGCTGGCAGGGCGAGATTGCACGCTCCACGCACGTTCTCAGCAAGGACGTAAGCGGGTCGGAGTTCGGAAATAACTCTAAGCATCTCGAACCAGAGGCCGGAGCGCTCGCCCGACAATCCCTTTTGCTTGCCTGCGACCGAGAGGTCTTGACAGGGAAACCCGCCGTGAACAACGTCAATTGTTCCGTCGTAGTCGGCAGGACACTTGAACCGGAGGAATGGACTTCCTCCGAGTTCCCGCAATCTCCTATTGGTGAAGCGCGTAATGTCTCCGTGGTTTTCAACGTCAGGAAACCTCCTCTCCAATACCGTCACAGCGAACGGTTCTATCTCGCAGAACGCCACCGTCTCTATCCCTACGGCGTGAGCGGCGATATCGAGGCCGCCTATTCCCGAAAAAAGGGAAAGCGCCCTCACTCCGCCCCATCCTCCTCGTACCCGTCGCACTCGGTCACGTCTCCCGCCACGATGCGGGCGTTGCGCGGCTTGCACTCCTCTTCCCGGTACTTGCAGGTGTCGCAAAGATGCGTCATTTCTTCCCCCTCCTCGCCCATTCCTGATTTTCAGCCCAATGAATCATTTCGCCGAGCATCCGAATCTGAAACCTCGCCTCCGCCAGCATCCGCTGCATGAGTTGCTCCCGCGTCCGGCCTTCGATCTGCGCGATAGGCCAAAATGGTCCTTCGGCGTCGGTGCGCGGACCGATTTCGAGGTAGCCAAGCCATTTCCCGGAGGGAAGTTGCTCGATCTTCCCCAGCGGCGTGTGGATCACAGGATCGTCCCTCCCTGCCACAACCACCGCACTATCACAAGAGCGATAGCGATTACGGCGACCCAAACGATTGTGAGTGACACTATCCCCAAAACAATCGGAAACATCTCGATCACAAATTCTAAGTAGTCCCTCCACATCAAACGCCAGTTCATGCCGACACATCCTCATCAATTAAGCCGTCCCGCTTGCTGCAAGGCTTCGCGTACTTTCATCCAGCGGGACGGGCGTTGTTGTCAAATGAATTCGTTGTGTTCCACAAGCTCATAAATCAATCCGCACTCACGACAAGCTACTCGACCGTAACCTTCGCGTCTGTTTATCTTTCCGCACTCCGGGCAAGGGCCGCTCTTGCCGTCGTTCATGATTCCATATTCCGCCTCAACGCGCCTGCGAGGGCACCCAATCATCGAGCACGGCTCACAGATACCAACCAGAGAACCGCCGGAACCAAGCCACCTCAACGGGTCGATGTTTCGCGCCTTCGCCGTTTCCGTGCGTCTTATAACGCAAAGAGCGGAGGGAGTCATCGTTTCCACCCGGAAGCACGTTCCGCCAGGATGGAAGTTCGACGATTCCGGTGTATGTTTGTATTTGCAGTCTTTAAGGCTCATGCCGATACCTCCTCGAATAATGTCAACTGCCCCAAAGGCTTCTCCACCTCCGGCGCGTTCTGCTCATCCAGCAACATCCACAGCGCCGGCCCCATCATGTACGCCGGAGTCTTCCACGGCGGGGATATCCGCTCCATCCGCAGCGTGTCCATGTGATCGACTACGGCGCTGATCCCGAGCAGCGAGAGCTGGATGTAGCACATCTGCACCGCTCTGAGATCGATGTCCTGACAGTAGGCGTACAGGCAGCGCTGCGGGTTCTTGCCCTTCGCCCTCAGCGCTTCGGCGAACGCGATCACCATACCGCCGCTTCCGCAGGCCGGTTCGCTCAGGCGATACTTCTCCTGACCCTCGACCAGAATGTCCGCCATCATGCGCGAGAGGTGGTACGGCGTGAAGAACTGCCCTTTCGCCTTGCTGTGTAATTCCAATTCGCCGAACAGGTCTCCGAGGACGTCTCTAGGCTTCTCAAGCTCTATCGCCACCTGTCCGAGTATCTCCGCGAAAAGATGTTGATCCTCCGGCTTGTACCGGGATATCGTCTCCATGTAGCGGGCTTCTCGTTCGTCTTTTGTGGCAAAATCGACCTGGCAGGAGATGGAGCACGCAGCCAGGTCGAGCCAGTCGGAGAAGAGCGTCCATAGGTCGTGTTCGTAGGCGAAGCTGTTGAAGGTTTTGACGAGGGATTTCATGCTGTTTCTTCCCCATCGCCGAATAACCCAAGCTGATTCATCGCCCGATCTAAGCGCTCTTTACTTGTCCGGTAGTAGTCCTCATCAAGCTCAAAACCGACAGCGTTGAAGCCGAACAAGTGACATGCCAAGAGGCTTGAAGCCGAACCAACGTGCGTGTCGAGAATCAGATCGCCGGGCTTGGCGTAGCTGGAGAGGATCCATTTGTAAAGGGCAACGGGCTTTTGGGTAGGGTGGATGCGAAGCTCTTTGTTTTTCATATCCCCTTGCAACATCCCGTTCCAGAGATACCGGAACATCTGGACGCTCTTGTGCAAAGAGCAGTAGGCTATTTCACACTTGGAAAACGAGCTTGAATCATTCTGTTTGTCCCAGACGATTCGTCCGGAACCAAGATTTTTTATCGGGTAGTAGTTGATCCCCCAGACGATTTGATTTTTTGATACCCTTAACAGTTCCTCGAAATACTTTTGATTTGGAACCTCCCAGTGTGCGCTTTTGAATCTGCGACGCTGTACCCCTGTTGTCGAAACGGCAGCGCCTGGAAATGTCTCTTTCGCGTATTCGACGAAGTACGGTGGGTCGCAAATCGCCAGGTCGAAATGCTTGTCAGGGTATCGTGCCATGCCCACCATGCAGTCCTCGTTGAAGTATTCGATCAACGTCACACCCCCTTTTTAGGCGTCCGCCTCTCCCACCAGGGCATTTCCTCGCGCAGCGGCTCGGGGCGGCGATCCAAGCACCGCGCCAGCTCCGGCATGCCGTCTTCTTCGGCGATTCGGGCCATTATGTGCTGGAGCGTCAGGTGATCCTTGGGGCGTCTCATGACGGCTCCTCGTCCCACGTGCGTCCGTCGAGTTCTCTTCCCGTCTGTCTTCTGCCGAGGCGTTCGAGCGTTGTTCCGTCGGGGAAGGCGAACATGGGTTTTTCTCCGGGGCGACGCCAGTATTCCGGGTAGTCCGCCTTGTCGTATTCCGGGATGATCACTTCGCAGATGAATTTCCACTCTCCCCATGACTTGAAGAAGAACGGGACCTGCGCAGCAACGCACTGATCGCGCAGAGACCGCACCCATTCGCGGTGCATAGGCCGGGCTTCGGGGCCGGTCTCTCCGCCGCATATCACCCAGTCCAGGCGGGGAATGTCTTCGGGCAACCCCTTGCGCATCGGGCGCAGCGGGCCGAGCACGCCCACCGGTACATCCACGAAATACACCGGCCCGAGCATCGGCTCGACGGAGACGAAGCGCTTCGCGGCGGGGATCTGAAGCAGCACGGGTATTCGCTCGTCGGCGCGTTGCTGGTTTTCGACGGTCACGCCGAGCCATACGTTCCGCAGCGGCTCCCCCCTCCGGAGGGCGAGCGCGTATTTGTGCAGCTCCGTCCTCCCGGATCGGAAGCGCATCGCTTGCTCCGGATCGTCGCGAAGGCCGAGGAAGTAGTCCCTCATCCTCTCCGGCCGCTTGGTCAGCAGCATGAAGCGGTGCTGCTCGCACCTCGCGATTACATCGATCACCTTGTCGATCCACTCGACGGGCACGTCCTCATGAAACAGGTCCCCCATGCTGCACACGAATATCTTCCGCGGCCGCTTCCAGCGCAAAGGGTCGTTCAGGCGGTCCTCTCCGTGAAACGTCACCCGGAAGGGCTCGTCCGCAGGATAGCCGAACTTTCCGCGAAGCCTGCCTTCGGCCTCCCGCTTCGCGTAGCAGTTGACGCACCCCTCCGAAACGGGTGTGCAGCCGGTTATCGGGTTCCATGTCGCCTCGGTCCATTCAATTTTGCTTTTGTCTCCCATCGGGGGCCTCCTTCGCAGCTTCAGCTAACACCTCGCAAAACCGCATCTTTTGTTTTTTCCTCATCCACTCTCTCGACGGCGGTCTGTATCCGGATTCGCCGGAGTCGATAGGCTCTACGCGCATGATGTAGGGGCGGGTCATCAGAACGGAATGTCCGCGTCGTCGGCTGCGGAAATGTCCATCGGAAAATCATCGTTCGACTGCTTGCGTCGCGGGCGCTCGTCCTCGTCGTATGCTGCTTTGTCCTTGCGCTCGTAGATAGGTTTGTACACCTCATTGACTCGCACTTCGAGCGTCGTCTTCGTCGTGCCGTCTTTGCCGGTCCATTCCCTCATTCCACCCTTGCCGCGCACCATCACCGCATCACCCTTGAAAAAATTCCGCACGACCTCCGCACCAAGTCCGCCCCACGCCTGACAATTCCACCATGTAGCATCTTTCTTCACCCATTCACCGGATTTGTCCTTGTAGTCGTTCGATGTGGCGATGCTGAAAGATGTGACCTCCGCGCCGTTGGAAAGCGTCCTGACTTCCGGGTCTCTCCCGAGGTGTCCCATGATCTCTACTATGTTGCGATTAGGCATTGTTCTCCTCCTCGAAAAGTGCTATCTGTCCCTGTGCGGCGAGCGCATCCCGTTTGACGGACGCCAGTTCAGCCGACAGGCGGTCGTAGTCCTTCAATCGTTTTTTTCGCAGCGGGGCGTGCAGCGGCAGGTTTTCGATGTCCGCCCAAACGTCCACAAGTCGACGCTCAAGCTTCTTCATGCGCGGTTCGAAATCCTCGAACGACCCCATCACGCAGCCACCAATGCCCCGTAGTACGCCAGACACGCGGCGTCGGACCTGCCGTCTCTGGGTTTCCTGCACCCCTTCGGGATCAGCTCGATGCCGGGGAACGTCCTGGATGCGAAGAGGATCCCACGCTCCTTGCCCTTGCCCGGAAGCCCCTTGAAGAGTCTCCGCGTCCAGACGCAGGGCCTCACGGTCTGATAGGGGATTTCGAGCGTCCCGAGTATTCCCAGCCAGATTCCGTATCCGCGCCCTGTCGCGAACATGCTCGCAACGCCCTGATCCGGCATCGACTGCGCCTGTTCCAGAATCGCCATCGTCGGCCCTCCGAGGGAAAAGCCCCTGAGGAGGCTCGCCATTTCCGGTATGTCGTAGTCCGCCGTTTTTCCGATCTTCAGCGTGGGGCAGTCGGACACCCGAAGCAGCTCCCGCGTTTTCCCGTTTATCGCCACCACGGCTCCGTTCATGCCGGGATCGATTCCGATGATGATCATTCGCTTCCTCCCTTCAGCGTGTCGATCATTGAGTACAAAGGCTTGCGGTCGCGCTCCCGCTCAACCTTGAACGCCTGCCCGGTGAATTCCATGCTTCGCCCCTTGTACACGAGATCGAACGATGCCCCGTTCTGTCCGCGCCTCGTCTTCGTCACAGTCGCGATGATTCGCTGACTCCCCCCCGGCGTTTCGGGCGCGTCCTTCAGCAGTTCGATTTCCGCATGTGCCAATTCCTCCACAATGCCGCCCCCCTTACCATGCCCTCCAACAGCGCCCTTCAGCTGGTCCGACTTCGACGCGCGCCCCATCTGCGAGAGCAGCAGAAACTTCGTTCCCAGCTTCTGCGCCAACCCTTGAATGCGCGGCATGATCTCCTCCACCCCTTCGAGGTCTGACTGCCCCTGCTTTTTGAGGCACGTCAGAAAGTCGACCACCACGAGAGAGGGGAGATGAATGCCTACCTGCAATTCCACGCCGTCTATCGACCATCGCCCTTTGTAGGAGTTCCCGAGGATCTTCAGCCGACCATCGGTCGCGTCACTGAAGGCTTGCTTCGCCCGGAGATAATCCTCCGTCGGGTTCCGCATCAGGCCGTACAGCTCCGTCAGGGAGACTCCGAGGTCGCGAAGAAGAAAGCGAGCCGCGAATTCACGTGCGCTCATATCCAGAGAGAAAACAAGTACGGTCGTCGACGGGTCCGTTTGGAGCGTGTGGACTATCCCTTGAAGCGCGAGCGATGTTTTCATCGCCCCCTGTGCGCCGACAAGCACGCCGACCTCCCCCGGCATAAGACCTCCCCAGGCTTCGTCGAGCGCGCGGATTCCGAAATCGAAGGCGAAGTTCTCTCCCCATGACTTCACCTCGCTTTCGAGCATCTTGATGTGTCCGCCCGGCGTCGGGGCCGCGCCTTTTATTCTGTCGTGCCACTCCTGCAACGACCGCGCGACGCACCTATCGACGCTCACCTGAGATAATCCCGGACGCAGCATCCGGTTCATCGAATGGCAATAGTCGCGGATATCGACGGGGCTCCATCCCTGCTGGAAGAGCTCCAGCGCGACCTCTCCCATTTCAATCTCGATGATCGGGGCGACGTCGAACTCCGGTCCGGCCTTTCTCGCGTTCTGCTGCATTATGAGAATCTTGTCCACGTGGGTCGGGCTGACCTCCATCACAACGCCTCCTTTACGGGCGGCTCGAAGAAATCGATAGCACGCAGCCATGTGGCCGGATGCTTGATGTACTCCATCGCGGTACCCTTCGCTTCGATCGTGTCGATATAGTCATAGAGATGGTCTGCGATCCCCTTCATGAGATCGGCGCGCTTGCCCTTCGGGCATGCTTTGAACAGTGCGCGGAAGGCCTTCTCCGCCTCGCGCTTGCCCACCTTGCGCGGGTATTCCTGCCAGAAGACGGGGAGAGCCTTGGAGAGGAAATCTTCGAGATCGACGTCCTTTTGATGAGAGGGTGAAAAGGATTCATCATCGCCAGATGATGAAGAAGGTTTTATATCTTTATCTTCTCTTCTTTTCTTTTCTTTTCTTTTCTGCTCCGCAGTCTGCGCGTTATCTGCGCGTAGATTGCGCGTAGATTCGTCTAGCATTTCCGTTTCCTGCTCTTTCGCTTTTCTTCGCTCTTCCGAACGCTTCGCGCGCTCCCTGCTTTTCCGCTTTCCCTCGATAAGCTTTCCGCCGTACTCTTCCCAGTTCCTGATGCGAGGGTCGCCTTCGCTCTCCAGGAAGCGCGCCTCCGATAGGGCATCCGTAAACAGCTGGGGGTCTCCGTCCCACTGCGCGGCTCTCGCTATCATCCCCGGAGTCACATCTCCGAGATCCCCGTCCGGGGCGTTGTCGAGCGCCCACAGCCAGAAGCACACCATGTGACCAACTATTTGCACAGGAGAGACGCTGAGAATATCCGCCGCACGAAGCGTTTTTCTGTGATCCGGAAGGCTTTGGTCTACTGAAAGCCACGCCACGATCTCACCCCCTCCCTTTGAGCACGGACAGCAGCGTTTCGAGATCCGGCCCGGAGAGGACCACCCTTCCCCCGTCGGGAGTGTGGATGGTCAGCGATTTTCGAGTAAGGAGGGCTTTGAAGCCCTCCGTCTCGACCAGCACGGTGTCCATGTCCTATGTGGCGCTCCCGTTGACGTCCGACTCGGGGAACAGCCCAGCGTTTTCCGCCGGCAGCCGGATAGCCGTTTCGTTGTCGTCCGGTTTCGCGGCGCCGTTCTCCTTCAGCTTGCCCTTCAGATCGTTCATCTTTCGTTTCGCGTCGGCGGCGTGCGCGTTCTGCTCGTCCTCTGGCTTTGTCACATAGTCGCCCCACTTCGCCTCCCCGTCCTTGATGGTCTGGTAGATCGACCGCAGCTCCTGCAGTTCGACGGGGGACGTCTGCGAAAGCGGATGCCCGAGATACGCCTCAAGGTCCGTCGGCATGATCCGCAGGGCGGCGAACGCGTCGGCCAGCTTCTTTCTCGCGGCGTCCGGGTCGGCCTTGTCCCGCTTCTTCACCGTCTCACGCGCCTTCTCGATCGCCTCCTCGACGATATCCTGAGGAATGAGCCGCAACCCCTCGTTGCGCAGGGTCTTCGATATCGCCGCAGCCTGCTTGTTCATGATTTCATCCTCCGTCGCCTTGACTATGTACACCTTGTCGCCGTAGGAGTTGATACGCTCTCCCACAACCTCGCGCCCGTCAGTTTTCTTGCGCTCGACGGTCTTGTTCAGCTGGATTGACGCGCTGAACGTCGTGTTCGTCTCAAGGTCCGTAATGGCCACGGAGATTCGTCTTGTAATGTCGTCGTCATAGACAACCTGGCTCTCGTAGGAGATGTTCCCCCACTCCCGAAGCGCCAGCTCGGCGAAACGGATCGACGGCCCCACTATCGGTTTACCGCCTCCCACCGGCTTGGAATACTCGACCTTCTCAGCGAACGCCGGACGGGAGCAGGCTTCCAGAATCTTGATTCTGCTCTGGTCGTAGCTGCGTTTCTTCTGCATCGCCATGATGTAGGCGGCCTGAATCCGCGCCTTCGCCGCTTCGGCGGCTGCAACAGCGGCAGGATCGGCGTAGGCTATCGCGCTCGGCGTGTTTCCCATTGGTACGACTGCGTTATTCATGGAATTTTTCCTCCTTCAGGAAATACGGTCTGAACGGCCTCGACGGCTTCGACCGCTTGTAAAACGCCTTCATCGCCTCGGACATTTCCGGATGATGCTTTGCAAACGCCTTGTGGTCGAAACTCTCCCGCCCGGACTGCTCTTTCCAGAAGACGCGCAGCCCGTATCCCTCGGCGACTTCGGCGTTCGATACGCTCATGAGGTTTTGCAACCGTTCCTTCGCCGCGGCTTCCAGCATTTCGGCCTCGGAGAGTATTTCGCGCGCTGTTTTGAAGTCCTCGACGGCCTTTCTCCATCCGTCCGAATCCATCTGCACCAGCTCCATACCCGTCTGCAACGGAGGAATGTCAGGATTGGTCAGGCTCTTCATCTCCTCCGGCGGGGTTCCCTCCTGAACGAGATGCCAGAAGGCCTTATCCCTGTCGTAGATGAGGTCTATGATCTCGTCGTCGCGCTCCATATCGAAGTGGAGAAGCTCCCAGAGCTCCGCGTTGAAGATCCCGAACGCCCCCCAGTCTCTTTTGGAGACGGCGAGGTAGTGCTGCATCTGAATCTGATAGTAATCGGGTATCCCTTCGCGCTTGATCTTCGAGAATGTCCGCAGCCCCGGACATTTGATCTCCAGAATGCCGGGCCTTCGACCCTTGACGCCGACGATCTCACGGTCGATGTTCCCGACCATCCAGTCGTATTCCTCGTGCTGCAGAATGGCGTTCACGCGCCGCACCTTGCGTTCCGTCTCGCCCGCGTAGAGAATCGCTATCGTATCCTCAAGCGCCGTTCCCCGCTTCATCGCAGGAGTGGGCTCATCGTTCCCCCTGATGCCCATTTTTTCCTCCCAGAGCGCCCTCGGTGTCGTGAGAGGGTGTTCGTCCCCCAGGACGATAACCGGCGAATCCGAGCCGCCTATTCCCCTCCTGCGCTGTTCGAGCCATTCGGCCCGGTCCATATCCTTCGTCGATATCAGCACGTTCTGCATTTACCCCGCCTCCAATTCGTCAACCGCAGCGAGCGTCTTCCGTAGCACCTCGGTGTACTTTGCTTTACGGACGCAGCCAGGATCGCACGGGTTGAAATCCGCCGGGCAAGTCTCGTCTTGCGGGTCGATCTCCGTTGCGGGCGAAACCTCCCGCGCCTCGCAGCCGGTGCAGAACGTCTCGCAAAGGTCCTCGTCGATGGCTTCGAGCATTCGGCGTGCAAGCTCTCGCCGTTTTTCGCTTGTCATGCGTATCCACCTCCTCGTGGTATAATTCGAGGCAAGGAAAAATCTCCTTGCCTCTCCTCCTCTGACAGCCCGGTAGCAGCCGGGCTTTTTTCTATTCGTCATCGTCTCCCGGAATCGCCGCGTTGATAAAGTCCTCAAGTTCGCTGTCACAAAACAGGTATCTCGCAGTCCTCAACATCGTCTTCATCCTCCTCCTCTTCATCGCTCCTGATCCGCACCATCATCGGCATTTCGCGCAACTGTCGTTCCAACTCCGCCTTCGTGGCCGTCAGGAATTCCAAGAGCAGCGGGCGCGTGTTGTCGAAAAAGCGGATCAAGTATCCGTCGATGGAAACCGTATTGCCGCCCTGCGCGTAAAGCGCGCGATCGCAATCCCTGATCTCACATCTCATACCGTTCTGCCGGGAGATGTATTCCTCAATCGACTCAAGTTCCACGCCGGTGATAGTCAGCGTGTGCACCTTTCCACCGGGTATTCTTTCAAGCAATATTCCCCCCATTACGCAACCTCCAATCCTTTCTTCTTCGCCCATGCGTCCAGGTCGGCCTGCGCCTCTTCGAGCGTATTCCGCACCGGAAGCGCGGGAGACGAAACCCTGTGGAACCCCCCGTCGGACCTCCAGCCGGTGAAGACGTACTCTCCCAATCCCTGACGCGCCTCGATGACCTTGTCGTTGTAGTGGTACTTCACGCCAGCCTCCTCAAAACTTCCACCGTCATGGCGAGTTGCGCATCCCGAGCGGCAGCCCGAGCGGCAGCCCCAGCGGCAGCCCGAGCGGCAGCCCGAGCGGCATCCCAAGCGGCATCCCGAGCGGCAGCCCGAGCGGCAGCCCAAGCGGCAGCCCGAGCGGCAGCCCCAGCGGCAGCCCCAGCGGCAGCCCGAGCGGCAGCCCAAGCGGCAGCCCGAGCGGCAGCCAAATCCTCGTCGGTCGCCTTGCCGTCGACCCAAAGACGCTTCGCGCGGATGGAATCCTCGCAACGTGGGTCGTCGGCCAAGCACAACACCTTTTCCGCGAAATCGCACGCCAACAGATGCAAATCTCGAGCGGGGATAAACTCTTCGTGCAGCAGCGCCCAGAGTTTATCTTCCGTGGGAATGTCCAGCGCAACAACATCCTCCCACGACAAGGATTCCCGACCTGCAAACAATTTCTCTATCTCCTCGTTGGAGTAACACGGCTTCCACGCCATTACCTGCTCCATCGTCACCATCACGCCAGCCTCCTCAACCCGTTCTCGTTCGCCCAGGCGTCCAGATCCGCCTGCGCCTCGGCTCTCGTTTTCCTCGTCGGAAAACCTTCGTCGTTGCGAAAACCTCCGAGATCGTCCTCGTATCCTGCCGAAAAAACCTTCGGATAGATACGCCTGACGCCGTATATCTTCCCTTCGCAGTAATACCTCATCCCTTGAATTTCACTTCCCTTCCCAGCTTCTTCGCATACTCGATCTCCATCATGCACCCCTTAGATCCCTTCCAATCGCCGAATACCCACAACTCATCGGCCTTCTCGATCATCGCCACGCACTGACCGAGCACCTGCGTCTGGTCGCCGCGCGGATCGTAGAAGGCGAAAGCATGCAGCGGCGACAGCAGCAACACGTCCGGATAGATCGCGGAGAGGTTCTTCGCTATCTCGTCGATCCTCTCCAAGTTCGAGCGTATCTCCTCCGGGCTGCCGGTGCGCCCGCGTAGCGGGTGGCAGATGTAGGCGGACCTCATTTGACCAGCCCCCAGGCGAGGATGATCGCCAGGCAAGAAAAGAATCCAAGCGCGAACATTAGTTGAACGCCTCCGCAATCTCCCGGAAAAGGCAATACAGGAATACCTGTCGCTCCAAGTCCTTGATGTGGCAAAAGCCGCGTATGTTTTTCATGCCATCCTAGCCTCCTTGAGTTGAGGTTCGATAAATGTCTCGGTCCATCCGCACTTGTGGCGGAATTTATAGAGCGTCCTCACTCCCCGCACCATCTCCAAAAACGTGTAATCGCCGTACCGCTTGCCCGGTGTAAGCTTAAGCTTTTGCGGCGGCATCGCTTTTGGTTGCTCGACAGGAACAAGGTCGTTTTCATCCCGTTTTCGAGTGCGGTAGCCCCAATCAATCAAATAGCGAGAAACGAGTTGACCGCATACACCAAAATGTTCGGCGATTTGAGTTGTCGTTAGCCCTCGCAATCGCATTCTCACGACATCCTCTTTATGGTCCGCGAACGCCATGTCACTCCCACCCCGCGAACAGCCCGAAGAGGACGGAGCGCCTGACCGGGCGCGGCGGCTCTTCCATCCGCTCGATAGCGTCCAGCTCG
>Ga0334884_1004719_pt1 | contig 13700 bp, 13 predicted proteins | sample GraSluR1_MG_7_FD_207215 | JGI IMG/M metagenome (GOLD analysis project Ga0334884, IMG submission 207215) | Sludge microbial communities from methane-producing bioreactor in Wageningen University, Netherlands - Granular Sludge_12_05 R1 | ecosystem: Engineered > Bioreactor > Anaerobic >...
TCATCGAATCCAAGAACCTTTTGAACAGGCTGGTCCAACAGCGTTCCGAAAATATGGAGGGGTAGGATTGGGCTTGTTCATCATAAAAGGCATCCTCCAAATCATGCGCTCATCCTTGCACGTGCAAAGCCAATTCGGACACGGGAGTCGATTCTACTTCGACCTTGAAGCTCCGTATCGCTCATCGAACCCCATCAAACAGGAGTGACTCGTAGAGCCTGCATCGACCCGAATGAGCAATTTCTTCAATGATCTTTAGGCTCTCTTGGGAGATTGAACTGGTGAATGGGGGATTGGCCAACGCAAAGGCCAAAGGAATCCGAAGCGAACGGACCGTTTGGATGGTTCTTCCGAAATGGGCTTTCTTTCCATGCAATTGCAACAGGTAATCCAACTGGGCCAATATGATGCACACATAATCTGTTTCCGGAAGAAAGGGAAGAAATAATGAAACGGGGATTCGAGAGGGAATCCGATTATGATGGATGCATTTCAGGAACGTTTCGTGTACCCTTTGGGTATACTTGGGATCGGGATTGCCCCATGGGTCGTCCGGGTAGGTGGCCTCATAAGCCCGAACCAACTGGGGAAAATGCGACCGGATCATCTTCAGGTAGTACTCCTTTTGAATCTTCGGCCGTAAGGTCATGGGAGAAAAGACGATGTACTCGGCCCCGGCGTCCCGAATATCTTGAACGGTCTTCATCATGGCTTGATCTGAATCAGAAAGGAACGGAATTACTGGCATGAGGAAAACCCCACAATGGATTCCGCGGTTTTTCAGTTTTGAAAGGGTTTCCAAACGAACTCGCGGGCTTGGAACGCCTGGTTCAACGATCTGTGCCAGAGATTCATCGGAAGTCGATAAGGAAATGCTGACGAGGGTTCCTGCGCATTTTTGGAGAATATCAAGATCTCGGACGACCAGAGATGATTTAGTGATCAAATGGACAGGCATTCGAAGATCCTTGAAAACAGTCAAACACGCTCTGCTGATTTGAAGAGCCGATTCCGCCGGTTGATAGCTATCAGCGACGCCTCCGCCAAACACGGTCCATCCGGGAGTCAATGGTTTGCGCCGGCGATGGATGGATAGTTCTGATTGGAGAATCTCCGGCGCGTTGATTTTGGCAGCAATGTCAGTTCCGAAGGTTCCTTCCCCATGATAACGTTCCGAGCGGCCGTCGCAATAAACGCAATTGTGGGCGCACCCTCGATACAGATTCAGGGAATACCGACAGCCAAACCAGGAATCCGCGCTTTTCCCCTTCTTCAAGATCGTTTTCGCCTTCTGTAAGTGGAGTGCCATGGGGCTCCTAAGGAACCAACTGATAACCCCGGTTTATTTTTTCCCGGGCTTGTTTGTGGGTTTGAACATATTGGCCGCAATTGCTTCCAATTTGATTTTCTTCCAATTCCCCGATGCTGAGAATGGTGTCATATCCAGATTGGCGAAGGCATTCTATGACGGGATGGTCTTCTTCGCTGTGAAACTGACTGGAGATCTTGTTCTCCTCCGACCGATAGGTTGGATTTACCGGAGTGATTTTGATCAAAAAAAGGCGGGGAGAGAAATATCGCAAAAGAATCTCGGGGTTGAGGGTCATTCCTTTTGCCCAAGCGAAGTTCAGTGTTATCTTCCGGTCTCCGGGTCGGAAAAAGGCGTTCCCGTACTGGGCAATCTCTTCGAATGACCATATAGGTACCGGAATCAACCATCTGCGTTGGGTTTCATCGGTTGTATGGATCGAGAACTGAAGCTGGAATCGCCCGGAATACCATTTCTTTTTGATCTGTAGCAACCGTTCAAAGTACGGTTCGGAACCGCGTGGGGCGATTGTTGAGATGCAAGGCATCAATCCTGGGGCATCATAAAATCCAGGCAAGGATTCCAATACCTCCAAAACTTCTGGATTCAGAGCCGGTTCTCCCATGCGGGCAAATTGGACCTTCCATTTCTTTACCGGGATTGTGCGGGGGTTTTCGCTAGATCCAAAGCAGGCATGGATCATGGTGTCAATCTGAAACCGCATATCCTCAAAGGAAGCTCTCCCGTGGTATCCTCCTCCCGCGTCGCAGAAACGGCACTGGATTGGACAACCGTAGAGTGTGGATACAATATTCACCCACTTATCTTTTCGGGGAATGGGCGGTTGGACCGATTCGACAAACTCCAAATAATGCCCTTGGTCATTTTGAGCGATGAATACGCGCGCGATTCCTTCTGTTCCGAAGACTTGAACGATCTTCACAAAGCGTTCCTCCTTTGTTGATCCAGTTTCATAGCCGCCTGCAAACCATCCCCTAGGGCAATTCCCACTTGACGGAATTCGGGATGGGCAACATCGCCTACCAAAAAGATCCGGTCTGCAAACCGAAGATTCGCAGCCCGCTCTTCGCAACCGGGGATCATCGATGGCAACCGTCCGATTGCGCTCAAAATGAAGGAGGCGTTCATGGTGATCTTTCGGGTGGAACCATCGGATTGCATCTGATCCACCCCCACAGACAAGCCCCACTTGCTTTTGCTTATATTGCTGGCTTGAGAATTGAGATAGACCGGAATCTTCCTTGCCTCCACCTCTTTCTGGAGTAGTGGAATGGCTTTGATTTGCTTTCTGACCAAGAGGAACGATGCTACTCCTCTTTGGTTCATAGATAGAGCGTAATCAAAGGCGCAATCTCCGCTCCCGATAATGCAAACGGGAGGAGATGGTGCAAGATTGCCATGGTTTGTTTGATCAAGTCGTTCCAAAAGGGCATCCATAGAATCGACGAACCGATGGCGCAGATGATCCGGAATTGAAATCGAGGGAGGTTTGGGCTTTGTTCCCGTTGCGACAATGATCCGATCAGAAACGAATCGCCGGGTAAGCGATGTCAGCATAATTCCTTTTGACTCATGATCGCCTATGGAGACAATTCGGTCGATGATGGTTCGAATCGAAAACCGCTCCCAAAAGGACCGAATCAGAGAAAACACCTGTTTGCCCGTCATCGGCGTTTCTGCAAACGGGAGGTTATCCACTCGATACGCATTCCGGATGAAGCCTCCAACGCAATCTTGCTCAATCATCAATGGATCATGCCCCATCCGCTTTAGCTGAACTGCCGCGGAAATCCCGGCGGGTCCGGCGCCAATAATGATGATCGTTTCATCGATTTCCTCAACATCACTCCGATTGATCAAGGCGATCCATGACCTCCTCAACGGTCATTAGATAAGCAAATCCGTGGGCCAGCGTAAGCAAACTGGCCATATGAAAAAGCCGATGGTACGTCGCGCAACCATCCACCAAAACAATGATGTTCCAGCCTCTCATGAACCCACTTCGAGCAGTGGAATCACAACAAAGGTGCGTCATAACCCCTCCAATGACGAGCGAATGAATCTCCCTCTCTCTCAGCACTTCTTCAAGAGAGGTGTTCATAAAGGCGTCGTATTGATGCTTTTCGATCCGGATTCCCTTTTTGGTTTCCCATCCCTCAATCAAGGCAAATGATTTGGAATCTCGTCGAATCAGGGTTTTCCACCACTTTGCCATAGAAGATGGGTTCAGCGGATCATTGCTATGTTGGGTATAGATTACCGGGCCCTTCCATCGGTTGATCAGATGGTTCAGGCCCGAAATGATGGCAGGCGCGCTGGGAATATAGGCGCGGGAATGGGGATCGAAGAAAACCTGTTGCATATCGAGAATCAAGAGAGCGGTTCGATGACAAAAGGGCTCTTGGTATGTTCGAAGATTGACTTGGTTTTCCAACTCGGTTCTCATCAAACAGGCTTGGTCTGAAATATGTCCCAGGTAGAAGTACGCTTCCTTTTTCACAATTATCCTTCCAAAAACCGTCGAATGATTTGCTCCGGGTTTTTTCTACTCGCCCGATCGATCAGTTGGGGGTCAACAAAACCAAGATGGCTTTGATCGAATGCATCCGATTTTCCGCTTCTTCAAAGATCACGCTTTGGTTGCTGTGGGCGACATCATAGGTTACCTCTTCATCATAATGGGCGGGGAGGCAATGCATAAACAACGCATCAGGAGAGGCGTGAGAAAAAAGCGTTTTGTTGACTTGATAGGGTAGGAAGATCTTCTTGCGCGCTTCGGCTTCTGATTCTTGGCCCATAGAAGCCCACACGTCGGTGTATACCAGATCGGCATCTTTGATTCCCATGACTGGGTCGTTGGTAACGCTTAGCTGAGAGCCGGTATTATATCGATCCGCAAGAGCCGCCGCTTGATCCATGATTGTCCTTTTCGGTTCGTAACCCGGCGCTGTGATAGCAACCATGTGCGTTCCCATCAACGCAGATCCAAGCAAAAGAGAGTTGCACACATTGTTTCCATCTCCAATATAGGCCAGTTTCAGGCCATGAAACCGTTGTCGTTTTTCCCAAATGGTCATGAAATCGGCAAGGATCTGTGTGGGATGCTCCCAATCACAAAGACCGTTAATGACCGGTACCGCCGCGTACTGGGCAAGATCTCTGATGATCTTGTTCTCGAATACACGAGCCATAATAACATCGCACATCCCGCTAAGTACCTTGGCAATATCTTCGGTAATCTCGCGCTTTCCGAGCTTGATATCTTCAGGGCCCAGGTAGATTCCATGGCCGCCAAGATGGGTCATTGCCGATTCAAAAGCGACGCGGGTGCGCAGTGAGGGTTTTTGAAAGATCTCCGCTAAAGTTTTGTTTTTCAGGAGTTCGGGTCGGTGCCCGGAATATAAGTCCTGCTTCAAGGAGCCTGCAGTCTGGATAATTTGCATGAATTCCTCTGGGGTGAGGTCAGCAATACTAACCAGATGTCTCCCTTTCAGTTTGATTGCCATATTCTGTACCACCTCCGTAAAATGGAAAACCTCGATTCTTCAAAGCGTATTATAATGGATTGATCGAGAAATCCAAAACAAAGCATACTCTCGTATACCTACGCATACTCATGGTTGGCTGATATAGGGCATACCTACAGCCGAATCGATAAGTTTTCCAATGCCACAGACGCTGCGCCCAAAATGGCAGCGTTTTCCCGCAAATCGCTTGGACGGACTTCAAAGGAGTGCATGAGAGAGAGAAAAACATGTTCATTAGCCACGCTAACGACCTCTTCCAAGAAATAGGGCGCTGCTTGGGATATCCCCCCCGTAAGGATCACCAACCGGGGATTGAAAATATTGACAAACGAGCCTATCGCTCTTCCGAGCCCCCAGCAAAACTGGCGCACAATGAGTTCTGCCAAACGGTCTTTTCGAGAATAGGCCAGAAAAATTTCTCGCGCTCCAAATCGACTGTCGCCAGATAGTTCAAAGATCAATGAGTTGGGAAAGCGGCTCTTCCCTTCAAGAGCCATTCTTCTCATTCCGGTGTTTGAGGCTACCGTTTCTAAGCATCCCTTCGAACCGCACCCACATAAAGCTCCATCTGGGATCACATTTACGTGCCCCAGTTCTCCGCCCATTCCGTCTGCGCCGGTAATCGATTGCCCATGAGAAATGATCCCTCCTCCTACTCCTGTGCCGAGAGTCAATACGAGAAAGTGATCGATTCCTTTGGCAAGGCCAAACCATTTCTCGCCCAATGCAGCTGCCTTGGCATCGTTTTCAATGAAAGTCATGTATCCGGTTGCCTCTTCGATCCGATCTTTGAGGGGGAAATGGTTCCAATCCGGAAAGTTGGGCGAGAACCGGACGATTCCCTTTTTTTTGTCCACAGATCCCGGTGATCCAATCCCGACTGCGATCCCGGATTCTTCCTGAGCTAATTCCCGGATCAGCGCACTGATTCGCTCCGCAACCTTTTCTCTGCCTTCAGACACCTTTGTTTCAGCAACGCCTTTGGTAAGGATTGCTCCTTCAAAGGTTACAACAGCGGCTTTTATGCTGGAACCACCCAGATCAATCCCCACGATTTTTTTCGTCATTGGTCTGCAGCCCCATGGGCTGCTCCCCCCCTTTCTTGTTGCTTTGATCATTGAATGGTTGATAATAAGTTAGGCATACAGATCCGTACGCAGCCTTATGAATCATCCGTAGCGATCGGAGGCTTGGCAGCATAATTCCTTCCCTGCATTCGAGAACGAAGATGCCGCTTTTTGACAAAAAAGAGGGGTTATGATTCATACTTGCATCGACTGCGATTAGGTATTTATGGACGATTGATTCATCAAATGGAGGGTCCAAAAATACAACATCGTACGATTCGGTTGTTTTTTGCAAATATTTCCCCAGGTCCATTCGGCGGATTTTGATTCGATCGAGAACACCCAACCGGCGACTATTGATGACCCCAGCGCGAATGGCTTTATGAGAAATATCCACTAGGGTGGCTTGTTTCATCCCCCGACTAAGGGCTTCGAACGCAACAATCCCACTACCCGCGCATAAGTCCAAGAACCGGGATCCTTCCAATTCAATCCGAGCGCGTAGGGTGGAAAATAACGCACCACGAACAATCTCAGGAGTGTATCGGGTTCGGGCATCATGGACAGTTTGGATCTTTCTTCCCCGAAAAAGGCCGCCTGTGATTATTAGATAACTGGGTTGGTTTTTATCTTTGGATAGACTCATGATTGATCTCGATATCCCCATTGTCCTTTGAAATCAACTAAGTATAGATCCAAGGTATTTAAGACGGCTCGTTTAAAGGCCTGCTGAAAGGGTTCGAATTTCGAAATCCAATGGGGCAATTGCTTGAGCGAAATCCAAAGAGTAATCAGAATTCGTCCTTGATCAGGCGCTGTTATACTTTGGGATGTGTTGGGGCATATTTCCGGATGCCAATACGATAGCACACTTGTGAGTGAATTGGATATTGTGCGGAAGATTTCAAGCCGCTCACGCGAAGCCCAGGATGGCGGAAAGGATAGAGATAGGGCAACCTGATCTCCAAAAAAATCCACTCGGTAATCGGGCGTAACCCATCGATTGTAATATCGGAGTATGTACTGTCCTGTGTCTTCCGAAAAAAAACCCGCGATGGTAATCATTTCCTTTTTTTGGAGAGATTCGTTCATGAGAACCTTCCGAAGGAGCTTTTCTACTCCAATAACAGCAATGGAAGGAAATATGGGGATTTGCTGGATCCGGCCAAATCCCATCTTCGTTTCTGAAGGGTTCACTTCTCTCGAAAGGCTCTCTGAGCATATGTCTCGATAGATGGACACCATTTTTTTGGAGGGTCTATGGAAATCCAATGAATATCCGGAATCTGAGGTGGTTCGAGTCGTAATGCCAGCCATGGTCAAACCTCGCTCGGTGAAGACACAATAAAGAGATGGCATGGATGGATGAGAGATGAGGAAGTACAGAAATGTCTGTTCTGCCGAAGGAGCTGCAGCCATCATAAACTCATGTAGCTTCGCATCTTCAGCGCAAATGGCGCGAAGGGTTTCCAGTTTTTTTATCAAGAAATTCGGACCCAAACGGATCAGTATATGGTTATTTGACATTGGGATTCTTCCCTCTTTTCCTTCCCAATTGTACCATAAACAAGACCGTGTAAGACTAATGAACCGGATGAGCCAGATAGATGATTCCATCCAGAGGGAATCCGTAAAAATAGCCATGGTCATGCAAGAGATTGAGAAAGTGATAGTATTCTTCCAGTCCGGAAGCGGGCAATGGGTAGATCTCTTGGAACCGATTGGATGGATGAATGCGTTCCAGGGTTTGTCGGATTTCTTGTCGCTTAACAGGGTCCTGCGTCAGAAAGATGAGGGTATCTTGATGGGCCAACCAATCATCCACCGATTTTGCTTGGATCTTTTGTGGGATCATCGTATAGCTGATCTCGGACAGAGTCCTCCAAGCATTGTCAATGGTTACGGAAAAGGAAAAAGCAGAATCGCTATACCCGTTCACGATCAGGACCTGTGGCCGAGTAATTTGGATGGGAACCTGGAGTGTGCTCAGCTGATAGTGTAAATCATTGGTTCTTTGGGGATGGATGACCAGCTCGCCATTTGCCATGATCAAATAAGGAAAGGAAAGAAAAACTATGTCAAATTGCTCGCGGAAGTGGATGTAGAGGTAGATCAAATCGTTCAGATCGATATCCCATAGGATCTGTTTACGGATGTTTGTGTAAATGGTGGGCAGCATGAACAGATTGGTCTTTTGCTTCATCGCTTCCAGCAACCGCTGGACGACCTCTTTTTGCCGTTGGATTCTCCCTAAGTCGCCCATGGAATCATCTCGAAAGCGGATGTACTTCAGCAAATCAAGCCCAGACATCATGATTCTTCCAGCGGGGAAGTTGATTTCCAATTTTTGCTGGGTATCATAATACCTCATGGGCGATGCAACATCGATTGGGATCGGACCATATTGATCTCCAAGATATTGAAAGAGCTCGTAGTTCAGGATAATCGAACGTTCGATCGATAGGTCCAATAGAGTTTCCACTTGCTGAATCAGGAACTCAAGACCATGACTTCTATACAAGGCGTTGATTCTTGTTTTTTGAGAACCTTGGGCTGTCTGGATTTCTAGCATCAAATCGCGCGGGATGGGCAACACCCCGATCCGCCGTTCAGTAGGAGAAAAACCAATGACATTGATCGCGTCTGTACGCCCTGATCCAGAATCCTCGAGATCGTCTAGTCCTAAGACCAGGATATAGAAAGGTTCATTCGAGAAGCGCGGTTCCAGAAGGCCTTCAAAGATGGAAATAAAGGGGATGATTAGGAGAAAGATGGAAAGCCCACCTACGATCAGGCCGAAAAAGGTCAGAACGGGAAAGAAAACAGCGCCCGGTTTCACGGATTGATAAACTCCTTGATCTGGTTGAGATGGGTGGGATCCAGATAGTATCGTTGGACCGATTGAATCCCCGCTGCCTGATTCAGATGGATGGTCACGGGATGAAGGGTTTGATATTGAACCGGAACAATTTGGATGGCGTAGGTGCGTAATTGATCGATCAGTCGGAAAAGCGCTTTTGTGCTGAGATTGCTTTTGCTCATAAATTGCATGATCGATTGTGTGGATGAAAAGGTAATGAATTCCAAAGGGCCAATCGAAACTGCTTGCAACAAACGAACCAACGCGTCTTCGTCGGCGAGATGGAAATCGGTAACAGAGAGCAAAGAACCGAGTCGCCCGATATCGCTATTTTTTAAAGATGCATAATAGGTGAAATCAACTTGATTGAAAAGGGTACGCAATGGTTGCGCCAGCTCTCTGGGTTCTGGATAGTCTAGGTGAACCCGCATAACAGGATCATAGGTTTGCTGAGACAGGTTTAGGATATAGCTGATCTTTCGGACCGTGTCGTTTCGGATCAATATGACCTGTTGTTGCTCTGGTAGGACAAACACATAGTCGACACGAGGATAGCTCATTTCAGCAGACTGATAGAGACTATGATATCTCCAGAAAAGACCGATGACGCAGGCTGCTACGCCCAGAACAATTATCACGATGATCCATGGAAGCTTTTTCTTCTTCTTTCTCTTTCTCCTCTGCGCATAAGCTCTTTGGGGAACCGGGTAGATCATGGAACGTCCTCCTTGTATCCAAAAATGGATTGGACCATTTTCATCGCTCCCAAGGAAAAGGCGATCATTTCCCAAGGATTCTGCAGTTCTTGGATGGAACGAAGCTCGATGGATTCCATAGGGGTGATATGAGTGTACGGATCCAATTCTCCGGTGACCCAACATACAAGCCCCTCTTCCATCCAAGCGGGCATCGAAGTGTGGTGCTTGATGGTCCAATGAAGCAATTCGTGTTCTAGAGTGCGATCATACTGGTTTCGTAAAAGATGCCGGCTTTGGATATAAATCCCTGAATGGTTGGTGAATCCTCGGATCCAATATGGAGCGCCAGTTGCTCGCATAAATGCTGAAGTGTCTTCGTACTCATGGATTCTTGCTTGGATAGGCGAGACAGGTTCTTGTAAAATGGATTCCAATTTTGCATGACTATCCGGGAATTGGGTGATATCGGTGTAATAGACCACGAAGGAAAAAACAGTAGCATGCATAGGCGCACCCGTAAGGAGAAACAGGAAAATCAGTTTGATGATCATGATTCGCTGGGCTCGTTTTCGGTCTCTTGTTCCAGGTTTTCCGAGAAAAGATGGGATAAGACTTTTCCCAAGAAGAAAAGCAATTCCCTTTCTATGGCCGGGAATACTTGGAAATTCACAAACTCTACTACCACAGCATATTTATGCTGGGTTTTTCCGAATAGGGGCAAAAGGATTCCTGAACGACCATTGGGATGGATGGGTTTTTGTTCCTGAAACAACTCTGAAAATACGGGTGCGCCCATATAGATCTCTTGGACCAAAAAATCATAATCCGATCCATCCAAAGAGGTTTTCTGCAATTGAGCGCTGCCGTTTTCCAAGGAATAGCAAGTGAGTTGATCATCGCGCGCGCGTACCATTCCGACCAAAACCGTTTCCCGGTAAAACCGATGAAATAGGGAAAGGACAGAAGCGATCAGTTCTTCGATTTGGGGATGATCGGAGGTGTTCATCAACATTTCCGAAATCCACATATATTTGTAGGTAAGATGGCCGGCTTTGTTCAGTTGTTTGTGAATTCTGACGTAAAAGGCTGCGAAATCCATTCCTACCTGGAGCAGGGTCTGTTCGTCCACAGATAGTTCTCGGCGATCGTCATCCAAAGAAACCAGCAGAGCAAGGTCTCTCCGGGATAGGATAACCCCGGTGTCCGTTTCTGTTCCAACGCGATACGTATATCGTGCAAAGGCTACTTCATCTGGTATGGCGTGCAATTCAATGGCTTGAAACTCCCTTTTCGAGACAGCGACTGGATTCCATCCGGAACTTCCTTTTTGAACGAGGAAGACTTTTGGGGACCAAGGCAAAGAATGGTTGATCCGATCCAAGAGATGGTTCAATTCGGTATATTGTGTTTTCCCTTGGCTCAAGGGGGGAAACTGGAATCGCAAAAAAAGAGCGATATAATCGGAGTAGGTGCGGATCAGCAACGCTCGAATTTGCTCGGAAAAACTCAAGTCTTTTCGTAAAATCCGCATCTCCGAACTGGCTTTTTCCATCTGTGTGTGCATCGTTTCTCTTGTCGAGACAAGAGTGTGGATATGGTTTTGCACTTTCTTTTCCCAATTGGCAAGATATAAATCGTAAAAAAACCAAATCAAGACCAAAACCAGAATGGCGACCATGAGGAAAACGATGGTAAACTGACTCAGCATAGGGATGCTTGTCTGAAAGACCAAATAGGCATCCAGTTCATGACCCAAGAAAGAAGCAACGCTTTGAAAGGCAAATTCGTACTCGGTAGGCTGAATCGCAAGCGTGCTGTTTGATGAATAAGGAGGGCGAAAGACAGGAATTTGATCATAGAATAAGTATAGTTGCTGCTGGGGATTCAGGGGAAATTGCTGATACATATTTTGCGCATTGAGCACCATTTTGATGCCCCACCCTTTGTCCGTATCGGCATATATTTCAAACCGATCTTCCTGAAAACTGACGGAAATCCCTTCCATTCCAACGGGATATGTAGTCAAGATTTGCACGAGCTCCAGTTCAGGTTCGGAAAACTGGAAACTCCTCAAACGCCACTGAGCATTTGCAATCGTGGATGTATTACGCACATCCTGAATAATGCGTGCATATTTTGAAGATTCGTTTTCAATCATCTTCAGGGATAGAGAAAAGACTTCTTGCGCCAGATAGATCTCCTTTTTTTGGGACTCTCTGAAATTGAGGTTTGCCTGCCAAAAGGCGGCATAAAAGATCATAACGGGAAAGACGGCAAGGATGACGAAAAAGACATTGTTCAATTGTTTGGAACCAGGGAGGATTTCCTGTTTCTCCTCCAGTTTGGGATACCCTTTCCCCAGGCGGAAGACAAAAGCGCCAACCCCCACCGAAAAACAACGGAAGAGCTCGGATGAAACAAATCGGTAATCTTCGGCGAAGATCGGAATGAATCCACTTCGCAAAAAAAGATCGATAGAGAACAGAAAGGCCGAAAGAAGAATCCCCCAGGTTATCGAGATCACAGAAAGGCCCACAATCGTAGAAAGATACATCATTAAAGGGAAAAGGCCCAGGATATACGAGATCAGAAAGATGAAATTCGTGAACCCGGTAAAGTCCATTACGGCTACCGAAAGAATCGCGGGCAGAAAAAAAACGGTCATCGAGAACAAGAACCCGCGTCGAACCTTGATCGGTAAGAGGAGCGAAAAAACTGTGTTCCGAAAAAAGACGAGGAACCAAAGGTTGTTCAGGAAAAAAATGGAATAACTCAAGATCAAAAAATCCGATTGAAAAGCCCAGCCCAAATACAGAGACCCGCCATATGCAACAGGCGCAATCACTGAGATCGATTTGAGAAACCCGGGGACCTTTTTTTGAGGATCCAATTGCGTCAAGGATCGAAGGATAAACATATTGGTAATGAGGAGAGAAAAAAGCCCGATGAATCCTTGCCAAACGGTCATTCCATTCCTCCCTACCCTCTACCCTTTCGGATTTGTGGGCCATCCCACCGATAAGAGCGGATGGTTCCCAAGCGCGTTCGATTCTGAAGCCATTGATTTACTTTATCTCGAATGCTTTGTGGAACAAAAACGGATAAGCCGATATACGCGCCATAGGATACCTGTTCTTCTTTGTATGGCAGTTGCAACAACCGAAGCTCGTACTGCATTCCGTCCCAATGGCTATATTCCGACTCCAAAACAAGGGAATTGCCAACTATGCACTCGATTGGACCCGCTTTCTGAATGGCTTGTGCTGCTGTGGTGGAATATGCGTTCATCAAACCCCTTCGGCCCAGTTTTATCCCTCCAAAAGTTCGGCTGACCACGACAATGGTGTACAGAAGACCGAACGAACGAATCTCAGAAAAAATAGGTCGACCAGCGCTTCCGGAAGGTTCCCGATCATCCGACCAATGCTGTTCGCCTTTTTGGGGGTCGGTAATCCATGCATAACAATGATGATGGGCAGATTGGTGAAGCCTGGACCGATCTGAGAGGATATTTTGCGCATCTTCTGGAGTTTCGCAATAATTGGCGTATCCTACGAATCGGGAACGCTGCACAACCCATTCCACTTCCCCCTCCCCACGCACGGAACGGAAGGAGGGGGGGGAATGCTGTAGGTTATTTTCCAAAGAACGCATCGAGAAACGGGATATCTTCACTCATGAGAATACCCAAATCCTTCTCGAATGATTCCTGGTAAGCAATCATCAAACGCCAGAACCGATAGAATTCTGGGTCTTTAGAGAACACTTCCGCATAGATCCTCAGCGCGGAGGCTTCTCCAATCCCCCGCATCTCTTCTGCGTCTCTTTGCGCTGTTGCCAGAATAACGCTGGCTTCACGATCCGCGCCGGCCCGGATGGTTTGGGCCTCTTTTTCCCCTTCAGCTCGGATCAAAGCGGCTTCTTGTTCCCGTTCGGTTTTCATCCGTTCAAAAACGGCCATTGCATTAACCTCCGGTAGATCCGTTCGCTTCACATTCACCTCTTGGATCAGCAAACCGAAAGGAGAAAGGATATGATCTGCGGTTTGGGTAATCTCCATCAGGAATCCACGACGGTTTTCAGAGATAATATCCGGAATGGTCAATTTGGCAAAGGCATCGCGAAGGTTGGAATACACAATATCATCGATCCGGGCCAAAGCAGCGATCTGAGTTTTCATTGATTCCAAGAACAGACGGGGTTCCAGGATTCTCCATA
>Ga0334884_1004725_pt1 | contig 13688 bp, 6 predicted proteins | sample GraSluR1_MG_7_FD_207215 | JGI IMG/M metagenome (GOLD analysis project Ga0334884, IMG submission 207215) | Sludge microbial communities from methane-producing bioreactor in Wageningen University, Netherlands - Granular Sludge_12_05 R1 | ecosystem: Engineered > Bioreactor > Anaerobic > Unclassified...
GAAAGCAGAGAATAGAAGCGAATCGGATAGTTTACGTTTTAAAATTGGGATCACTCATGGCGATTTCAACGGGATAGGTTATGAGGTGATACTCAAGGCACTGGCTGATAATCGCATGCTCGAGCTCTTTACTCCTGTCATCTACGGGCAGTCGAAAGTGGCCTCGTTTTACAAAAAACACCTCAACCTGAATGATGTGCACCTCAACCTGGTGAAAGATGCTGATCAGGCTCATCCCAAAAGGATTAATATCGTTAACTGCACCGAAAACGACCTGAAAATCGATATGGGTCAAAGCACTGAAGCAGCTGGTGAGGCAGCGTTCCAGGCACTCGAAATGGCCATGCATGACTACCAGCATGACAAGATTCATGCGCTGGTTACGGCTCCCATCAACAAGCAAAATATACAGTCGAAGCAATTTAACTTCCCCGGACATACCGAATACCTGAGTGCTAATTTTGAAGATACTGAACCCCTGATGCTGATGGTTTGGAATGATTTGCGGGTTGGAACTCTTACAGGACATATGCCTTTGAAGGAAGTTCCGGCAAAGATCAATGAGGAGCTGATCATACGTAAGATCAAACTGTTACAAAAAAGTTTAATCGAAGATTTTGCCCTTGTCAAACCAAAGATTGCTGTGCTTGGGCTCAATCCACATGCCGGGGATGGCGGTTTGCTCGGGCGTGAAGAAATCGAAGTGATCAATCCTGCTCTGGAGAAGCTCAGGGCAGAAGGTGTGTTGGTTTTCGGGTCATTTCCTGCCGATGGGTTTTTTGGCTCGGGAGCCTGGAAAAAATACGATGGCGTAATGGGCATGTATCACGATCAGGCATTGGCACCATTTAAAAGTATCGCTTTTGATGGAGGCGTAAACTTTACCGCCGGACTGCCTCTTGTTCGCACTTCGCCTGCGCATGGCACTGCCTATGAGCTGGCCGGCGAGAACAAGGCTTCTGAAGAATCGTTCAGGCAGGCGATTTATCTCGCTATTGATGTCCTGAAAAATAGAACAGCCTTCGCTGAAATGACCCGCGATCCTCTCCCTGCCAATAGAATTGACTAAGCACCGTGCTACACCAAAGTTATTCAATAGCAAGTCTGGCCGCTATCATGCAGGGAAGCGTCCTGTCAGACGAACCTGCTGATCTCCCAATAAGAGATGTGATTATCGATTCCCGTCAATTAATCACTTCAGAAGCCTGTCTGTTTTTTGCGCTGGTCACCAACCGAAACGATGGCCATAAATACATCCGTTCACTCTACGACAAAGGCCTCAGGGCTTTTGTGGTGAGCCAGGATAATCCCGAATGGGAAACCATGGATCAGGCTGCATTTATTAAAGTGCAAGATAGTCTGGAAGCCTTACAAATGTTGGCTGCATGGCATCGCAGGCAGTTTGATATTCCGGTAATAGGTATTACAGGATCCAACGGAAAAACGATAATTAAGGAGTGGCTTTTTCAGCTGTTGAGCCCCGACAGAACAATCATCCGAAGTCCGAAAAGTTATAACTCGCAGATTGGTGTGCCGCTCTCGGTATGGCAGATGGACAGGCAGCATCAGCTGGCCATTTTTGAGGCCGGTATTTCTGAGCCAGATGAGATGGAGAAGTTACAGCAAATCATCAAACCAACTATCGGATTATTTACCAATATCGGGCAGGCGCATAGCGAAAACTTTATTCAGACAAATCAGAAGGTAGGCGAAAAACTGAAGCTGTTCACCAAAGTTGATACCCTGATTTATTGTGCTGATCATGCTGATATACAATCTATTATTATCCGTTCTGAGATTCTGAGAAGTGTAAAAAGCTTTACCTGGAGCAGGAAAGCTCAGGCCGATTTGCGTGTGGTGGCACTCGAAAAATTTGAACAACACACAGCGATTACCGGTCAATACAAGGAAAAGGAGTTTAGGTTGCAGATACCTTTCACGGATGAGGCTTCCATCGAAAACGCCCTCCATTGCTGGGCAGCTATGCTGGTGCTTGGCTATCAGCACGAAACCATTAAAAAGCGAATGCTTCAGCTGGTCCCTATTGCCATGCGCCTCGAGCTGAAATCGGGGATTAATAATTGTACCATCATCAACGATAGCTACAATTCGGATGTAAATTCCCTGGTGATAGCACTTGATTTTATGGCACAGCAAAAACAACATCCTCATAAAACCCTTATCCTTTCTGATATTTTGCAGAGTGGCCGTAATGAGGTTGATCTGTACACCTATATTGCAAAGCTGATTGAGGCCAAAGGGATTGATACACTTATTGGTATTGGCCCGGCAATCAGCCGGCAATCGGAACGTTTTAGCGTTAATAAATTGTTTTTTCAATCCACAGCGGATTTTTTAAATCATTATCCGTTTGCAGCCTTCAGTAATCAGACGATTTTGCTGAAAGGTGCGCGTATATTTGAGTTCGAGCAGATCAGCAGACAGCTTCAGGAAAAAGCGCACGAAACTGTGCTGGAAATCAACCTGAATCATATGGTGCATAACCTCAACTTTTACCGTTCGCGTTTGGATACTTCCATCAAGCTGATGGTGATGGTGAAAGCCTTTAGTTATGGCAGCGGAAGTTTTGAGGTGGCTAATGTTTTGCAGTTTCATCAGATCGACTATCTGGCTGTGGCCTATGCCGACGAAGGCGTAGAGCTGCGTAAGGCTGGCGTAAATCTGCCCATCATGGTGATGAGCCCCGAAGAGAACAGCTTTGATGCCATGATCAAATATCAGTTGGAGCCGGAGGTTTTTAGTTTCAGAATACTTGATCTGCTCGAAGAAACAATATCGCGCACTGCCCTGCCTGCCAATAAACCGGTGAGGGTGCATATCAAGCTTGATACAGGTATGCACCGGCTGGGTTTTTGTCCGGATCAGCTTGATGATTTGATTTTGCGTTTACAGGCCAATCCGATGTTGCGGGTGCAAACTGTTTTTTCGCATCTGGCAGCAAGTGACAAGCCTCAGTTTGATGAATACACCCAAGAGCAGATTGCCAGGTTTGAGCTACTGAGTAACCAAGTTCTTAAAGCGTTTCACTATCCGATTTCACGACATATCCTGAATACCTCGGGTATCATCCGTTTTCCGGGGGCAGCCTATGATATGGTGCGCCTTGGAATCGGACTGTACGGAGTGCCGGCCAATGCAGCAGAAGAGGAAAGTCTGATGCCGGTAATTGCACTGAAATCAACAATTTCGCAGATTAAAATGCTTAAGCCCGGCGAAAGTGTTGGTTATAATCGTGCAAGCTTTATTGACAGGCCGACCCGCCTGGGAGTGGTGCCGGTAGGCTATGCCGATGGCTTACCGCGACGGCTTGGAAACAGGCAAGGTAATTTATGGGTTAAAGGTGAAAAGGTGCCTATCTTGGGTGATGTTTGCATGGATATGTGTATGATCGATCTCACTGAACATGAGGCTGTTGAAGGTGATCCGGTAGTTGTTTTTGATGATGCCTTCAAACTGAAGCAGCTGGCAGCAGCAGCAGAAACCATTCCCTACGAAATACTTACACGCATCTCACGCAGGGTGAAAAGGATTTATTTTCAGGAGTGAGACCTTTGTGTGTGTTTTTGGATTGGTTTACTGTGTAAGGACAGATCAAATCGTGAATAATACCTGATCATTTGAAAGAAGTTTTTTAACATTTCCATGTCGCAAACGAGTTGATTTCTATCGTAATCATTAACAATGAATGTGTTGTTTGTGAGCCGTTCGTTCTTTTCGAGACAATCCAGACAAACCAATCCTCTTATGATAGTCAAACTGATAAAACGCATGAATAACCGCTTATTTTTTGATTTAAAAGGGCATAGTTTAAGTAAGCTTATTATTTCTTGGATGAGATTATAATAGGTTTGTCGGATATTTTTTATTTGATGAGCATCAGTTACGAGGGTTTTGATGTTATTTTGACGGTCTTTGTAAACATCAAAAATATCATTTACTAATTGCAAAAGTTGACCAAGGGCACACAGCATTTTTTCTTCACTTTCCGGCACAGCTTCATCAAGCGCACTGTGATAGAAAAGAAGGGACACACTTCCTTTGAAGTAAGTGATAGACCGTATTTATTGTTCTGATATACTTGCTTCTTGCTGTTTTTTACTTCATACCTGAGCTTCAAAAACATCCAAGGCCCTTTGTTTAATTAAGTCAGGGTTTAGTGCATGATTTATGGCAAGTTTATAGAATCGGATAAAAAGTGATTATCTTAAATTTTGTGCACTCGATTCAGCCGGATTTATAGTTAATTCACGGATATGAGCCTCTGAAGTGTTTAAGTCATCAAAAAAATCATCATATAATCCGGTTGCTGCACCTAAATAAGTGAGTGCAAGACGTTCATTTAATTTCATTGAGCCTTCTCTCAATAAGTAAAAGGCTTCTCCTAAGATAGCAGGAACTGCAAACCAATAATATTGCCTGATTTTTTTTAATTCTAAATGCGTTATTTCGTCAGTTTTTTGGCTGTCAATGCTTTTTAAATGTGGCTCTAAATGCTTTGTAATGAATTGTTTTTGCACGCTGAAAGCTCAGAGCATAAAAAGAATGATACCTGGCAGATGTAGTATGTTATTGACTTGATTGTATATTTTCAAGGAGCAATACTTGTTAAGTTTAGATAAAAAATCAGAACATTAGCTTTATGAGTTGGTGAGGTTTACATTCCTAAGCTTTTCATGGCTTCATATACCAGAAAACCAGGCCACAAAATTGCTTTCAGAACGCCAAAAGCTCCCATCCAGAAACTACTTGCTGTGCTGATCTAATAGATCAGAACACCAATCATGCCGAGTCCGTAAACAGCCCCATTATCAGGGCCAATTTGTCTTTTTGATTCCATAATATTGATTTTATTCGGGTTAAAATAAAAAGAATTTATCTTAAAATCGTGATCACTCCCTGAAGAGTCTGCTTTACATGGCCATCAAAGCTCAAAAACCAAACTTCGCATACATAGAAGTATGTCCCGTCAACACAATCCTTGCCGCTTTGCTGATCTTTCCCGTCCCAGTTTATAAGCGGATCGGCTGTCTCAAAAACCTTATTACCCCAGCGATTGAACACCGTTAGCTCTATGCGTTCAACATTGGCTTTCGGGTTGGATGATGGATAATTAATTGGCTGCCACAAATCGTTGAAGTGATCTGCATTAGGAGTAAAAACATTCGGAAGCTCATACAAGGGACAGGCATCAAAGTCAACACAAACAATATTGGAAGCCTCTGACAGATTGCCATTAATATCTCTTGCCTTCAGGTGATAACAGCCTGTTACCCAGTCCAATTGCTGATGTATCCAGCTGGTATCCTGCTGATTTGTTACAGAGTCAATCAATTGAAATGCCTGATTAGCCTGTGGAGTAAAATAGATCAGATAAGCCGCCACATCCTTCTTGCAGCTGTCCGCCTCCGGATAATGCCAGATCAAGGTGTTTTCAATCGTTTCGCAATTTGTTTCAACACCAAGCTCAGGCGGACAAGGAGGCACATTATCTATCGGAACAGCGCAGCTGATGGGCGAATAATTGATGATAGGGTGGATGATGCCAGGGCTTGAATATCCACCATAAGAAACCACATAGTAGCAATAATTTTCGCCATTGATCAGGCCGGTATCCGCATAATTATTCAGGGTTGTGAATGCAATTCGTTTAAATTGAAGCTCTCCCGGTGATTGCCTGTAAATGGCAAAACTATCGTTGAGCCACGGAACATTGGCTGTCCAGCGGATTAATAGGGTTTCATCAGTAGGCTCAATCTGTAAATCAATCGGACTTGCATTGGGGCTACTCCCGATAAAACCATTCTGATCATTCTCAAGGTTAACATGGTACTTGGGTTGTGCTTCCAGCTGATTGATATTGATGCTGTTATCCTGAAACAAAGTGTCGGATAAACCAATTCCGGTGAAAAGTGTGGTTGTTTCACCGGCGAAGTCTCTTATCAGTTTGTAGCGGTAGGGCGGAGGAAACTGAAGGGTATCAAGCTCGGTTGGTGGACTCCAGGCCAGTAAAACATTTCCCGTATTCAGGTTCAGGCTGTCGTTGCTGGCGTGTGTAATCACCGGCAGGTCGCGCTTCAGAGCGGCACAGGCTTCGTTACTGGCCAGGCTTTCAGATCCGTCGCGATAGGTAGTTGTGATCAAATAGCAATAGTCAATTCCCGGCACGAGGCCGTTTCCATCATTGTCGTCGCGATAATATTGTAAATCCGTTTCAGACATTTCGGCAATCAGATGATAGCCGGTATAGGCAGGAACGCCGGTTTCGCAGTATCCAGGCACAAAACCCGAGGAACCATTCCGCCGGTAAATACGGTACGAAACAGCGTTTTCGCATGGCTTTGGATCCCAGTTTAGGTCGATGCCATTGCCAAGTGCTTGGGCTGTCAGGTTTTCGACCGGTGGTGCAATCACGCGGATAAAAACAGTCTTAAAGCTGGTCAGGCTTACCTCCGGATGCACATCACGGGCTTTGAATAAAACCTGATAAGGCGTTTTATTGATATGGCTGCAACTCACATTCCAGAAAAAACTGGTTGTAGCTTCTGGCATTCCGGTAGCCGAATCTGGGATGATGACAGCAGGATTTTGAGCTTGTTCAAATGGACCGCCGCTGGCAGTTAAACTCAGTGCGTTCCCGTCAGGATCAATAGCCTTAACATCAAAACTAAGCGGGGTGCCTGCTACAACACAGGTATCATCCAGGCTGATAATTTCGGGTGGATTATTGGCACAGGCACCAATCAGGATTTGCATATCCCGAATTACTGACCCAACTTTGATGCCTGCCCGCCATTCTTCAACAATAAAAGCCACATTATATTCACCCTGCAAAACGGGATTCTCCCAATAGAGTTCGCCGCTTATCGGATCAATCGAAAAACTATTACTGGCTTGAGGTTGCGTAAATCCAGGGATATCAAGGCCTTCTGCACCTTTGCAATTTACAAGCCTGAAACTTAAACTATCGCCATCCGGATCGTAAGCTGATGGATTGTGAACAAAAAGTTTGCCTACACAACCCTGATCAATAGGGGCATTAAGTAGCCTGACAGAATTGTTGTTGCCAAGAAAAGGATTAATGATCAATTCACTCTCCACATACATGGGCACATTCACTGAATTGGGGATATTGATCACGCCAAAATTACGGTTGGGATCCTCCACACTGATGGTAAATTTTCCCGCTGCCGGATAGGTATGGTTCATCCTGTAAATATTCAGGGTGTAGTTGTTGGGCAATGCCCTGAAGATAATACGTGGAATATCATCAATGGTATTATCACCCCACTGGATTGGCAGATACACCCTGTCGTCATCAGCCGGACTTGGGGTATAGGTGTACATCGTGATGGTAATTTCATACGTTAAACCCCCAAGCCATTTGTAGGTGATTTCGGCAGCTCTTTGATGCGTGGCAAAAACCTGATTCAGCGACAAAAGCATGAAAATAAAGAAGATGCCGATATATTTTTGCATGGGCCAGTGAATAAAACTTTGATTATGCAATTGCAAATATACCGTTTGGAGTTGAGAAAAGCTTGAATAAGCTACATTTTTCTTAGGGTTATAGGCTTCGAAATTGTCTTAAGAAAAATGAAAGCTTTGATTTTTGCGCTGCCGAAATGATTAATTTTGTGACTATGCAATCCAAACAGCAGTTTATGCTCGAAACTTACAGTCCGGAAGAACGCACGGAGATACTGCGGCGATACCGCAACCTGATAGAGGTGTGGCATACGCGCAAGGATACTACCGATCGTTGGATGGTTCGCAAGGCCTTTCGCCTGGCTGCTGATGCCCATAAGGATATGCGCAGAAAATCAGGTGAGCCATATATATATCACCCGTTGGAAGTGGCAACCATCGCTGCAGGCGAGATTGGGCTTGGCAGAACTTCCATCATTTGTGCGCTTTTGCACGATGTGGTTGAAGATACCGAGTATAAGCTGACTGATATTCAGGCCATGTTTGGCGAACAGGTTAGCCGCATCATCGATGGCCTTACCAAGATTGACGATATGGTTGAAGACACTGATGTGGTGAGCATGCAGGCCGAAAACTTTCGAAAAGTATTGGTCACCCTTTCATATGATGTGCGTGTAATTTTGATAAAGCTGGCCGACCGGCTACATAATATGCGCACCCTGGATGCCATGCCCGCCGTTAAACAATGGAAGATTGCTTCGGAAACTTCTTATTTATTTGCCCCTTTGGCCTATCGACTGGGTTTGTATGCTATCAAAAGCGAGTTGGAAGATCTGGCACTTAAATATACCGAGCCCGGAGTTTATCAGGCAATCACCCGAAAAATGGAGCATGCCAGGAAGCTGCTGGAGCAACACGTAGCAAATTTTGTAGAGCCGGTTGAAGCTTCACTGTTGAAAATGGGAATGAAATTCAGGATTCAGTTGAGCGAGAAATCTGCTTCCTCGGTTTGGCAAAGGATGAAAGAAAAAGAAATCCCCTTCGAAGAGGTGTACGACACCTTTGTGGTTCGTTTTGTGGTGGACTGTCCGGTTGAGCTCGAAAAAGTAGAGTGCTGGCGCGTATATGCCACTATCACAAGTTTTTACAGGCCTAACAATGATCGGTTGCGGGATTGGATTTCGCTTCCAAAAGCCAATGGCTATGAGTCGCTTCATGCTACCGTGATGAGCAAAACAGGCAAATGGATAGAGGTGCAGATCAGGACTGAACGCATGGACGAAATAGCCGAAAAAGGCTATGCTGCCTACTGGAAATATAAAGATTCGGATCATGCCGAAAGTGGTCTGGATGAATGGCTCACAAAAATCAGGGAGCTGATCACTACAGATGATAATTCGGCACTTGATTTTATCAACAACTTTAAGCTCAACCTCTTTTCTGACGAGATTTTTGTCTTTACACCCAAAGGTGAAATGATCTCCATGCCCAAAGGATCAACAGCACTTGATTTTGCCTATAACATACATACACAGATGGGCAATCATTGCATTGGAGCCAATGTGAACCATAAACTTGTGCAGCTGGATCACCCGCTCAAAACCGGAGATCAGGTGGAGATTATCACTTCAAGAGTGCAGCAACCTCGCGAGGAATGGTTTGATCTGGTGGTAACTGCACGAGCCAAATCCAGAATCAAAGAAGGCATCAGAGAATATAGAAAACGCTTTCGGGACGAAGGACGCGAGAAACTCGAAAACTATCTGACGCAACTCAAACTGGAACCCAACAAAGCCAATATCAGCCGAATTATCGAAAATGAAGAGCTTAGCGGACTAGTTGATTTATACTATTATACTGCCATTGACAAGATCAATTTTCAGCGCGTAAGGAATGTTTTTAAAGAGAAAAACAGCAGCGGTTTGATGCGTTATATCACCAACCCATTTAGCAGGTCAAAAGCCGCCTCACCAGCAGATGATACTTCTGATCTGACCGTTAATCCCAATCAGTCGCTGATCAAAGACCAAAAGGGCGAATTTAACTATACGGTTTCGAGGTGTTGCAATCCCATCCCAGGCGATGAAGTGGTAGCTATCGTGTTTCCCAACGAACCCATGCACATCCATCGGGTCAACTGCCCTAAAGCCATCAACCTGATGTCGCAGTTTGGCAATAATATCGTTAAGGCTAAATGGAAGCACAAAGAAGACTTAGCTTTTTTGGCAGGATTAAAAATCATAGGAATTGATAGTGTTGGATTTTTGAATCGCCTCACCGAGGTAATCTCCATGCAGCTCAATCTCAACATTCGTTCGCTCCAGCTCGAAAGTTCAAAAGGGGTTGTGGAAGCTACCATTACAGTTTATGTACATAATGCCCAAAGCCTTAAAAATCTGATTGATAAGCTGAAAAAGATTAAGGAAGTAAAAAAAGTATCCCGTCTCGAACGCCTACACGATATAGAGCCTTAACCTGTTAAAATCAGAAGGTTATCTCCCGCCCGATTGTTTTTATTTAAATTCATTCTAATTAGATTTTTTTTTGTTGTAATTTTACGCTTTGATATGGCTTACACAGTTTTCCTATGATGATGAAAGAAAATATGAACGAGACCTTTGAGACTGTAAAAAAAATTTTTACCGATTATCTGGAGCAACGCGGGCATCGCAAAACGCCCGAGCGTTATACCATTCTCAAAGAGATTTATGCAACAGAAGGTCATTTTGATATTGAAACGCTTTATATCAGAATGAAGAATAACAAATACAGGGTGAGCCGCGCAACCTTATATAATACCATCGAGTTGCTGCTGGATTGTAATCTGGTTACCAAGCATCAGTTCGGCAATAATTGTGCACAGTTTGAGAGGTCTTTCAAATTCAAACAGCACGATCATTTCGTGGACATCGAAGATGGTACGGTGCTGGAGTATTGCGATCCCCGCTTGCAGGAGATTCAAAAATCTGTGGAAGAACTTCTTGGTGTCGAAATCACCCATCATTCGCTAACTTTTTTTGGCAAAATAAAGGATAAGGAAAAGAACAAAGAATAAATCACTCTTTCGGGAATTTTCCTTGTAAATTCAGCTGTATTTTGATGTAAATTTGTTCACTGGTAAAAGGCATGGCCATTTATGTGCTGTTTTGCCAGTATTTTTTTGTTTCAATAAATCATGTAAAATGAAGATTGATGTGCTACTCGGACTCCAATGGGGAGATGAAGGAAAAGGGAAAATCGTTGATGTGCTCACACCGGACTATGATGTTGTAGCTCGTTTTCAGGGTGGCCCCAATGCTGGTCACACCATTGAGTTTGATGGAAAGAAGTTTGTGTTGCATACTATTCCGTCAGGGGTTTTCAATCCGGGATGTATCAATCTCATTGGAAATGGAGTGATCATTGATCCTTTGATTTTGCAGGCCGAAATTAAGAAGCTTGTACAGAGTGGGATTGATGTTACCAAAAATTTATATATCTCCCGCAAAGCACATCTTATTTTGCCCACACATCGCCTGATGGATGCAGCTCAGGAGGCTTCGAAAGGGGCAGCCAAAATTGGATCAACGCTTAAAGGAATCGGTCCAACTTATACGGATAAGATAGCCCGGAATGGGATCCGTATTGGTGATAGTTGTCTGGAGAATTTTAAATTGCGTTATGAGCTGCAACGCAATAGGCATCTGAAACTGGTGAAGGATCTGGATTTTGATTATTCTTCCTATAAGATTGACGGACAAGACTTTGATGCCTATGAAAAGCAATGGCTCAAGGCACTTGAATTTATCAAATTGCTTCAGCTTGTTGATAGCGAATATTTTATCAACGAACAACTGGCAGCCGGCAAACGTATTCTGGCCGAAGGGGCACAAGGTACCTTGCTGGATATTGATTTTGGCAGCTATCCCTTTGTAACCTCATCCAACACCACTTCGGCAGGTGTTTGTTCAGGGCTGGGCATTGCCCCAAACAAGGTAGGAGAGGTGCTGGGGATTTTCAAAGCGTATTGTACACGTGTTGGGAGTGGCCCTTTTTCGACGGAGCTTTTTGATAAAGATGGCGAGTTGATGAGCAAACAGGGCAACGAATTTGGTTCTACAACCGGCCGTCCGCGAAGATGCGGCTGGATTGATTTGCCTGCACTTAAATATGCCGTGATGTTGAATGGTGTTACGGCACTCTTTATGATGAAAGCCGATGTGTTGGATAGTTTTGAGCGGCTAAAGCTGGCAGTTGCTTATCGCTATAAAGGAGAGGTGATAACTCATTTACCTTTTGATGCCTGCACGCAGGAGCTTGAACCGGTTTATGAAGAACTACCGGGATGGAAAACCACGCTTCAGGATATGAAGTCAGCGAATGACTTGCCTCAGGCATTGCAAAATTTCATTCGTTTTATTGAAGATTATGTGAATGTTCCGGTAAAACTTGTATCCACAGGACCGGACAGATTGCAGTTAATCAGAATGTAGAAACACAAAAAAGGAGCATCAAAATCAGGTGCTCCTTTTTTGTGTAGGGTATCAAAATGTTTTATATTTTTCGCGATACTTCTTTTTCCTGATAACCTTCTATGATATCACCCACCTTAATGTCGTTGAAGTTTTCCACATTCAATCCACACTCGTAGCCTGCTGAAACCTCTTTTACATCATCTTTAAAACGCTTGAGTGAACCCAGCATTCCGGTGTAGATCACAATGCCATCACGGATGATACGAATTTTGGTGTTACGTGTTATTTTACCATCGAGCACCATACAACCGGCAATCGTACCTACTTTGGTAATTTTGAATACTTCCCGGATTTCAATATTACAGGTAATAACTTCTTCAATTTCAGGTGAAAGCATACCTTCGATCGCAGCTTTTATTTCTTCGATAGCCTGATAAATGATTGAGTAAAGTCTGATGTCAATTTCTTCATTCTCGGCCAGTTTACGTGCTTGTAGGGTGGGTCGAACCTGGAATCCGATCACAATGGCATTGGAGGCCGATGCGAGCATAATATCCGATTCGCTAATGGCACCAACGGATTTATGAATCACATTCACCTGAACTTCTTCGGTTGAGAGTTTCAACAGCGAGTCGGAAAGGGCTTCAACAGAACCATCCACATCCGCTTTAACGATCAGGTTCAGCTCTTTGAAATCGCCAATGGCGATACGACGGCCAATTTCATCCAGCGTAATGTGTTTTTGTGTCCGTAATCCTTGTTCACGTTGCAGTTGCTGACGTTTGAAAGCAATGTTTTTTGCTTCTCTTTCGTCATGCATCACATTAAAGGTGTCGCCTGCTTGTGGCGCGCCGTTTAGGCCAAGCAAGAGTAGCGGGGTTGCCGGTCCTGCCTCTTTGATAGCCTGATTACGCTCGTTGAACATGGCTTTTACTTTTCCAAATGTAGCTCCGGCCAAAACAATATCACCTATCCGCATGGTACCATCCTGTACGAGAATCTTTGCCACATAACCTCTTCCTTTGTCAAGAGACGACTCAATAACAGTTCCTTTTGCAAGTTTTTTAGGATTCCCTTTCAGTTCGAGTATTTCGCTTTCAAGCAATACTTTTTCGAGTAGCTGATCAATTCCCAAACCTGATTTTGCAGAGATTTCCTGTGTCTGGAACTTACCTCCCCATTCTTCAACCAGCACATTCATATTAGCCAGCTGTTCGCGGAGGCGATCAGGATTGGCTGTTGGCTTGTCAATTTTATTGAATGCAAACACAACAGGCACACCGGCAGCCTGAGCATGGTTGATAGCTTCGATGGTTTGTGGCATCACGCTGTCGTCGGCAGCAATCACAATGATTGCTACATCAGTAATCTTTGCTCCACGGGCACGCATGGCCGTAAAGGCTTCGTGGCCAGGTGTGTCGAGGAAGGTGATTTTACGACCACTTTCGGTGGTAACTTCATAAGCTCCAATATGTTGGGTGATGCCTCCGGCCTCGCCAGCCACCACATTGGCTTTGCGGATAAAGTCGAGTAAAAGGGTTTTCCCGTGGTCAACGTGACCCATAACCGTAACGATAGGAGCTCTTTCGATCAAATCTTCCGGATTATCTACTTCTTCAGCTTCCAGAAGTGCTTCCTGCACATCAGCACTGATAAACTCAACTTTATAGCCAAACTCTTCAGCTACCAGGGCCAGGGTTTCGGCATCGAGCCTTTGGTTGATCGAAACAAACATTCCCAGGCTCATACAAGTTGAAATGACTTGCGTAACAGGCACATTCATCATGG
>Ga0334884_1004731_pt1 | contig 13676 bp, 19 predicted proteins | sample GraSluR1_MG_7_FD_207215 | JGI IMG/M metagenome (GOLD analysis project Ga0334884, IMG submission 207215) | Sludge microbial communities from methane-producing bioreactor in Wageningen University, Netherlands - Granular Sludge_12_05 R1 | ecosystem: Engineered > Bioreactor > Anaerobic >...
AATAACTATTAACAAAATGCTTTTTCTATAGTAATAAAGTGCTTATATAGTAATAATCTGACGTAAGTCATTCAAAAATACTAGAAATAAAATGATGTTTCAATTAGCGATAATTTGACGTTTAACAATGAACTTATCCATGTAAAAGATATATTACAAATAATAGATACAGATGATAAGTATTTAAGTAACGTATATAATTATGCTTTAAGTAATATTAAAAGTGTAGAAAATATAGAAAAAAGTATAGATTTTGAAATTTATAAAATTTTTAAGTTAGAACCGAGAGCATTAAGTAGTGATTATAAAGGTGGATTGTGTATGATATACTCAGATTTTATATTCGGCATTGCAAAATATAAATGTACTTCATTAGAAGAGTATTTACAAATGGAAATTTACAATTACTTATCTAATTTGAAAAGTACCTATATTGAAAAATTTGAAAACAATAAAAAGATCATAGAAAATATTTTCAAAGAGAAAATCAACAAATATGGTAATGAAATTTATGGTGAAAATCCATATGCAGAATATAAAAAAGTAAAAGATGAATTTATACATAAATTACTTAAATATTCAACCGAAAATATGTGATTGGAAAATAAACAGCAAGTAATTTTATATATTTAAAATTACTTGCACAATTAAAGTTTAAAATAATATTCTTCACATAGACTTATCTATTTCCCAGGTAGCAGTTACCGTTGCGTTAACAGTAAACCTCCACAATCTTCTTTTCCTTTTCATTAATTTTGACTGTTACTTCTTCTACCTTTCCTACTACTCCCTTAACCTTCCTAAAATCAAAGATTAAAAGATACCCTTCCTCTAATCCATACTGCTCTAAATATTCTGCGAGCTGTGCAAGTCCTTTTTCGTGATACTTATCTCCACGCCATATTTTAAGCTCAAGTATATAAATCTTCTTTTCATAAGTTATAACTATATCAAATCTTTTTTCTTCCCCACCCTTTACTTCCTTAAAAGCAAAACCAGTACCATTTATTATTGGACTTAAAAAAGCAAGAAATAGTAATCTTCCGTCCTCTTCTAAGAAAGATTCTCCTTTTCTTGAATATTCATGTTTCATAAATTCTTGAAACTTTATAATCACCTTTTTTATATCTAAATTACCATTTTCCTTAATAAATTTTGATTTTTCATTATAAAAACTAACATCAGTTGAGGTTTCTATTAGCGAACTCAGGTAATCATATACTATCTGTTCATAGATTCTGTTATTCATTTTTAAGTTAAGCTCTTCATTTTTAAATATTCCGTACAGCATACCTAAATTTATAACTGGATTGTTAATATTGCTGGTAATTTTGCTTCCATCTATAATTAGATTTTTCACCATTTCTTTTAACTCAATGTTATTTTCAATATTTTTAATCAAACTTTGGAAGTTTGTATTATCATCATTTACAAGTTTCTTTACAGCTATATCCATATATTCTTTTTTCCACTGTAGTTCTCCATCCAACATTATTTTCTCATCTATTATCTTACATATTTTACTAACAAGAAAAGGATATCCTGAAGTGTAAAAATAAAGTCTTTCTGAAAAATATTCCTTATCTAATTTTACTCCTTTATTTTTTATGTAATCCTCAAGCATAGTACCTATTTCTTCCTTTGAGAAGCTCATATCCACATCAAAATCTGAAGCTATATTCCAAGGACTATTGTATTTATGTTCTCCATCAGACCTTATCTTTATTTTTAAACTCTTAATATCATGTACACCTGCCAGTATCACACTGTGAAAAGTAACATCTTCTCCTTCATTCCTAAGTAAATATTTATTCCTTAACATTCCTAAAAAGCTTAAGAACAACTGATTATTACTACTTTTATCTACTTCATCTATCATAAGTACAACTTTTTTATCAGCCTTTACAACTAATTTAGTTATAACATTTGATAAGTCATTTAGATTTTGAACTTTTACTTCCTGTTCCTCTAAAAAGGTTGCTAAATTTTTATCATTTAGTAGAAGATTTCTCTCTAAAATCTGTAAAAAAGTTTTTGAAAAATTTTTTTCACTTTCAAAAACGGAATCCCCTATGCCTTCAAAACTTATTTTGATTGGTAGATAAGTTTGATCTTTTTTAAGTTTTTTATTAAGTAAAAATAAAGTTGTAGTTTTTCCATACTGTCTTGGTCTATTTATTATAAAATACTCCTCATTTTCTATGAGTTTCATTATATCCTTTAATTTTTCTGATATGTCTACCATATAATGCTTCTCCGGTATACATGTTCCGGTAACATTGAATTTCTTTTTCATAACCTTCTCACGCCCCTTTATATTGATTATTTTATCATATTACATTATATTTAAACATAAAAAATAACCTACTCAAATGCATATTACACTTAACTTTTCAGAAGATGAAAATATATTATTAAAAAATCATATCAAGAAAACTTTTAACATAAATATGAAGTTAAAAAAGAGAAAAGACGGTAAGAATTTTTTATTAGGGATAAATAAAAGAGATGAGATAATAAAGTTTATAAATATTGTAAAGCCTTTTGTACAGGAAATTCCATGTATGCATTATAAAATTAAGCTATTAAATTTTCAAAGCAAATTATAATCTTTCAGATTACAATTTAGCTATACTTTCAACGATTATTAATTCAATGCAAAAATAACTTACATATAACAGTATTAGTCCCCCTCTAGGAGATAACTGGAAGTTATCTCCTAGAGGGATTGACCCAGTTGTGATGGCTTGCCCAAATTTGCTATTAACATATATTTTACAAAAGGATTCATTTGGAAACAAAACTGATAATATATCATAAATATAAAAAATATACCCAAATTAAATTTAACTTGGGTATATTTTTTAGAGCTTTTGATGATATCTATCTCCACGCCATATTTTAAGTTCTAGTATATATATCTTCTTTTCATAAGTTATAACTATATTAAATCTTTTTTCTTCTCCACCTTTTACTTCCTTTCCAAATCACAGTTACCTTTGCCTAAAATTTATATAATAGAGAAGCACTTGAATAACCAGCACCAATACCACAAAAAACTGCTGTAGAATACTTATTGTAGTCTTGCTCTTTTAATGCATGGTTTAGAGCAAAAATGGGGCTACTGCTCCCTGTATATCCATATTTATCTCCAGTATAAATAAATTTGTCATGATTAACTGATAATCTATCTATTGTACTGGTTATATCAAATAAAGAGAATTGAGAAAAAAAGTACATGTCTATATCCCCTGAAGTTAAGTTATTTCTTTCTAACAAGGTAGATATGATTTCCACCCATACATCTGGTACAAATGAAAGTTGAATTTCAGGATTTACATATAATTTAAGATTCTCATCTTCTTTTACATTATTTTTAAGTATGCTAGTAAAGCCAAGTTTTGGAAATGAATTCATATTATGATAGTCACTATTTGAATTGTATTGAGAGTCTATAAACCCCCTTTCAAAATTTTCTTCTTTCTTTTCAAGAATAACGGCACCAGCACCATCACTAAAAATTGAATATGATATTGGATCTGTTTCCTTATGTATGTGACTTCCCATAAATACTCCCACAATTAGAGCTCTTTTAATATGTTTGCGGGTTTTTAAGTAACTGCTAACCTGATCCATTGCTATGATCCCTCCAGCACAGTTACCATTTATGTCAAAGGCTATGTTTGTTTCTTTAGCATTTAAGGATTTTGAAAGTTTTATGGCATTGGAAGGAACATTATATTCCGGAGTATCTGTCGATACTACAATCACATCAATGTCCTTAATTTCTAAATTTGCTGAATTCAGTGCAATTACAGCCGCCTTATGTGCTAATGTTATAGGAGTTTCAGAAGAATCAGCTATAAATCTTACTTTTTTCCCTAAGTGTTTTAATAAGCCTTCAACCTCAATGTCAAGTGATTTAAAATGATTTACAATTTTATCATACTCCATTGCATTTTCTTTTGGATAATAAATGCCTGTACCTGAAATAACTACATTTTTATACATAAATATCAGTCCTTTCAACTATATGAAATAAAAAAATAGAATTACTTTGAAATATATTATTTTACATCAATATTCAAAATTCCTTCTATTTTCAAAAAAATATATAGTTTTAATGTAAATATTAATAAAAATTAATATTTACATTAAAATTTATAAAGAAAATTAAAAATATAACGAATATAATAAAATATACACTATAAAATTTATAGAAAATTATTACTGTATTAAAATTATTTTTACAAATTAAATATTTAAAATCACCTTATATGAAATTTAATGTAAATAAAAAGGAGTATATGTATGAATAATTTAGATTTAATTTACGAAAGAAATAAGTTGCTTGCTAAAATATTATGGGCATCCTTAATAGGTTGTATAGTTTTATTTATTGCTTTGAAATTTCCAATAATTACAACTATAACTTTAGTTTCCACAGCTGCACTTATAACTATAATAACTACTTTACTTGTTTGGAAGAAAAAATTTATTATTGAGACTATGTATATATTTATTATTGGATTAGCGGTATTTTTATATTTAATTATACATTTCATACCTATCTCATCAATATACATAACTATCTTTTTTCTATTAATATCAACAGCTCTTTATCAGAATATGAAAGCTTTGATTGTATCTGCTGTTTTGTTGTTAGGTTTAACAAATTATCTATATTTTGTTGAAAAGATTGAATTTATGTATAAAGCAGGTATTCAAGATTTAATTATATATAATTATGCAATAATATTAGGAGCTGTTATGCTTATAATACAAATAAAGTTTACACAAAAACTTGGGAAAAGCTTTATTGAAGCTAAGGACAGTGCTGAAAAATCTAAAGAACAAGTTGATGTTATCCTTGAAAAAGTAAAAACTTCAGTAGTTGAGCTTATGAACTTTAGTAATAATTTAAAGAATAATATGAATACCACACAGTCAATATCCAATGAGTTAATCAATATATTTAATGAAGTTTCTACAAATATTCAGTCTCAAGCTGCAAACACCCAGAAAATAAATAATTCAGCACTTTCTACAGAAGATAGAGTTAAAGATCTATTAAATATTTCCAATGTAACTAAAATTTCATCTAATTCTGTTATTTTATCTATTGAAAGTGGAGTAATACAAGTAGATGAATTGTCACAAAATATAAAGCAAATTAAAACAATTATGAATAACTCTATGGATAACACTCATAAATTAAATGAAAATTCTTTAAAGATAGCAGATATTTTAAATATAATTAATGGAATAGCAGAACAAACTAATCTTTTAGCATTAAATGCTGCAATAGAAGCAGCAAGGGCTGGAGAACAAGGTAAGGGATTTGCAGTAGTAGCAGATGAGATTAGAAAATTATCAGAGAGTACAAGTTTATCAATTAAAGATATAACCTATATTTTGAATGATATTCAGGCACTATCTCAACAAACTGATTCAGCCACTAAATCTGCACATGATATAGTTTCAATAGCTATTAAACCTCTAGAGAATGTAGAAGAAGCCTTTAATAATATAAAAACAAATGCTGAAAAGTTACAAAATGAATCTAACAACATGAATGGATTAGTTAAAGAATTAGTAAATGATTCACAATTAATTTCAAATGAAATTTCAACTATTTCAAGCTCAACCGAAGAAAATGCAGCTTCTGTTGAAGAAACCCTAGCATCATTAACACAACAAAATGAGAAATTTGATACAATAACAAATAGTTTTACGAGCTTCCATTCCTCCATTACAGAATTAGAACAATTATTATCATAGATAGGAATCTATCAATAATTGTATAAACTCATTAAAAAATTTTCAATATGGATATATATTTTATTGGTAAGAAGATAATTTTTAGAAGCTGAAAGGGAACGTACATAGATTTTGTACAACATAAGCATAGATAGCTATCACATTAGTGGTAGACATCTATGCTTACTTTTTTTATGATAGGTTTGATTGGTCAACGTACATAGATTTGGGATAAAACGCCCGTTACACAAAGTGTTGACCAGCATACCTATTCAATATTCGATTAAGCAAGTTGGGAGAAATGCCCATGTAAATAACAAATCTGTAAATTGTGATGCGATAATCTTTGTATTATCAATAGAACCTGTATTTACCATAATTATTTCATCTACAAAAGCAGTCACTTTGGATAAACAAGTTTTAATATTTTTTTCTTCATTTTTAACTATCATAAATAAAGATAACATAACCTATATAATCATTAATACCTTATTTCTTCTTTCTCGTTCATCTAATGCTATGCCCTTGCATCAAAATATTATCCTATATTAGAATCTATTGTAACACTCTTCATCATTTCTGTCATTTTAGCAGCAGTTTCATTCCCTGTATCCATTGCCATCTTCATTACTGATATATCAGCTGGCTGTTGTACTTTTGATTGACTCATTATTATTTATAATGATGCTATATCTATGATTATCCTCCAATATTTATTGTATTTTATAAGATCTGTAAAATATAAGTCTCTAAGAGTTTTAATGATATTAATTTTATTCTTATAAAAACAATTATTTACACAGAGTATTTATTTTTAAATTGCTTACTTTATTTCCCAGGTCACAGTTACCAAGTAAACCTCAACAATTTTCTTTTCCTTTTTATTAATTTTAACTGTTACTTCTTCTACCTTTCCTACCACTCCTTTAACTTTCCTAAAATCAAATATTAAAAGATACCCTTCCTCTAATCCATACTGCTCTAAATATTTGCCTAGTTGTACAAGTCCTTTTTCATGATACTTATCTCCACGCCATATTTTAAGCTCCAATATATACATCTTTTTGTTATAAGTAATAACTATATCAAACCTTTTCTCTTCTCCACCTTTTACTTCCTTAAAAGCAAAACCTGTGCCGTTTATTATTGGGCTTAAAAATGCAAGAAATAGTAGTCTCCCGTCTTCTTCTAAAAAGCTTTCCCTTTTCTCTGAATACTCATGTTTCATGAAATCCTGAAACTTTAATAATACTTTAGCTATATCCAAGCTTCCATCTCTTTTTATAAATTCTGATCTTTCATTGTAAAAACTTAAATTCGTAGAAGTCTCTATTAAAGAACTCATATAATCGTATATTTTTTGTTCGTAAATTCTATTATGAAGCTTTAGTTTTCCCTGCTCATCCTTAAATATTCCATATATTACACCCAGATTTATAGTAGGATTATCTTTATTATAAGTAATTTCACTGCCATCTACAGTTATCTTCTTTATCAATTCTCTTAAAGCAACATTATTTTCCATATTTTTAATCAAACTATCAAAATTAGTATTGCTGTCTTTTAAAAGTTCTTTAACAGCTCTGTCCATATATTCTTTATCCCACTTTAGTTGTTTTATGTCCATAATTTTTTCATCTATTATTTTACAAAGCTTACTAACAAGAAAAGGATATCCTGAAGTATAAAAATAAATTTTTTCTGAAAAATATTCCTTATCTAATTTTACTCCTTTATTTTTTATATAGTCATCAAGCATAGTACCTATTTCTTCCTTTGAAAAACTCATATCTATATCAAAATCTGAAGCTATGTTCCAAGGACTGTTGTATTTATGCTCTTCATCTGATCTTATCTTTAACTTTAAACTTTTTACATCATGTACTCCTGCCAATATTACACTATGAAAAGTTTTATCTTTTCCCGAATTCCTAAGTAAATACTTGTTTCTCAACATACCTAAAAAGCTCAAAAATAGCTGATTATTGCTACTTTTATCTACCTCATCTATCATAAGTACTACTTTTTTATTAACTTTTATAATAAACTTTGTTATGGCATAGGATAAATCATCCATAGTCTCAACTTTAGGTTTTTGCTCTTCAATAAATTCTGATAATTCTTCATGTTCTAATAAAAGGCTTCTTTCAACTAAATTCAAAAAGCCTCTAGTAAATCGCTCTTCTTCTTGAAAAATTAGATCTCCTACTCCTTCGAAGCTTATTGATACAGTTAAATACTCATTATTTTTATCAAGGTTTCTTTCAAGCATGTATAAAGTTGTAGTTTTCCCGTATTGCCTTGGTCTATTTATTATAAAATATTCCTCATTTTCTATGAGTTTCATTATATTCGTCAATTTTTCTGATATATCTACCATATAATGCTTTTCAGGTATACATGTACCCGTAACATTAAATCTCTTTTCCATAGCCTTCTCACGCCCCTTATATATTAGTATTTTACCATATCAAACTGAATTTAAACATAAAAAGAAACTGCAAAACCTTAGTTCTACAATTTCTAGCTTTTAAACTTCATGAGCAATATTATCAGTTCATATAATTTATAGACTTAATCAAAATTTTAAAAATAGAATGAATACCAATACATATAGCTGAAGATGTAGAATTTATGTAAAGTATGTTTCTTATAACTAACAACATTATAATTAATCTCTCGTACTTAATTCTAAAACCACTTTCCACCATATTTTTTCGCATCAGTTTTTCTTTATAATCATTTGAATAAACCACACAAATTTTCATAATGCTCTCCATATAAAAATTATTTTACTAACATAATATTATGTAAAAATATTATTGGTGCATGTACATACAAAAATATAATATTCCAGTAATATATCATTAATAAGTATAAGTATCTTTTACTAATTTCAATTACTCTTATAGAAAGAATTATCAACATAAACTTATTACTTTATTTCCCAAGTCACTGTTGCCCTAGTTGGTTGATAGCAGACTCAACATATTTTTTATATAGGTCTCTATTCCTATCTTTAAAGTATGATAGTATTTTATCACTACAAATCAATTTTTCTTTTTCGCTACCTATATACATAGAATAACTACTCCATTTATAAAATTCAGGCTTTCGAACCATGTTAGCTCTTACAGGATTTAAATGAATATATCTACTGACCTCTAATAAATAATTATCTTCCTCTATTATTTCTGCATTATATCTGGATTGAAATAAATGTCCTACATAATTATATTTGTTATTAAAATTTCTTGCATATGACTTATTTATTCTGCTTATTAAATACCATATGTGTTTTTCCTTTGTTTTTATTTGTAGATGAATATGATTTGTCATTAGTGTATATGATATAAGCTCGTAACTTTTATCATAATACTCAATAGCTTCTTTTAAATTTTCCAGATAAACTAAGTAGTCATTATCATCCCTAAATATATCACTTCTCCTATTACCCCTACTAGTCACATGATATATTGCATTAGGATACCATGGTAATTTTTTCTTTGGCATTGCATTCTCCCCACTCACACTTTATTCTTATAGGAAGAATTATTACCATAGTATTTATTTTTAAACCAGTCATTCTTTTTCCCCAAGTTACTGTCACCCTTGAAAAAAAATGAGCACCAGTAGCTATTTCTTCAGCCACTGAGGCTCATTCTAATACTTTTCCATCATCTGTTCTTATACTTTCACTATCTAATGCTCTAACCTGTGCTGCTAAGCTGTTTAGTCTAGAATTTAGTTTTTCCAGTTCTCCTGCAGTAAGATTACCCTGCCTAGCCTGCTCTGCTAGTCGTTTCATTTGCAGCAGCTTTTCCTCAATGATGTCCAACTTCTTCTGCCTGTATTGAACCCCTGCAATTCCAGATCTAGTTTTTGACTCATTTCTTCTTTTTCATCCATCACATCAACTCATTCATTTACTATTTTTCCCAAGTCACAGTTACCTAAAGTACTACCATTTTCCTTCATCTTTATCTTTGCATAATTTTCTGGTGAAGGATTAGATCTGTTTCTAGTTACATTTGCATTAAGTAAAAATTTTAAAGATGGATCTATAACCTTTCTATACTTTTTATATGTAATATCGTCTATACTTACCTTCCAACCATAGCAGCAATTATCCTCACACTCTAATCCTATACATTGAAATTCCTTCATATATTGTGGTATTAACGTTATTCTAGTCTTCACAAAAAAGCCTCCCTGCCCGATGTTCTAATTTATTGTTATTTCTAAAATCATCCAATATATTTGTTCAATTATATCTTATATTATAATTATCGCAGTATTTAAATAATTCTTTAATAAGAGTATAATTTTAATAATTACTGACTCAATTTAAAAGTAATTAGAATTACATATAATAATCGTCCCTCTAGGAGATAACTGAAAGTTATCTCCTAGAGGGACTGGACATGTTGTAATTTTAAACTTCAATTTCTATTACTTTTACTATTTTTTCCAAGTCACAGTTACCTTAGTGGGATGCTTGCAACACACTTGCTATGCATTATAAAATTAATCTTAAGGAAAGATTTGAAAATAGGAAAACAAAGCTAGCAAAAGAAGGTTATAAAACCATAAATGAGTGGACTGAAATTGTATTGAAAAATGAATATTCCCTGGAAGATGAAAATTTTATTATTAACTCAAAACTTACTGCAATTAATAATAAAGAAATAACTATTGCTCTAAACAGAAGTTATTTGGTACTAATTGATAAAATAAGAAGATTAAAAATCTCAGAAAATAGATTATGAGCCCAATTTCTTACTATTCCTATAAAAATTAAAGTAACAATATCTACTACTCCAACTACTGATTCTCATTCTAATATTCCTCCAGTTTCTATTCTTATGATTCCATCATACTAAACAGCTTATCTTCTCTGCTAAGTTGTTTAATATATAATTTAAATTTTAATCATCACCTTATTTACTTTATTTTCCAAGTCACAGTTACCCTAGTGGGTTACTTTGGGTTACTTTATTTTCCAAGTAACAGTTACCCTAGTGGGGTGCGTGCGAAGCAGCCCACTTCTATTCTGCAATTCCTGGTCTAATTCTCGCTTTAGTCCTTCTTGTTCATTCATCACATCAACTTATTTATTTACCATTTTTCCCTAAGTCACAGTTACCATTGCGAGGGAGGAACGACCAAACTTGCTACTGCATCTATTGCAACTCCTGCTTCGGCTGTTGATTTAGTTATTCTTTTTAGCACATATATTAATTTATCTTTTTACTATTTTTTCCAATTAGCAATTACCTTAGTGGGTTTCGCAACAGCCCACTTGCTATACATGCAAAAAAGCTGAAGCATAAATCAACCATAAAAGTCAATCTAATTCTTCAGCTTTTCTCAATGCATTCTCATACAACTTTTTAGATATTCTATAATTGCATTTAATAAGCAAATCAAGATATTTTTTTAGTTCTTCTATTTTACCTCTTTTCTTGGATATAATCAATATACCTATAATTCCAATTGATTGTAATAACATAGTTTCTGCAAATCTTCTTGCTGCTTTTTCATCTATTACTACATCAGTAAGCTTTAATTCCTTTGCCGCAACGATAACTTCAAGTTCACCTCTATGAAGTTTTCCATATAATTCATCAACTAGTGTGTTGTTTTTAACATTATAAATAATTATCATACCTTGATCCACAGCTTTTTCAAGTTCTTTTGACCCATAATTATTATATAAATTTGCTTCTACTACTTCTCTATATACTTCTTTAGGTATTATTACTTCATCAAAAATTTCCCACAATAAATTCAACTTACCTATAATTGATAATCCGATAATTGGGCTAGAATTACATATAATCCTAATCATTAATGTTCTCCATTCTATTTAGTAAATTTTTAATTGTCACATCATCCATTTTTTCTTGTTCTTCAGTATATTCACCCCATGGAATTCCTCTGTCTTTTAAAGCATCCATAAATTCACCTAACGAAAGTTTTGATAATTCAGCTGCTCTTGCTAAGGTAACTGTTTTTCCAACAAATAAGCCTATGGCAATTGAGACATTTATTTTTTCATCTATAGTTTTCCCTCCATTTAGCATATTTACTATTGGTATTATATCATCATATACTTTAATATTTGCTGACATATTTATCACCATCCTTTTTAAAATATTATATCATCTCTAAATATATATATCCAATCTCCATTTACTTTTTAAAATAGATTTTTCTAGCGACTTATCCCTATTTTTATTATTATATGTATATGATTATCTTATATTCATCACTTTTATTTATAATCATTTTATAGCTTTTCCTTATTAAACTTAAAAAGAAACCCTCACTTCCACTCTCACTCATAATTATTATTCCTACCAATTTTTCAATCATTCACGTTTATATAGAAACAAACTTAAGGAAGTTCCAGTAATTCATCAAATCTATTATTTCATCTTACTATTTTCCTCAAGTCACAGTTACACTTGCGACCTATTAGGATACCATAGTAATTTTTTCTTTGGCATTGTATTCTCCACATTCTCTTTATTTTTATAGGAAGAATTATTGACATAGTATTTATTTTTAAACCTGTCACTTTATTTTTCAAATCACTGTTACCTTATTTTCCAAGTCACTGTTACCATGAGCACCACAGGTCACAGTTACCTTAGTGTTGAGAGCATCCTTTGTATCACGAAGTTCACGTTTTAACCGTGCAATTTCCTTTTGTTCATCACTGGAATAATTTCCAGAACCACGAACTTGAATACCATTTTCGCTTTTAGAATCCCTAATCCACTTTGATAAGGTACTGGCACCTACATCAAGGTTTTGAGCGCAACCTCTTACTCCAAGTTCCTTGTGATCTATATAATATTTTACAGCATCTTCTTTAAATTGTTTGTCATGTTGTTTTTTCATGATTAAGTTCCCCCATATCTTATTTTTATTTTAATCCTTATTGGGAACTTTCTCAATTTATCTTGTACTATTTTTATTCTAGCACTAACCTTTTCTGCTAAATTATTTAGTCTTTCATTCAAGGTTTCTAGTGCCATATGACTTAGATTGCCCTCTTTAGTCTGATCAGCTATCTGTCTCATTTGCAATAGCTTTTTCTCAATGATGTATAGCATCTTCTACCTGTACTGCACCCACTGCAGTTCCAGCTCTAGCTCTATCTTTAGTTCTTCTTTTTCATTCATCACATCAGCTCATTTTCTTACTATTTTTCCCAAGTCACAGTTACCCTAGTGTACTGATGCTCATTTTAGTATTTTTCTATCTTCGATTATCTTGTTTTTACAATCTAATGCTATAACTTGCGCTACTAGTTTCTTTACTATTTTTTTCCAAGGCGCAGTTACCTTATTAATGATAACTGAATGATAACTGTGGCTTGTGTTTTCTACATATTTTGTATATAAGATTATAGATAAGTCTAAAGTGATAGTATATAATAAAAGAAAAGGAAGAATCAAAAAGGAGGCATATATTATGCTACCTAAATTTAACAATGTATCTTTTGAAGAATTTTTGAGAATTGATAAATACAGTGAAGAATATTCTAATAAAGTTATTCCAGATATAACTGTTATATGTGATAAAAGTGGATTAGTATTTACAAGGCCCGTGAGCCCTTGCAAACAGGGTGAGCTTGCTATACCACACGAAGCAAGGAGGGTTGTTACATGGGAAAAATGACTGTATACCACGGAAGCTACACCACCGTGGAAAAGCCTGAAATCATAAATGGCAGAAATACAAAAGACTTCGGAACTGGTTTTTACTGCACGGTTATCTGTTGATTAACAATTTGTTTTATCCTACTTTTTACAATTTGTTTTCTCCAAGAAAACAATAAATTTGCACTTTAAAATATCCTATTTAGAAGATAAATTAACCTAAAATCGCACTTTAATTTATCA